>Ga0115554_1003421_pt1 | contig 10696 bp, 9 predicted proteins | sample COGITO_mtgs_1104_3_FD_87283 | JGI IMG/M metagenome (GOLD analysis project Ga0115554, IMG submission 87283) | Pelagic marine microbial communities from North Sea - COGITO_mtgs_110404 | ecosystem: Environmental > Aquatic > Marine > Epipelagic | place: Germany:Helgoland, sampling site Kabeltonne... | reverse complement strand
TTGTTGTTTGCGGCGGCAAAAAACATAATTTTATTACTTTTTTGTGTCGTCTGTCTCTTTTCTCTCAAAAAAGAAAAGAAAAGAAAAGAAAGAGCAGAGGGGCTGTTGTTTGGAGAGGACGACGCAAAAAAGAAGGCATTCATTTTTTTTTGGTTTGAGGGAACCGACTTGCGAGAGAGAGGGCAAAAACCTCTTTTTTCGCCGGCCAAAAGGATAAAACGCAAAACCGTCGCGAATTCAACGTCACTTCTTTGAGCTGTTTGCGACCTGCGCGTCCCATCGAAAAGAATTCATTTATATCGCACACTTCATTGTTCGTTCAATTCGACGTGAATATATTTAAGCGAGAACATCTCAACATGTCTTCTCAAACGTTATCGATGATGATGGCGAACGTGAGAATTTCGTCGGCGACGGGAACCTCAAAATCGACGACGACGACGACGACGCCGCGCGCTGCGAGCTTATCCGCGAAGCATGCAAACGGAAACTCGAAGGTTTTTTACGCGAACAGTTTGTCATTGAACAAATCTAGAGACTCAGTCGCGACGTTTAGCATTTCCGCCAGCGGGAGCGGGACGAAGAAAGGTTTATATCAATTCGTCGAGCGGGTGAACTCGCCGCAGATGAAGGATGATTTGATTCCTTTTCGAGTAGGAATGACGGTGAAGGTTGGCGTGACGGTCACGGAAGGGAACAAGAGCAGAGTGCAGCCGTACGAAGGTTTGATTATTGGCATTCACAGAGCGGGCGTTGCGAGTACGATTACGGTCCGAAAATCCTTGCAAGGGTTCGGGGTTGAGAGAATTTTCCCGATTCACTCGCCGTTGTGCTCGTTCCAAGAGGTCAGAGGCGCGGGTAAGCCAATCGCGAGACGCTCCAAGTTGTACTACTTGAGAGAACGCGTTGGTAAGAACGCGAAATTAAAGAGTAGATTTGTTGCGAAAAAAGAAGGATTGAGCCGATGGCAAGTGAAGCAAAACGCGTTGATTGCCGAGAAGGAAGCCGCGGCGGCGGAGGCGGCGAGAGTCCAAGCGGAAATCGAGGCAAAGGCGAAGGCCGAGGAGGAGAGACTCCAAGCGGAAGCCGAGGCGAAGGCGGCCGCGGAAGCCAAAGCTAAGGAGGAGGAAGCCGCTGCCGCTGCTGCTGAAGCCGCTGCTGCTGAAGCCGCTGCTCCCGCGGAAGAGGCGGCTCCGGAAGCCGAAGCTGCTCCCGCGGAAGAGGCGGCTCCGGAAACCGAAGAAGGTTCGGCGTAAAAGAGGTTTCTTTATCTTATCGCTTTTTAAAAAGTTGAGAGTAGAGAACAACAACAACAACAACAACAACAACATTATTTGTCTAACCTATATACCATAGCCTTTACATTATATACATACCTATGTGCGTTTTAATTGAAATTGATTGAATAAGAACAAACGAGTATTTTATTATTTTTCCTTCACTTCACGGCTTTGGTCAAATCTTCCTGACTCCTCTTCTTCGCCTTTTTTTGCTTTCCCTCCTTGTCGCGTCTGTTCATCAGTTCACTCTTCTCGTCATTTTCAAACGCGCTGTTTGTATCACACACACACACACACATCAATCAATCAATCAATCAAAAATGCCGAGACCAACGAACGATAAGATCACCCTCATCTCCGCTATTCCGGAGCAAGAGAGATTTGAAGTTTCCACGGACGTCGCCAAGTGCGTTTTACTTTACGTCATCACAGTCTTCTTCAATTTCTTTGCTTTCGAAAAAAACGCGCGAGATCGCGCTTCTAGGAATCGCCGTCTCTCCTTCTCTCCCTCTCGATTCAAGCGCTTTCCAGCTTTGATCGCGCGCAACCGCCCAGAACGCAACTCTTACGAGACGTACTGACCGATTCTCTCCCTTCTTTTACGTCCAAACAGCATGTCGCAGACCGTGAAAACCGCCATCAGTGGTACGCATTGCAAACGCTTCTTTCGTCTTCTGTTTCTTCTTCTTCTCTTTTCTTTTCGTTTTTTTTGAAAAAGTCATGTCAAATTGGCGGGAGAATTTTCTACACATCACACAACAACAAAGAAAAAAAAGAATAACGACTGACTGATGTCTCACCTCCTTTTCTTATTTAACGATAACACCAATCATCACAAACAGACGGCGAGAAGGAAATCCCGTTACCGAACGTGGCCAAATCGATTTTACAGAAAGTCATCACGTATTGCGAATACCACGCCAACGCGAAGGGCGAAGACGGTAAAGACAAATCCGAGGACGATAAAAAGAACTTCGATTTGGAGTACGTGAAAGTCGATCAAGCGACGTTGTTTGAGCTCATCTTGGCGGCGAACTACTTGGACATCAAGGATTTGCTCGATTTGTGCTGCCAAACCGTCGCGAATATGATCAAAGGGAAGACGCCGGCGGAAATTCGCAAGACGTTCAACATCAAGAACGATTTTACGCCGGAGGAAGAGGAAGAAGTTCGCAAGGAAAACCAATGGGCGTTTGAATAAATATTCGTTGAAACGTTTGCGCGCGCAAAAGATGGAGGGAAGAAGGAGAGAGTCTATTATTTTGTAGTAGTAAAAGAAAGAGAGAAGACTTGGGCGATTGTGATTGAGATAGTCTTGGAGGAGTTCGAAAACATTAGTAAAACTTAGAGAAGAAAAGAAAAGTTCGAAAGGGATGAAAACGTTGCGTTGTACCAATGCAAAGAGCGAAATAGCAACGATTTCGGGTACGAACAACAGACAAGAAAAAAAGAAAGAGAGAGAGAGAAACATATTGCAATAGAGATGCACAAATACTCTACCAGTACATCTGAATACACACCGAATGGATTGTTCAAAACTTTTCACGCTATATCGAGCTTGCCAACTTTTTCGCTAATGTTTTCCGCCGCAGTTACACCACCGCTGTCAGTACCATCTCTAGCCTCAATAAAAGCTTTAACCTCCTTCGGTTCTCCTTTCATCGCGTATGAAGTCATCTGGATGCCGATCTTATTTTGATCTGGGTTTAAAAGAGAAGCCGATATGGCATTCAAAGCTACCTCAAACATTTGGAGTTCTACGAGTTGCGGACGGCGAATGGTAAGTGTACCATCCTCTTCGAAATCCATTTTCGTAAAGACGGGATACATATCCCTTTCCTTAACTTCCTCGCCACTTGTATCCTCTCCAGCAGATGCCGCGCATGGCCAATCGTACTTTTCCTTCGCGTCGATATCCTCGAACGGCGAGAGCTCTTCTCCTAAAAACAGACAGTTCTGCAACGATTTTTTCGTCATATCAACTTCTTCGCCTTCTTCTTTCTCCAACTCTTCTATGATTTTCTTCGCCTCGGCTTCGTTTTTATACACGGTTAAAGTACAGTTTGAGTGATCAATTGTTACGCAGCAGCTGAGCGTGGCTTTGTTATTTTCGTCGAGTCTCAACCCATACTCGATGTTGAAAAATTTAATCTTCTCGAGCTTCTCTCCGTGTTGCGTCACTGCGCTCAAATACTGAATCGCAGCCGCGAACAAGCTCAAACCAAACTTAGGCGTAAACCCATCCACGGATTCCATCAATCCCGGCAAGTGCTCCGTCGACCATTCCTCCGCCGGCGGGTTCATGTTCGGTTCAATCTGTTCGCGAATAATGTTTTCTATTATCTCCCTCGGCACAGACGCGAATCCGGTTTGAATATCTAACTTCTTCAATAAATTTCGCGTTCCTTTAACGTACGAACACGATTCTTCGTCGCTCGTATCCGTATTTGTGGCCGTTTTTGTGCACGCGAATACTATTTTCGTTGGTTTCTCAATCTTCTTTGTCTTCGATTCTTTTTCTTTTTCTTCTTCGCCGTCTCTCTCGTTCAACACTTTCGGATTCTTGAGAATCTTCTCGATGTACTCGACGATGTATTCGTTCGAGGGCGGTTCAGGACCTCTCACGATGTTCACATCTTCACCTTTCCCGTTCTCGTCTTCTTTCGAGGTCAGAAACTTCCCAGTCGAAGTATCCACGACTAATATCAAATGCGGTCGAGCTGGAATAAACGAAGCGCCTTCTTCTGAGTTTTCTAAATCCTCCAGTTTTACCGAAATTGGAGGCGCCCACGCGCGAAGTTTGTGCACGTAGACTTGCCACACGATTGATGGTTTTGATGACTTTGGTGCCATTCTCTTCTCTGTGTGTGTAGTACACTCGGGAAGAGAGAAGAGAGCAGGTAAATTTATGGATAAAATGTCTTCATTTTTTTCCTCATGTGAGCAAGGGGACAGAGAGGAACAAATATCAACATCAGACAATAATGATAACGGCGACGAGGAGAACTTGCTTGGTTTGTTCTTCGATGCTAAGGTCGTCGACCACCACGCGTCAAAAATCGTCGTCATATAAGTCGTCTCTTTTCCTGCTTAGGAGGAAGAAGAAGTCAACAACAACGAAAAGGAATCCCCGCACGACGAATTGGAGTAAGAGAGGAGGAACGTTTTTGCAAGAAGAAGAAGAAGAAGAAGAAGAAGAAGGAGAAGACAGAGAAGTTACGAGAAGAAACGATTTTACGGACCCGATGCACTGGCGACATCAGAGTTACAAAAACTCGTTGGAAAATCCAGACTCGTTGCAAAGCGCGGAGTATCGCGAACGAACCGGGAGAAACCACGTCTATCGCGGCATCGTATCGTACGACGGGACGAATTATTTCGGATTTCAAAAGCAAGGCGAGGATAAAATAACGATTCAATCGGAACTGGAGAGATGCTTAATGCAAATAACGTGTCTCGATAGAGAGTTGTTGTGTTTAGGCGCGGCGGGGAGAACGGACGCGGGCGTGCACGCGAGGAAACAAGTGTTTCATTTCTACACGAAAGAACCTTTGAAAGACGAGTTGAACTTCATGCGAGCGTGCAACAGGTTGTTGAACGAAGACGTGAGAGTGGTGGAAATTGCCAAGCCGCACCCGATGTTTCACTCGAGGTTTCACGCGATTGAGAAGACGTACAGATATACGATTGATTTTGGGCTACCGCACAGTCCGTTCCATCGGAAGACGGCGTTGTCGGTCGGATATCGAGAGTACGACATGAAATTGTTAGAGGAAGCGTGTAAAGTATTTGTTGGGACGCACGATTTCGCGGCTTTTATGAATCGGTCCAGAGATGGTAAAAATTTGGAAAGAAACTCGGAACGAACGATTTACTCCTTTGATGTCATTCGCGGCGGCGGAGAAGAAGAAGGAGGAGAACGTTACGAAGATCCTTCGTCGTCGTTAGTGTACTTGTACGTCACCGGCAATGGATTTTTATACAAACAAGTTAGGAATATGGTTGGTGCCATTTTATCCGTGGCTGGAGGAAGATATACCATAGATGATTTGAAATTGTTCATGGAGAAGAAGGATAGAAAGCTCATACCGATGGCGGCTCCCGCGAAAGGTTTGTGTTTGTACGACGTAAAGTATCCAGATGAAATGTACTTTTCTCCTCCTCCTTCTTCCTCTTCTTTAAGGATTTGATGATTATGATGATGATGATCAGTTGTACTGGTAGTAATAGTGGTAGTAGCATTTATAGCGCATAGCTAAAGAAGATAGAGAGTAACATTATATTTATTTGTGTGAAGAAGTAGCCTAGTTTTAATATCTACAAAGTACCGAGTAGTACAGCTATAAAAATTCATTGGTGTATTCACTCACCGAGCGCCGGCGGCGGCTGTGTTCTTCGGAGCTCCGCGTTGACTACCATGCATAGCATGGAACGCCATGAGCGTTGTTTTCCCTAGGCATTTGCCAAAGAGTGTTCCGGTAGAGCAACCAGTCACTTGAACTGCGATGTAATCGCCCGCTTTCAACTCGTGTTTGGCGTCGCCTTCGTCCTCGTCGCCGCCGTTGTATCCGCCGTATTTTTTCGTGTTGTCAAAAACGACCCATTTAGATGAATCTGTCTTTCCAGTCCACTCGTTTTCGTTCTTTTTCGATGGTCCCTCAATCAGCACGCAATGAACGGAACCAATTTCTTGCTCTTGCTTCTTTTGCGCCTGCGTTCGGAACGCCTCGATGACTTCCGCTAATCTGTTTTGTTTGACGTCTTCCGGGACGTCGTCCTCCAAATGTCTCGCCGCCGCCGTACCATCTCGTTCGGAGTACGCAAACATGAACGCCTGTTCGTAACCAACAATGTTCATGAGCGAAACCGTATCTTCGTGGTCCTTCTCGGTTTCGCCGCAAAAACCAGATATGATGTCGGTCGTTATCGCGCAGTCTGGAATGACTTCTTTCACGTGGTCGACTAAATCCAAATACGCCTCTCGCGAGTAGCCTCTTCGCATGCGCACGAGCGTCGCCGTAGAGCCACTTTGTGCGGGCATGTGTAAGCACTTGCATACGTTTGGTCGATCGCGAATGACGTTGAGAACATCGTCCGGGAAATCTTTCGGGTGCGGAGAGGTGAATCGAATGCGCATTTCCGGATCGACTTGCGCGACGCGATCGAGCAGTTCTGCGAATTGCACCTTTCCTTCTCTCTTACGACCAGCGTCATATCGAGATTCAAACCCAGCCGCGTACCCATTGAACTTCGCCGGGTCTTCACCCGCCAATCCAGCAGCATTTTTCATATTCAATTCCTCTCTGGCGTTGTTAATGTTCAAAATCGCTTCGATTGAATTGTTCCCGACGATGTTCCCTTCCTTCAAAGAACTCAAAAAATCCTCCGATTTATTCGTATCCACGTAATAAGAGTTCACATTTTGCCCGAGCAAAGTCACCTCTTTCACCCCTTGTTCGCTCAAAACGCGCACTTCGTATAAAATACTCGCCAAATCTCTCGACCGTTCTTGGCCTCTCGTGTACGGGACGATGCAAAACGTGCAGCAGTTATCGCACCCCCGCATAATCGTCACAAACGCCGAGTGCGTACCGTCCGGTCTCACAGGAATGACGTCGGCGTACGTCTCTTCTACCGATAACTGAACGTTCATAGATTTATTTCCGGTATTATGCACTGTATCGATTAAATTCGGCAAATCTCTGTACGCGTCTGGTCCGGCGACTATATCCGCCAACTGATCCTCCTCCAACAACTGCGTCTTCAATCGTTCCGCCATGCACCCCAACACCCCAACTACTGGTCGTTCCGTTTTCTTTTTTGGTTTCCCAAGACTTCTGAAATACGCCAATCGCTGCCAAATTTTCGCCTCTGCCTTATCTCTTATCGCGCACGTGTTGATTAAAATTACGTTCGCGTCGTTTATGTCCTTCGTTTCCGTGAACCCGTTATCGTTCAACACCGACATCATGACCTCGCTATCGTTTACGTTCATTTGACACCCGTACGTTTCTACGTACACGTTCCGGTTTTTCGTTTTCGAGGCGACGTATCCTTCTAAATCTTCCAAAATACCCGTGTTGGCTTTAATCGGCCTCTTCGTTTGGCCTTTCAATACCTCCTCTTTGGAGGTGAGGTGGTGACCACCTCCGGTTCCCGTAATCGTCGTAGTGGTCGCGTCGTTCGCGTTGTGCGCTCTCGCGATAACATTCACATTCTTTCTCCTCGTCCTCGTTAAACCCTTCGTCGTTCGTTCGCACGTGTTGTTGTTGCGGTACCGAGCAGCCAGGCTTCCTCGTCCTCCTTCATTCGAGAACGACGACGCGACGGCGCCAACTTTTCTGCTCGAAATTTTCTTCGACTTTGAAGACGAAGAAGAAAACGAAGACGAAGACGCGCCGCTCAAACTTGAACCCTTCGCGTAATTTTGAATACAAGAAGTAGACATCTTCTTCAGAATCGCACTGTGTTATATATATATATATATATATATCGTTTATGTGTGTGCGTGTTCGAGAGAGAGACAATTTGTGAGGAAACACAATTGCCCTGTAAATAGGTTTATTTATCTCAGTCAAAAGTTCAGAGAAAAGACCAAAAATGTGAGTGAGAGAAGAGAGGAAAAATCAAAAACGTCGGGGGTCGTCAAAAAAAAAACCATCCATCCCTTTTGCAAAACACCTTCTTTTGCTTCTTCTTCTCATTCAAATTCATTGCGAGATGATGACGACGAGAAGAAGACGGAAATAATAAAAAGCATTCACAGAAGAAGAAGAAGAAGAAGAAGACAGACGCGAAGAACGAGAAAAAGGAGAGATGAACAAAGAAGAAGAAGAAGAAGAAGACAACTTGTGCACGTTTTGCACGTTTCCGTTAAAAGTAAAATTGGAAGAAGAGAAGAAGAAGAAGAACGTAATTCGGTTAACAAAATGCAAACACGCGTTCCATCGCGAGTGCTTCAAACGATGGCACGTGTGGAGGCAAAAAGAGTGGGAGAGAGAGATGAGAGAGATGAATTGGCCGAAAGGGTCGGAGGAAGAGAAAAGAGCGAGAGCGAAGCCGACGCACGAGTGCCCGCTGTGTCGAGTTGAAGTGGAGGAGAGGTTTGATTTTAGCAAAAGCAACAATATCAGTGGAGAGGACGACGATTCAGACGACGAGGAGGAGGAGAAGACGATGAAAGAGATGGTGATGAGTGAGGAGATGCTGAATAAACTGCGGAAACAGAGAGAAGTGTTCAGACGGAAACTTCTCAAAGCGAGAGAGATTGGCGCGTTGGTGGTGAAAGATCCGTCGAAGACGAACGTGAACCGACTGCTCGTGCCTCGCTCGAGGGAGCCGACGCAACAAACAAACGGAGGAGGAGAAGGAGGAGAAACAGAGGGAAGAAATAGCGATAGCGTAGCAGTAGTACTAGCAGTAGGAACAACGACAGCAACAGCGAGTAGAGGCAGAGGCAGAGGATCAAATTTTCTCGCGCGCGCACTCGCGCGAGCAAGAATAGAAGATGAGGATGACCAAGATGGATGAAGATGAATTTTTTGCAAAAAGTGCCAAAAATAGCCTGCGCGCGCAACAAGAAAAGAAAAGAGAGATGGGTCTGACAACCCCGTACGCGATTGAAAGCGACGACAAACAAGACCAACAAAGTCGACGACCAAAGAAGGTGCGCGTGTTGATGCCTGGACCGGATTTCCGCGAGATGAACAAGAGAAACATCGGATGCCCAAAGGAGGAGAAAATTTTCGTTCCTCTGAGAGAAGGGAAAGAGTTTTTAGAAAAGCGAAGAGAGGAGAATGAACGCAGGAGAATGGTAGGTAAAGCGGAAATTCACGGTAAGACGACGGAAAAAGGAGTCGATATTGCAAAAATTGTCGAGCACGCGTTCGTAACGACGCGAGCGAATATAAAAGAGGTTAAGAAGAGACCTCTGTTCGGGGGAGGCGGCGTCGGAAGAGCTGGAAGAGAAACGCGAGCGTCTTTGGGACACGCAACTTCCGCGCAAACGAAGAGAGCCTTGTTGGCATCTTCGGATGACGCCACCACCCCTCGCCATCAATTCAAGTTGACAAAGTTCCTAAAAGTTCCGTCGAAGATTGTGACGACGTGGTGATGATGATGATGATGATGATAAATAAAGGGGGCTATTATTACAAATACAAAAATTCTTCAAAGTTCCATCTCGACATACGTGGACGAGTCTACCAATAGCGCTCTCTTCTTCCTCTTCCTTCTGTTCGAAAAACACGAAAAACACGAAGGTAAACACTTATTTCGACTCTCAAACCCTGTTAAATCCTGTTCTTGTCTCGTTTCCGTCTCGAACGCTTCCAAGCGTTTCCATCGCGACTCTAAAATTTGCAAATCGGTTAAATCTGAGTTCACGCTCATGAATTCGAAATCATCGTTTAGCGTCGAATACTCGTTTGAAAACGTTTCATCTTGGAAGTCCTTCTTTGGATCCGCGCTATCGCTTGACGGACTCCCCGGAGCCTGCTGCTGTGCGCTATCTATGGTGTTCATCTGAATCAACTGCGCCGCGTCTCTCTCCGCCAACGCTTCCGATTTCATCATTTCTTGCGCCAAAGATGAGTTCCTCAGAGACGCCTCCATCTGCCTCTCTCTTCTCGCTTGAATGTACTTCTCCACCAGCGGTCGAAACCCTTCGTACATCGTTCGAACTTCCTTAGCTATTATTGATTCTACTAACCTCCCTACACCCGTTAACTTCACGTCGATAGTTAAATCCACATACATCCTACACGCTTTCACGCCTACCGATTTACACCGAATAATACCTTCCACTTTCGACGCTTTCGTTATGTTATTCGTGTTCACTAATTCCGCCTCGAATAATTTCGGCGCCGTTTCGCTCTTCTTGCTAAATTTAAGTTCGTCGTACAGTTCTAAACTCTGGCCTTTTTTCAATCCGAGCGCTCGTTTCACAATCGACGGTATGTATGTGTTCGGCTGCGTTCGAATTATACACCGGACTTCGTTTTTCTTTTCGTCGACTTCATACAGCGGTAAATCACACTTCCGGTTGTTGAAATGCTCCGCTTGCGCGGTGAGAAAAGCTCGGGTGTTTTTTGCGAACCAAAAATCCGCGGCATCGATCGGGAGCTCGTCCGTTTCCAACTGAAGGCGCATGTTATTATTGACTTCTTCAATCAAGCCAAGTGCGCTCTCAATCCAATTTTCTTCTTCATTCGCAAAAGTCTTCTTCTTCTTCTTCTTCTCAACGACCACGACGCATTATAATACGAATAATACGAATAATTCTGTTCACTCCCGTTCTCTTCGATGAGTGATGCTGTCTTTCGATACTACTACTACTACTAATAATAAATAAACAAGGACGACGAAAGCGTTGGAATGAAGAGGAGGAGACTTTTTCTTAAAAATCTCGTATAACG
>Ga0115554_1003419_pt1 | contig 10697 bp, 8 predicted proteins | sample COGITO_mtgs_1104_3_FD_87283 | JGI IMG/M metagenome (GOLD analysis project Ga0115554, IMG submission 87283) | Pelagic marine microbial communities from North Sea - COGITO_mtgs_110404 | ecosystem: Environmental > Aquatic > Marine > Epipelagic | place: Germany:Helgoland, sampling site Kabeltonne... | reverse complement strand
CAGTCCATCTTAAGGGATTATTTAAACCCTTATTTACAAGTAAATATTCCTTATTTCTAAAGAGATTTATACCATTAAACTTTTCTCGACTTATGGTTAAAGCCATATCCCGCAGTTCCTGAAATTCCTTCTCATGATTTTCGCGATCGGAAGCATTTTTAGTTACATCCATTGCCATGGTTGAAAGTTGAGCCATCCGATCATAAATTTTATGCACAGATCCAAGGGCACTATCTCTAACTTCCAGATAGGATTTTGCGTTTTGTAAGTTTGAATTTACATTCCTCAATCTTTTGAGCTCACCTGCCTGCTTTATCTTGGTAGACAAAGCACCGGCGTCATCAGTTGATTTCTCAACTTTTTTGCCTGAGGATAGTTTTTCGATGTACATCTGTCTTTCTCGTTGGATTTCTTCCATGTTACGAGATAAACGAGATGCAAAGTTATGGGCATCTGATACAATCATAATTAGTTAATTAGTTAGATATAAAATATGGTAATTAATATAAATCTAACGAAAGAATAAAATTAGGAATTAAGCACCCGGGTATATACGAGTACAAAATGATACAATGACATCCTTGTCGCTATAATTTGATAATAATCAATTTTGGGCATGTATCGTCCTGATCATGCTCCGAAAGTTTATATTAGTTCATAATACTGGGTCTTTTGGGTTTATATGCTTGTGCAATAATTTCTGAATTAATCGAAATTAATGCCAATAGAATGTAATCGAGATGTAATCTCTAAGGAGTACAAATCGAGTCCATGAAGGATAAATTATAAAGGTAGGAATTAAATGTTGTGAAATACGCTTTTATCTATCTAAAGATAAAAAGAGAGCGACCACGACTAACCTCCTGTTTTGTCGAAACCAAATTTTATAACGGTCACATCCTTGTGACATTTATTATAGTCGGATCGATTCTTAAAAGCTTTAGATTTTTTCTTTTTCTTTTACTCGCATGCCTAGAAAGTTCATAGTAACTGAAATACCATTTTTATTTGTGACCCCCCAAAAAAATATTGTAAAAAAAGGATTTCCTCCCTTTGCTTTTGAAAAGTTATTCCCTCTTCTCTCGGTTTTTAAGAACTATTCTTTCGATTCACTTAATGCAGATTGTCGAGCCGCACTCAATGTTGCCCTCTTAGCGATTCCTCAAGGAATGGCCTATGCATTGGTCTCTGGATTGCCCATTCAATATGGCTTATTAGGCTCCGCTGTAGCAGCAATCCTGGGCTGTTTATTTTCAAACTCACGCTTTATAACACTTGGACCGACTAATGCCACATCAGTCTTACTATTTGGCGTTTTTGCCAGTTTAGGAATGATTAATCAGGACGGGATGGGAACAGTTGAGGCAATTAAGATACTACCCTGGATTCTACTTTTCTCTGCCTGCTTCCTTATTCTTGCTTCGATGCTTCGAGTTTCCTTCATGATTCAATTCGTATCAAGAACGGTTATTACTGCTTATGTAACCGCCGCGGCATGCCTGATTATTGCAAACCAGACTAAACATGTTTTGGGCTTAGAGTTAGACTCCCGGGACACTATCGCTACTTTTTGGCAAATTATATATGCATCTACCAAAGCATTAGCTGGTTTTTCTACCCCTGCATTGATAGTCAGTGGATTTACCGCCCTCAGTTATATCATTTTACAGTATAAACTAAAGTCTTTGCCCAATGTGGCAATTACTCTAATTCTCGGGTCTGTTTTTCATTTTCTCCTCCAAGATACTATTGGTTCGGTAAATACACTTGCTACATTCGATTCATCGCTCGGAATACTTTCCTCCATAGATTTTGAATCTTTATCTCATTCTAGCGGAACCATTCTTTGGGCATCAATTGCAATTTCTTTGCTCTGCCTCCTCGAAGGACTCTCCATCGGTAAATCACTCGCGGCAAGAGCTGGTGAACGAATTCAAACCAATCGGGAATCCTTTGCTATTGGAATGGGCAATATGGGCTGCTCCCTTCTTTCTGGCATGCCCGCCTCGGGCTCACTTACCCGCTCCTCTTTGAATATCCAATCGGGTGCGAAGACCAGTGCCTCTAATCTTTATGCAGGAATTTTTGTGGTAATTGGATACTTCTCACTCGGCTCACTGGTCTCTTATATTCCAATTCCTGCCCTGGCCACATTAGTAATCTTTATCGGTGCTTCCTTAATTAAAGGTAGGCAGATTCAAGCTGTTTCCCGAGCCACCCGATCGGACGCAATTACTTTTACGGTGACACTGGTAGTCGGGCTTATTATTTCACTACAAATGGCAATTTTTGCCGGTGTTATTACTTCAATTCTTTTATTTTTAAGGAAAGTAGCTGTACCTGAAATGGTTGAATATGGATATAATGAAGAGGGTGAACTTGCGGCGTTGTCTGGAAAGGCTCGACGTCCTGAACCGGAAGTTTCTATTGTCCATGTGGAGGGTGAAATATTTTTTGCGGCAGCAGATTTATTTTATGAGCAGATAAGGCGGGTTGGTGAAGACCCAAACTTACGGGTTCTAGTATTAAAGCTTCTCAACGCCCATCATTTAGATGCTACTTCCGTAATGGCACTGGAAGAATTACTCGATTACCTAAAAGAGAAAAATTGCCATGTCCTTCTTTGCGGAGTTAGGCGGGATATTTTAAGAATTCTAAAAAATGCAGGAGTACTTTCACGAATGAATCGCAAAAATATATTTCCTCACATTGTAAGTAATCCAACATTATCGACTGCAAAAGCGATTAAAAGAGCAAAGTATTTAACCTCAGGAGAGGAAACAAAAGTAACGATCTATGCAGAGCAAATGGGAAAAGAAACAAGATAACCTTTATCGCAATTCACTTCTCCGCTTCACCTTCATCGATTCTACATTCTCCAAGAAATGATCATGAGTAAAATTTTCGATCGATTCTTTTTCCATTTCTAAAAAATGAAGTTCGTCTTTTAAATGAGCTTCATTCTCAGAATTGGCGCATTTGAGAAGTTTTAACTGTAATCCTCTAATCTTTTCCTCAACCTTAGTTAATTCCTCGGTTTGCTTATCTCCTTCTGACGCTTGACTTTTTAATTGTACAAACCGGGTATGGTTAAAATTTTCAATGGCCTGTCTTTCTCCAGAAAGGGATTGTAATTGCTCTTTCAAATCTTCCACTATTTCTTGCTGCTTCTCTTTTAATTTTGGCGAAGAATCTTCTTCTTTGAGTTTTTTTTCCGCATTTTTTAAACGAATTTTTAAAAACTTAACTTTTGTGTCTATTTTTTTTCCCTTGGTCGAAAGATTTTTCTTAGGCTCCAACATTTGCTTCGCTTTTATAAATGTGGTGTGCCCCCCATCTTCCAGAGATTGAAGTTCCTTTCTTAAAACTTCAATTTCACCATTGCATGAATCTATGTCAGATTGCTGTCCTTCCTCTTGCAGTAATTCTTTTAACTGGGTCCTTAGTTTTACCATTTTCATACGAACTTTAGATCGATGAATGCGGTCTTTATCCGAAGTTTTGATCTCATTATTAGTTAGCCTTTTAGCTGTAAATTAATTTTGCAAACTCTTTTTACTACTCTCCGCTTTCCTTCCTATCAAAGTCATCAAATTCAAGACCATAAAATTCACTGGCGTTACAATAACTTTGTTGTGCTATTTCTTCCACAGGTACTTTCAGGTACCCTGAGAGAAATTCACCAATAAAAGGCAGATAACTTGGTTCGTTTTCCTTTCCTCTTTTTGGCTCAGGTGCAAGGTAAGGACTATCTGTTTCCAGAATTAATTTCGCAATACCTTGCACTTGTAGTGCTTCCCGTAAAAATTCATTATTCTTAAAAGTTATAATTCCTGTAAACGAAGCATAACCACCCCGGTCATTGAGTTCCTTTATTTCCTCCACTCCTTCTGAGAAACAATGAAATAAAACCTTCTCCCAGGGGAGTCCGGATTGATCAATAATTGCAATACAATCACTAAACGCATTTCTAGAATGAACAATCGTTGGCAAATTATACTGGGCAGCAATTTTGAGTTGTTCCAGAAAAGCAATTTTTTGATTTTTTATAATCGAGAGTGCTTCATTATGATTCTTGGGGAGGTGAAAATAATCCAAACCGATCTCCCCAAGAGCAACCGGTGGAGACCCAGAACCTAGATAAGATTCTATTTTTTCTATCACATTTTCATAACCTTCATTTACATAACAGGGATGTAATCCAACAGAATAAAAGATTTTGTCTCGATATTGCTCCGATAAATTCTTATAAATTTCCCAATCGTCATTTGATGTTCCAACCGCGGTCATTCGGGAAACTCCATTTTCCTCGGCTCGCCTAAGAATTTCTTCTAAATTACCCTTATTCTTAAAACCTTTAAGGTGACAGTGACTATCAAACCAATTCATATACTCGACCCATTCAAAAAACCTATCATCTCTCTCATTATAATTTCTTTCTTCTTTGTTACCACAAAATAGCTACTATTTAATATACTTTATATGGAAAACATAATCATTCTTGGAACTGGCTGTGCAGGATTCACTGCAGGAATATATACTGCCCGGGCAAACTTAAATCCACTTATTCTCGAAGGTAGGCAGCCTGGTGGTCAACTTACCACTACTTCAGAAGTCGAAAACTTTCCCGGGTTTCCCGAGGGAGTGGACGGATATTCACTGATGGATCAATTACGCAAACAGGCGACCCGGTTTGGAGCGAGAGTTGAAAATGCCTTTATTGATAAAGTCGACTTTAGCGGAGACACAAAAATTCTCTTTTCTGGAAATAAAAAATTTGAATCTAAAGCCGTTATTATAGCAACCGGTGCGGCTCCAAGGCTTTTGGGCATTCCAGGTGAAAAAGAAATGTACGGAGGAAAAGGGGTAACCACTTGTGCAACCTGTGATGGTGCTTTTTACCGAAACATGGATGTCATTGTTGTCGGAGGGGGAGATTCTGCATGCGAAGAAGCTCTCTTTTTAACCCGCTTTTGCTCCAAGGTAACTCTTGTACACAGGAGAGACGAACTACGTGCTTCACAGATAATGGCAGAAAGAACTCTGGCCCATGAAAAAATTGAGGTTGTTTGGGATTCTGGGATCCAAGAAATTCTACCTGATGAAGCTGGGAAAACAAGAGCCATCACGGTTGAAAATCTCAAAACGAACGAACTTTCTGAAATTTCCTGCAAAGGCGTATTTATCGCCATTGGACATGTTCCCAATACGCAACCATTTAAGGATATATTGCCCCTTGATTCAAACGGTTATCTAATTCCTGACCAAGGTAGCCAGGTGCAAACTCAAATCCCCGGAGTTTATGTGGCAGGAGATTGTGCCGATCATGTGTACCGACAGGCAATTACTGCAGCGGGAATGGGCTGTCAGGCTGCCATTGATGTGGAAAGATGGCTCGCGGAACAAAAATAGTCGGTGGTCGGATCAGGAAAAGATGATAATATTGCCACTCACTTGGCCAATGCATCTGTTCTTGCCCCAGACCAATTAGCAATCGTTTCAGCAAGAAGTGGTTTTTTCGAACCACGTTCGTTTAAAGAACTCTATCGGGAAGTTCAGATCTGTGCGGACTTTTTAAAAGCCAAAGGCATTTCTAAAAATGATCATGTGCTGCTGGCGGTGAAACCGGGCTATCAATTAATTCTTATTGCCTTCGCACTCTTTTACATAGGGGCAGTTCCCATAATTATTGATCCTGGTATGGGCTTAAGGGCATTTCTCAAGTGTATTAAAAATACCAAACCCACCGCATTAATTGGAATTTCATTGATCCATGTATTGAGCAAATTCATACCCCGCCCATTTCGTTCAATCGAGAAAAAGGTGTTGATTCAATCCAATCATTTTTCGAAGGAAATTAAAAAGGGGAAAAGTAACCACACGACACTACCAGCCACCACCCTACCCCAAGACTTGGCCGCAATCGTATTTACTTCTGGATCCACTGGTACTCCGAAGGGGGTGTGCTATTCCCACCAAGTTTTTGAGGCGCAAATTAATCACCTACAAAATGATTTCGGGATTGAAAAAGGAGAAAAAGATTTAGCAACTCTTCCGATCTTTGCCCTTTTTAATCCTGCCCTGGGAGTTACTTCTGTAATTCCAGATATGAATCCTAGAAAGCCCAGCACTGCAGACCCCAAAAAACTCACCCGATCCATTCAGGAGTTTGAAATAACCACTGCGTTCACATCCCCCATTATTGGGGAAAAAATTGTCGCCTCTTGTTCTTCACAAAAAATTAAGCTCCCCAAAATTAAACGGTTTTTATTGGCCGGTGCACCAGCACATCCTTCCCTAGTGCACGATCTTTCCAAAGTAATTCCAAATGGAAAAGTAATTCTTCCGTATGGAGCAACCGAAGCACTTCCTATTTCTGCCGCTGATCATATTGAGGTTAACAAGCTATCCCGAGATATTTCCCTTGGACAGGGTTCATGCCTAGGTCGACCACTACAAGGAAATACAGTGCGCATCGCACCCATTAGCTTTTCTCCCTTTGAATCAGGACTCAATTGTCCCCAAGAACTACCCCAAGGTGAGGTAGGTGAAATTTGTGTTTCCGGACCTGTAGTAAGTCAGGAGTATTTTAGGATGCCCGGTGCCACAGTGGATTCGAAATTTCATGACGGGCAACTAAATTATCATAGGATGGGCGATCTAGGCTATTTTGACTCGGAGGGATTCCTTCGGTTTCTTGGACGAAAAGTTGAAAGAATTATTACCCAAGATGGCCCATTAGAAACCGAGCGATGCGAACCTTTAATAAATGGAATAAAGGAAATATCCAAATCTGCACTAATCGGAATTGGTGAAAACCCGGTCAAGCAACCATGCTTGGTGGTAGAGCCTTACCCCCATATAAAACAAACAGATTTGGCCGCTTTAAAAAAACAGGTTTTTTCCACATTGAAGATTCACCTGCCTTCGTTTTCTTTTCCTTATATCGTATTTGAAAAATCGCTTCCTGTGGATTCTCGGCACAATGCAAAAATTCACCGGCTATCTCTGGCGAAAAAATGGACCCGCTTGGTGCGAAAGAACCCATCAAAGTATTCATAATAATGAAAATTATTATTACAGGAGGAACCGGGTTTCTTGGCTCTTCTCTTACTCATAAATTGCGCACAGATGGTCACGAAGTGCATACCATTTCGAGGCACCCTTTACCATCTAGCGACCTTGAGGGTTATTCCTTTCACCATACATTCGATCTTACTCAAGAAGCATTGCCCCAATCTCTTCTCAGTAAAACAGATGTCTTTTTTCATGTTGCAGCCAAGGCTGGGGTTTGGGGAAAGTACTCTGAATTTTATGATGCAAATGTTCGAGCAACTGAAAATATAGTCGCCGCCTGTCAGTTATCTAATATCCCTCGATTGATTTACACGAGCACGCCCAGTGTTGTATTTTCAGGAAACTCAATTAACAATGGCGACGAATCGCTTCAGTATGGAAATTCCAGTCTTTCTGCCTATGCAAAAACTAAATCCATTGCGGAGCAGAAAGTACTTCGTGCAAATGAACCTGGCCGTTTTCAAACTTTGGCACTTCGACCCCATTTAGTATGGGGAAAAAAGGACCCCCACCTATTACCTCGCGTTATCTCTCGCCACAGAGAAGGAAAATTAAGAATTATCGGTTCGGGTGAAAACCAAGTCGATCTAACTCATATCGATAATGTAACTCACGCTCATGTTTGTGCAATGGTCGCGATGCAAAAAAATAGCAACCTGGGTGGAAAGCCATATTTCATAGGCCAGGACGAACCAATACAATTATGGAAATGGCTAAACGAATTATTTCAGTTAATTAACCTGCCACCACTTACCCAAAAATTGAGCTTTCGAAATGCGTTTCTTTTAGGTGCCACACTGGAAAGTACTTTCAAGTTATTACTGATCAAAAAAGAACCACCAATGACTCGTTTCGTTGCTTGTCAACTTGCACATGACCATTGGTTTTCCGCACAATCGGCCCAAATTGATTTGGGATATTATCCTATTAAAAATATGAAACAAGCCTTAGAGGATTCGATTCCCTGGCTTAAATCAATTTAACTTAGTTCTCTACGGTTACTTTCAGCAAGAATACAGGCCACACTTGCATGAAGATTAAGGGAGTCGGCATTTCCTTTCATTGGAATATTAACCGTACAGTTCAGTTGATCTAACCAAAAATTTCCTAGCCCGTGTTTTTCACTTCCAAATACAAAGGCCGTTTTGGAAGTAATCTCCTGTTCCCAATAAGGATTTTGAGCACCACCACTCGTTCCAACCAGCATAAATTTTTTGTTCTGCAAAAAATCGTGAATTTCTTCTTTGCTTCCCATTCCAATATTAACACCTGACATCAAACCCCTCGACGAACGAATTACGTTAGGGTTAAAACAGTCAATCACGGCATCAGACAATAATATCGACTTTACCCCGAAAGCTTCTGCCGTTCGAATAATCGCCCCTAAATTGCCAGGTTTTTCTATTTCATCCAATACAATACAAATCTGAGTTTTTTCACCAATACTGTTTTCCAGTAGTAAAGGCCAGGAATGGGCAACTGATATAAATCCATCCGAATTTTTTCGATAAGATGCTTTTGTAAATGCCTCCTTACTGAGCTCCGTAAATAAAAGTCCAGTCTTTTCAAATTCTTCGAATTCATTCTCTAATCTAGCTTTTTTAATTAAATCCCAACAGAAAAATATTTCCTCCACCTTTCGTCCGGCTTCAAAAATGCATTTCAAATCGGGGTAACCTTCGATCACAAAATGGTTCTGCTCCCTTCTTCGCCTCGCGGATTCCCGTAATTTGATCAATTCCTTAACCTTGGAATTACTTAAACTGAAGATTATGTCTGACATCACTTTAAAAAAAGGGTTTTGCATGAAGAGGGCGAGCCCGTTACGAAACTTCATGACATGAATACACCACCAAAAGGTTTTAACGAACACCCCTACCCTTATCATCATGAGTTAACTCTTGATGTGGAAAATGTAACCAACCTGGGTTTTGGCATTGCAAGAGACAATGGATGGGTAGTTCAAATCGCATTTGTTTTACCCGGTGAACGGGTAAAAGTTCGAATTTTTCGGAATCATAAGAATTATTCAGAAGCAGATTGTATTCAAGTAATTGAAAAGTCTCCCGATCGAGTGGATCCACAATGCACGCTTTTTGGATCCTGTGGTGGTTGCCAATATCAATCGGTTCAATATTCAACCCAACTTGAATGGAAAAGGAATCAGGTAATTGATAATTTTGAACGAATCAGTGGATTACAAATTGAAGTGCTTCCAGTCATCCCTTCCCCTAAGCAATATGGTTATCGCTCAAAGCTTACCCCCCATTATGAAAAAGCAAGATCATCCGATCCTAGAAAGATTGGTTTTCTAAGATATGGTTCGCGAAAAGTAATTATCGATGTCCCCCAATGCCCCATTGCCACCGATAAGATTAACCAGGAACTCCCGCGTGCCCGCGAAGAACTACCCCTTCACACAAAAAAGAATAAAGGGGGAACCCTCTTACTTCGAGACACGCTGGAAGGGGTGGTCACAAACCCGAAAGAAGTAGTGACCGAAAAAGTGGGAGACCTCATTTTTCAATTTAAAGCAGGAGAATTTTTTCAAAATAATCCGTTTATCCTGCCCACACTTGTTGACTATGTTGTCGGACAGGCAAAGGTCGGTAGTTCCAGTCTATTAGTAGATGCATATTGTGGGGGTGGTCTGTTCAGTCTCTCAGCGGCAAAGCATTTTGAAAAAGTAATCGGAATCGAAATAAGCCGTGAAGGTTTTGAATGGGCACGAGCAAACGCGTCAATTAATCGAATTGAAAATGCAGACTTTTTCCTCGGTACTGCATCCACAATTTTTGATGAATTAGAAAGCCATGATGAAGATTTTTCCTTGGTGATTGATCCCCCGAGGAGGGGATGTGACGAAGATTTCTTGCAACAAACACTCGCATTCAAACCAAAGAAAATAATTTATGTTTCTTGCGATCCGGCTACGCAAGCTCGGGATGCTAAAATATTAGTAGAGGGTGGATACAACATTACCGATGTTCAACCATTTGACCTTTTTCCACAAACCAGACATGTAGAAAATATTGTTACCTTTATCCGTTAAGGATATTTTCTTTGTTCTCTCCACGAAATAGAGGAGAATTGTTCCACATATGGACTTCGTCCTGTTATAAAACTGTCAGGCCACTCCGTCTCTTTTACACCTTCACAAACAAGGTCTTCCATTTCGTTAATAAACGAGGTTCCAAATTGTTTTAAGTCCAAATTCAGAAATCCTGAAAGATCAATTGTGCCTTGTATCAAAATTCCCTTTTTGGTTCTTTTCATCGCGGCACCGGCAAGTTTTTTGTTTCCGTTTTTTGACATCAGGTCACGTCCGACTGGTTCTAGAAAACAATTCCCCGGTATGCCTGCTTTTTTCTCACCAGTTTGCGGGCAAGGCTTCAAGCTAGTCTCATGTCCTAAATTGAGTAACACCTTGCCAATAGAACTATGAATCGTTTCATACAGGTCAAGTGCGGGAATTGAAAAAGACATGTGACCCTGTGGCAAAATAAACATGTATGTCCAATCATTACCATGGTATACAATTCCTCCGCCGGTCGGTCTTCTGGTAATTTCCCTGGACTTAATTACTTCCTGTTTACTTACCCATGTCCACTTTTGACCAT
>Ga0115554_1003411_pt1 | contig 10711 bp, 7 predicted proteins | sample COGITO_mtgs_1104_3_FD_87283 | JGI IMG/M metagenome (GOLD analysis project Ga0115554, IMG submission 87283) | Pelagic marine microbial communities from North Sea - COGITO_mtgs_110404 | ecosystem: Environmental > Aquatic > Marine > Epipelagic | place: Germany:Helgoland, sampling site Kabeltonne... | reverse complement strand
AATGACAATGAAAATGACAACGACAACGACAATGACAATAACGATTCTGTGTATAAGGAAGACCGTCGACGAAGTAGTAGCTTCAGCTTGGTCGATGACGACGATGACTCCTCCTCCTCCTCCTCCTCCTCTGGCTCGGGCTCCGCGCCGCACGAGAACACCATCATCAGCTTCACCCCGACGTGCAGTGGCGCCAACTTCAAGGCCTTGATCTACGCGGTGAAGACGGTGAACTGCGGCGGCACGCTTCGAATTGCCCCCGGGACCGGCGGCGGGACCGGGACCGACGACGCCAACACACGACGGACAAAAGGAAGGAACGGCACGACGACGCACGCGGACAGACGACGGAATGATACCACCATCGCCATGAATATCGTCGAGGAGGATGATGACAGCACGGGGTATGTCGATATTGTTGAGAGCAGTCGCGGCGAAGAGGGAAAAGGACAACAAGAAAAAATTGAAACTCAGAGTGAAGATGAAATGATTTGAAGGCAAGAAACGACTGACGTGTTAGTAAGAATGAATAATGATCCAGCAATAGGTTTGTTTTCGGTGGGCAAGCGAAAGGTCTCTTTATTTATTGTTTGTCAAGCGCGGCCCGCTTTGCTTAGTTCACAAAATCCTTCCCCTTCTGGATCTGCTTCTTGAGGTCCGGCATCATCTTGTCGAACCATCCCTGCTCGTAATCCGAGAGAGTCCCGTACCCCCTAACCTCCTCGACCCCGTCCTTCCCGAACTTGCACGGGCTCGCGAAGAACTCCGCGTCCGTGACGCCGCTCTGCACGTACGCGCACTGCACCACGTCGTCCGCCCCCTTCAGGGCCCTGAGGACGTTCTCCGTGAACAGGTACGCCGCGTAGGCCATGGAGAGGGTGGCGCTGCCCGCGCCGGCCTTGGCCTTCACGACCTCGTCTCCTCCGAACTGGATGCGGACGGTCAGGGCCTCAAGGTCAGCGTCGGAAAAGGTGGCGCCTTCCACCTGCAATTGTGGTTTTGGAGTGTTGAGGGAGTGAGTGTTTTTTTTCGTTAGTTTGTTCGACCCCATACACACATACACGCCACCGAAACGCACACAAAAGAAAATCATGTCAATCTAGCTACATTCGCAGCTTACCTGAGACAAGAGGGGAAGGATGGTGATTCCGGCGTGTCCACCAATGACAGTCACATCGGTTTCGGTTGGGTTGCCTCCCTGGTTCTCCGCCACAAAAGTGTTCGCCCTGCAGACGTCCAAAGTGGTAACTCCGACAAGTTTCTTCGGGTCGTAAACGCCGTGCTTCTTCAAGACCTCGGCAGCAATGGGCACAGTGCTGTTAACGGGGTTGCTAACAACAGCGATGATGGCCTCGGGACAGAATTTAGCACACCCAGTTACTAGGGTCTCAACGATACTGGCGTTGGTGTTGAAAAGGTCGTCGCGAGTCATTCCCGGCTTGCGGGGGACTCCAGCAGGGATGACGACGACATCCGCGCCGGTCAGGGCACTCTCCAAACCAGAGTTATCAGAGGCGGGCCAAGTAGCAGCCGCGGGGAGGAAGCCAGTCACCTTGGCCCCAGAGGGGCAGTGGGAAAGATCGGCGGCAACGCCAGGGGTGCCAACAACATCGTAGCAGCTTAACTCATCGACGTGGGGGGACAACTTGCAAAGCAAGGACAAAGGTTGTCCGATACCTCCTGTGGCTCCAAGAACGGCAACTTTAGCATCTAATTGCCTGGAAGCATGGAAAGAGCGAGACTGGGTGGCGCGTACACCGGCTTGGAGAGCGCGGGAGAACATCTTTCGGCTTCGTTGGTACTACAATGGTGAAATGCTGAGGGACTTATCCAGATTTTTAGCTCACACCCTTCTCACACTTTTGTTAGCTGTTGTGAATAATTTTTACGCTTAAAAACCTGCCACAAGACGACATCATATTACGGTATCTTCTTTAGACTGTCAAAACAATACATCCAGACACTGGAGATAAGAAATCTCTCACGCTTGTGACGCACATCGTCCGGATGCATCCCTTTTCGCTTCTCTCGCTTCTCCAGCTGCCATTTATGTTGTCTGCATACAACGTAAGTGTTCGCCGAAGGCTCCTTCAGCGCGTCTGCGGCGGTGTCGCCGCAATTTTCCCAACTGTGCTGCTTCCAAACGCCCTCGAGCCCTCAATTGCAATAGCAGTTGCAGAAGATCAACAGTTGTTACCACCCCTCCCGGACATAAAAACAATCGTCACTTTTAGAGTTCGAATCGCACGTTCCGACGGCACGTTCGCCTCACGGGAGAACGACGATGATCCCCCATTTGTCGGCGACTTGAGGTTGGGCCTCTTTGAGACGACGAAAGTTTGCGCCGAGAACTTTCTCAGTTACGCTAGGCCGTTCAATATGGACGGGGATGCGCCGTCGTTTGCGAGGAGCAATATTGTAGCTTTCAAAGATGAGCAGCTCATCGCGGGCGTTATTCCTGGTCTTACTGTGGCGAAATTTGGGGGAGGGATTGGGCTGGAATATGGCGGATCCATTAAACCAGTGAAGAGTTGGGTGGAGGAGGCTCGCGACAGGAAGGCCAAGCGGCTGCGGCACGACCGACCCTTTTTACTGTCACACAATGATGACGACGTGACACCCACTTTCAGCATCACAACAATGAGGAACCCTTCACTTGACTTCACGAACACAGTGTTCGGCGTGGTCCTTGATGACAAGGGCAAGGAGGTCATCCAGCACATATTATCCATCCCTACCTATTCGGCCCAGGCCAGGGGTTCAGTCGTTCCGGGTGGGGAGGCGCTATTTGATAAGCAGAACGAGTTCTTTTTGGGTCTTGCAAAGAGCCTTGGTGACACAAGAGTAGGAAAGGCGTATGAGGGTAAACTGTTGCGGAGAGTGGAGGTGGTTAGCAGTAAAGTAGAGTCTAGCGAAGGCGCCGCAGGTGTTGTTTAAAAGCAGTTGTGTGGGGGTCGAATGAAGTGCATTTTTAGCGCTGCAAAATTTCACTCCTTATATGCTACAGTGTTAACATCACACAACAGTTCGATAGTTCTGAAAGTATCTATCAATCCATCCCCGAACCTTCCTTCCTTCCTTCCTTCCTTCTTTCTTTCTTTCTTTCTTTCCCGGTTCGACCCCCTCCAAGACCGCCCTCCCTCCTGTGTCGCATGCCGCACCACCTTAAAATCCACCGAAGGGGTGGAAGAAGAAAGGCGTCTCATTCACGACAGGCACGTTGTAAAGGGCTTCCTGAATCGCGAAACCCAAGATGGCCATCATACTGATGCGCCCGTGCTTGATCTCCTGCTCTTGTCGCTTCTTCTGAGCTGCTGAGCCCTCGGGCATAAGACCCAATATATCGTAACCCGCGTCCCCCGTGATATAATTCTTGCCTTCCTTCTCTTTCCGCTGAGCAGTGTCATATTCAGCAAGGGCTCCGAAAGAAAAAGCCAAAGCCCAGTAGAAAGGGTTGATCTGTGCGCAGTGCTGTCAGTAAAGAACGAATGAAATAAATTCCTAGTTTGTTATGCCCTGCCAGGTGGTTCACTCACTCACTCACTCACTCACTCACCTTTTCGAGACCGCCATTCAGAATGCTAGGAGATTCGCCGGACTTCGTCAGGGCATCGGGAAGTCCGAGAACGGTAGCAATTGTCTTGTCAGCGAGCTCAGCTATCGGCCAGCCGACAACGGCTAGCATGGCCAACCGTCCGTGCTTGATTTCAGCCTCCCTCATAAAAATGAGAGTGTCCTTGTCAGAGCCAGAGAATCCAAACGGATCGAAGCCAAAATCTCCAGCCAGGGAGCCATCTAGATTACTAGGGCGCTTCAAAAATGGCAGAGCAATAGACATATCATCGTCGCTCCCCGGGGGGGACATGCCATCACGGAGGGAGAATTTTGATGCCGAGGTGGTCGGCTGAACCTGCAAAAAGGCATTCACCGACGAGTTCAACACCGAGAATGAGAGGATTAAAAGTTTCGATATCATGATCTGAGAAGGTAATTACGACAAACAATGGGTTAGTATGGTTGTTTCAGGTTTGTTCCTCAAGGGCTGCACAGTCGGCATTCTGACACTGCAATGAGAATGGGGCATTAAGGACAAAAAAATTGATATTTTTGCCGTCATCAACAAAACATTACTTTGTAAGGAACCATACGTACATTTATAAATAGAAGTATGTAATTAGGATGATTTGAGAGTATTCCGAAAATGAAAGTCGCATCGAAGAGTCGGATTTTCTGAAATTCCTTTTAATGAACATATTCGACGAGAAAAAAGGGCCAGCTGACGTTATATTTCTTTTCTTGGCGTTTTCGAACAAAAATCGAATACCAAATCTTCTTTGTTCGTGAAATCCAACCTCACCGCCAAAACTCTTCTCTCTCCAGGTCCCCCTCCTTGCCTCTTCTTCGACTGACTAAATCCTCCAATGGCCCATCCCGCCGCCGCATCGAATGTTACGACGGCCTTTCCACCTGTATCTACTGAACAGTCGATTCCCAATGGTGATGTGTCGGCATGTTCGCTGCAAACACAAACTCAGGCTCAGGCTCAGGCTCAGGCTCAGGCGGCCACCCCTACCAAACGGAAATCTCCGAGCTCTGAGACAGGAAACACGACGCCCACGAAATCCCCCAAGGGCTCTCCCTCGTCATCCCCGAAGAAAACCGGGGTTAAAGCAGACACCTACACTTTCCCAAACCCTGCCGCAAACGAGAAGTCCACCATGGCGGTGAAGGTGATGGATTGCTTGTATAATTTGGATGCTCCCAACAAACGCGACGGGGTGAGCATCAATAAAGTTCAGCAGTGGCTATGTTCGAAGTGGGGAAAGGAGGACGACGGCTCGTTCAAGAAGCAGATTCAGAGTATGGGTTTGAAGAAGTGTCTGGAGAAGGGGTGGATCCGTCAAATTAAGAATTCCTACAAAATTACGCCGTCCTACGTCAAAGGACAGGCTCCCAAGCCCAAGGCTGTGAAGAAGAAGGTGTCTACGTCCTCGAAATCGAACTCGAATACGAAGTCGAAGTCCGACCTCAAATCGAAAGTCGATGCAACTAGTAATGCTCTTACGCCCAACGCACGCCTCGCACAGAGGCTTCAAGCCGATGGGCTATCGCTTGTTAGCAAGGGTTCGAAGAAGGCCGTCGATCTTGCCTTGCTGGAAAAGAACTTGAAAGGGCGCCGCTATCCTATGGAGGACTCCAAGATGCACCAGGAAGACAAATTATGGGGCATCAGCAGGAATCTTCCGAAGCCTCCTGTCTTTCAAGCTCACCCTGCCGTGACCAAAAACAACATCCCCAGCATTTTCCTCGCCGATTTGGTCTTCATTCACGAGGTATTTCGCGGCAGCGCTACAGTTGGGTTCCACTTGAGCCCCAAATTTTCCGTCGACATGCTCGCTACGTCGCTTGCGCAGCTAGCCGAAAAACCCCACGTGAAAGAATACGAAGTGAAGGAAGTTGTTAAAGAGACGAAAAAACGCAAAAACAAGGAAGCAGGGGGGATTGAGTTCGTAACCAAGTTAGTGAAAGAGAAGGTGGAGCTACCGGACAAGCGTAGGCCACTGGAGAAAAAGTCAGAGTGCGAGAGAGAGAAAAAGTTCCCCACTTTAGTCACCCAGCTCTTTACTTCCGCCCTCGAAGTGTTACTCGGAGAGGATGAGCACGAGATCCCCGAAACTCCACCGAATATCGCGAAGAAGGATCGAGCGACGTGGACCAAGGACCAAGATTTCACGGATAAAGCCCGATACGGGCACACAGAGATTATCGGTGATTTATTTACCCCCCTCATTTGGCCCGAAGCGGTCGTTTTGTACTTGGAAACGCAATCGTCTTTCTCAGACGCGCGGAAGAAGAAGGAGGCAGCGCTCACTGCAGAGAATAAGGAAGTAGCGAAGGAATTCTTGGAGTTGGAGGAGGCCAACCAGAAGGAAGTGAAAGTGAATGGCATTGAAGGTGGCGTCGAGGCGGAGGAGGAAGGGGCGGAGGAGGAAGGGGCGGAGGAGGAAGGCGTCGTCGTCGTTGAGGGTAGCAGCGGCCACGACAACGTCAACGGAGACGGCAACGGAGACGGCAACGGAGACTGCAACGGAGACGGCAACGGAGACGGCAACGTCAACGGAGACGGCAACGTCAACGGCACAGATGACGACACGATGATCGTTGAAGACGATGACGACGACGATGACGACCTGGGAACGAACACCGACACCTCTGCTGGTGAGCGTTATTTAGGATCCCAGAATTCGATTCTTCGCAAAGGGCTCGCAAAGCTGAAGAAAAAGGAGCCTTGGAACCTGAACGCCATCGAAGCGATTCTACTTCTAAGGGCCCTTTGTGACGATCTTTTGGTGAAGGGGCTCGCCGTTGAATTCCGCAAGAGGGCCGAGAAATTGACGGATCTGAGCTCCAAGCTCAAGAAAGCCACCGCCACCTGGTCAAAACTTGACAAGCAGGTTCGTGCCGAGCTATACGATCCAGTCGCAATTGCCAAGGAAACGCTCAAGAAGAATAAGGAGGAGGCAGCGGCCAAGGCCGAAAAGGCAAAGGCGAAGGCAGCAGCAGAGGCCAAAAAGGAGCAATCCACAGAGCAGAGTAGCACTAGCACAAGCACAAGCACTAGCACTAGCACTACAAATGGCGGCGAGAAAGCCGAAAACTCCGGCACCGACAGCGCCGCGAAAAAACCACCCGAAAAGACGCGAAAGGAAGAAAAGAAGGACCCTCTGACGTTGGAAGGCTGCATGCCTTCGAAACACTTTTCTCCTGTCCCCAAGGCGGAGCAGGGCAAATACGGCGAGAAGGCGATCAAACTCTGCGAACGCGACTTCAATTCCCTCAAGCAGGAACTTGCCAAGGCTGAGAGGCTCAAGGAACATCACGCACGCGAGCTAGAGACGAAGGAGCGCAAGCTGAAATCTCGTCAAGTTCCCCTGGGTCGTGACCGGGACGAGAACCAGTATTGGTACTTTGAGAATTCTCCGAGAGCAATCTTTGTCGAGATGGCAGTGCACAGCATCGCGGGCGTTCGAAGAAAGAGCCAAGAAAAGACTGCGACGTGGCTAGCCATTACCCTCGTGTATGAGCTCAACGCGCTCATCTCATCGCTTGATAGCCGTGGGGTGAGGGAACGTGAACTGCTTGAAAGCCTCAAAAAGCGCGAGTCCGAGCTAAAATCCCACCTTATTCACGACGTGGCGGCGGAGACCAAAGCCGACGATGATGATGAAGAGCTGAAGCGCAAGAAGGAGCTCGAGGAGGAGGAAATGGCGAATCTGGAGCTCGCAGAACAGGAGCGCATCCTCAGGGAGGAAAACTCTCGCAGGTCTGGTCGCCTCAAGGAGGTTGACAAAGAGACCAAGGATCGTGAGATGGCCAGGCTTCTGGCGGAGGAGAGGGATCGCGAGATCGAGCTTGCCGCCAGAAGGCGAAAGGAGCAGCAACGCAGGAACACCAAGAGCAAGAAATATCAACCCGAGAGCGAGGGTAGCAGCTCGGAAGAATCATCCGATGAAGACGTCATAGAGCTTGACGAGCCTCGTGCCGGAGAAAACGACGAAGAGCGGAGGGCTCGCGAATGCGGCGATCTCAGCGTAAGGGAATTTGAGGACAGTTATCTCGGCGACGATATGGGAGGGGAGGGCGAATTCGTCTGTGGAAAGCCTCTCAATGAGCATCGCGTGAGCTGCATAAAGCACCCCTTCGTCTGCATCGTCGACGAGATCCTTTTCACGGAGGATTCCATGGAGGACATCGAAGAGTGGAAGCGAGACGACTCGAAGGAAGGATGGAGAGAAAAGTGGCGGGCGGACCTGTCAGCTGTCAAAAATGATTACATAGCAACGGTCAGCGGCAAGGGCTTGTTGGAAAGTCTGCCCAACCAAAAGTATCTCAAACCGTTAAAGACATCTATTCTCGATCTAGAGGAGCGGATGCACGTGCTAAGTGGTCACGCCTTCGTCGTAAAGTGCGCAGACCACGCCAACCGCATGTTGACCGTTGAACGCGATGAAGAGGAGGGGGCGGAGGTGGGGACCGGGGGCGGTGCTGCTGGGTGGGGAGGGGATGACGATATATTCCCCCCGGGTTGGACCGTCGAGCCAAAGGCTCAGAACCACTACAGAATCGTCTCCCCTGATGGCCAAGTCTTTACCAGCAAAAGGAAGGCCAGGGAAGCTCTCGAAAATAATATTGGCGGAGGATCAGCGAAGTCGGCGGCGGCGGCGGCTGTTGTTTCCCGCCGGTACTACGAGGAGGAAGAGGACGGCGAGGAGGAGGAGCAGGTGAAGCAGTACAACAAGGGCGTGTTGACGCGCCTCTATCCGACTTTCATGAGGGAACTGTTGGCAAAGGGTGACGTCTCGCTCTTTGACGAGGCAGAAATTTTGATGTATGACGATGAAGATGAGAACGATGAGAATCCAGTGACCGGTGACATCAAGGCAACCGTGTACGGTCCCGTCGGTGACGTCGATGACGCCATTCACATGACAATGGACGACTGCGTCAAGGAGCGACACACTTGGAGGAACAACATCAACAACTGCTCCACCGTGGCGAGTATTGGTTTTTACTTTTTCGCCATGCTCGCTCGGTGGAAGGAGATTTTGAGCGATCTGCAGGCGGGGGTCAAACAGACTGCCAAATTGATCGCGGGCTGGGAGGAAGCGGAGCGCGTGAGGCTAATGACGGTGAAAGACACGGTTCCTAAGGAGAAGACGAAATCGCTCTCGAATCGCGAGATGAACAAGTTGAAAAGGGAGCAGAAACGCGTCGCCGAGGCGGAGAAGAAAATCGAAACCACCGACATTAACGTCGCGCCGTTTGTCTCTTGCATTCCCACCACGCGGCTTGTGTGGGCGAAAGCGATTGGTCACGTGTGCTTTCCTGCCGTCGTCATGGATGTGATGGATGAGGAGGTGCAGAGAAGTTTAGATCAGTTCGACCGGATCTGCATCCAGCCCGTCGCCGAGCCTCAGCAATATTTCGTGAGGAGGTCCGACACTTTGGAATTCGTAGAGAAGAAGACACTCTCGTGGTGGAAAAATGATGGTGACGGGGGGGGTAAGAAGTACGAGGTGAAAAAGGAACTCGAAGTCTTGGTCGAGCACAAGTTCAAGAAGGTGGCGGGCGACGATGGTGAAGAAAACCACGCATATGACAGCGCCATATTCGGTCTAAAGATAAAGAAGGCGCTCGCTGACGGACGCCTAAGCGGAAATAATGGAATAAGACCCATCGGTACGGAGTGGTATGCTGAGGAGGGGGAGGAGGGGGAGGAGGAGGGGACGATGATGATGGTGGTGGACTGAATTGATTTGGGGGTGGGCGGGTGGGCGGATGGATGGGTGGTGCTGCTGATGGTAATGAAGGAGTGAATGGGAAGACATTTTAACAAGAAACTACATTTTTAGCCGCCCGCAAAAAAAACTTAACTGCATTCATCTCATTGCTACTGTGTTCATGGCATCTTCAGATTTATGTACCCTTCTTTGTCGGATGCCAGTTTGAAGACCTTTATGGGCTTCTTGTTCTGTCCCTTTACCATCGATCCGACGATATTTCCAAATATATTGGAACCATCCTTTGCTGTTGCCTCCACCTGGATCCCACCTGCTGTCAAGTCAAATTCACTGGAGCAAAAACTGCATTTTAGGTGCACAGCATTGGTAGGTGTTTCCAAGAACTTTCCTTTATTGAGAGGAATCTTACATTGTGTGCATAAAGATGAGAAGGCATACAGATCGTCACCGTACCGTCCGGCTGCTATCGCACCGTTGGGGTTTGTCAACGGATCCGATAGGGACTCAATTCCTGTGTCAATCACTTTGATGTCCCCTGAATTCACTGGTAGATCAGACGCCTTTACATTCAGCGTCCGCCAATCCCCACCGCCCCCACCACTCTTTTTTGCCGGTGAACTTCCAAAACCTTTTGCCCCAAGAGCTGACTGACCAGAATTTCGAGATCCGAGCTGGTGAACAAAACAAAGGGAATCGGTAATGATGGCGAAATTCAACACAGCTACAAGGAGGACGCAAATGATATGTGGTGGGATCATTGTATTAATCTCTGGGTTTTGTATGAACACTTGATGAAACGTTTTTCGCGAGAATTTTTTCTTTTCCCAAAACCGTGCCAAGATTTTCATTCGGTAAGTAAAGAATTTAAGTAAGCTTTTCGCATCCCCACCCTTATTTGAATTTATCTTCCGCCGTGGAGGCACATTAATGTTCGGGTCGAAGTTTCCAATATCCCACGAAGACCACCTCGCTTTGGTGAAACGACATCCCATTTTGTGTGGTGAAAATTCGCGTTTTTTTGCCCCAATGACAGCCACTCTGAGAGTCGACGGTCCGAGTCTTTGAATTTCTCGTTTTCAGAGTAGTATAAAGGGTCCTTTGGCACACAGATTTCTCCAAAAATTACATATGACAAACTCTCGAACGAATCTCATCACACACTCACACCCTATTGCCTATTACACAAACCGACAGCTATGCGCTCTCTCTTGCTATCCTTGCTATTGATTTCGTCGTCGTTATCCACTATTAGTGGTGATAATGGTCGCGGATTGAAGGGGAAAAAATCCTCCTCCTCCTCATCTTCATCATCTTGGTGCCCGCATTCATTTGAGGAGGGTTGGGACTTGGGTGACTTTACGGTGGTTGATTTTACTACGACTGACAACCCTGATAACAAAGAGGTGGTT
>Ga0115554_1003398_pt1 | contig 10728 bp, 6 predicted proteins | sample COGITO_mtgs_1104_3_FD_87283 | JGI IMG/M metagenome (GOLD analysis project Ga0115554, IMG submission 87283) | Pelagic marine microbial communities from North Sea - COGITO_mtgs_110404 | ecosystem: Environmental > Aquatic > Marine > Epipelagic | place: Germany:Helgoland, sampling site Kabeltonne... | reverse complement strand
ATTTGTTCTTCACTCAGTTTGGAAGCCGCAGGGCTACCCCAACAAATGCGCAAAGAGATGTATTAGTTCCAAAGCAACATTGCCAGAAAAGTTTTTTTTTTTGCAGGTCGTGGCTCACTCACCTCATATCGCTCATATCAATGGATAGAGCAACGCCAGAAGGAGAACTAAACATTTGTGGCGGGGGAGGCGACATCGGCATCTGCGGTTCAGAGGACTGGGTCGGGCGGGGTAGTGCGTCTCGCGATGGTTTGCGATTTGTCTTCCTCTCTCCTTCACGTAGCTTCTTGGGCATGAAATGTCCTTCGTCTCCGCCGATCAATAGTTCATCAACCCCCTCTTCAGAGTCTAGTACGACTTCCCCCGAGTTCATCCTATGAAGTGTGCGAACGAGCTCATCCATGACTTGCTCTCCGTCGTCATCTCCCGGAGTGAAAGCGATTTCTTCCTCCACTGATCCGTCTTTTTCTTCCTCTTTTCCCTCGTCGTCGTCATCCCTTTCGCATTCTTTACCTTCCTCACGCATCTTCACTGGGGATATCATTATGCCATTTCTCTCTTCCTTAGATTTCGACCTAATTTTTCTCTTCGAGGGCGTGAAGACAATGTCATCGTCACTGCTAAAATAATTGTCGGCGCTGCCGCCATCTTCCTCATCGTTCCCCTCGACCGCCTCGATGGCAGTATGGATGCTCATTCCGCCCCCTAGAAGCGTGTTATGCCCTCCTTCTACGACAAGATCGTCATCATCGTCGTCATCCTCGTCATCGATGTCGTCATCAGCAGCCGTTGCTTGCTCCAGATTCCGAGCAAGCTCGTTCACTTCTGCTGAGTATGGCGCCATATCATCCTCTTCAACAACTTTCGCCTCCTCCACTCCACCGGCTTCTTTCTGCTCACTCACGAGGTCCTCTTCAATCACGTGATTGATTTCTTCATTCCTCATCCTCAGCTTCTCAGCCAAGTTTGCCCGCTCTGCTTGCATCATTTTGTAGGCATCGTCAAACTCAGCCTTTTTACGCGCGTCTTCGATCTCCTTCTGGAGATTCGCGCTCTGTCTAACTTCGTTGATGCTCGACCTCCTTCCACGCACATCCTCGCCGCGTGCACTAGCATCCGGGGTCCCGAAATTTTGGTCTTCATGGTGATAGCGAGCTTTAGCAGCTGCTGCAATCTGGCGGTTTTGGAAGTATTCTTCCCGAGCTTGCTGTTGTCGATGAGCGGCCCTATCCCGCTCCGAAAGGGCGTCAATCGCGTCAATCTCGTTACGCATCGCCTTCATATTTGAGAGGGCATTTGTGTTGGCATCGGGTTTGATGTTAGCCTTTTGCCCTTGTCCACAACCGAGGTCATTCTCAGCTCGAATACGATTCCTCTCGGCCTGCGCTCTGCTCCAACCCCACTCGGTGGCCGGATTAGAAAATTGGCCGCCATTATAATTGCTATGTTGTCGTCGTTGTTGGACTTGGTTATGGCTTTGACGGTATGAAGAGGCCTCTTCTCGCTTGGCTTCCCATACTCCACCACCCCCGCCCCCACCGTATCCATTGCCCCCACCGTAACCACTGACGTTGTTTTGTACGTATTCTCGATGCCGCTGCCTCACTTGTTCAGCCTCTCTCGCATTGTCTAGTCTGTTTCTCGCTTTCACTTTTTCCTCATAGACACGCTTTGCTTCCTCGATATCCTGCTCGAGCGCGCTTTGTTCCCGATACATCCACCCATCTCGGCCATCGTAACCAACATTTTCATCGCCGCCACCGCCGCGATCAAAACTCAAGTCGACACCGCCCTTGGCCTCCGCATCGAACTCAGAACGTACCTGGAAGTCGGCACGAGGTTCTCCGCCATTTTTATTTTTTACCCATTCATGAAGCGATACGGGTTTGGAAGGCGATCGTTTTCTCTCTGCCACCGCCATTCCACCCTCCATAGCCGCTTCTTGAATTTCGCGTTGCTGCTGGCGGAATTTCAGCAGCTGCTGCTCTTCGTACTCCTCCCTTTTGCGTTTTTCCATGTCGGCCCTAAGCTTTCGCTTGGCCTCCCTCTCCCGCTCTTTCACTCTCAGCTCCCGCTCCTTCCTCAACTTTTCTTCCATCTTAGCGTGTTCTCTTAGCGCATCTTGCTTTTCTTGACGCAAAACTTCGAGCTTTTTTTTCTGCTCTGCCGCTCTGGCGTTGGCGCGTTCTATGGCGGCCCTGTCTTCCTTCTCCTTGTCTCTCGCTTCATTTCGCCGGCGGATGACATCAGCTTCGGCGTTCTCTTTCCGAAACCTCTCCATGGCAAGAGCCCGTTTTTCGTCATTGCGCTTGGCTGCGGCATCTTCTTCAGCTTTCTCTTTCTTGAATTTCTCCATCGCCGACGCACGCCTCTCATTATTGCTGACAGCGTCTCGTTTTTCCGGCAGCTTGGGTGTAAAAGGCTTCGCATTTACTTTGTTCTTGGAATTATTATTTCCGGTGTTCACATTGTTGTTCGATCTCGCGTCGCCTTCCATGCCACCGGTTCCACTCTTGATCGTATGGCTGAGAAGTTGCTGAATGTGATTCTGTACGTACTCGCTCCTCAAAATGTTGATTATACTTGGGCGATTCTCAGGCCTCTTGTTGAGCAGGCTACTGACCAGCCGCTGAAGATTGCTACTATATCGGTGACTAGCTGGGAGAGGTTGGGGAGTTTTTGTCATAATTCGGTGCGCTAGTGCAGGGAGATTCCTCGCCTGGAATGGGAGTGTAAGGGCAGCAATTTCGTACAAGACGCAGCCCAGTGACCAAATATCCGATTTTTTTCCGTAAGGTTTATCCTCACAGATTTCGGGGGATAAATAATACGGAGTACCGATCTGCGTTTTCGCAACATCACCAGTAGAATCGAGAACCTTTGCTATGCCAAAGTCACCAAGTTTGACCACACCCTTCTTGGTCAGGAAAATATTTTGAGATTTGAGATCACGGTGGAGAATCTTCTGGGCGTGGACGTGCTTTAAGGCCAAACAAATCTGAACGAACACGTTCATCACTTCTGATTCAGAGAAAGGACGCTTTGTCTTCTTCCTTCGTTCGACGGCTGAGCTGAGATCACCCCCATCAGCGTAATCCATCACAATATACAAGACGTCATTTCTCGGCTGGTTCAAGAACGATTCAACATATGCGCAGATATTACTGTGGTGCATCTTGCTTAGCACAGTGGCCTCTGCAACAGATGCCTCCTTCTCCTTGTTGGAGAGATGGCCGATCTGGATCTCCTTCATCACATACATTGTCCCATTCCTTGAGCGGACGAGAAGGGCCTTGCCGTAGCTACCTTGGCCAAGTGTCTTTACAGTCGTGTATTTTGATAGCTGGCTCATGGGAGAGGAGTTGAGGGGGGTTTGGGAAGGACAGATATGAAGAAGGGGAAGAGAGGGGGGAGATGATTTTTGTTGGTGGGCAGGTCCGAGGTTGCTAAACGCCAAATCAACACTATCACGTCTTGTCTAGGGCCGAGCCGAGAATTACACCCCTTAAAATTCAGTTAGGATTTGACCAGGCCAAAGAGTGACTCACTTAAAGTTGGTTGGTTTTTCTCTTTGTTTTTCGTTTTTTTTAATTCGTTTAAATGGTGATATCTCCTCTCTGAGAAATTATTTACAGCGAAAAACGCTCGGACGCATTGAAAACTTATGGGAGTAAACTTTGAGATGTCCACACCGTCTAGAAATACAAAGCAGTATGCTTACGACATCTCCTTACTTCAGGGTAACCTTACAAAAGAATCTCAAAAGCCTAAGCTTTTGGGAAGCAACAAGTCCACGCGATTCTTCGTGGTCGAGGAAATAAGCGGTGCCATGGGATGCGAGCTCGCACTCTGCTATTACAAGCACAAGGGAGATAAAGAGGCCGCAGGTTGGTTCTTCTTGAAAGACGTCAGTGACATTGAGGAGGAATCAAACAAAGGGGGGAACAAGCTGCTCATCATCAACCACCCCGCTCGAAATTTCCGGCTCCACGTCCCCCCTGAAGATCACCAGAAGTGGTTGGAGGGAGTCATTGCACTTTGTCCACAGGCAAAAGTGATCAAGGATGGAGTGGTGCAGATTCGGAAAAGCCCCGAGCCTGATTTATCGAATACAAAATCCAACAACAGACCGAAAGCTAAATTCGAGGGGGAAAAGGTTGGGAGAGAAGAAGAGAAGGGAGAGGAGGGGGATATCGCTTGGTCCAAGGGCGACCAGGAAGATGACTATGATGAATTCAGGAAGGGGCCCAGGGACACTGATGAGTCGAGGCAAATGAGGAAGAATAAGCGCGCTGAGCGCCGCGCCGAGCGCCGCGCCGAGCGCCACCAGAACAAGAAACCTCGAGATAGGGGCGGTGAAGAACAAAGTGAAGACGACAACAGCGGCGGCGATTCACTACCAGATGATAACTATGACCACCGCCGCAGCCACGAGAAGCGTGAATATGGCGAAGTCACTTCCAACAGGTTGGGGGATGCAATCAGGCAGCAGAGGGAGCCACCAAGTCCTGCTAGGGGCGGGAGTAGAAATGGAAGCAGGAACGGGAGCAGGCCTGGGAGTGGGTACGGGGATGACTACTCGAGGAGGAGGGAGGAGGAGAAGGAGGAGGAAGACAGGGAGAGGGATAATACCGACAATAATAATAACAACAACAATAACAATAATCGAAACAAAGAAAGCTACCCCAATGCTGATGTATCGAGCGGTACTGACGATCACCCTGACCTTCGTGGTGTTGAATTCACTAAATCTAAAAACAAGTCTGAAGAATCGAAGGAAGAAGCCAAGGACGACGAATCCTCGGGCGGCCAACGTGCCCCGGGCCAATTCAAGTTTGGAGAGGGTTTTGCTAGCGTTGATCCTAACCGCGAACGCTCTCTTTCTAATGGTTCCGCCAACGACAACGGCATGTTCAATAGTAAGCAGAACATGGGCTTCCATGCTGAGTTACCTGCCGATGAGGCGAGGGCTCGTGAGATGGCGAGAGATGGAGGGGTGAAGATGGAGGAGGAAGTCCTCGGGGATGGGGATCGTGTTAAGAGGCAGGGGGGAGTCGGGACTGCCTTCGGAAAGGGGAAGAGCGACACTCCTGCCAAGGGTGCATTGTCCAGGTCTGGAAACGGGGCCCAAAAGGCGAAATCTGGAGAGGATGCGAAATACAACGACGCCGACAGCGGCGACGAAAATGATGAAGATGACGACAAGCTCGAGAAATATGACAAAGAGAAGGACTCGGAGTTCTGGGGTGTTCAAGGAAATAGCCCAAGCGACAAGTTTCTGTCCCATGGCAAGAACATCAGCTTTCACTTTGAGGATAGCGACAGCGATGAAGACGTCGATCTCGCCGAGGAGGCAGAGAAGCGGAGGAGGGCAGTGGAGAGGGCGAAGGTGGAAGAGGAGAAGAACGCGGAGGAGGAAGAAGAAGAGAAGGAGGAGCGAGGGGAGGATGGGGAAAAGGGAAAATCGAAGAAAGCGATGTCAGCTCCGAGCGGGCCGCCGCCAGGAAAAGGCAAGAAGGCCATGGCCCCGCCGGGTGGTCCTCCACCTAAAAGGAGGAACAGTAAGGACCTCGGAACACCCACAAACCAGCCGATCAAGAAGACTGGGATGACACCAGATAGCAACTTTGTTGAAGATGATTGGGACGAGGACAGTCCAGAAAAGAGGGCCGGAAGGAGGAGGGACCCATTGGAAGACAGCACAAACAGTATCGAGGAAAGTCCAATAGCGAGGAAGAGGATGAACTTTGCGAGAGGCGAAGAGAAAGAGGAGGAAAAGGACAATGTTGTCAGAGCTGATAGCAATTTTGCCACGGATGACTGGGACTGAGAGTAATCGGATGTTGATTTGTGAGGTAACGGATAATGACTACCGACAAAAAACGTTTTCTCTGCCTCGCAAATGCTACTCAATCCATATTCAATTAAATGATGCAAAGCATTCTTCATCATCACTCGTCACATCATCTCATCATCATCATCGTCATCATCATCATCATCATCATCATCATCATCATCATCATCATCATCATCATCATCATCATCATCATCATCAAATGTCTTCGACAGGTAAAAAATCATAACTAATCATCCTTTCGCAGTTCACGCTCAGAGTAGATCAGAGTTCCAACGACTATACCGGGAATACTCAATAGAACAATTGTACCTAATTTAATGTGGAACAAGATACCGTAGAATATCAGGAAGAGAAAGAGCACTGCTACTGTCATTCCCCCTTGAGTGTTGGGGCGGTCAATTATTTGCATCTTGTACAAGAACTGGTCGAGAGGTTGACCCATGTTATTCCAAAAGTTGTTTGACTCTTAACTGGTTAATCCTATTGCATTTAAGAGAAGTAAGAAGATTATTTACTTTTTCGTTTGTCATTTCATTTTATTTTATTTTATTTGCAAGTTCGAATGCAGAACCTCATCAATATAAGGTTTAAATAGGCATTAACACAATCTGTCATGAGTGAATCGGACAGTGTGACGAGCAGCGTCGCAATGCTCGACATTTACCTGGAAAATGAGCTAAAATCATCCTCTAAAATTCACAAGAAGATAGCATCCTCGTCTCCAACTTCAGCTGCAAATCTAACTCCAACTCCGACTCCAATTCCCCCTAAAAATCAAGGAAGCGGTGACAGAAACCACCTTCACTCACTCGTTGACGAGACCCTTAGAATCGGCTCCGCTATGAAGAAACAGAGTGAAAATTCCCTCACCCTATTGAATCGGACCACAAAAAGGAAAGAGGGTAGGAGAGGGACTCTTTGCGATTATCTGAGGGACGCCGGCGGCAGCGGTAGCGACAGCAGTATTGATAGTGACAGTGATAGTGACAGTGACAGTGACATTGCTGGCCACAGCAACAACGACGAAGCAGTTCCATTGCCTCGGCAGAAGAGCGTGAACACATTGGCAAATAATGGCAAGAAGACCATCTCCAAATCGCTAATCAATATAGATACTTCGCAGTATGCGGCTGTCGTCAGAGATACTCTAATTCCCGCTGACCGCAAAATCTCCGCAATGCGGGACGACCCAGACGCAATCCTCCGTCGACTTAAAGACAGTCACCATCTACGCGTGAAGAGGCTTGAGAGGAGCAGACAGACATGGGGATTTGGGGAGGAAAACGAGGACGAGGACGAGGACAATAGCGGAAGTGATATCGAGAGTGAAAGCGATGTAGAGGTGGAAAATTATTGTTCTGGCAATGATTCTTTCAGAGAGAACTCTGAGTCATCTTCCATAGGAGAAGTTGAAAAGGATTCAGACTTTTCAGTGAACAGCAGTGGACCTTTGGCACCGAGTCAGAAAAAGCACCTGGCTTTGGCTCAAATCAACGCTTCAATCCAAGACGGTATTAACGGCGGCTTGGTCGGAAGGACTCGCGCCCGGAGAATGTTCGAGCTGGTTGACGAGGAAGATGTAGAGGGAGGAGGCATCAGCGACAGCGACTCCGAGGAGAGCGAGGGCACTGACGATTCAACATCCACAGCCAGTTCCACATCCACTTCGACAGCCGTCTCAGAAAAACCTGGTGAAAGCGACGACGGCGAAACAAGAGACTCTGAAAGCGGGAACGGGGAAGGCAGGCAAAATGAAGGAGAAGAGGAACGACAGCGAGAAGGAAAAGAAGAAGAAGACGAAAGCGATGAAAACGAAGGTGGCGACAAAAGTGGAGGGACACAACCTACTACCTCTCTCTCTCAAACCCCAATACGTGCTCAGCCACCAACCCCACCGCCCCCTGCATCATCGCAGCAGCAAGAATCTGGACTGACAGCGTGCACGACACAACTTTTCCAGGTGACGAATAATCTCACCTCGCTCATGTCTTCCTTTGTCGTACTGGCTGAACAGTCAAAACGTTCCAAATCGGTCACTATCGCCCCCTCGGGTGCAGAACTCCGGCCACGATCCCCTTCCTCGAAAAATCATCTGCCTCCTTATCCTCCTAAGTCACCGGGACGCTTCGACGACTCCGAAACATCATTCGCCTCTTCATTGCCGCTCCCTCCCTCCGAATCATCAAGTCCGATTCCCGCCAATGAACTCGCTGCCGCGGCGTTCCAATCTGACGTCAGCAGGATCGAAAAAACGGACGTCTCAACTGTGACTGCTAGGGTATCCAAGCAGAATTGCAGTTCACAGACCTTGGTAACTGGCGGTGTGAAAGAGGAGGCCAAAGCTGCGGACGCCGTCGCTGTTATTGGGGTGCAGACTACGGCCGAGGCATTGGTGGATACGGCAGTGCAGGTGGAGATAGAGAGAAAGGATATTGGCGTCGGCGATGGTCGCTGTGTGATGAGCATCTCAACGGCAGCCGCAGCCGCAGCCCCAACCCCAACCCCTATCCTCCCTTCTTGCCAAGCTACCGTACCATCAAAGAAAAAGCAGTCACAAATAACAAAAGCACGGGCAGAAAACCTGAGCAACTTCATTTATTGTCTCTCAGAAAACTTCAAAGCACGCTCTCTTTCCATCAAATCAGCCTTCGATACTTGGCGCCTCTTCTCATCATACCCACTCCCTCTACTCTCTACATTGCACATTCCTTCCGCGGCGGATGGGACAACCAGGACACTCGAGAAGATTAGCGAAAGTTGCGTGTTTGCTCTTCGGGATAGAGTGAACATGAATTCATCTAACAGGTCCTTCAGCAGTTCCAGCAGCGTCGATGGGACAAAGTTGGAGATAGAGGACGACTCACCACTCAAAGGCAGGGGAAGAGAGAAAAATGCCGCGAGCCCGAGCTCTATAGGGTCGAGGACAAAGTCGCCGAAACCAGTCTTTGCCGATGACATCATTCCAAATAATTATAGTTCGTCCGTCGTCATGACTGTTGAAAATGACCATACGGAGAATCCACTCGAGAAATGTGGATTGTTCATGCCCGCGAGAGAAAGTGAGCCTATTCAGGAACGGAATACAACACCAAGCACAGCGCCAAAACCACAGAAAGAGCCATCCTCTTACCCAAACCGCAATAGACGGCTCGTGCCAAAAGAAGACGAGGAAAAATTAGAAAAATTGTTCGAGCGTTACTCGCCTATGCGAGACAGGGAAGCTCACGAGTACGAGTTTAGCGTCCACGAGGAAATCGACGCCGACGAAAACGATTTTAAAAATGTCACGAACAGAGTATTGACCCCTCTGAGCACGCAAATCACCGACCACAATGTTTCAACTATCTTCGCCTCAATATCACCTCGTATCCTCACAGAAGCACGCCAGACACTCCTAGCCAACACGGCCGCAATGTCAGCAGAGAAAAAAATGAATGAGAAAATATGGGACGGGGCAAAAGAGAGCATAAAATTTCTTTCGACGCCGATCAAAAAGGAGCCAAAGAAAGAGAGCGAGAAAGTAGATGAGAAGTCAAACTTTAACGAGAAGAAGATTGCCGGGAAGGCGGATACGAATGTGGGACCAGAGAAAATTATCGTAAACCGCGTGCAGTCCAAGCTTGCTAGTGCTAGTGTACGCTCGCCCTACCGCTCACCCCTTCGCAACCTCAACAATAACCCCGAGCGCTTCGATTCACCTCAAACACTCCTCGTTAGTCTAAGAAGCAAGGTCAACGAAGTTAGTGAGAGTCTCCGAGAAACGAAGAGGGCGCAGGATGTCAGAAGGGCGAAAGCGGTGCAAATGGAAAGGCTGAACCTCAAACAAGGCGGAGAGAGAAGGCCTCCAAGATTGTTCGTCGATGACGACGCCGACAAGGGTGAAAGCGAAAAAAAAGTCATTACAAGCAGTGGAGGGATGTACGTCAAATTGGGAAAACCACCACTATTCGTCCCCCCCAAACCACCGACAAAGGTTATCGAAAATGACGAAGCGAACAGTATAATAAGCGCGATAACAACCGATGAATAGAAGTTTTAGATGAGTGCCCTGACGAGCCTATACCAAAGGTGAAAAGGCACTTACGGGATTTTTACCATTCGTGAATGGTGCAGATAGAGAGGTATCGAGAATTGTACATGGAGGGTTAGTAGGTCGAAAAATTAGAACAGGAATGAATAAAAAGCAGTATTGACGACCCAAATTTTAGTTATTTGAGCATCATCACCCATCATAACTCCCAATTCTGTTCCTTTCTTGGATGAGACCCCTAAACAAATAGGTCTCGACAATATATTCGACGAGGACCGATTTATTACCCTTCCAGCCCTCATACAGACTATTAAACTCTGCAATCAGGTTTAAATATAATTTCAGGAATGGGTCCTGACCGGCCGTCGGGACTGCTGTCATTTATCATCAATCCCATCGGAAACTTATATAAAATGGTCATCAACTCGATAATTAGTTCGAAATATCTGTTTCTGGGACTTTTTACTGCCGCCGTATACTCAAACTATCTCACAGCGACTCAGACCGACTCAGCAAATTCTGTGTATCTCCCTGGAGGAGACTTTAGCGGTTTTAACTACACCCGGGGCTGGCTCGACGGCGGTGCCAATCACCAGTCGATTCAGACCGACTCAGCAACTTATGTGTATCTCCCTGGAGGAGGCTTTAGCGGTTTTTACTACACCCGGGGTTGGCTCGACGGCGGTGCCAATGACCAGTCAATCACCTATCATTGCTTTTCTGCCGGGTGCTTGGCTCTGGTCTCTTCAGCTCTCCACATCCCTATTGCATCAGTTTTTGACAGAGCCGTGAGAATCCAGTCGGACTGGAGAGAGGGGATTATTCATCGGTTCGAGGTGCT
>Ga0115554_1003395_pt1 | contig 10731 bp, 10 predicted proteins | sample COGITO_mtgs_1104_3_FD_87283 | JGI IMG/M metagenome (GOLD analysis project Ga0115554, IMG submission 87283) | Pelagic marine microbial communities from North Sea - COGITO_mtgs_110404 | ecosystem: Environmental > Aquatic > Marine > Epipelagic | place: Germany:Helgoland, sampling site Kabeltonne... | reverse complement strand
AGGCCTGCTCACGGTGTTGTCAGAGATCGAGGGCAATACATTCCCGTATCGCGTCGAACTTGAAGATATTCATATGAACGTCGAAGCGCGTCTGAAAGAAATCGTCGGTGAGCCAGCGGGGCGTCTGCACACGGGCCGATCCCGCAATGACCAGGTGGCTGTCGATTTCCGCCTCTGGGTCCGCGATCAATGCGATGCCGCCGATGACGCCCTTGTCGCACTGATGAACGCGCTCCTTGGTCAGGCCGAAGAAGGTGCAGATTGGGTTATGCCCGGTTTCACCCACTTGCAGGTGGCGCAGCCCGTCACCTGGGGCCACCACATGATGGCCTACGTTGAAATGTTTTCCCGCGACCGCGCGCGGTTTGCGGATGCGCGGGCCCGCATGAACGAAAGCCCGTTGGGCGCTGCCGCACTGGCGGGCACGTCCTTTCCGCTGGATCGTCAGATGACCGCCGAAGCGCTTGGGTTTGATCGTCCGATGGCGAACTCGCTGGATGCGGTTGCGGCCCGTGATTTCGCGCTGGAATTCCTCGGCGCGGCGTCGATTTGCGCGATGCACCTGTCGCGTCTCGCCGAAGAACTTGTCATCTGGTCGTCTGCGCAGTTCCGCTTTGTCGCCATGTCGGATCGTTGGTCCACCGGGTCCAGCATCATGCCGCAAAAGCGCAATCCCGATGCCGCCGAACTGCTGCGCGCAAAGATTGGCCGCATCTTCGGGGCAAACGTGGCCCTGATGACGATCATGAAAGGCCTGCCGCTGACCTATTCCAAGGACATGCAAGAAGACAAAGAGCAGACCTTTGATGCGGCGGACAGCTTGATGCTGGGCCTTGCTGCGATGGCAGGCATGGTCGCCGATATGAAAGCCCGCCCCGACGATCTGCGCATCGCCGCCGCGATGGGTTTTTCCACCGCCACGGACCTTGCCGATTGGTTGGTGCGTGAACTAGGTCTGCCGTTCCGCGACGCCCATCACATCACCGGAACGCTCGTCGCGAAGGCCGAAGAGCTCGGCTGTGATCTGCCTGAATTGTCACTGGGCGATATGCAGGCTGTTCACGGCGGCATCACCGAGGCAATCTTTGACGTGCTTGGCGTGGACAATTCCGTTCGCAGCCGCATATCATACGGGGGCACCGCGCCAGACAATGTGCGCGCACAGGCCGCCCGCTGGAGAAAGACACTGTCGTGAAACGGACCCTCGTTGCCTTGTTTGCCCTGACTGTCCTGACCGCCTGCGGCGCGGACGATCCGCCGTTTCGTCCAACGGCAAATGCCGGCGTGAATATCGGAACCGGCGGGGTGAGCACCAATGTCGACCTCGGTGCGACCAACGGCACGTTCAGTGTTGGCCTAAGCCTGTGACATTTGCCCGATGAGGTGGATTTTCGCAGCACTGGCCCTGTGGGGCGCGGTTCACCCGATGTATTATTTCGTTCAGTGGTTTCAGGCCAACGGCTGGGACATCATGGCGATGGTGGATGCATGGCACGTTAATGCCGCGACATCCGGTTTGGTGTGGGATCTGACGATTGCCGCGCTTGCGTTGACGGTTTGGGTCAGTGTTGAAACGGTCCAGTCGCGTCAGTGGATCCGGCTGCTTGCTATTCCTGCCACGTTTTTCATCGGGGTAAGCTTCGGTTTGCCACTCTATTTGTATTTCCGCACAAGTGCGGCGCGTGCCGCGGGCGGGGGGCAAAATTCTAAATAGAATTTTGGTGCCTTCGGCGAGGATTTTAAGAACCAAAGAAGGGTTGGGGAATCTCTGTGATCTGCTAGGAGTGGCGCTTGAGATACGACGTTCCTAAGGGTTTTTGATGGATCATTTTCTTTATCGTGACGGTCAGCTGATGGCCGAAGATGTCCCCGTGGCTGAAATTGCCGCCGCTGTTGGAACGCCGTTTTATGTGTATTCCACGGCGACGTTGTTGCGGCATTTCAAGCTGTTTGATGATGCGTTGGACGGCATCGATCACCTGGTGTGTTTCGCCATGAAATCCCTGTCCAATCAGGCGGTTCTGAAACTGCTGGGCGGTGCGGGCGCTGGCATGGATGTGGTGTCTGGTGGCGAATATATGCGCGCCAAGGCGGCCGGAGTGTCTGGCGACAAGATCGTGTTTTCCGGCATCGGAAAAACCCGCGAAGAGATGCGTCTGGCGCTGGAAGGCGGAATTCGCCAGTTCAACGTCGAGAGCGAGCCTGAGATGGAGGCGCTTTCCGAGGTGGCTGTGTCGCTTGGCAAGATCGCCCCGATCACCGTGCGTGTGAACCCTGACGTGGATGCCAAGACACACGCCAAGATTTCCACCGGCAAGAAAGAGGACAAATTCGGTATTCCGATCAGCCGTGCCCGCGAAGTCTACGCCATGGCAGGTGCTTTGCCGGGTTTGAAGGTCGTCGGCATCGATGTGCATATCGGGTCGCAGTTAACCGATCTGGAACCGTTCCGGCTGGCCTATCGCAAGGTGGCCGAATTGACGCATCAGCTGCGTGAGGACGGCCATGACATCACCCGTCTTGATCTGGGCGGTGGCCTTGGTATCCCATACGCACGCGACAACAACGCGCCGCCTTTGCCGATTGAATATGGTGCGATGATCAAAGAAGAAATCGGCCACTTGGGCTGTGAGGTCGAGATTGAACCGGGGCGTCTGATCGCTGGCAATGCGGGCATTCTCGTCACATCGGTTATCTATGTGAAATCGGGCGAAGGCCGCCGGTTCTTGATCGTGGATGCCGCTATGAATGACCTGATCCGTCCCGCGATGTATGATGCATGGCACGATATTATCCCCGTGATCGAACCGGTCGCAGGCATTGATCAAACACCCTATGATATTGTCGGGCCGATCTGCGAAAGCGGTGATACCTTTGCCAAAGGCAGAATGATGCCGACGCTGGATGCGAAAGCGCTTGTCGCATTCCGCTCTGCCGGGGCGTATGGTGCTGTTATGTCTAGCGAATATAATTCCCGCCCCCTGATCCCAGAGGTTCTGGTGAACGGGGATCAATTTGCGGTTATCCGCCGACGTCCGACCTTTGAAGAGATGATAAACCGCGATACGATACCCCAGTGGCTATAGGCGCACGCGCCACGACTTGATCGACAGGAGGATCATCCGATCCAGACCGGCCCCATCCAGCGGCATTTGAAAATGCCAATCTTGTTGACTCGCGCCGGTTTGATTGCCGAGCGCGTGACGCAGGCGTTTTGGCCGTTTTGGACCGTGCTGTTCTTTGCTCTCGCGCCTCTGGTTATGGGTTGGCAGGATTCCCTGCCGCTGGAACTTGTCTGGGGATTTGGCGTCGTCGCCATTTCGGCACTGCTCTGGACGATCTACCGCGGGTTCCGCCGCCTGAATTGGCCTAGTGAGGCCGAGGCCGTTGCCCGCGTTGATGCCCGCCTTCCCGGGCGTCCGATTGCCGCGCTGAACGATATTCAAACCATTGGCGCTGGTGATGCCGCATCCGAGGCCGTGTGGAACGCCCATCTGGATCGCATGCGCCAGAAAACCCGCGAGGCCAAGGCGGTTCATCCTGATCTGCGGGTGGCCGCCAAAGACCCTTACGGGCTGCGCTATGTGGCTTTGCTTTGCATGGTTGTGGCGCTGTTATTCGGTTCTATCTGGCGGGTTGGCAGCGTTGCCGATATGGCCGTTGGCGGCGAAGTTCTGGCCACGGGCCCCGTCTGGGAAGGTTGGATCGAACCGCCTGCCTACACCGGAAAACCCACACTTTATCTTGCCGATATCATCGCCAACCGCGTCTCTGTGCCCAAGGGGTCGTTCATCACACTGCGACTTTATGGCGATGTTGGTGCGTTAACGGTGTCGGAAACCGTGTCGGGCCGGACCGAAGACCTCGGCGCTGCGACCGATCAACAACAGGGGTTCGAAGCCACTCAAGAGGGTGAAATCACGATTGAAGGCGAGGGTGGACAGACGTGGAAAATCCTTCTTTTGGACGACGAAGCCCCCAGCGTCGAGTTTACCGGCCAGATCGAGGCTGATGCGCAGGGCGAGATGTCCCAGCCTTTCGCAGCACGTGACGACTACGGCGTGATCGCAGGTCGCGCGACAATTGCGCTGGACCTTGCCAACCTCGACCGGCGCTATGGGCTGACAATCGATCCTGACCCGCGGGAGGCCGTTATCATCGACCTGCCCATGCCATTTACCGGCGACCGTGCAGATTTCGAAGAATTGTTGATTGATGACTTTAGTGAACATCCTTGGGCGAACCTGCCCGTCACCTTGACCCTGAGCGTGGAGGACGCGCTTGGTCAGACCGGCACCAGCGGAGCCGAAGAAATTATTCTGCCCGGCAAACGGTTCTTCCAACCCATCGCGCGGGCCGTGATTGAACAGCGCCGTGATATCCTGTGGTCAAAAGCCAACGCGCCGCGCGTCGCGCAGGTGTTGCGGGCCGTGTCCAACCGCCCTGACGAGTTGTTTCCAGATGAAACCACCTATCTGCGGCTGCGGTTTATCATTCGCCGCCTGGAGGCAATGGAACCCACGGGTCTGACGGATGATGTCCAGACGGAAGTGGCAGAGGCATTGTGGGAACTGGCTGTACAACTCGAAGAGGGGGCGCTGGCAGATGCCCGCGCCCGCTTGGAACGTGCGCAGGAACGGCTTGAAGAGGCGATGCGCAACGGCGCCTCGGACGAAGAAATCGCCGAACTGATGCAAGAGCTGCGCGAGGCGATGAACGATTACATGCAAATGCTGGCCGATCAGATGGAACCGTCCCCCAATGGCACGGACCAGCCGGACAATAATCAAGAAAGCAACATGATCTCTCAGGATGAATTGCAGGCCATGATGGACCGCATCCAAGAGCTGATGGAAGAGCTGAACCAGTTGATGGAAAACCTGCAAATGACGCAAGGCGAGGGCGGTGAAGGCGGCCCGCAGACCCCCGGTCAGCAAAGCATGGAAGACCTCGCCGAGACGCTGCGCGACCAACAAAACCTCAGCGATGAGGCGTTTCGCGAGTTGCAAGAACAGTTCAACCAAGGACAGCAGGACGGCCAGCAACAAGGACAGCAACCCGGCCAGCAGCAAGGCGAACAGGGCCAACAACCCGGGCAGCAAGGGCAAGACGGCCAAGGCGGGCAAGACCGCAACGGTCAACAGCAGGGCCAGGGTCAAGGGCAGGGCGACAACACCCAAGACGGCATGACCGGTGAAAACGGACAAGCTGGCGAAGGTGGCAGTGATCGCCCGCAAAGCTTGGCCGAGCGTCAACAGGCCCTGCGTGAGGGCCTGAACCAATTGCGCAACAGCCTGCCGGGTCTGTCCGGCGACGCGGCGGACAATGCCGAACAATCGCTGGAACGGGCCGAAGGCGCGATGGATGGGGCAGAAGACGCCCTGCGCAACGGCGATCTGGCCGAAGCCATTGATCAACAGGCCGAAGCCATGGACGCCTTGCGCGACGGGCTGCGCAATCTAGGTCAGGCTTTGGCTGAAAACCAGATGGATGAATCGCAAGAGGGCCAAGGCACCCAAACCGGCAACGCCGAGGGCCGCCCAGAACCCGAACGCCGCGACCCGCTGGGCCGCCAGATGGGCAACACCGGACAGTTCGGCACCGAGGAATCAATGCTGCAAGATGACATCAATCGCCGCGCTGAAGAGCTGTTGCAAGAGTTGCGCGACCGCTCATCCGAGCAAGACCGCCCGCAGCTTGAACTCGATTATCTGCGTCGCTTGTTGGATCGCTTTTAGGATCAGCTTTCGGGCGCAGCATCAGCGGCCGGCATGTCGCCGGACCCTTCGATCAGCCCTTGCAGTTGTCCGTCCAGCCAGATTCGCAATCCGTTGACCCATTCCACGTAGGACGTCAGGACAGGTTCGGCTTGTGGCAGGGCGGCGCTGATCTGGTCGGCGAAGATATAGATGGCCAGTGCAATCAACACGAAGACGATGACAAACATGAAACCGCGGCGAAACCCGCTGCGTTTTGGAGCATCATCGAAATCGTCGTCATACTCTGTGCTGGCGCTGCCGGAACTGGCATCTTGGCGCAGCGTCGAATTGATCTCTTCGATATCGGGCAGCAGTTCACGGCGCGGGGCCTCTGCGTCTTGTGCGATTGTCGCGCTGACAGCGGCGGCTGCAAGGTCGGGTTCACCGCGCAAACGTGCAAGACGGTCACGGGCTTCACGGCTGCGACGGTCCTCCTCGGGGTCATGGGATAGGTCAAGATCCGGCTGCGTTTCGATGGTGTTTTCGGCCTGACGTGCGGCTTTTTCGAACTCGGCTTCCTCGCGCAGGATATCTGCGACATCAGGTGCCATCTCGCGCGGTTTTGGCTTAGGTTCCGGTTCGGACTCCGGTTCAGGCTCCGGCTCGGCTTCTGGTTCGGCGTCCGGTTCCGGCGTAACCTCGGGTTCCGGTTCGGCGTCCGGCTCCGGCGTAACTTCCGGCTCCGGTGTACTGGCTTGTGGCGTTTCAGCAGACTTACCCAGTTCTGCCGCCTCGGAGGCACCGGGCTCTTCGAACCAGGTATGGCCGCAGTTCGAACACTGAACATCGCGTCCGCCGTCCGGTATGACGTCATCTGCGACCTCGTATTGGGCGCCGCAATTGGGGCAAATCAGCCGCATTTCCCTAGTCCCTCTGCCTCAAACGGGCGTTCTGCCCGCATTGTTTTGTGAATCTTAGCACCCAAACGCCGGAGCGCCAAGGTTTTGCGACAGCAACCATGCCTGCGCTGATTGCATGTGTCGCCGCTTTGCGCCAAAACCGTTACATCAAACGGGCCAAAGGGTTGGGATAACCGTGATCGAGCTGGACAATGTGGCCTATAGTTACGGCGGAGCAGAGCTCTTTTCCGCGCTAAACCTGCAACTTGCGCCCGGATCGTTCCATTTTTTGACGGGGCCGTCTGGCGCAGGCAAAACCACGCTTTTGAAACTGTGCTACGGTGAATTGGTCGCGACAAGCGGTCAGGTCCGCCTGTTCGGTCAGGACGCCCGTGCGCTCAATCGCGACGGTGTGGCGCAATCGCGTCGGCGGATCGGCGTCGTACATCAGGATTGCCAGTTCCTGGATCATTTGACGCTGGCCGAGAATATCGCGCTTCCCTTGACTGTCGCAGGCAAAGGCACGGCGGGTTCTGATATGATGGATTTGCTCGGCTGGGTCGGGCTGAAGCGCCAGATGGACCAGTTCCCGCCACAATTGTCGGGCGGTGAACGCCAACGCGCGGCGCTTGCCCGTGCGGTCATCATGTCGCCAGAGGTGATCCTTGCGGATGAACCAACTGGAAACGTCGATTGGGAAATGTCGCAGCGGCTGTTGTCGCTGCTGGTTGAACTGAACAAAATGGGCAAAACAGTTCTGATCGCCACCCATGACATCAGCCTGATCCGCGCCGCGAAATCCCAGGTTTCGACCCGCGTGCTGCGCCTGCAAGATCGCCGTTTGCAGCTGGCGGGGGCGGATTTGTAATGGAGCTGATCAATCGCTTATTTGGACTTCTGGCAGGGGACCCGCAGGCGGATCGTGCTGTCCCACCCACAGGGTTCACGGCCCGTCTGACGCTCCTGTCAGCTGGGGCTATGGCGTTCCTCGCCGTGTTCGCGCTGGCATTGTCGCTGGCGACGGGCCGTTTGGCAGATCGCTGGTCAGCCGAACTCGCCAAGACATCCACGCTGCGCATTTCCGCCCCGCAGGACCAGATGGATGCCCAGACGCGCGCCGCCCTGACTGTCCTTCAGTCCACGCCGGGCATCGCACAGGCCCGCCCGCTGAGCGATGATGAACAGCGTGCCTTGCTGGCGCCGTGGTTCGGATCAGACTTGCCCGTCGAAACGCTTCCGATTCCGCAATTGATCGAAATCGTTGCAGATGACACGGGCTACGACGCAACGGGCCTGCGTGCCCGCCTTCAGGCCGAAGTCCCCGGTGCGGTTCTCGACGATCACACCCGTTGGCGTGAACCCCTTGTCGAAGCGGCCTCGCGCCTGCGGTTGCTTGGGTTCGTGTCTATGGTGCTGATTGCGGGCGCAACGGCGGCTATGATTACGCTGGCCGCCAATGCAGCGCTGTCCGCCAACGCCCAGGTCATCCGTGTCATGCGCCTTGTGGGCGCGCGCGACATCTATATTGCCCGCGCTTTTGTGCGCCGCTTTACCTTACGTGCGCTGCTCGGCGCGGCAGTCGGCACTCTGCTTGGCACGCTGGCCATCCTGTTGTTGCCCAGCACCGACGCGGCGGGCGGGTTCCTGACGGGCCTCGGCTTTCAGGGCTGGCATTGGCTCTGGCCGCTGGCCATTCCCGTTCTGGCCGCCCTCGTCGCCTTTGTCGCCACACGCCAAGCCGCCCTGCGCACCCTGAAGGAACAATCATGAACTATGCCATCCAATGGGTCCGGTCCCTGTTCTTCAATGCCGTGATGTATCTGGCCCTGCTGCCATGGGGCATCGTGTTCGCCATCCCCGCAATCATCTCGCGCCGCTACGCCATCTATTGCTGTCGCTCCTACTGCTGGTTCATCACATGGCTCGCAGGGTGGTTGATCGGACTGAAATGCGAAGTCCGCGGCACCCCGCCGCAGGACGAAGTCCTGATAGCTGCCAAACACCAGTCCTTTCTGGATGTCATGATGATCTATGGCGCCGTTCCGGCAGGGCGTTTCATCATGAAAGACATCCTGAAATACGCGCCCATTGTCGGGCAATTCGGTCTGCGCGTCGGTTGTATTCCTGTCAAACGTGGCAAACGCGGCGCGGCAATCAAACAAATGGTGGCAGACGTGGCGGCGGGCCGCACCATGCCTGGCCAGCTGATTATCTACCCCCAAGGCACCCGTATCCCACCGGGAGTTGTGGCCAAATACAAGGTCGGCACGGGCGTGCTTTACAAAGAGTTGGGGCAGGATTGTGTGCCCGTCGCCGCCAACGTCGGCGTGTTCTGGCCCAAGCGTGGCATCTACCGCCATAAAGGCACAGCCGTGATCGAATTTCTGCCGCGTATTCCTGCGGGCATGGAGCTTGCACCGTTTATGGCTAAACTCGAAGACATGATCGAAACCCGCTCAAGCGAGCTGAACGCGGAGGCGGGATTCACCGCGATAGAAAAATGAAAACAATAGATTCAATCGACGCGCTTGAGGCGCTGTATGAACGGCCGGGCGAACGCTCGTTGATCAAGGTGGTGTCGCGCATGACACCTGCCTACGCCGATTGGATCAATGCGTCGCGTTTCATTGTTCTATCGACCGTGGGGCCCGAAGGCACGGACGGCAGCCCGCGCGGGGACATCGGCCCTGTGGTGCGGATCAAGGACGACAAAACGCTGCTGTTGCCAGATTGGCGCGGCAACAACCGGATGGATTCCTTGCGCAATATCGTGCGCGACGGGCGTGTCAGCCTGATGTTCATGGTGGCGCCGTCCAACACGGTTGTGCGGGTCAACGGCACGGCTGTCCTGACGGACGATCCAGCCGTGACCAAAACATTCGAGCAGTCAGGCAAACATCCGAAATCCGTCATCGTGATCACGATCGACGAGATGTATTTCCAATGCGCCAAAGCGTTGATGCGGTCCGAACTCTGGCACGCGGACCCCGTTGAAAACCTGCCGACAGCAGGCCGGTTCGTGAACGAACAATCAGCGGAGTTTGACGCGCAGTCCTATGACGACGGCTACGCGGACTACGCCAAGGGGCGCATGTGGTGATGAACTTTAAGGTCCTGGGTTTCATCGCTGGTGCTGTACTGGCTGGCACCGCTGTGTTCGCGTTCAACTCTTGGCGTCATGTCAGCGACGATGATCGCCTGTTTGCTGCCCTGGAGCGCGACTGCATCCCCTATGTCATGACGGGTGTTACCCCGTTCGAGGGCCTCGGGCGTGGTATCGGAGTTTATGATAATGTGTCTGTCGATGCCCGGCTGACAAATGGCGGTGCCGCGATCCTCTATGATGGTCGTTTCGTGGCGTCATGGGGTGATATCCAAGACCCGCCCTTGCGCATATGCCGCGTCGATGGCCGCCCGATGGGGGCATCCACACAATCCTTTGAGGTGGACACAGACACGCTGATAGACCGTGTCGGCGTTGCGGCGCAGGCGTTGGGCGACTTACAAAACGATGTCGAAAGACTGGGCGGCGGGGCGGCGCAAGACGACAACATGTTCCAAACCGTCGTTTGGTTCGAGGCGGATCAAGCAGAGGACAAAGGGAACCGCGTGGTTCTGTCACTGGTTCAATCGCGCGTCTCGAGTATGATCGTGGTTCGTGACAGGGCCGACTGATTAACTCAGCGGGCAATCCGCCACATCTACATCGACCACAACAAACGTCTGCGGTCCGTAGTCCTGCCCCGCCAGATCGACGTACAGTTTTGATCCTTCGACGAAAACCGCATCATCATCCAGAATGACGGTGGAATTCTCCATGTCTTGCGCCGCCCCATTGAACAGCACACAATCAGTCAGGAAATCCAAGACATAACCATTGAAGACCGGTTCAGGGAACGTGCCGCCAACCGTGTCGGGGTAGGTCACAATGATCTGCTGGTCGCGGATGTCGACTATGGCCGGCACCACGTCCCAGCCGTTTTGCGGTCCTTCGGGGCCAAGCCCGTATTCAATGCCGCCACCAACAACCGCCGGATGCCGTTCGCCAACAAAGATCGGCGCGTCGACATCGTCATAGGCCAGCGCCCCGAATGTCACCGTGCGGTCCATCAATCCGCCCGCCACCGCTGTTT
>Ga0115554_1003394_pt1 | contig 10732 bp, 10 predicted proteins | sample COGITO_mtgs_1104_3_FD_87283 | JGI IMG/M metagenome (GOLD analysis project Ga0115554, IMG submission 87283) | Pelagic marine microbial communities from North Sea - COGITO_mtgs_110404 | ecosystem: Environmental > Aquatic > Marine > Epipelagic | place: Germany:Helgoland, sampling site Kabeltonne... | reverse complement strand
GGAGCATCTAAAGAACGTCCACTTTCCTATCTCTGTGAGACTGTCAGGCAGCACCATGGACGTCAGGGAGGTGCACCCTTCAAACGCTGCATTGCCCAGTTGTGTGAGACTGTCGGATAACACCACGGATGTCATGGAGGTGCAACTTAGAAACGCTGATTCGCCAATCTGCATGAGACTGTCGGGCAACACCACGGACGTCAGGGAGGTGCATTTATTAAACGCATACCTGCCCAGCACCGCGAGACTATTAGGAAAAACAATAGACGTCAGCGAGGTGCAATTCTGAAACGCTCCATTGCCAATCTGCGTGAGACTGTCGGGCAACACAACGGACGTCAGGGAGGAGCATTGATCAAACACAGCATAGCCAATCTGCGTGAGAATGTCGGGCAACACAACGGACGTCAGGGAGGTGCACCCAATAAACGCTTGCTCGCCCAGCATCGTGAGACTGTCAGGGAACACCATGGACGTCAGGGATGTGTATGCGAACGCTCCCTTGTCAATATGCGTGAGACTGTCAGGCAACACCACGGACGTCAGGGAGGAGCAATAAGCAAACGCACCAGTGCCCACTGATGTGAGTTTGGTACATCCTCTGAAATCGACGCGCAGGAGGGATTTACATTCAACGAAGGGAGCCTCATTTGCTCTCTCAACTGCAATATTCATATCCCCGATGGTGGTGATGTCTGGGTCCCTGATGGTGAGGATGACGGTTCCTTCACTGAGCGTATCTAATAGTCTTTTCAGGGCACCAGACTGGAGCTGAGTTTTTGCATCTTTTTCGACGACAATCTCAGTCAACCTCTTGCATTTGACCTTATGAAGTTTCCAATGTCCCCTCTGACACTCCCGATTACAATACTCTGCCAGTCCACACCGCCCACATTTCTGCAGCTTGGTGGTCAGGGTCTCCTCGTTGCGACCGCAGTAGCAACAGCAGCGGGACTGATTTTGAGATGCAAGAGAAAGACTGGAGATGTTTGGGGTGGCATTGTCGCTCATTGCAGGGGTAGGACAGGATGGTCTGACAGAAAATTATCGGCGGCACAATTATTTCTTATTTCTCTAGTGAGAAGAGATAATGAGGATTAAATAGGATGATTGCGAGCGCGTTGAGTAAGGTAAGGAGCACAGGAATGCGGTTTTAATGGGTGTTTGTGCAGCTAGCTGTGTAGGGTGGGAGCATCCCTCTTCACTTACTTGTTGAGTTCCGTGCCGCCAGCCGCCAGCCGCCAGCCGCCAGGACTCCCCTCGACGAAATCCGAACTCGAAAACAAAGAAACAACTTGATTTTTAAGAGCACTCTGTACACAATCAAAATCAATTTGCTCGCCAATCGTTTCAATTTCCTCCTTCTTGTTATTAACCTAGTGCAAATCTTTCCTGTTAAAGCTTGAAGTCTCTCCAACTCTTTCGTCACGACAAAACAAAACCCTCTTTTTGGTTCTTTCGGGAGATTGCATCACCCTCTCCTTCAAACCTAATGATGATGACCTCCCACAGCCACTTCTCCGTGAGTAAAAACACCGCACTTCTTTCACTTCTCCTTTTTTCCTTAACAAATGCTTGGGGGTCAAATAAACGTCGGAAAAATGGCCGAGGTGATGCTCTGAAGGTATTATTTAAGGTGAGCCTGCCCTCAAGTCATGCCTGACTGATACACATCACAAAGAAGAGAGCAAGAGTTTATGAGCATAAGAAAAAAAGTGCTTCGAGCTTTCCCTATTCTCATTTGCTCCCTAACCCTACCTACGTCAACTAACTTTCTAAATCCGGGCTTAACATGTAACATGTACAACATGAAAAAACGTTGCAGGCCACCGCTATCTTCTCAGCGATGTTCTTCTTTTTCATGTTTCTCTTCCGGTTCTTGAACTATCTCTCTCATTTTAGCCTTGCTAAGAAATTGCAGGCAATTTGTTGGCGATTTTTGGGGGAACCAATGGTCAACCATGTAAAGGCAAACAGAGAAGCGAGAGATTCCAAGGCGGCGCTGGCGGAGATCCAGAAGAAGAAGGTGGACTAAAGTAGAATAGCCCTGATGTGTCAGAGCTGTTAAAATGTGGCATGAGCGATAAGGTTCGCATCGGCACAGTAAGTAGGAAAAAATTAACAGTTTTGAGAGCAGCAAGAAGAAAAAAGCCATCAATTAAAATACAGCACTGCACAAATACAAACATTTGTGGGCGAGGGAGCATTAAGGATAATTTCTCCCGTTCCTCAGTGACCTCCGTGAGGAGGGTGGTTTATATCATAAAATCGGAGGCCACACCACTTGCAAATGCCATCCAGCTCCGTCCGCCCTTCATCGTTGTTTCCAGTAAAATGCAGTTTAATGTATTCGATAGGATGTCCAAGAGATCCGCCACCCCCGTCGCATATTGCAACATCACCGTCAACACCTATGGGAGGAACCTGTGATGTATGTAGGTTAGCACGACAGTTCTCCTTTCTTGAGGAACCTGAAAACACTTAACCAGCTTCATCATCAACAAACATGGCCGAGCAAACAAAAAGAATAATAGACGAGAAGCATAAAAACAAAGAAACACTCGAATACGCATCCACGTGAGCAACGGGAACGAGAACGAGAACGAGCACGAGCACGAGCACAAACACATCAAAATATCTCACCTCCATGATCTTCTCCATAGCGTTGCTCCTCATTGGGCCGTGGAGGTAGCCTTTCCTTTCATCGGCAGTAGCGTTTGTGTTTGTAGAGAAATGCCTTGGCACAGTACTCATTGAGGGGCGAAGTAGTACAATTTGCTCAAAGGGGATAGGGGAACGTCGAACAATTCGGAGAGCAGAGCGAGCAGAGCTGCTGTAAATAAGCATTTTTCGTTTTAAATCTCCCTTCTGTGGGATCTCAGGGCAGATTGAGGGTGGTTCTAGCAAATATTTTTATAAGAGTGTGCGAAGCTGTTGTCCAGTCAAGGTTCATTGCATCATAGACCCGACCAAAACTCGACACACACTACTCCCTTCCTTCTAACAATTTGGCGATGGCAGACCACAAGCCGTCGACCTCTAAAGGCAATAGCAAATCCAATGGCAAGTCCATCAGGGGAATGATGTCTTCTGGGGGTACATTTAGCAGCTCTGCACAATTGACTGTGGGCACTGCAGCGCTCCTTGTCTCTACATTTAGTAATGCGGCACTTCCAACCTGTGTCACTGCATTTCTGAATGCAAAGAAATCGGGGAATGACAGCGTTCCTCTCGTTGGCGGAGCACGGCTACTGTTTGGTGAGGGGAACAAAGCGACGCTCCGTCTTCTCGCCACGGTTGTGGCGATTGGTGGTGTGGCTTCTGGTGTGAGATCAAGGCTAGTGAAGGGTGCCGAAGAGAAGCTTGAAGCAAATCTCCGCGAAGTTGTGTACGAGGCCGTCGTGAGTGGTGACTTGGAGACTGTGGAAGAGGGTATTTTGGATGGGTCAATAGCTGCTGACAAGGACAAAGACGCTGATTCCCATGTCACACATGTTGCCTCTCTCTTGTCCCTCCTTACTGACAAGACTTCGATCGCTGCAAAGGCATTCACCACCACCACTTCGAGCATGATACGTTCCGTTTTTTCTATTTTCAATGGCGGTGCCATTTTGTGGAGCATCTCCCCCAGGCTTAGCTGCTGCAGCCTCTTAGTTCTCCCCACAATTGGGACTGCATACCATATCGTCAGTAAAATCAAGAAGAAATATACCAAACAGCTGGAGAATGAAAAGGTGAGTCACTCACATGTCACTGATGTTCGGTAAAAAAATGCCTGCCTTGTTCCTGGTCCTCCGCTGAAGCTTCCCTTCTGAAAAGTTTCTCTACTGAACTAACTCCTCACCCAACTGACCCTTTAACAAATGAACCGATTGAAAACTAACGATTATCATATCATCCGGTGCAGCTGAAGGCAGTTAGCGAGGCCGAAGAGACGTTCCGTTTGCTTCAATCTGTCAAAATTTTCAACACCGAGTCCTTCCACCTGGACAAGTTCAAGAAGCGCACCAGTAGAATCCTTTCGCTTGGCGGAATGATTGGCAATCTGGAGGGGCTGTACATGTCCACTGTGTTCGGTCTAACAGGTGTGACGCTTGGTGGTCTGGCTTATTTGGGTGCGGAGGAGATAAAAAGGTGAGATGAATGATGTTTTTCGTTGTTGGCGTTGTTGTTGTTTTGTCTTTGTCGTCCATCCATCTTTCCCTCCCATCTTTCCGTCCCATCTTTCCCTCCCATCCTTCCCTCCCATCCCCTCCATTTTGTTTATTTTTTTTCTCGATTCTCTATCTATCTCCCACCAACCAACCCCCATTTTGAACTCATTCTTATCCACAACACGATATCCTCGCGACGTAGCAATCGGCTTCCCGGAGGAACTGGCGATGTATCGCGTTTCATCATCCACACATCCCTCCTGGCCACAGGAGCAATTGGCGTGATGAAGAGCATGGGAGAGTACAAGCGTGGAAAGGTGGCGGCCGAGGAAATTTTCGACTTAATGGGGAAGATAGAGTCTTCTCGTCTGAACGAAAAGGCAGATGTTACCTACAGTGGTCAGCGCCTTGAACTGAAGCATGTTAACTTCAAGTATGCATCGCGCTCTGCTCTAGCTCTGGAGGACGTTAGCCTGGTGGTCAAGAGCGGTGAAGTTGTTGCGCTTGTTGGGCAGAATGGCAGTGGGAAGAGTACTATAGTGAATTTGTTTGGCGGAGCATACCGTCCGCAAAATCCCGATACTGTCTTCCTTCCAGCAGTATCAACTGCCTCGCCCCCTTCATCAACTGTATCAACTGTAGGCGTCGTCTCGCAGCAGAAACAGCTTTTCTCAGGTACTATTGCAGAAAATATCATGTACGGCCAGCCCTCGACTACTCTCATCTCCGATCCAGCTGTTCAGAAGGCCATATCCATCACAAACCTTGAATCGTTCGTCAATGACCTTCCTGGCAAGTTCGACACGCTCGTTGGAATGGACGGCTTGAGGCTTTCAGGCGGGCAAAGGGCCAGGATAGCAATTGCGCGAGGTTTGGTTGGCAACCCCAAGGCGTTACTTCTTGACGAGGTCACTTCAGAGCTCGATGGCGAAGGGAGCAAAAGTGTTTGGGAAGTTGTGAGAAGATTTAGAAACGATGGCGGGTGCGTTCTTGTCGTGACGCACGATCTAGCAGATGTCATAGACAGCTCCAAGGTTGACAAAATAGTAGTGATGAAAGATGGTCGGGTCGCGGAGACAGGAAAGGCGAGAATATTAACCGAAAAACGCGGAGGCGAGCTGCAGAGATTGCTAGCTGCAAGCGAACTACTATAAATTACGGCAACGGTAACGGTAACGGTAACGGTAACTAATTGATTGTGCCCCAGTTTAAAAAAAAAAACAGAACTCTTCTCTCACTTTCATTTCACTTCACTCTACTTTCCCTCTACTTGGTGGACAAAATTCCCACTTCACCTGACTTCAGTTGTAACGATTTTATTCTCAAGTGCTCGTTGACACTCGCGTCCGCGCGAGCGCGTTTAAAGTCCACTGTAGTGACAATAATGAGACCGATACCGTGGAAGATAGCTAGGGATAGCATTCCTAATCGTACACTGTTAAGTTTCTCGTTTATGAAGCTAAAGATCAGGTTGGGAAGGAAATTTATGACCTGTCCGAAGAAAATGTAGATACCAAACATCTCTGCCTCTGAACCCGAGGGTACAATAAGCAAATAAAATGTCCTCTGAATTGGTTGAACTGAACCGAGAGTAAAACCATAAATAATCGAGAGAAGTGGTAGTATAGGAGTGACACTTGGGCCATAAATGAAGGCGCATACCACGCACGTTGTCAGCATCATGGCAAACAAGACAATCTGGAGGGTAAGTTTCACGCCAATCCGCTTCGTAATATGGGACACACTGATGCTGCCTGGAACAGTGCAAACGAGGGCTATTACAATGTATCCTACAGGATCGTTCACTTTCACTGCGCTCTTGAGATACGTTGTAAAGAGCTGGATTAGACTGATGGAAGCGCTCTCGAAAAATGCTAGTCCTAAGAGAAATTTTGCCGCTTCCGGGTACTTCGTTCTCATCATCTTGAATGTGCTCAAAAGCTGTTGGATCCCAACTGTTATTATTGATTTCCCTTCTTCTACTCTCTCGTGCAGGGCAGGTCGGTTTTTCAGATGCTTCCCTAGCAGCACAATTAAAGGGAGGGATATTGTGCAGGCTACGATTTGAGCTAGACTTCCTTTCTCTGTCACATCCAGCCCGGCCCTGTTACCAATAATGGCGGTAACAATCAGAAAAGCGAGCATAGGAGCCATGTCCCATACCCTCATTGCGCCCTGTAAAAACGCCAGATTGTTTAAATCGGTAATGACCTCGGTGGAATAAGCGGAATGGGTAGCCTGGGGCACGAATCAAGTTAGTTTAGAAAGTTTTTATTAAAATACTTCTTGTCGCCTCTCGGCGCGAAACATATGTCTCTTACTTACCTGGTGAAGCATGAATGCTGGGCCAGCAAAACAAGCCTGTGAAATTGCAATTAATTTCCAGGTATTCGGGCCAATAAAAGCCTGACAAAAGTTGGCCAACCACACAACTGACAATGCCGCAATACAAAGTTGTTTTCTATAGGTAGTATAGTCTACGATCGCGCCTGCGGTGGGGATAATTATGATATTGATGAGACTAGCAACTACAGCAATGTTGGAGAGAATGCTGTCAGGCCGGAAATTTAGAAAGTCAGTGTTGGATTCGCAGTTTGCCAAGTTTCCCTCGTTGTCGATTAAAGCCGTTCCATTAGCGTGCGCTTTGTAGCCCTCTCCTGTGCAACCCGCATTTCGAAAAGCCAGATCGAGCATGGCAACTGAAATAGCAGCAAAAGAAATGAAGAGAGGAGCCCGTGCAGGCCCAGCAAGTAGATAACCGCGGACTTCGGGATTTTCTTTCACGAGAGACCAGCCAAAGAGGGCGCGACCCATGGTTTGTCCTGTATTTTCACTTGCAGGAAGTTAAAAAACTGCTGACTCATGCATGGGATAAGGTGTTCAATTTGTGTGAATTAGTTTAAAACAGTAATCAAGAGCAGACAGACAGACAGACAGATAGACTCGTCGGTTCCAATTGGCTTGAAAACATCCCCAAGCTGATTTTGTTTTCCTCTCTTTTTCTCCCCCCATCGGAGATCGGGATCACGTGCAGATGATCAGATCTCAGATGCAAATTATTTGACATTCTGGTCTTGTCAAAATTTGAAATTGAACACCTTAAATCGTCGTTTTTCTCTTGTGTGATGGCATTCTTTGTGAAGAAAGTAGCAGAGAATGCGATTCCTGACCACTTTTCGGCTGCCTCTCAAGAGGCAACACCTGCAACATTAGCTCTTTATGAAGCCTCTGCCGCGGGAGATCTGACAGCAATGACTGTCGCCATTGGGGACGGGGCTAACTGCAATTGGATGTGCCGGAAGGCAGATGGTGCCACATCGCTCCATGTAGCAGCAAGGAACAAAAACTCGAAGAGCACACTTGAATTCTTAATTGGTGTAGGTGGGCACACTGGAGCTAAGCTTCTCGGAAACTATAACATGCCTCTCCATGAAGCCGTCGGATGCGGCAACGATGAGGGCGCCATTGCACTTATGGAATTGGGGGATGCCGAAGTGGCTGCTAAGAACGCATTTGGCAATACACCTCTCTTTATTGCCGCCAAGAATGCGAACTTGAAGATGGTTCAGTACTTACTCAAGAAAGGACACGGAATTGACCTGCAGAATAACCGCGGATCGACTATTTTGCACCTGTGTGCTAGCCTTTGTAAAGAGAATATTGTCGTTGGGAGTGCAATGCGTGTCGCACATGGAGATGGTGTTGGAGGCGAGAACTTACCACCTCCTCCCAATGACAATTCAGTTCATGTTGATCCTCCAGCAGCGAAGAAGGAGGAGGTAGAGGAGGATATGTATGTCAATATTGCGGCTTACCTGATTAAGAGCGGAATTAATTTGGACTTGCAAGATGAGAACGGTTACTCTGCGCTCCATGCTGCTTCGGCAAGGGGAAATTTGGCCTTTGTCGAAATGCTTATTGACCAGGGAGCTAAAACCTCACTGCTAACAAAAACCAACCCAAGAACAAACAAGGGTGCCAGGACAGCCCTGCAGGTTGCGGACTTGTACTCTCAGTCTGCTGTTGTGCAGGTGTTGGAGAGAACCGACCAGAAAATTGCGTCTGGGCTTCCAGTCTCATCAAAATCAGTGGCTGCCAAAATTGTCCGGACAATGGAGGCTAAACTCAGAAGCAAGGAGGAGGCGAACGGCGGCGGTGAGTTGTTGTGCGCTTACATTACCGCGCTGCGAGATGGACAAATACTAACCTACAGTGCAGAGAAAAGCAAAAAACTACCAGTAGGAGCGGCGTCTAATGTCGGTACAAAGGGGAAGATAGGCGGACAGATGAGAAAGTCTTTCGCTGTATAGTTGAAATGGCATCGAATTATAAGGAATTTGAATTTGCGTCGTTTGTTGCTTGGCGAGATGCTCCCCTTTTCAATTTAGTTCGATCTTATTTCTGTTGTTTTCTTCTTCCACGCAACGCATGTACTAAAAATTAAAGCCCCCATAAATAAATTAGACCGGCCCCAAATATTGCTATTGCTAAAATAGCTCCGCTCGTCTCGGTCCTTCCCACCCCATTATGCCTCGAATACGCACTTTCCAGGAGCTGCATGTAATTACCATTGCGAAATTCCTCAATTTTGAAGCAGAGCTCGCAAATTTGGCACATTCTCGGTTCTAAGAGCATGGAACCAAAAGAATGAGGAGGGTTACGAAGACGAGCAAGGGTGGGGTGAGAGAGAGAGAGAAATGGTATGATGAGCTATTTTTTTTTAACTCACCGCCAGTGACTGCGTCTTTTACCTTTGGGCATTGGTCAATCCATGTTATCCCCCCAAATATACCACCCTCCCATGTCTTGAATCCTACAACCCCCACGCAAGTGCAATTCTGAGCCACAGCCATCACTTCGTCAAGACGAGGATTGCTCAGTTTTACAGTCGGCCCATCTCCGTCAGTTGTAAACAAAGAAAAGAAACTCTCTACGTCAGCTTTCGGTACATTACTGCCACATGTTGCTTGTAAATAATTCTGCGTTTATAGTTTGAATGCCGGAATGTTAAAGTGGAGCGAGCGAGCGAGCGAGCGAGCGAAAATGAGGAAGGGTGAGGTGAGCAGCGTTTCAAATATTTGGAGCATTTCCGGGGATATTCAAATTATTTTGAAGGAGAAAACCGTGCAATTTGTCAGCTGCCCTTGCGTTGCGTATTTCGTGCGTCGTACTTGTGACTATCCATTGAAAAAATAATAAACTCACCATCCATGGGATTGAGAATGAATCGCAGACATATTTGCTGAATTGATTTTCGTCCTTGCAGAGGGCGAAATCTGAATACTCTGGGTACTTTTCGTCATCACATATCTCCGTTTCATAATAGTAGTCGTCGTATTGCTCGTCATCTTCGCCGTCTGTGGGTGGGACTACTCTGGGGTTGTTGGTTGAGTCGGGTGAGGGGCGTGGTGTTGGTTTTGGAGTTGGAAAGAGTCCAGTGGGTTCGAATGTGTAGGGGGCTGAATTTTTGTTCGAGTTGTCGGCGATTAATTTGTGCGTGTATTGTGATATGGTTTTGAGTGGAGTCGCGAGTGCAGTGTTTTGTGAGGGCAAGTTAGTTGGTACATTCAAGGGGGAAAAAGAATGAAGAATACGGATTATCTTTACCTGGAGCTGGGGCTTTGTCGTCGGATTCGTAGTCGTCGTTGCTCCCTCCCCCACCGTTGCCCCCTCCCCCACCGTTGCCGTTACGGGGCTTGGGTTCGGGTTTATGTTTGGGGGGAGGAGGAGGAGGATGAGGTTTGCAATGAGGCATCCCTTCAAGGCAGTAGACTGATTTTTTGTTACCGATAACTGTTGGTAGATACCCAAAATTAAATAAGAGCCGAGAATGTACTTGCTCGAGCTCCTCGGCGAACTCGTCTGGATTGAGGAACAGGTCTTGATTTGGGTAGCGCTGGAGGAAAAGCTCCTGATGGAGCTCCTCATCTCTGGGACCCTTGTCATTTCTAGGATCACTGGCAGCGCCAGGATCCGAGAAGGCTCTCGACTCATCCAGTGTGCTTGTAGCAGACGATAAAATAACCAAGGAGAGTATTGCAGTGCCGAGAAGACGGAATGAAGATGCTACTCGAGTCAACATCCTTGAAAAAGTGGGCCTTGTTTTGTCCTAGGATTTAGGGGGAGGTTCTGGATACACAAAGGGCGTTCGATGGCACAAAACACCGTTCGCAAGGGTAGGGAGAAATGATGTGCGCCTAAATTGGAAAATTATTCCAGGTTAGAACTTGTGAGAGTGAGGGTACGCAAAAGAAGGACGAAGGAGAAATCACCTGAGATTGGTGGAGCGAGCTATGAAAGGTTGCAACTCACCTTTAAATCAGTATTTACTGGGTTTCAAGAGGATTATAAGAGCGAAGGGTATTGATTTAATCTCCAGAAAATCTACGTATGCACTGAATTTCGCGCCAACAGACTTTTATTTTTGCCAAAAACTGACAGAGCTCACCGTTCCTTCTCCTGGCTTAATTTCCAGCGAATATCACTGATCGCAATGTTAACACCTAATGTTGCTCTGGTTTTGCTTTTTTGTTTGTTGACAAACTCCCGTTCCTTCGGAATAGCGCTTGGAACACTTC
>Ga0115554_1003368_pt1 | contig 10780 bp, 6 predicted proteins | sample COGITO_mtgs_1104_3_FD_87283 | JGI IMG/M metagenome (GOLD analysis project Ga0115554, IMG submission 87283) | Pelagic marine microbial communities from North Sea - COGITO_mtgs_110404 | ecosystem: Environmental > Aquatic > Marine > Epipelagic | place: Germany:Helgoland, sampling site Kabeltonne... | reverse complement strand
GGTAGCTACAGCAACTGGATGCGCGTTGGGTGGGCGCTTGCCAGCACGCACAAGAAGATGTTTCTCACATGGCTAAAGTTCAGCGCGCAAGACAATTGCCGCGACACGCTGCGCGGGAATGACGGCAAGTTCGATTGGAGCAACGTCTCTGTCCTCTTCCAAGAGTGGCTCACGTTCGACTTTGACAATCCTGACGGACTGACCCACCGCTCCATCATGTATTGGTGCAAACTTAACGCGGAACCAGGGAAATATGAAGAGATAAATGTGCAGACTATCGACTTCTTCGTACAGCAAACTCTCGATGTCAATCAGGGCACGGAATTCGATTTGGCAAGTGTGCTGTTCAACCTTTACAAAGATAGGTTTGTCTGTGTGAGCATCAAGAACAATTGTTGGTATGAGTACGAGAACCACCGTTGGTTCGAGATTGACTCGGGCAACACACTGCGTCTCCATATTTCGCAAGAGATGCACAAGGAATACGTGGATCGTATCCAACAAGCAATGCGGAAGCTCGACACGCTCGAACCATCGGAACCAGACCACGAGAAGCTCAAGAAACGTGTAAATGGCATGATTGAGATATGCGGCTATCTCAAAAAGACCCAATGGAAGAACAACATCATGAGAGAGGCCAGGGAACTCTTCTTCGATAAAGATTTCATCACAAAACTCGACCAGAACCCTTACCTCCTTTGCTTTAATAATTACGTGGTCGATTTCAAGAACAAGTCATACCGCAGAGGTCAGCCGGACGACTTCATTTCGAAGTGCACCAACATCGACTATGTCCCGTTAGACCACGCAAAGCACGCGGGCACAATACAGGAGATCAACCAGTTTATCGACGAACTCTTCCCGAACCCAGAACTGCGGAAATACATGTGGGAGCATCTGGCGTCGGTTCTTGTAGGCACAAACGAGAATCAGACATTCAATATCTACACAGGTTCGGGTAGAAACGGAAAGTCGAAGTTGGTCGACCTGATGACCAAGGGTCTGGGTGACTACAAGGGCACCGTGCCGATTACGCTCATCACTCAGAGTCGCACCAGTATTGGCAGCACGTCCTCCGAGATTGTCCAACTGATGGGCACGCGGTATGCGGTGATGCAAGAGCCATCGAAGGGCGACAAAATCAACGAGGGAATCATGAAGGAAATCACTGGTGGAGACCCGATTCAGGGCAGGGCGCTCTTCAAGGATACGGTGACGTTCATCCCACAGTTCAAGTTGGTCGTCTGTACCAACACTCTCTTCGACATCAAGAGCAATGATGATGGCACGTGGAGGCGTATTCGTGTATGCGATTTCATGTCGAAGTTTCTGGAGAAGCCTTACGAAGATGAGGACAAGTTTCCGAAGGACGTTTATCCGCATCAGTATCCGATTGACAAGAACATCGACGCACGCTTCGACGAATGGGCACCCATCCTCATGTCGATGTTAGTGAACAAGTCGTTTGAATCGCAGGGCAATGTGAACGACTGTAAGTTGGTCATGGCAAGCAGCGACCTCTACCGAGAGGGGCAGGATTATCTTGCCGAGTTTGTCAAGGACAAGATCCGAAAGAAGCCAGGCAGCAAGGTGAAAAAAAGCGAGGTTTCAGAAGAGTTCAAGCAGTGGTATACCACGAATTATGGGCGCGCTATGCCCAAGGTGAAGGAGATATACGAGTTTATCGATGCGCGGTTCGGCAAATGTCGAAGCGGCGGCTGGTCGAACATCGCCATCGTCTACGATGAAGACGATGAAGAAAATATTATTGACGAGTGTTGATTGGGTAGATTACAAGTAGTATTTGTTTTACAAGTTGTATTTGTTTTACAAGTTGTGTTTGTTTTACAAGTTGTTTTTGTTTTACAAGTAGTATTTGTTTTACAAGTAGTATTTGTATATTATTTTTATTCAAATAATACTTGCTTGGAAGGAAGATACATCTTTAAATATTCACATAAACATTCCGTGGAACGCTATTATCGTAGAAGGAGGAAATTTTATGCCATAACGAATAACATAATAGCACCAATGGTGTGATCGCGAATGGTAGTGCTCCACATAGCAGAACCATCGCAATAACTCGATAATCCTTGTATAATGATTGTGCGACAAATCCAATGCGTATTAGAAACACTACGAATAAAATGTAGTATATAATTACAAGAAAAAAGCGGACTTTCACAACCCACTCCAACTCCGGAGATTGATATTCGACGCGCCGATTATTCGTGTAAACCGTAGACAAAATCCCATCAATTGACTCGGTAAGCGAGTCCTTTTCTAGTTTATTTTTCGCTTCTAAATTTCCCATCTTAGCGAGGTATATCTTGGTAGCTTTGTAATTCTCGTTATTGTATTCAATGTCATCGATTATTTTCTGTCCATCCTCAATCAACTTGTCTATCTCTCTTGTGTCGTTCGGAACCGGTTCACTTACCGCATCTGTTTGTTGTATTTTTTTGGCGTTTTCAGCGATAATCTGGTTTGCTTGATTCGCAAGGCGCCCAATTTGGTTCGAATTCGCGCCCACCATTCTGGTAAGTGCGGTGTCTAATTGAGTTTGATTCTGTTCTTCAAGAATTTTTGCCTGGAGCTCACTCACTGTCGCCATTATAAATATAGGTATATTTTTATGTATTCACTTCTTCGTTTCGTTTCAGATAGTCTCGAAACTTATGGACTCACTAAATGGTTTCACAGTGGCACACGCCTTGCTAGAGAGAAGTGTGAATGATTCCTCTAACGGAGCGGCGTCGGCCACATCGGCCACCTCGGTCGCATCGGCAGCATCGGTCGCATTGGCCACATCGGTCGCATTACTTGCACCATCTGATTTATTCACTAAATATATGCATTTATCGAATGTTTTACTATATATCGTATTATAGCCGCAACATTTCTCTCCAACACAACTATCATCACCATCATTAGATTCACCGCCTACTGGAGATGGGGGAGGAACATAGTCGTTTAGACTCTTGCCATCATTCGAAATCCTTGGCCAATTATATTTGTCGTAGTCCATGTCGTCACGATTTGACAGATCGGAAATGCGGTAATACACGATTAGCGCACCAATTACCATCACGATAAACACCAAGATATTTGTCATAAATGTGTTCAAGAAACCCCGGTTTCGCAAAAATACTAGGACTAATATTGCGATAAATGTATACAATAATAGCAAAACTACATTTGTATGCGCGTTGTATTGCTTTCCATAATAGGTGTTGATTTCGACCATTCGCTTCTTGCCATCGACCAATGTTTTCAACTCGTTCCTATTAGATTTCAAATCACTCAATGTGTCCGATTTTTCAACGAGATCGTTAAATAAAGAATTGCGCGCGGTTGAAAGTGTTTTCAACTGTTTTAGTCTCTGTTCACGGTCTTCTATTTTCCCTGAATTTCTGTTAAGTTCGCCGTATATATTCTCCTCGACACCGCGGAGTTCCTTAATATTATCTAGCGCACTTCCAGCCATATTATATATCAAGTGTCATTATAAATATTTTATCGAACACCAACGGAACAACGGAACAACGGAACGGTTTGCATTCAATGAGTTCCTTTCTAGTGATATGAATTAACATAACACTAAACTTGATAATCGTTATTTTGGTGCGTGTTTTAAGATAAAATTGAAATTGTTACACATATGCGTCTGTATAGAATTAGATATGAATGGTTCAGCAGCGAACTTCGCGAAAAAAGTATGTGATATTTGCTTCGATATTCTGGTTCGGTGTGGACCGTTCATGAAGGAGACGATTTATCAGGATCTTCTCATTCATGAGCTCAATAAACTTGGCATTAAAACAACGCGGGAACTCGTGTTCAACTATCGTTTCGTGGACTCGGAAGGGAAACCTGTCACCATCTGTAACAATCAGTTCTTGCGAACCGATATCGAAATACCTGAATACGAGTGTATCTTGGAGATGAAATGTACGACCACCGCAACGAAAGACGAGCAACTATGGCAACTGCGTAATTACCTCGAAAATCGCGAAGACCGCTCATGGGGTATTCTCATTAATTTCATCAACAAGTTCGGTGCGAGAACATCTCCAAAAGTGCAGTGCGACCTACTGTGTAAAACGGACGAGTATTACGAAACCAAGAATGCTAATGGAGAGATATCGGGTATTCGTAAATATCATACGTTGTCTGTAGAAAGCGTATCATATCCGACAAAAGACGAAATCATAACGAGCGGAGATATCGAATGAATGTTTGCCCTAAACTTGCTTACCCTAAACCTGCTTATTGAAAAAATGGAAAACTCCTAAAAATAATGCGGCTACCAGAAAAATAGTGTCTATCGTGGATGGTTCATACATAAATGCTCGTATTGTCAACATTACCACAATCACCATCAAAATCCACATAAAAATATACTTGGTTCGTTCAGACCGGGTTTCGATCGCGGCACTCGCATTGACACCTTTGATGTTTTTTAAATTGCTTTTAAGTTTGTGGATTTTTTCCTCGTCTTTCTTTATTTTTCTAGTTACATCGGATAAATCGTCCGTGTGAAAAACTGCCGTGTGAAAAAGTCCCGTGTCAATATTCCCGTGCTCGTTTTTAATCTTCAGTTCGAGTGTCCGAATTTTCTCAAGTAAAGTATCGATATGTTTATTGATTTCCAAAATCTTTTCATAGTATTCATTTGCCTTGACCATTTCGTTCATGCGTATGCTGTCCGAATAATTTTGTAGCATATCTTCGTGTTCTTTGATGCGAAGCTTTACTTCCGTACCAACGGTTTTGAGTTCTAGAAGTGCTGCTTCTGTCATTTATATATTAGAACCCATTATTTTTGTTTATTTTGTGTGTATGTCTTTACCTAACAAAAATTCGCCTTACCGACGTATCAATTTGTCTGGTCAACTGATTATCATACATTTGTTGCTTTGAAAATATGTACCCAGCATAAGATAAAACAAAGATAAATGCCCAGTTTCCGATGAGTTGCTGATTGTAAAGTTTGTGAACATCATCATACATTTGAATCGAACCGGCATCCTTGTTTTTCAATCCAGTTACTTTTGTTTGTAATGCATTTGTTTGCCCAGTTATTTCGTCTATGTTACCGTTCATAGTGAGCGCTTGTTGATAGCTTATTTCCATTTGTGCCTGAATCTCCTCCTTAAAAAAAAGGAGTTCGCTATTGATTTCTTGCAATTTCTGTAGTTTATCCACACCATTCTCTTGTTTTATTATATTGAATCTCTCGGTTAACTCTTCAATAGTTTTGTCAAAACTCATATGTATATAATTATTACATATATTTAATTATATACTTACTTACACTAAGGCGAGCAAACACGATAAAATGGTGCTTCTATCGCAGTGTTGCTTGGTCGCATAATCTCGCATATTTGTCCTGGACGTATACTAATGGCCAACGCAACCGGACTGAAACGATTGATGTCAGGTAACATGCTGTCATTGGTAATCTTGAACTTTTGCTTGAACGTATTCACTTCATCGTTGTTCATGACGCGGTGTGAAGGTACCAATTCGTGTTTCAGAATATTAAACTGAAGTCGCTTTATCGCGTGAACTGTTATGAAGACATTGTCTTGTTTCCAAATATTTTTCAACGCTTTGATTAACGATTCGTTTGGTTCATCTTTCGTAATGATGATGATATCATCAGATTTCTTTAAGTGTGCCGGTGCGTCAAGATCCGCGTCTAACTCCGCATCATCCACTTCCTGATACATTAGATCGTCTATATATTCCAAGATGTTGGTTTCTTTTAGGGTTTTTGCTAAATGATATTTGACATATACTTTCTTTTTATCACCAGTTTCAACAAGCATATCCATCTGGTCATTCTTCTTCATTGCTGATACCTGCGTCATACTTTGCTTTTCATAGTTGGATACATCGTATCCTTGTTTTTTAAGTAGTTCGAGAATAGTTTCCCTCGACTTAAACAATTGAGCTACTTCTATTTCGTTCCTTTGAGCCATACTTTATCTATTATAATGACCGATTATTTAATTCAATTTTATATTCTTTTTTTCCGAAGCTGTTACGTCATCAGTATCAGACGATGGTTCGTCGCTAGCAATCGTTGTAAGAAGGGATGCGTTTGCTTTCTCTGCTTCCTTCATTTTTGTGGAAAGCGTTTGTGCTTCATCTTCTTGGCTAGGTGAGTCAGGGGAGCTTGTTGGCGGAGATGATTCGCTGGAGCTTGTTGGCGGAGATGATTCGCTGGAGCTTGTTGGCGGAGATGATTCGCTGGGGCTGGAGCTCGCGCTATCCGTAACAACAGAAATATCAGGATTATATGGTGATGTATCGGGGTCGTAAGTCGGTGACCCCGGAATATATTGGGTTGCGGTTGGATCGTAAGATGGCGATCCCTGATTGTAAAGCGGTAATAAGGGTGTGGTCTGGGTCGACGGTGGTGGCGGCTGCGGAATGCCGTATGTGAGTTCGGCTTTGAGAGAGGAAGGCGGTGTCTGTTTCAAAAAGTCAATAGCCACTTTCCAATTGCCTGGGACGGGATTTTTGCGGAGAATTTCGCTGATGAGAGACGACGGAATAGGTGTGCCGTCGTTGTAGACTGCTTCGTCTGCGTTCCATCCGGACGGCGGCTTCTGAGGGTCGAGTCCATCGTGCTCGTTGTTGAACCAAGTGTCGCTTCCAAATCCGGTTTGTTCCTCATTTTCTACAATGAGTGAGTTCCATACGATTTCGTCTTGGTAATCGCCATTGTATCTCCAACCAATCGTGGTAGGATTAATTTTGACCCCATCATACTTTTCTTCCTCTGTTTTATCAACCAATTTCTCTCTAGAAGCCTCCACCACAGTCTGAGGAGTTGCTCCGTTTCCAAGAAGTTTCACAACATTGTTAGAGAACGACATGGATGTTATTTGGTCAATATTATTCTCCGTTACTATACGCATTTGCACGTTCATCGTTTGAAGTTCTTGAAGCATTAATTTGAACGCATAAGGGACGCGGACGACGCTGAACGATCTTCCGTGTTTGGTGATGTTGTGAACGCTCATTCCTTCGTCTAATGTTCCGGAGAACTTGATTGGTCCATCGGCAAAGGGACTCAGCATCAGGTTTTTATTCTCGTTATATATCGCCACCATTCCGGTCAAATCGCACACGGCCATACAATAATCGTCGCCTCTTTCGAGCATAGACTCCTGTAAGAACCTGGTCGCACCGTGCGATATGATACAATCGCGTTCCATTTCGCCAACGCGCAGACCACCATCGTTGGCTCGTCCCTGCACGGTTTGCCTCGTAAGCGCTGTTCTCGGTCCTCGTGCGCGGTAATTTATTTTGTCTTTTACCATATGCTTCAACCGCATGTAGTATGTGGGACCCACAAAAATGTTTGCTTCAACCTGTTCTCCGCTCTCTCCATTATACATCACTTGACATCCGCTCGAATGATATCCGGAATCTGTCAGTATCTTTCCGTAGAACTCGTGCTTGGGACCCTTGTTCATAAACGCCGTGCAATCACCGTATCCGCCTAGGATGGAGCAGGCCTTGCCCATCTGCGTCTCAACCAACTGACCAATGGTCATGCGCGATGGGAGCGCGTGTGGATTGATGATGATGTCGGGGCGCGTGCCATCCTCCGCAAAAGGCATGCTCTCCTCGGGAATAACCAGCCCGACGGTTCCCTTCTGTCCACATCGCGAGCAAAACTTGTCCCCAATATTTGGTATGCGTTCGTCTCTGACGCGTATTTTTGCGGTGCGGAACCCCTCTTCTCCATCGCTAAGGAAGGTCTTATCTACAAAACCGTGCTGTCCCTTTTTGGGAGAGACCGACGCATCCGTCGAGACGTCGGGTTCTGATATGTTGGTTTGCATTTTTCCAATGAGAATGGTGTTTTCGTCCACCATTGTGTTCTCGCGAATCAGACCATTCGCATCTAGTTCGCCGTAATCAAACCCGGTTTTTAGTCCAGTGACACTTTCAGTCTCAATGTTCGCGAATTTGGAGTCAACTTGCGTCTCGCCCACTTTCGAACTGTCCTCGCGGTCCTCATATGAATTGTAGTAAGTAGTTCGGAACAATCCTCGCTTGACGGAACCCTCGTTGAACAAGATTGAATCCTCAACATTATATCCGGAATAGCACATAATTGCTACAACGACATTCTCTCCGTATGGGTGTTCCTCGTTGTTAATTTTCTTCAAAAACCGACTTTTCACCAGGGGAACCTGTCCGTTATTCAAGACAACGCCCATTTTATCAATGCGCGTCTGAAAGTTTGAATGGTAAAGCGATACGGCTTGCTTCATTTGTCCACACGCAAACAAATTACGAGAAAGCGGGTTATTCTCCGGAAACACCACCTGATTCCCCATCACGCCAAGCGCAAGGGCTGCGTGAATTTCTATATGAGTATATCGCTTCTCATTAATCGCGTCATGGCGCATCGATATAAGCGAGGTCTCGGATTCAGACGTGTCAAGATATTCGATAACAGACTGGGTCTCTTTCAACTCATCAACATTATCGGTATCATATAACTCTTCAACCGCAAGGCACTCGATATTATTCGCCCGCTCCCTTTTTTTCTTAGCAAAACCGCCGACCAACTGTTTCCAAGTGAAGCCATTCTTCTCAATATATTCGCTCACGCTGTCCCTGTCATAACTTGCCTTATTATTGTCGATATAAAATATGGGGCGACATAGCCGTCCAGAATCCGTGAATATTTCTATTGCGTTTTCCGCAACAAACCAACCGATACTTGTGTGGAGCGGTATTAGATTGCTTCGGCGATATTTTTTGAGGATGTCAACGGCTTCCTTTGGATTATCAACTATACCTATCCATCTACCATTTACAAAGACCTTTGTTTTACCCCCGACTTGTCGAGGAAACAAGTCGCCAAGTTTTCTCATATTGATATTTTTGTTTTTGTTTGTTTGCAACCACTCTATAATACTTTCTGCTGAAGTTCCCGATGTAATGGAAGCAGCTATCGACATGTGCTTGTGTAGTCCCACGTTTCCACCGTCGGGCGTGTCGAGTGGGTCGATAATACCCCACTGCGACGAATGGAGATGGCGCGGTGCAACCACTTTGGCACTGGCGTCCATATCAAGATTGACTTTGCGGAGATGCGACATTGCGGAGTTGAAAGTCAATCGATTCAGGTCTTGCACAATACCCACACGCTTCGTATGCACCGCTCCACCCCAATCTCCTTTCAATGCGCGTTTCATGCCTGACTCGACGATCTTATCGGAAAAGTAATCGCGATAGTTCTCGTTCGTCACGAGTGTTGTGAATTTTTCGTTTGTAAAACTGATTTTATCAAAGTGATACTTCGCGTCGATCTTCTTGAAGATATCTCTTTGCTGTATCGTGTAGTACTCGTTGAAAAGATCATACAACAGGGCGCCAGGCAACTCCACTCGTTTGAAACGGAAACTGTCGCGGTCTGTCGGCTTCGATTGTTTGGTGAAAACACCCAATAGTTTCTTCACCATATGTCCGAGAAAGAAGGCCTTGTCGCGAAAGTTCATCACGCCAATATGAGGCAGAAAATAGTTGCTCACGATTTCAAAAGCGTGGTCTAATGTTTTCCCTTTTGTTAGTGACCCAATGTAAGTGAGCGCCATCTCTTGATTGAATATCTTTCCCGCGTCGTGAATCGAGGGAATAAATATATCAATCAACTCTTTATTACGCTCCATATCGAGCAAACACATTTCTATGATTTCCCTGTCGGACTCAATTCCTAACGCGCGCATCATGATGAACAGTGGAACTGGTTTCTTCACATTCGGGACATTTACAACGATTTGATTATTGCGATAAGTGGTGCTCGGAGCAACAATGCGCACTTGAAGGGTGCGGACGGGCTTCGATGGGTCCTCCGACACCGACCTTATTTCCGACGAATGGCTGTATGTATCATTCACCTTGTCCCTCACATAAAGCGCATTATCCGCAAATTTCTCTTGGGATACAATACACTTCTCTTTTCCGTCAATGATGAAATAACCACCGCGATCATTTTTGCACTCGCCAAGTTCAAAACGCATTTGTGGTGCGAGCCCCTTTAATATACACAAATCCGACATCAACATCACAGGGAATCTTCCTAGAAATACCTTTTCAATCGTTATGGTTTTTGCCGGTGTCTCCGAATGTTCCCCTCCTTGTTCTTTGATAAAGTATTCCACCTCAACGTCGTAATGAACTGTAAAAGCATAGGTCATATTTCTTAATCGCGCCTCATTAGGATACATGTAATGTGCGCGCTCGTCATCGTAAATGATTGGTTTACCGAAATAAATTTTGCTACCGTCCTTACCACCTAACCATATATTACATTGTTTGTCAAAATCTTCGGTTGTGGCGTAATCAGAGGTGTTTTTATTATCCGCATTCCCATCATCTTGCTTCGGATGATTTTTCGAAATGCGGATTGGATTTTTTTCTTTGAAGATACGGTTTATCCCGCCACCAGTGAAAAATTCATTGTAGGAGTCTAGATGATGTTTGACAAATGAGTCGGGGTTGTCTTCGAAGTATTTGTCAACCACTCTCTCCACAAAGAGGTTTGTTCTATCTACATCTATACTGTTTGAGTCCGCATCCGCATCCGCATCCGCATCCGCATCCGCATCAGTTGGGTCTGCGCCCGCATCCGCATCCGCATCAGTTGGGTCTGCGCCCGCATCCACATCCGCATCAGTTGGGTCTGCGCCCGCGTCCACATCCGCATCAGTTGGGTCTATCATTTCTATGTCAATCATTTTGG
>Ga0115554_1003360_pt1 | contig 10798 bp, 8 predicted proteins | sample COGITO_mtgs_1104_3_FD_87283 | JGI IMG/M metagenome (GOLD analysis project Ga0115554, IMG submission 87283) | Pelagic marine microbial communities from North Sea - COGITO_mtgs_110404 | ecosystem: Environmental > Aquatic > Marine > Epipelagic | place: Germany:Helgoland, sampling site Kabeltonne... | reverse complement strand
GATGTGCTGGATCCGCGCCCCGAAACCGAAACGCTGATCGAACTGGCCTTGTCCGAACCGTTTGAAACTGTGCTGGACCTTGGCACCGGATCGGGCTGTATTCTGGTGACGCTGTTGGCTGAACGCCCCGACGCACGGGGCTTGGGTCTTGATCTGTCCGAGGCGGCATGTCTGCAAGCCAGCGCCAATGCGGTGTTGCACGGCGTCGCAGCACGCGCTGATATCCGGCAATCGGACTGGTTTGGTGCCGCCGAGGGACGTTTTGATCTAATTGTCGCGAATCCACCCTATCTTGCGAAAAGCGAGATGGCAGGTGTCGCGCCTGAATTGCGACTGCATGAACCAGAAATGGCGTTAACCGACGGGCTGGACGGGCTTAGCGCATATCGTGTCATTGCATCCCAGGCGCAGGGTTATCTGACGGCAACGGGCCGGGTTCTGGCAGAAATCGGTTGGCAGCAAGGGGCCGATGTGGCGCAAATTTTCAAAGCTGCCGGTTGGGGACGCGTACGCATTTTACCGGACCTTGATGGGCGGGACCGTGTTCTTTGGGCCGACACTCCGGCGTGAATGCAGCAAAAAATCGCGTTTCCGTCGGATTTTGCGCAGTTTAAGCTTGCTCCAACACGACAGCCGTGTTTATTCAAAGATGTTGCAGCGGTGGATGCCAATTTGGTGGTCCCGCGCGGCGTTAAGCCCAACAAAGCGTAAGGCTAGCTTAAGTAGGATACGGATGTGTCCGGCAGCTTTTTATCGAAGCACAGCATAACAAGGCTGAACTGATTACATGAAATCTTCCAGATCACGGTCCCGTTCCAAGAACAATCGCAACCGCCAGCCGCAGGGTGGCAACGTTGTCAACCGCGTGTTCGACAGTTCTGGCCCCGAAGGCAAAGTGCGCGGCACGCCGCAGCAAGTCATTGAAAAATATAACCAGCTGGCCCGCGATGCGCAGCTCAGCAATGACCGCGTTGCGGCTGAAAACTTTCAGCAGCATGCCGAACACTATCTGCGCATGCTGTCAGAAGCGCAGCGTGAAATAGACCAGCGCCGCGAGGAACAGGAACGCCAGCAGCGCGAGCGTCAGGAAGAACAAGAACGCCAGAACCGCGAGCGCCAAGCCGAACGTGATCGCGAGCGTGCCGAACGTCAGGAACGCGAGGCCGCAAATGGGGGCCAACCCCATCAGGGTCATGATCAAACCGATCAGTCCGACACTGCCGACGACAATTCTAACAAAGGCCAAGCTAACACTAGCCAATCCAGCGATGCGCAGCCTGATGCCGCGCCTGAAAAGCCAGAGCAACCCAAACGCCGCCGCAGCCGCAACAAGCCTGCAGAGGCTGCCCAACCTTCTGAGGCAGATCAGGCGAGTGCAGAGGAAAGCAATCTGGTTGACACACCAGAAAGCAAGCCCAAGCCCCGTCGCGCCCCGCGCCGCAAGCCACAGCCAGATGCAAATGCAAATGCAGAGGGCGGCAAGGGGTCGGACAGTTCAAGTGCAGAGAAAGCGACTGGCGAACAGCCCAAAGCCGCCGAATAAGCCGGGAGCAATTCCGCAGAATGGTCGTAAAAAGGCCCCGACGTTTGTCGGGGCCTTTTTGCATTCGAGTAGATCTGGTCTTGCGCTTTCGCCCTAGGGCTTCGCGATTTCGCGGGCCAAGGCACAAAACCCCTCAAGCGGGATTTGTTCGGCCCTGTCTGTGGGTTTCAGGCCCGCCGCGATCAGGCGGTCTTCGATGTCTGATGCAGCCCCTTTCAGGGCGGACCGCAGCATCTTGCGCCGCTGGTTGAAGGCCATTGCAACAATGCGGGACAAAACGGCTGGGTCAGCAGGAAAGCGCGGTTCAGCCAAAGCGGTCAGATGCACCACAGCCGACGAAACCTTGGGCGCAGGGGTAAAGGCCTCGGGGGGCAGATGCATCACGATCCGCGCATCCGCACGCCACTGGGCAAGCAACGCGAGGCGGCCATAGGCCTTTGATCCGGGCGTGGCGACAATACGTTCGGCGACCTCGCGTTGGAACATCAATGTCAGGCTTTCCCAAAACGGTGGCCATTGCGGTGGCGTAAGCCAGCGGACCAACAGTTCTGTGCCAACATTATAGGGCAAGTTCGCGGCAATCCGGATTGGTGGCGTCAGATGGGCCAGCGGGTCAATATCAAGTGCATCGCCTTCGATCACAGTCAGCCGACCGGGATAGGCATCGGATATTTCAGCCAACGCAGGCAGGCACCGCGCGTCTTTTTCAATCGCCAGCACATGGCGGGCGCCCTCGGACAGCAGCGCCCTGGTCAGGCCACCGGGACCAGGGCCGATTTCAAGCACATCGCAGGCGGTCAGATCGCCCGCTTGACGCGCGATCTTGGACGTCAGGTTCAGGTCGAGAAGAAAGTTCTGCCCCAGAGATTTGCGCGCCTTGAGGTCATGGGTGTTGATCACATCGCGTAGGGGCGGCAGGCTGTCTATGGCGGTCATGTGGTGCCCAATGCGTTTGAAGAGATGGTTCGCCAAAAGTGATTTATGCCTTCGGCGAGGATATTTAAGAGCCAGAGAAGCCTCATGACTGCGCCATCTTATGCGCAAGACGAATGGCTTCGATCATGCTGGTGGGGTTGGCGATGTTCTGACCCGCGATGTCGAATGCAGTGCCGTGGTCGGGGGAGGTACGGATAAATGGCAGGCCAAGCGTAACGTTGACGCCGCGGTCAAAATCGAGGGTCTTGATCGGGATCAACGCCTGATCATGATACATCGCGATCGCGGCGTCATAGCGGGTGCGGGCAGCTGCGTGAAACATCGTGTCGGCCGGTAGGGGACCAATGAGGTCATAGCCTTCGGCCTGCATTTGCTGGATCAGGGGTTCCATCCAGTCGCGTTCCTGATGGCCCATGGTACCGCCTTCGCCCGCATGGGGATTCAGACCCGCAATGGCAAGGCGTGGTTTTGGAATGCCGAACTGCCGTTGCAAACCTGTGGCAGTGATTTCAATCACCCGGCGCAGGTGATCGGGCGTCAAAACGATCGGGACCTGATCAAGTGCGATGTGGATGGTGGCGGGCACCACGCGCAATTGATCGGACGCAAGCATCATCACCACGTCATCGACACCGGCAAGGGCGGCCAGATATTCCGTATGCCCCGGATAGGCGAAATTGGCCCCGTCCTTGAGCGCTTTTTTGTGGATCGGCGCGGTGGTCAGCGCACAAGCCTGACCTGCGCGTACCATGGCAACACCGCGGGCAATCACGTCAATCACACCTTGGGCGTTGGCAGGATCAGGCTGGCCGGGAATGGCGTCAGCCATAAAGGGGTGTTCGATGACCGGCAGCGCGTCTTGGCCAGCGCGTAAAGCGTCTTGCATGTTGTCGATCACGACATGGGGGATGTCACGGGGCAGGTGGCGCGGATCGCCCAGCCAAACCAAGGGCACTTCGCCAGCAAGTTTGGCCCATGCGCGTGCCGCGACCTCGGGACCGATGCCGGAGGGTTCCCCGCAGGAGATCACCACCGGCTTGCCCGATAAACTGTCCGACAAGGTCATTTGCGCACAATGCGCGCATCGGCCCGAAGCTGTTCCAAAAGCTGATCGGCATAGCCCGACAGACGTTCCTGGCGCAAAGCATTGGCCACATCCACACGCGATACATCCTGATTGGAGGCACTGGTGCGATCGCACATCATTAAGAACATCAAGGTTTGACCATTGGCGCGGGTCAGTGCGGTCGATACTTCGCCCGGGTCCAGCTTGGACAATTCGATGGCGATGTCTTGCGGGATCTCGGCAGGGGCCTTGGTCACGCGGTCCAGCACCTCGGCGGGTTGGCCCTTGGCAACGCCATAAAGGTCATTGCAGGTATCCACGCGGCCGCGCAGGGTTTGGGCTTGGGCCAATGCGGCCTCGCTCCGGCCTCCGGCAATGTAATAGGCCGCATATTCGATGGCGGAATAGACCGGCGTGGTTGCCCCGGTTTCCTGAATGTCGCGCAGTTGAAACAGGGCAACAGCGTTCGGAATGGGCAGCGGTGCCGTCACTTCACCCGGTGCTAGCGCGAGGATCAGCGGTTGAAGGCTGGGGGGCAGGTTCGCCAGGTCCTGCCAGTCCAGCCGCCCGCCACGCCCGCGCGACGCTGTCGCGGAATAGCGGCTCGCAAAGCCCGAAAATTCAGCCGCAGACCGGCTTTGGGATATCTGTTCAGCCAAGGCATTCACCCGTGCTGCATCTTGGGGCGGGGCCGGTATGATGATCTCGGACAGCAGCACGCGCACGCCGCCGCCACGGGTCACCCCAAGCGCGCGATTGATTTCGGCATCGGTGATCTGCACCCGCGCATTGTAGCGCGCGCGGATCAATTCGCGCCAACCAACGGAATTTACAACAAAATCCCGAAAAGTTTCTTTCGCGACGCCCGACCGTTCAAGTGTCGAAACAAATTCATCGGCGCTCAGGTTAGCGCGCGCGGCAAATTCGGTCAGGCTTTCATCAATTCCTTCAGCGGTCAGGGCGATGCCAGCCTCTGCCACGGCTTCGTTGCGCAAGCGTTCGTCAATCAGCGACGACAATGCCCCCTCGCGGGTGGCACCGGGCGCGTTGAGAAGTTGCAAGAACCGCTGGCGCTGCTGGACTTCGAATTCTGTCACGACTGTTTCATTGACCCGCGCGACGGGCGCATACAGATTTTGCGCAGCAAGCGGGGTCGAAGTCATCAAAGCAAGGCCAATCAGGCCGATGCTACGTGTCAGACGGTTCAGGTTCATCTTGGTTACTTCCCACATGATCGCACATATCTTTCTGTTCCGCTGGAGGCCGAAAAGCCCCGCAGGCCGATGTTAAACCCGATATCAGTCGAGGGCTCAACACTTGTTGAGGAGGTATAGCGCCTGCGGACCGAAAGGTCGACGCTGACACATTCATTGTTGTAGGTCAGCCCAAGCCCCGCCGTAGCGGCATCATCGTTTTCAACGTCATAACGCAGGTCGGCACTGGCAGTCCAATGCTTGCCGATGTCATAGGTCCCATCAAGGGAAATCTCGGACACGGCCATCGTCCGGTCTTCGGCCAGGTCGGCCTCAAGCCAGACATAAGTGCCGCCAAGGCTGGCTTTGCGAAAGGACCACGCGCCGCGCAACTCGGTCTTGGAAATCTCAAAGTCGGTATCGACCAGCATACGCCCAGTCAACGACATCCCCGCCCGGTTGCTTATTTGCCCCGCCAACAAGACATCAGAACTGGTGCCCGACAGGCCCGAGCTATCCGAAAACTCTGCGTCAAAAATATTCCGAAACACCTGACCAACCGCAAGATGCGCGTCCCAACCGGCCGGATCGATGCGCGACCAACTGACGCCGACAGCCGCCACTGCACCGCGCTCGCGACGGTCCGGTCGCGGAAACCGCGACAGGGTCAGAAGGTTACCCTGATCAAATTCAACACGGGTGCTTTCGTCATTGGGAATGTCGAGCCGATCACCACCCGTCCAGCCAAGTTGCACCAGCGGGGTCAGGACCTGCGAAACATCTCCGGTGCTGCGCCGCACCATGGGATAACTCAAGCTTAGCGCGGCAAAAGGAGCCAAGTCATGGTGGTTCTGGGCAAAGCTGCGATCTTGACTGATGTCAAAGAAGTTGAATGTCGCACCCGTCCGCGTGTCCATGACGATGCCCGATCCATAGGTGTCGCGCCGTAGATATTCGATCTTGCCGTTGATCCGCGCCACATCGCGCCCGTCGGGGATCAAATCCGCATCCGGCCCGTCCGTATCAAGGTCAGAACTGCGCCGGTGGCTATTGGCCTGCAAGGCCAGCCTGACTTCGCCACCAACGAATTTCGGGAAAAACCGCTGCTCGTATTCACCATCGACGACCAATGTCGGCAGGGTCGCGTTGACCTCGCCGGGGCGCAGGGATTCAAAGTTGTACAAACTTGTGCGGAAATAGCTGTCATGCCGCGTGCGCGACAGCGTTACATCACTGCGCAGCCGGTCTTCATCGGAATAGCCGTATTCGGTGAAATACGCCTCGTCGCTGACCGTCTTGATGTTAAAGCTTAGCAGATAGTCACCGCCCATGTCGAAGGCACCGGTCCCGAAAAAATAGCCGCGGGTTTCGTCAGGGTGCTGGTCGTCGCGCGAATAGGCCCCGTTAAATTCAATGCGCCCCGTCAAGAACGCTTGCCGGTACCGCAATTCCAGCGTCCGTGTGGCTGACGAAATATAAGGCGTCAGGGTCAGATCACGGCTGTCGCCAAGTTTTATGAAATACGGAATCTTGAGGCCCGTCGCCAGTTGCGATGTCGTGCGTACACTGGGGGCCAGAAAACCCGTTGCGCGGTCCAGTGTCGGGTCAGGCAAGCGCAGGCGCGGCAGATAGAACACCGGAACGGACCGGATGTGAAACGTCGCATCGTCGAAATAAAGCTGCTGCGCCACCTCGTCATGGATCACTCGGCGCGCGCGAATTTGCCACAAAGGTACTTCGCCTTCGGTGCAGACTTTGCAGGACGTGACGGCAGTTTTATACAGTTGGCTATAGCGACCATCAACGCGGTCAATCTGAACGGCAGCCAGCTGCAGTTGTTCGTTCAGGATCATCCGCGCGCCGCGCAGCAAGCCGTTTTGCAGGCCTTGGTCCAGCGACGCTGCATCAGCCAAAATCACCGTGCCAGCCCCGTCGTTCAGCACAATGGGCCCTTCAATACTCAGCGATCCTGTCTGACCGTCATAGCGGATCGCTTCCGCGCGAATGCGAATATCGCCCTGAAATGCTTCGACGTTACCTTGGGCCACCAAAACGCGGTCGCGGGTGATGAACAAGTCATCAGCCACTAGCATCGCCGCTGGCGTATCTGCGTCCTGCGCGACGGCCTGCAACGGCAGGAGGATCAGGAAAAGAAGGGCAATCAGGCGCATATCAGCCATCCTCGGCATGCAAAAGAAGGCCAAGGGCCAGCAGGATCGACGCAATAGGCGGTGCCCAAGCGGCCAGAACCACCGGAATTTGCCCGTTCTCACCCAAAATCTGCGCAAAGCTGCGAATGAAATACAAACCGAACCCCAACAGAACCGACGCCAGCACCGCAACACCTGTGCCTCCGAACCTCGTATGGCGCATGGTGAAAGCGCTCGCAACAAGAACCATCGCGACCAGAAAGAACGGCCGCGCCAGTTCTGTCTGCAACCACACTTTGTGGCGGCGCGGCGAAAATCCGGCTTGTTCAAGCTGGTGGATAAACCCGGGCAGTTCGTAGATCGATACGACGCCGGGGTCGCTGATGCTTTCGCGGATACGGTCCAGTGTCAGCGTGGAGGGCAGGGTGAGCGTGTCGAAAACTTCCGCATTGCCTTCGGCATTCACCCCCAGTTCAAGCGGCCAGGATTTCACATCCGACAGCACCCAGCCTTCGTCTTCCAACGCCGCACTTGATGCCTCGATCCGCCGGATCGGGCCGCCTTGGGGGGCGTAGGAAAGAAACGTAACGTCGTACAACACAGATGCGTCCGCATTGGACCGCCACGCACGAATGACCGTTTGACCCTGATCGCCACCTTGGCGCAACCACAAGCCTTCGTCGCTGATTGACAGGGCTGAAACGCCCCCGGCGCGGATACTTTCGGACAGTTCGATATAGCGTTTCGCCGTCGCCGCCACGATCGGGTTCAGCATGCCAACCGCCATGATGCCGATGATGAATGCCACCCAGACGGGTGCTTGCAACGCGCTAAGCGCGGAACGCCCCGAGGCACGGGTCACCACCAGTTCCGACGACCGGGCCAAAGACAAAAACAGCACCACCGTCGCCAGGATCATGATCAACGGCAAAATCAGGTTCAACGTTTGCGGGGTGTTCAGCAAGGTCATCCCGAACAGTCCCTGCCAGCCAATATCATGGCTCGCAAATTTCCGCGCCTGTTCCACCATATCAACAAGGATCAACAGCGCGAATAAAACGGCCGAGATCAGCACAAATCCGGTCACGAACCGCCGCGCAAAATAAAAATGCAGGATCATGATGCCCCCTTTTGCGCGCGCAATCGCTTGGTCCAGCCGGGATGTGCCGTTTGCCAGATCATCGCCAGCACCAGACCGGCCCCGACAAGGCTGGGCACATACAAAACCGGCCAGCGGCTGGCATCCGCGCGCACAGTCTCGACTAGGGAATTGCCAAACCCGTCTATGGCAATCAGCAAACCAAAGGCGAATACGATTTCGCGCCAGACGCCAAAGCGCGAGAACCCTCCCATGATTAGCGCGCCATAGCCGATCATCGCCGCGATGATGCAAAAGAGCGGATCGGCAAAGCGCGCGTTGACCTCTTCGGCGATATCACCGCGGTTCTGTCCTGTCTGTTTGGCCAAAGCGTCCCAATTGCCCAGCAAATCAAATGTCACCATGCTGTCGATGGATTGGTTCTTGTCAGTGCTGCTGCTGACCAAGGCAGAGATATCAAAGGAAAAATCCCTGAACTTAGCGGTCGCCAGTTGCTTGCCCTCAACCTGCAAACGTTGCGCCAGACCGTCCACCATGATCAGCGTGGTGCCATCGCCGTTGCGCACCAGATAGGCCTCTGATGCGGTATAGATCACGCCTTCGTCAGGGTTGCGCCGGTCCGATAGAAACACGTCGCGCAGCACGCCGTCCGTCCCGATCAGACGGGTGTAGAATGTCACCTTTGATGTCGGGTGCAAGAACGTTCCTTCGGTCAGCAGGCGGGCTGTAACGTTTTGGGATATCTCGGCTTCGCGCTCGTTCAACTGTGCCTTGGCCATCGGCACCAGAACATGGGTCAGCGCGGACATCATCAACGCCACACATATCCCGTAGGCAAGAACCGGCCGTGCCAAGCGCCACGGTCCTGTGCCGGTGGACTGCAACACCGTCAGCTCGGATTCGCTGGTCATCCGGTTGACCACATAAACTGCCCCCGCAAAGGTCGCGATGGGCAAGACGGTGGTGATCAAACGCGGCAGGCCAAGCACAGTGAATTCAAGAAACACCAAAGCGGTCTGGCCATCACCGATCAGCCTGTCAAACAGGATAACGGCACGGTTGATCCAGAATATCGCCACCAGTACCAGCGCAAAAAAGCTGAACAGGGTCAGAAATTGGGACAACATGTAGCGGTCGAACTTGGCCAATCTGCGTCCCTTAGGTCTTGGAGGATGTATACACCAGCAATCTTAACGGAAAATTCCAGCCTCGAAAACTGCTATCTGGCCTTAAGAGGCGCAGCGCGTTACGTCTTGGGGGCAAATCAGATAACAAGGGTGCCCCATGACTGCATTGACGCCAATGACCTTCGCGCAAACCGATATTGAAAAGATCGCTGAACATGATGGCCGCGTGGCGGTAACCGTGGACGCGACCGGCAAGATGAACCCAAGCGCGCGGCGGATCAACAAGCTGACCAAAGGCGCGCTGGAGCGTCTGGTGCAAAGCACCGCCTTCAAGGACCTTAAACCAGGTGATGTGCTTAGCATGGGATACCCCACCGGCATGGCCGCCGAAGCCGTCGATGTGGTGCAGCTGGCAAATAATGCCGACATCACGGACCTGCGCAAGGCAGGTGCCAGCCTTGCCAAAAGGCGTGGTGATGCGGATTTACTGCTGCTCTCGGGGGGCTTGCGCAAGGCCGCAGAGCTGTGTTTCGGCCTTGCCATGCGCGACTATACCTTTGAGGATCGCAAAAGCGACGGCAAACCGCGCAAGGGCAGTGTGACCGTCATGGCCAGCAAACCGGACGAGGTCGAAGCCGCGGCCGCACCGCTGCTGGCCATTGCCGATGGTGCCTTTATGACCCGCGATCTGACCAATGAGCCTGCGAATTTCCTGACCACCACCGAATTTGCCGACCGATTGGCCGAAATGAAATCTCTCGGGCTTGAGGTCGAAGTGCTGGACGACGCCAAGCTGGAAGAGCTTGGCATGCGCACGCTGCTGTCGGTCGGGCAGGGATCTGACAGCCCGTCCTATGTCGTAGTCATGCATTGGAATGGCGGCGAAAAAGGCGCGGCACCGCTCGCGCTGGTCGGCAAGGGCGTGGTGTTTGACACCGGCGGGATCAGCCTCAAGCCAGGTGCGGGCATGGAAGATATGACCATGGACATGGGCGGCGCTGGCGTTGTGGCGGGTGTGATGCGCAGCCTTGCCCTGCGCAAGGCCAAGGCAAATGTGGTGGGGCTGGTGGGCATCGTGGAAAACATGCCGTCGGGCAATGCCATTCGTCCCGGCGATGTGATCAAATCCATGAAGGGCGACACGGTCGAGGTGATCAATACCGACGCCGAGGGCCGTTTGGTGCTGTGCGACGTGATGTGGTATGCTCAAGAACGCTTTAAGCCCGCTGGCATGATTGATCTGGCCACGCTGACGGGGGCGATCATCATCGGCTTGGGCCATGAGAACGCTGGCGTATTTTCGAACAATGATGCGCTGTGCAATGCCTTTTTGAAAGCCGCTGATGCCGAAAATGAAGGCGCATGGCGCATGCCCATGGGCAAAGGCTATGATAAACTGCTAAAAAGTCGCATCGCGGATATGAAAAACATCGGCGGCCGTCCGGGCGGTTCTATCACTGCGGCGCAGTTCCTTGCACGGTTCGTCAAGGATGAAACACCTTGGATCCATCTGGATATCGCTGGCGTCGCCTCGGTCAAATCCGAGACCGCATTGGCACCGGTTGGCGCGACTGGTTGGGGGGTCGCATCGCTGAACCGCCTGATTTCAGATAATTTCGAGGCCGAGTAACCCATGGGGGCCGCCTATTTCTATCACCTCACGCGGCGTCCCTTGGTCGACACG
>Ga0115554_1003358_pt1 | contig 10798 bp, 9 predicted proteins | sample COGITO_mtgs_1104_3_FD_87283 | JGI IMG/M metagenome (GOLD analysis project Ga0115554, IMG submission 87283) | Pelagic marine microbial communities from North Sea - COGITO_mtgs_110404 | ecosystem: Environmental > Aquatic > Marine > Epipelagic | place: Germany:Helgoland, sampling site Kabeltonne... | reverse complement strand
TGTGTCTGTTGAGGTTGTCGCTGTCCATCCTGGCCCTGTCATAACTCGTTTCGAATTAAATCCTGCCCCTGGTGTAAAGGGTAGTCAAATTATTAATCTTTCAAAAGATTTAGCACGTTCTTTAGCTGTTATAAGCGTTAGAGTTGTCGATGTTATTCCCGGAAAACCTTATATCGGTCTGGAGATTCCAAATGAAAATCGTGAGCTTGTAACTCTGGGTGAGATCTTAAATACGAAGGAATATGAGTCCGTTAAATCACCTATGGTACTGGCCCTAGGCAAAGATATCAGTGGCAAGCCGGTAGTAACAGATCTGGGTAAGATGCCACATCTATTAGTTGCAGGTACTACAGGGTCTGGGAAATCAGTTGCATTGAATGCCATGATTTTGAGTTTGCTTTATAAAGCTACGGCAATGGAAGTTCGTTTAATAATGATCGATCCAAAAATGCTTGAATTGTCAGTTTATGAAGGTATTCCCAATCTACTGGCACCTGTAGTAACAGATATGAAAGAAGCAGCAAATGCGCTTCGGTGGTGTGTTGCTGAAATGGAGCGACGTTACAAGCTGATGTCTGAACTTGGTGTCAGAAATATAACTGGGTATAACAAAAAAGTCAGTGATGCTATCGATAGTGGTAATCCGATACCAGATCCCACTTATAAACCTATCAGTGAAGATGATGAGAAACGCTATTTAGAAAAGTTACCCTTCGTTATCGTAATCATCGACGAATTAGCTGATATGATGATGACGGTGGGTAAGAAGGTAGAAGAACTTATCGCTAGACTTGCTCAAAAGGCGAGAGCGGCGGGTGTACATTTAATATTAGCCACACAACGGCCATCAGTAGATGTCATTACTGGTTTGATTAAAGCAAATGTACCCACACGAATAGCTTTTCAGGTTTCTTCGAAGATTGATTCAAGAACGATTCTCGACCAAATGGGTGCGGAGCAATTATTAGGCCATGGTGATATGTTGTATTTATCTCCCGGTACAAATCTTCCTGAACGAGTTCATGGTGCATTTGTATCAGATGAAGAAGTTCACAAAGTTGTCAATGATCTTAAATCGAGAGGAATACCTGAATATGTTGATGAAATCTTACGTGGGCCCTCTGATGGTGGTGCAAATGCGATACCAGGACTTGATATCTCAAGTGACGATATGGACCCTCTCTATGATGAAGCGGTGAGAATCGTAACAGAAACGCGAAAGGCTTCAATATCATACATACAAAGAAGATTAAAAGTCGGTTATAACCGTGCTGCAAGAATTGTAGAAGAAATGGAAAATAGTGGGCTAGTTGGGCCATTGGAGTCGAACGGTAGTCGAGAAGTTTTGGCTGCATCACCACCATCTATTAATTGAATACTGACATGTCTAATTATAAATTGCTTTCGATAATTTTAATTTTGACTAGCACACTCATATCAGCCGAGGAACTATTTGAACCTCTGAAAGATTTTTTTAAAGAGTTTGAAACATTGTCTGCTGACTTTACGCAAACATTACTGAATGAGGATGGAGAACAAATTGAAAAAATGACGGGAACTTTGTATCTGCAACAACCCAACAAGTTTAATTGGCACTATAAAGAACCTTATGTTCAAAAAATAATAACTAATGGTAAAGTGTTGTGGATGTTAGATGAAGATCTGGAACAGCTTACAGTTAGAAACTTCGATAGCGATATTATCGAGAAAACTCCTGCTGCAATTATTCTAGGTAATTCAAAATTTAAAAAACATTTCATTCAAAGAGGACTTGGCAAAATAGAAGGCTTTGATTGGGTAGAGCTAGTACCCCGCGATTTGGATGCATATTACAAAAATATTCGTGTAGGCTTTGATGCCAGTAAACTAGGAATGATGATTATTACTGATAATCTTGATCAAACTACACGAATTGATTTCGATGAAGTAAAAAAAAATATTAAAATGCCTAGCGGACAATTTGATTTCGAAATTCCAGCTAACATAGATGTGATAGATGAAAGGCTAATAGAGAATTACTAATTTATTATTTGTTCTAGACTTGATTTTCAAAATGGTGATTATATAGATATAGTCTGTGATTCTTGGTTTCGTTTTGTGAGACTGTACTTGCTGATGATTTATGTTGACTCTTTCCGAAATATCACTTTAAAAAATGTAGTTTATCACGAAAGCGAAAATGCTTTCTTTCATAAGGTGATCTAAATCTAGAAAGTGTAATGATCTGAGAGCACAGATTTATTCTTCTTTCTTGAAATCAACGATATGGAAGTGATACTTATTTACACTAGTATTGAGTTTTTTCAAAATACGAAAACTTTAGGTGTTATATTATTAGAATTATAGATACGCTAAAGAAGTAAACTAGAAACTCTAGATACTATTTAAAATGATATACTGATAGTTATTAAAACAAACAAAGATTTAACTTAACGGCATAAAAAAATATTAGGTCATGAATAACGACACTGATTTTCGTCCTCTTGCTGATCGAATGCGACCCAAAACGATTGATTCCTATATTGGTCAGGCTCATATTTTAGGCGAAACCAAACCATTACGAATGGCAATAGAACAAGGTCGCTTGCATTCGATGGTTTACTGGGGGCCTCCTGGCACAGGTAAAACAACACTGGCAAGATTAATAACTAAATCTTGTGATGCTCAATTTCTATCTATCTCCGCTGTTTTGAGTGGTGTAAAAGATATTCGTGCTGCAATAGTGAAAGCAAAACAATATAGAGAAGTTTATGATAAAGAAACCGTACTTTTTGTTGATGAAGTTCACAGATTTAATAAATCACAACAAGATGCATTTTTACCATATGTTGAAGATGGAACTATCACCTTCATAGGCGCGACTACCGAAAATCCTTCATTTGAATTAAATAATGCATTATTGTCTCGTGTTCGTGTATACGTATTGAAGTCACTGACAACTGATAATATTAAAAGTATTTTAGATATAGCATTAAATGATAGTCAGGTAGGTCTTGGCAAACTAGAATTATCACTAGATGATGCTACTTTTAATAAACTAGCAGAAGTCGTAGATGGTGATGCTAGACGAGCATTAAATATTCTTGAGATAGTTTCTGATCTTTCCGAAAAAGGAGTGGTCACTGAGGCTTTGTTAAATGATGTTTTGGTAGAGGGTTTCTCACGGCGTTTTGATAAAAGTGGCGAAGCCTTTTATGATCAGATCTCTGCATTACATAAATCAGTTCGCGGCTCTGATCCTGATGCTGCACTCTATTGGTTTTTAAGGATGATTGATGGAGGCTGTGATCCATTTTATGTTGCCCGTCGTGTAGTTCGAATAGCTTCAGAAGACGTTGGTAATGCCGACCCTAGGGGCTTGCGATTAGCCTTAGATGCGTGGGAAACACAGGAACGACTGGGCTCTCCGGAAGGTGAATTGGCTATAGCACAAGCCATTATTTATCTTGCATGTGCGGCAAAGAGCAACGCTGTCTACAAAGCATTTAGCACTGCTATGCAAGACGTAAGAGAAACAGGTACAAAAGAAGTCCCGTTGCACTTACGTAATGCACCGACAAGTTTAATGGCGTCACTCAATTACGGCAAAGATTATCATTATCCACATGATGCGCAAGACGGTTATGTGGCAGGTGAAAATTATTTTCCAGATGATATGAAAGACAAAACTTATTATTACCCTGTTAATCGCGGATTAGAAATTAAGATAGCTGAGAAGTTAACCCTCTTGAAAGAGAGAAACAAGTCATCAAGAAAAAGTAAGTAATGATCCAAGTAATATCTATTGCAGTTGGTGGCGCATTGGGTGCCTTATGTCGCTATGGAATGACCATGGGTATCTATAGTTTGGTAGGCCGAGGATTTCCATATGGAACATTAGCAGTAAATATATTAGGTTCCTTTCTTATGGGGGCAGCATATGTAATTATGATTGAAGGTACTGATATTAATCCAGAATGGCGTGTAGGTATTACGATTGGATTGCTTGGTGCATTTACTACTTTTTCTACATTTACTATCGAGACAATTAATCTGCTTGAATCTGGTGATGCCTTCAAAGCCGGTCTAAATATTTTATTGAGCATTACACTCTGCTTGCTGGGTTGTTGGTTGGGGGTCATAGTTGGCAAACAATCATAACGAAGAGAGAAAAATATTAAATGAAGTAAAGAATAAAACCCAGATATATTGTACATTGGCCGATAAAATAGATATGTAAAGGATTAAATTAGCAATGTTAGACCCTCAATTATTACGTAACGATATAAAACAAGTTTCTAGAGCTCTAAGCAAGAGAGATATGAAACTTGATGTCGATGTGATTCAAAAATTGGAAGAAAAACGTAAAATTTTTCAGATCGAAACTGAAGAATTACAAGCTTTACGTAATTCAAAATCAAAATTGATTGGTCAATTAATGTCAAAAGATGAAGATGCGCAGGCAACTATAGATGAAGTTACAAAGATCAAAATAAGTCTTGATGAAATTGTTTCTGAACTAAATGTTGTTCAATCAAATTTAAATGATATCTATTTTCGTATTCCAAATATCCCACACGAATCTGTGCCCAGAGGAAAAACTGAAGAAGATAATGAAGAAGTAAAGATCTGGAGTACGCCAAAATCGTATGACTTCGTACCTAAAGATCATGTAGATTTAGGTGAGGCATTAGGTTTAATCGATTTTGACGCTGCGACTAAGATCAGCAGTACTAGATTTGTTGTTATGCATCGAGGGATAGCAAAGCTTCACCGCGCGATCATCCAATTCATGTTGGACACACATATTAATGAACATGATTATGATGAGATCAATGTGCCTTATTTGGTGAATGTAGACAGTTGCATAGGTACAGGACAGTTACCCAAGTTTGAAGAAGATTTGTTTCAAATTAAAGAACATAGTTTGTATCTTATTCCAACAGCAGAGGTCCCGGTAACTAACATTGTTCGTGATGAAATAATCAATAATGACCAATTACCAAAGAAATTTGTTTGTCACTCTCCCTGTTTTAGAAGTGAAGCAGGTTCCTATGGCAAAGACACACGAGGTATGATTCGACAACATCAGTTTGAAAAAGTCGAAATGGTGCAATTGGTGAAACCAGAAACCTCATATGCTGTGTTAGAAGAGTTAGTAAGTCATGCTGAAGATATATTACAAAAACTAGAACTTCCTTATCGTGTTGTTACTTTATGTGGTGGTGAATTAGGATTCTCCGCAGCGAAGACTTATGACATTGAAGTTTGGCTACCTAGTCAGAACAAATACAGAGAGATTTCATCTTGTAGTAATTTTGAAGATTTTCAAGCACGGCGGATGAAAGCGCGGTGGCGTAACCCAGAAACAAATAAACCTGAATTGCTACATACTCTAAATGGTTCCGGTTTGGCAGTAGGTAGAACTTTGATAGCCATAATGGAGAACTATCAAAATAAAGATGGGAGCATAACCATTCCAAATATATTACGGCCTTATATGGGTCATAAGTCCGTTATATCTAGTTGATTTTTTGTCAAAAAAACGCCCAAAAACGGGCGCTTTCATTTTTAATTTTCACACAGTGGACTTATTCTATATTTGCACCAACAACAGCCGCCATTTGCATCATGTCGATTGTTTCACCTTCTTTCATTTGCGTTAGATCTGTTAGTTTGCCTGATTTGCTTGTGGATTTTGTGTTTTTAAATATAGATACTAAGCTTGCGTCAGCCACAATGAATTTACCACCATTTTCAGCTTTACCGTTCTCAGTCTTTGTTTGAAGCTTATTTTCCTTAATATAGTCCCATAATTTCTTCGTTATCTCTGTACGAGGAAGCTCTGTTGCTCCTAGTAAATTTGCAAGATCTTTTTTTAACTTAACCGGTTTACTTAACCCTTTTGCTTCTGCCATTTTTAACTCCTTAATATTTTATTTAAGTTCAAATATTCTATTCACCTGATGATAACTAAAATAATGCTTCATATTATTTTAAGATGATACGCTTTTTACAAAATTTCTTTAAGTACTGAGTCTAAGCTTTGTTTTGCATCACCAAAATACATACGTGTGTTTTCCTTAAAGAAAAGTGGATTTTGAACACCCGCATAGCCCGTTGCCATTCCTCTTTTTAATACAACGGTAGTTTTGCCTTTCCAACATTCCATAACTGGCATACCCGCAATAGGACTATTTGGATCTTCCTGGGCAGACGGGTTGACTATGTCATTTGCTCCGATAATAACGGACACATCGATATCTGGAAAATCGTCGTTTATTTCATCCATCTCGTAGACGATATCATATGGAACTCTTGCTTCCGCTAACAGAACATTCATGTGTCCTGGCATACGACCAGCAACTGGATGAATACCAAACCGCACATTGATTTTCTTATCACGCAAGGTCTGAGTGATTTCATGCACAGTATGTTGTGCTTGTGCTACAGCCATACCGTAGCCGGGAATAATCATTACTTCTTTGGCGTCGAGTAAAAGTTCTGCAACTTCATGAGTCTCAATAGATATCACTTCGCCTTGTTCTTCAGATGAACCCGAAGGGACAGCTCCTGAAGTAGTACCAAAGCCACCCGCAATAACTGAAAAGAAATTTCGATTCATCGCACGACACATAATATAACTCAAAATAGCACCACTACTTCCAACTAATGCACCAACGACAATCAATAAATCATTACCCAACATGAAACCAGTTGCTGAAGCTGCCCAACCTGAATAGCTATTCAACATTGAGACAACCACAGGCATATCGGCACCACCAATGGCTAAGACCATATGTATGCCAAAGATTAGAGCGATTGCAGTCATAATCATTAATGGCATCATGGCATTACCTCCATCAAGGTGACCTTGATGAACAAAATCATAACAAAAATAGATACTCGCAATGAGTAAACCCAAATTCAGCCAATGACGTGCTGGAAGCATCAATGGATTACCACCAATTTTTCCACTCAATTTACCAAAGGCAATGACTGAACCAGAAAATGTGATGGCACCAATAAGTATACCTACATATATTTCAACCTCATGGATGGTCTTTTCAACCCCTATCAAACTTGATCCGCCCATGAAGTTCACATAGCCAACAAGAACAGCGGCAAGACCAACAAAACTATGAAGAATAGCTACCAATTCTGGCATTTGAGTCATAGCCACCCTCTTGGCGAGAATAATACCTATCGTGCCACCAATAAGCATAGTGGCAATAATGATATGGATATTATTGAAGACTTCAGGACCGAAGACGGTTGCTAATATAGCAAGGGCCATACCTATGATGCCGTAAAGATTACCCTTTCGTGCTGATTCCTGATGACTTAATCCACCCAAAGTCAGAATAAATAAAACAATTGCGCCGATATATGATGCTGTTACTAGACCTTCTGACATAATAATCTCCTTATTTTCTAAACATGTCTAACATACGTTGGGTAACTGCAAAGCCGCCTACGATGTTGATGCTTGTTATAAGGATACCAAACGCAGCAAGACTGACTAGCACCGGATCTGATGATGATATTTGCACTAATGCACCAATAACGATGATGCTACTGACTGCATTGGTGACGCTCATTAGCGGAGTGTGTAGCGAAGCGGAGACATTCCAAATCACCATATAACCAACAAAACAAGATAGAACAAAGACAGTAAAGTGAGTCATGAAAGACGCTGGGGCAACTGATCCAACACCAAGTAAAACAAGGGCACCGATAATGACCGGTAGCATCTGATTAAATAAGCTGGGTGGCTTAATCTCTTCTTTTTTAAGAGGGGCAGGTGCTTCAGGAGGTTTTGTAGAAGCAGCGGATAGCTTTACTTGAGGTGGTGGCCAAGTGATTTCCCCACTCTTAACAACGGTTGCACCACGAACAGCTTCATCTTCAAAATCAATAGTTATCACACCATCTTTCTCAGGTGTCATATCAGTAATCAGATGACGCAAATTAGTTGAGTAGAGTTGACTCGATTGAGTCGGTAAACGACTAGGTAAATCACTATAACCGATAATAGTGACACCGTTATCAGTTACTGACAGTTCATGTGGAACTGTCAGCTCACAGTTACCACCTTGTTCAGCAGCTAAATCGACAATGACACTGCCATTTTTCATCGAATTAACCATTTCAATTGTAATTAATTTTGGCGCTGGTTTTCCAGGAATTAAGGCTGTTGTTACAATAATATCAACTTCTTTTGCCTGTTCCGCAAAAAGTGCCATTTCGGCAGCAATGAATTCATTGCTCATAGTTTTTGCGTAACCACCTTCGCCACTACCATCCTCTTTGAATTCAAGTAACAAGAAGTCAGCACCCATACTTTCGACTTGTTCCTTAACCTCAGGACGTGTATCAAATGAACGAACAATAGCGCCTAAACTATTTGCTGCACCAATAGCAGCAAGACCTGCTACCCCGGCTCCGATAACCAACACTTTTGCAGGAGGTACTTTGCCAGCAGCTGTTATTTGACCTGTGAAAAATCGTCCGAAATTGTGTGATGCCTCAACGATAGCTCGATATCCAGCTATATTGGCCATAGAACTGAGCGCATCCATTTTTTGAGCGCGAGAGATTCGTGGCACAGAATCCATGGCAAGAATATTAACCTTCTTGGCAGAAAGCTTTTCCATCAGTGATTTGTTTTGTGCTGGCCATATAAAACTGATTAATGTTTGTCCGTCATGCAACAACTCAATTTCATTATCATCAGGAGCTCGTACTTTCAATATGATGTCTGAAGAATCCCACAGTGTTTTGATATCAGTTACTATCTCAGCGCCAGCCTCGCTATATGCTGCATCAGAATAATTTGCTTCTGCACCTGCGCCAGCCTCTAGAGAGACATCGTACCCCAATTTTTGTAACCAATTTACAACTTCAGGTGTCGTTGCTACACGCTTTTCACCCGCATAAGTTTCTTTAGGCACCCCGATCTTCATCGTTTGACAACCTCTCGTTTGGATTTATGTAGTTTGATAGTGATTAATTATAAAAATGCATAAGATGCTAGCACGATTAGTAATTTAAATCATAGTTGCCTCAGCCATTCTGTCCCGCCAATCAATAGACTTTAATCAATAGAGATAAAAAAACCATTTTTTTATGATTTTAAAGTCGCATAACATGACCGGCGCTAGCATAAATTTCTATATGAATGATAGTCGTGGAGTCGTGCCTCTCTTTGATGCAAGTAATGAAATAGGCGGTTTATTGTCTATGCCGCTCCCGTGCATTAATACACTCGCGGCATACAGCATCTCCTGTACAAAAAAAACCCAGCACTTAGCTGGGTCTTATTAGAACTTGAATATAGTTGAGGTTCATATCAGTCACGACCCGTGAAGGCAGTTACTAAATGAAGTAAATGTTGAAACAATATAATTATATTTAGATACAGTGAAACTGTTGCCATTACATAGTTTGTTTCACCGCCATTAATAATACGGCTTGTATCATATAAAATAAAACCGCTCATCACGAGTACCATAACTGAACTTATCGCCAATGATAGGGCTGGTATTTGAAGGAAAATATTAGCTATCATCGCAATAATTCCAACGATGAGACCTACAAACAAGAAGCCTCCCATATATGAGAAGTCTTTTTTAGTCGTTAGAACATAACCTGAAAGTGATAGGAATATCACGCCTGTGCCACCAAGAGCTGTTCCAACCAACTCAGCGCCATTCGAAAATGTAACTAAGTAATAGCTCAAAAGAGGTCCTAGGCCATAACCTAATAAACCTACAAAAATGAATGTTAATGGTAATGCTGCAGCTGAACTCTTATATTTAGGTATTACGAACCAAATAAGAACAATTGCAATCACGTTACACATCATCGCTGACATAAAAGAGGCGTTGGTAGCTACTGCGACAAAAGACATGATTGAGCTGAAGACTAATGTCATAGACAACAGTAAGTATGTGTTTTTTAACACTTTATTAGTAGCGAGTATAGACTCGGTAGGGCGGCGTACGACTACAGAAGGGGATTCATTCATTTAATTCACCTTTACGTTAAAATTTATCTATATACATATATAGTTTGTATCGTTTTTTTAGAAAAATATCAAGCTTTGTTGCATTAAATTCACTTAAAATTCAATTGTCTTATACGGCTTTTCCCATGACTAATGATCATGTATCCTCTCGATCTTTGATCCTATGACGCAGGAGAGGTGGCAGAGTGGTCGAATGCACTGGTCTTGAAAACCAGCGGTCCTTTATCGGTCCCGTGGGTTCGAATCCCACCCTCTCCGCCACTATTAACGTATTATTAATAGTATGATAGAAAATTCATCTGCATTTAATCCAAATTGCACTGCATGTCCAAGGTTAAGTGAGTCTCTAACAAAGATCCGTTCAAAATTTTCTCATTATCATGCACGACCAGTTCCATCTTTTGGGGCTAAGAATCCAAAATTACTCATCGTTGGTTTAGCGCCTGGATTACATGGTGCTAATGCTACAGGAAGACCATTTACTGGTGATCATGCCGGAGTAATTCTTTATAAAATGCTTTATGAGTATGGGTTCAGTAATAAAGAAATTTCCACACATTTAAAAGATCGTCTGAAACTAAAGCATTGCCAAATAACTAATGCGGTAAAATGTTTGCCACCCAAAAACAAACCAACAGTTGAAGAGATTACTAGGTGTATTTCATATCTAGTTGAAGAATTGAAGGCAATAGATAAAAAAGCAGTTATCCTATGTTTAGGTTTGATTTCGCATAAAGCAGTATTAAACGCCCTAAGTTTAAAACAGTCTATTTATCCATTTAGACATGG
>Ga0115554_1003344_pt1 | contig 10821 bp, 9 predicted proteins | sample COGITO_mtgs_1104_3_FD_87283 | JGI IMG/M metagenome (GOLD analysis project Ga0115554, IMG submission 87283) | Pelagic marine microbial communities from North Sea - COGITO_mtgs_110404 | ecosystem: Environmental > Aquatic > Marine > Epipelagic | place: Germany:Helgoland, sampling site Kabeltonne... | reverse complement strand
TAGCGCTTGAAATGAATAGCGTCTGTTCGCGAATATAGTATAATAATACATGCAACGCAAATAACACCACCCCGAACAACGAATACACAAACGAACAAACAAGAGACTTTTGAAAAACAAGAGACGAAAAAAAAAACCTTCCTCTTCTTCAATAAAAAGTGGATAAAAAAAGACGGCGGACAGACCCACACGATATCTATCGCCTCGTCCATCGCACACACAACGAACGAGCTCGTCACACACGCATCACAGATAGATGTCTCTCTCCACGCATTCCTTAAAGTCTGCGTTACTCGTCTCTTCCTTCAACAACACCAAGAATACGAACAACAAACGACTTCTCGTCGCGAAGAAGAAGAAAAGCATCCCCAACGCAACCGCATCATCATCATCATCATCACCTTCTTCATCGTCGTCTTTTAACATCAACAACATCAACAAGAACATCAACGCGAACAACAGAAGAAGTAGTAACAATAATCGCTTAAATAAAAAGTTCGTTCCAATGGCTGGAAAAGTTGGTCCGTCTGGTGAGGTGAAAAAAGTCGTCCTCGCGTACTCTGGTGGGTTAGACACCTCCATCATTCTCAAGTGGTTGCAAGACACGTACGGGTGCGAAGTCGTGACGTTCACCGCGGATTTAGGCCAAGGCGAAGAACTCGGTCCGGCGAAAGTGAAGGCGTTGAAAATGGGCGTCAAGGAAGAAAATATCTTCATCGTTGACGTTCGCGAGGAGTTCGTGAAAGAGTACGTCTTTCCGATGTTTCGAGCGAATGCGATTTACGAAGGGACGTACTTATTGGGCACGTCCATCGCGAGACCGTTGATTTCGAAGAAACAAATCGAGATTGCGAATCAAGTCGGCGCGGACGCCGTGTGCCATGGAGCCACGGGGAAAGGGAACGATCAAGTCAGGTTTGAAATCGGCTATTACGCGTTAAAACCAGACGTGAAAGTGATCGCGCCTTGGAGAGAGTGGGATTTAGATTCCAGAACGAAGTTGTTGGCGTACGCGGACAAAAACGGGATTCCGGTCGCCGCGTCGAAGAGGCAAGAGCAACCGTACTCGACCGATGCTAACTTGTTACACATTTCTTACGAAGGGAACGCGTTGGAAGATCCGTGGGAGGAGTATTTGGAAGATATGTTTACGAGATCGGTAAGCCCAGAAAACGCGCCGAACGAACCGACGTACATCGAGTTGGAGTTCGAGAAAGGGGACCCTGTGGCGTTGAACGGGGAGAGGTTATCGCCAGCTGAAATGTTGACGGCGTTGAATAAGCTCGGAGGAGATAACGGCATTGGTAGATTAGACATTGTCGAGAGCAGATACGTTGGGATGAAGTCGAGAGGTGTGTACGAAACGCCCGGCGGCACCGTTTTGTTAGCCATGAGAAGAGATTTGGAATCCATTTGCTTGGACCGAGGGGAAATGCATTACAAGGACGAGATTATGCCAAAATACGCGGAGTTGCTTTACAACGGCATGTGGTTTTCGCCGGAAAGAGAAATGATGCAAAAAAGCATCGATCAAGCCGCGCAACACGTCAACGGTACGGTCAGAGCAAAGCTGTACAAAGGCAACGTCATGTGCGTCGGACGAAAATCGCCCACCTCTTTGTACGACGTCAACTTATCCACGTTCGAAGAGGACGGCGGCGCGTACGACCAGAAAGATGCCGCCGGCTTTATCAAGTTGAACGCGCTGCGATTGAGAACGTTGAAGAGAAGACGCACGGACGCCGGCAAGTAAGTTTGAGGCGAAAAGAAGAAGAGGCTGGTTGTTGTTTTTTTACAACCAGTACCTACCACACTATGATATTGTTTTATACCAAGTATAATACAAAACTACTACGTATATACAATGTTCATGTTCACAGGTACACACCGGTACATATCCACTAAACGACTTTTAGTTTATATCCTTTACTCTTGGCGAACTTCATGCAATCTTTTTCCGTAACTTCAATCGCCCAGTGTAACATTGTTTGTCGAACGACGGGTGAAATCGAGGCGTCGTCGAAACGTCTGTTTGACGAAACAATCTTGTTCAAGAGATTATTCTTCCATCGACCTTTTTCGCCGCCAACTCCGGTCCAGCGCGATATTTGTCTCGCATCGTCCGCCGTTCTTCTCCCGAGATAAAACCTGCAATACCATTGGAACCACCCTCTCGGATCTTGTTCGTTAATCCATCCGTGTTCTTCCCAATAGTGCTGATCTTGACCCGCTTTCACTTGATACAGGTTTCGGTAACTTTTATACACTCGATTCTCGTATAAACCTTTGGACATGTTCTCGAACCATTCCTCGGGAAACTCTTTCGACGTGACTAGAATTGGACGTTTGAGGAAACCTTTTTTACCTCCTCGCGGGTTAAAGTAGCACCCACCAAACGTCCCGGCTTGAATCATTTCTTTCGGCGTCAAATTCGGTTGAAAGTGCGCTTGCGAACTCGGAACGTTTTTGAACGTCAGCTTCCCAGTCGCATCGTCGCGCTTCAAGACGGAACTTTCCGGATACACTTCCTTCGTTCTCCTCGCCGGTTTGTAAAACACTGCCGATTTTTGCGCCTCTTCTCGCGTCTTTGGCGGGTCGTACGTCCCAAACGACGACGACGCTCTTTTCGCAGTGCCACCACCAGAAGGGACTAAAGTGGGCGTCGATATCGAAACGTCGACTTTCTCTTCGGCGTAGTTGACCACTTTTTTATCTCTCGCGCTCGTTCTCTTCGTCGCTCCGAACAGCAAAGGTTTGGATTTTGGAAGCAACGCATTACTCTTCTTCATCTTCTTTATTCTTCTCTCCTCCTCTGTATCCTTTTCAGACGAAGACGATGGAAAAGCTTTACGCTTCGCGTCTCCGAGAACTTTTTCCATTCTTCTTTTGTTCGCTTCGATGCGCTCGTCGCGTTCGCGCTCGTACTCCGTCCGATTGGCGCTTTTTGCTAACATTTGATTCTTCTATTATTATTCTTATATTATTAAATAGAAGAGAGAAGAGTACTCTTCTTCTTGACTTCTTCTTCTTGACTTCTTCTTCTTCGGAGAGAAGAAGAGTTTCAATGATGTTTATGCTGACGTCAACAAACAACAACAACTTACGTAAGTTTCTTTCTTTTTTGTGGTGTAAATGTTGTCTTCAAAAAAAATATTTATAAAATGGATAGAGGAAAGGTAAGTCTGATATCTACGCCTTCAACATCTTCTTCTTTCACGACGACGACGACGACAAGAAGACATTTTAGAAGACATTTTAGAAGACGTGATGAAGGGTTTAAATGCATTTACGCGTCGTCGCTCTCACCGAAAATAGTCGTCGTCGCTGAAGGGGAGCAAACGACGACGACATCAAAAACGACGACATCAAAATACGAAGTCACGGAGAAAGTGAAAATTGGTTCCAAACGTCAAGTCCAGTTGGATGTGAGAAGCGGAAGGTTGTACGCGCAAGCGCTGGAAAAGACAGCCACGTTAAAAGTAAACGGAAACGTATGTTTTCCAGGGGTAGCGTACGTCATCAAACCAGAAGGCGCACTATGCGAGATTGGCTCTCAAGGCGAAGACGAGGTTGGAATCTTCAACGTGTCGTTGGAAAACGCGAATACAAACGCAACGGCGAGCGCGGACGCGATGTCGGAAATGTTGGCGAAGAGCTTCGAGATGACGGCGAGTAAAGAGGTTCAAAACGCGTTGAAGGTGGAGAAAGTCATCGCGGCAAAGAAATTAGCCATTCACACGAAAGATATGGATTTACCTCCTCCATCTTCTTCGTCGCGGTGAGATAGGCGTAATAATTTTTCGTAAAGCAGATTGTTGTGTTGTACAATAGTAAAATAGTTTGTAGTAAGAAACTGGTTGTTTAATAATATCGTTTGTATTTCCTTCGTTTACAATTTTGTTTTTTATGTTGGCCGTTCTTGTTGGCCTGATGCTAGTGCGAAAATGTTGTGAATGATTACTTATTAATAAGATGTGATGGCGGTGGTAAAAGCGAGATCTCTTTTTTACGACCATTGCGATCTGCCAGCCTTCTTCGCTTCTTCCCTTTGCTTTCTCGCAATCTCTCTCGCCTCCGCAGTCGTCATTCTCTTCGTCGTTCTCTTTTGCGGCATCTTCACACCGTTCGCTCTTTGAAACGCCAACACTTTATTCATCAACGTCATGCGGTCAGAACCCGTGTATCGGTCAACCTCCTTGCCATCCGCGAAAAAGACGAAAGACGGGACTTCCGACACCTTCAAAGTCTTGGCCAACGCCTTGGACTCTTTGTTCTTGTCCGCGATCAATCTCGCCCATCTCGTCGCACCCGCAGTGTTTCTGGAAAGAGAAACGACCGCCGGGAAGATCTTCAAGCATCCGCTCGGCGGATCGTTCTCGACCGAAACGTCGACAATCGCGAGTTGCTTGGCGCACTCGATTTCAACCGGAGCGATGAAACCCGGAACTTCTTGCGCCGGCATGCACAACTCCAAGAAGTCCTTCAAGTCCGCCTCGGTTGAGATGTCGGTCAAAAAGTCTTGAACTCTCAATCCGCCGGCACCTTCATCGCCGTAGTACAAAACACCTTCCGCGATGGATTCGTGCGAGCCGGCGCCGAAACCGGAGTGTTGCCACAACAAGTCGCCGTGCTTGTAATATTGAAACGTAGGAAAGTCCTTGACGCCGAGCTTATCGGCCAAATTCTTAGCGCCGGAAGAGGACAAGATGTCGCATTCCAAGAACGTCACGTCTGGGCATTCTCTCGCAATTCTCGCCATCGACGCCGTGATTTGTCTGCACTCTTTGGCTTGTTCGTCCGTGAATCCCTCGCAGGCTTCGTCGGAGATTATGCCCAACATGACCAAGTTATCGACGGCTAAGGTCAAAGCCGCGTCTAACTCCTCGGTGCTGCTGATGAAGTTCGTTCTCGCCGCAACTTTCGCGGATTCCATCGCGCGACGTTCGTTCCCAGTCGGCGGTGCCGCGTTGACGACGTGTAAACTTCTTCGAGAAGAAGATGATCGCTTTTGAGAAGAAGAAGAAACGAGGTTCTTTTTCGTCATCGCGATCGAGGATGATTGAAGAGCAGCGGACGCCATCTTTATCTTTATTACTTAGTAAAATGAATCGATATAAAACGAATAGTATGTATCAGAACTTATTCTCTCTCGATTATATAGTTAACGACGAGAAGAAGAGCGTTTTGATGAGTGTTTTGAATGAGGATTTTATTCGAATGAATCGAGAGAGAATTATATCAAGCTTGAGAGCTTTTTTGAGTCAGATCGATGATGACGCGATTGATGAAAAAGAAGATATTTTCTTTCTTTTTTTTTCTTAAAAAAGGACACGTCAATCACGTGAGCCCATACCATTTTACCTTCACCTTCCTATGCTGTACTTAAATAGCTGTCAGAAAACAAGCGAAAACAAGAAGAAAACGAAAAAAATCAAAAACAAAAGAAAAGCACACACCCCGCAAACAGAAGAGTTATTACTCGTAGTAGTAGTATTTCTCATACTACGTACCGTCCTCTTCTGACGACCACGTGACTCGGATCGTCTTTTTTACTCCCTTCTCGTTTCATGTACCGCACGGACGGCAAAGACGAAGCAAAAATGACTCGCACGATGACATCGTCCCTCCTCTCTTCCTCCGAAGACACGCCTTCAAAACGTTCCTCCTCGAAACCGAGAAACGCCTTCTCTCGTAAAGCGAATTCCGTGACATCAAACGAGAGTAAGTGCTCTTTTTCTTTCAACAGTTGGTCAAACTTCGCATTCGTTTCCTCTTGCCGTTTCGCGTTGACGATTAATGCTATGCACGGTTTCGCGACTTCGCTCGGTCGCGGGGAAAACAGCATATCAAACGCGTCTTCGCTCGTTTCCGGTTCTAACCACATGTAATTTCGATTCGAACTTCGTTTGGAAAGGAACACATCGAGCGTATCGATGAGTCCAGGCAACAAGTCTGGATCGTATCCCACGTCCGAGGCGACGATTAAATCTGGATTTATCACATCCGCGGCTGTTTTCAACGTCTCCTCGTCTGAAAACCAATCGAGTTCGCGAATGGAAACGAACGAGTTCACGATTTCGCACTCGTACGTAAAAGCCATCTCTTCCTCGTCCGTCCTATTTTTGGACGCTAACACGTCTTTACGATACACGTCCTCGCCCGTTGGCATTGGCGGGAGCGCATCTAATGCGCTCTCTCTCTTTATCGCGGTGGTTTTATTTTTCGTACTACTCGTAGTACTGGAAATATTTCCTCGCACGTTCCTTTCCAAGTTATCGTTCGACTCTTTACTTTTATCCGTCAAGACTAATCGTAAAGGTTGCGAACGCAACATAGCTACGGCGGCAAGACCAGCGCCACTTCCTAGTTCTAATACTGTTTTATTATACACTAAACCTGGTTCGTTGATGGCTAACTCAGCGAGTTTGAATCCAGCCGTCCATTCGTGCGCGCCCGTGTTGCCGGCGAACAAATTTTTCGACAGCGAGAGCGTTATTTCCGACAGATTTTCGTAACGACTGTTCGCTCCTACGTCGAGCAAGTCATCTCTGAACGTTTCGCCCGTCTCTTGTATCGTTCCGTTCTCGTACACGAACATCTTCTTCGTCATCTCGTTTTTCTCACCTTCTTCCTCTGTTCGTTTGTCCGCTTTTGCTCCCGACAACGAAGCCGAGGCGAGTAAACGCTCGCCGTGCTTTTCGGCAAAGTCGTCTCGTAAACACCCACTTGCCTCGGCTTTCACGAATATCTTCTTCAAGAAAACGTCGATGTAGTCTCTTCTCGTTTTATCTATTGTGTTCCTTTTCTCATCGTCGTCGTCGTCGTGATGAGTCTCACCACCAGTCTCACTCGGACGACTGTGAGAAGTGCACGACAGTCTCTCGTAAAACTTTGTTTTGTTGTCGTTCTCGAGAAGCGAGAGAATGTGCAGCGCGGTCCGTTGCAACTCGTCCAGCGCGTTGATGTTTTTTTGTTTCACATTAAAATTATTTAACTCCTCCTCCTCATCTTCTTGTTGTTGTTGTTGTTGTTTTTTCAAGAGCGCTGAACGAACGATGGCATCCACCGACCGCATTCGCGCGAACATGGCGAGCGTTTCCAACCCTTCTTCGAGCATCATTTTCATCGTCGTCTCAAAACCATCTTCTTCTTCTTTTTTACGATGATGATGATGATGATGATGAGAGTGAGAAAGAGGAGAAGAGGTTGTGGTGTTGTTGTGAGAAGGGTGAACTTTTTTTCAAAAAAAAAATAAAAACAAATCAAACAAACAAAAACAAATACGCGCAATACATATCATCGCTTTACTTCGTGCACGCAGTCACTGCAGCAACAACAACAGCAACAACAACAACAAGAAGAAGAAGAACGAACATCTCTGATACTAATGTTTAAAAAAAAGCCGGCAAAAGCGGTGCAGTCAAAGAGTGACAACCCGAGGTTGTTCTTCGTCGGTCTCGTGTGCGTGATTTTGTTATACATTTACCGAGCGCTTCTCCTTTCTTCGTCCTCTTCAAAGAGTAAGAAGAAGAAGAAGAAAGAGGAAATGGTGGTGGTAGATAAAACGCGGAAAATTAGCGCAGAGGAAGTGAGGAAACACAACTCGGTGGATGATTTGTGGATTATTATCGATAAGAAAGTGTACGACGTGACGGAATACGCGGAGGAACACCCGGGAGGAGTAGCGGCGATTGCCAAAAACGCAGGAGGCGACGCGAGTAAAGGATTTCGCGGACCGCAACATCCGTCGAGAGTGTTCGATATCGTAGACGATTACATGATTGGCGTTTTAGAAGAAAAGAAATGACGATGAATACTAATATGCTTTAATATGATATAAATAACACGCACTACTTTGAGGAAAGCAGCAATCGTTCTTCGAGCGCTTCGATGCGCTTTTGAAGCTTTCGAATAACGTCGTCCTTCTCTTTCGCGTCTCGCTCGAGCTTTTCCAAGCGCGAGTGGAGCGGCGCAGCATCGCTCGAGGTCTGTTCTTTGACGACGGCATCGTTATTTTCGTCGTATTCCTCGCTCGATGCAGGAGCAGCCGTGGCGCCGCCGCTGCCGCTGCCGCTGCCGCTGCTGCCGCTGGTGACTTCAACCTCCTTCGACGAAGATTTCCTCTTGAATTCCCAACTTTTCCTTGCCGTGGACATCCACTCTTTAAATGAAGTTCCGAAACTACCAGTCGTCGTCGTCGTCGTCGTCGTCGTCGGTGCAGACTCCGCTTCGTCGCCGCCGCCGTCTTTCTCTTCGCCTTCTTTTTGTTTTGCTACTGGTGCTGACGAAGATTGGACCGAGTCGCACGTCATCGGCGTTTCCACCAACGGGTGGTTCGCTGGTCGTCCATCTTCGTCCGTCTCGTCAAAGCGTAAAACTTTCGAAATTTTTTCGTCCAGTGACGCGCCCTCCTCGTCGATATTATCATCCGCGAGCTCGGGCGTCGTCGTCAGTGATACTCCCTCTTCCTTCTCTCTATTTTTTGTGCTTTGCTGTTGTATATATTTTTTTCTCTCTCTCCACGGCGTGCACCATTTCTCAAACATCTCTCCTAATTTCTTCGAATCGGCATCTTCTCCGTCCTTGCCGCTGTCTTTGTTATTGTTGCCAGTGGTGTTGGTGAACGCGAAGCTCATGGACATTGTCATAAATTGGTGGTAATCTGCGCCAAAAATCTCCTTGGCGACGGATTTCTTATGCTTTCTCGCGAGCTGTTCAACCTTGTGCATCGTCACGTCTGCGTTACCGAGCGTCGCCGTCATCATCAGCGCCGAAGCGTCGAATGCTTCCGTCACGGCACTTTGTAACGCCGTCGCTAGCGCGCTCACGTCTGATGCAGGTTCTTTCACCGCTTTCAAAATAGACGGCGATTCTAACAGAGCTAAAGTTACTTGAAACAAGACCGTTCGATCACGTTTGAATAACAAAACGTCCCAAACTCGTAACGCGGTCTCCCACGGCAAGCAGTTCACAAACAAGCATAAAAACCAATTCAAAGTAATTGCCGATAACGGAATGTTGAACTTATCGAGCTTTTCTAAAAGCGTCGGCAACTTTTGACTGACGAATACTCTCAAGATCTTCTGATCCACCGAAGGCGCGAGCATTTGCTTCGTGACGAAATATCCTGGCAAGATGTCCTCGACGATTGTCCCGAGCACATAGAACGCGGACTCTTCCGGCATGAGCAGCAACAAAAGTCCAGCTAAGAAATTGAGACCTTGACAGTATCCAACTTTCGGATTGTATCTTGCGTAGGCTAATAATACGCGTCGAAGAGCATCTCTCCCGACGCCTTCCAGTAACGGATGCGCCGGAAAGGTTCGTGGGAGATCCTTCTCGACCTGCACTTTTGCATCCGCAAAGCTCTGCACGTGGTTGTAAATGTCAAAAAGCTTCGATTCGCATTTATCGTCGTCGTCGCTCGTGGGAAGAGTCGCTTTGTTGTTGTTGATGTTAGTGTCATCATTCGCATCTTTCGGAGGCGATCCGTTTCGTTCGCTCAAAATCAGATTATAACTATTATCGTCTGCATTATTCTCGTCCACTGTTTCTTCGATTCTTCGAACTAAATCATCGTATAAACCTTTCTTGCGTTTACTCGGTACGTTTGCAAAAATTTCCCAAAGTTTCGCGCGTTGACTCATCGGTAAACCATTGTTCACGAGCATCTCGAGCTCTTTCCTTCGTTTTCCATCGAATTCGCTGCTACTGGATACTTCGTCGCTAGTAGTGTCCGTATTCTTTTTCTTCTTCTTCTTCTCCTCCTTCTTGTCGTCGGCATCGTCATCGGCGCTATCGTCGTTGCGTATCAGAGCCATGACCGCTCTTACGGCGTCAAAGGAGTCGTTTTCTTCTTCGTCTTCGTCGTTGTCGTCTTTTTCTTCTTCGTTGTCCTCGTTGTATTTCATCTTTCTTTTAGCGTGCGTCGGTGGCGTCATACCATCTTCTCCCCTTCGTAAAAATTCGTACCACGCGACTTGACGTTCCTCTTCCTCTTTTCTCAGCACTTCCTTCCAATCTTTGGGCTGTTTGTTCTCCTTTGAAATCGCAAACCCGTACGCGTCTCTGCTCTGATTTTCTTCTGTATTCGTCGTCGTCGTCGTCGCCATCATCATCGTTATCTTCTCGTCCTTTATTATTATTCACGTTATTATAGTCCTCGTCGTGGTCCTGCACTCGGTGGTACTCTTCTTCGTAGAAGGAAGAATCAAACAAACAGTCACCCTCTCAACGACTTTTGAAAAGAAAAAATTCGTTTGTTGTTTCTGTCGTGCTTTTGACTTTTAGATAGACGAAGGAAGGATAAAGCGCGCGATGATATTAAAATCTTCTTCTTCTTCTCTCTTCTTCTTCTCATCGAGATGATGATCGCTGCTGTTTTATCTCTTCTTCTTCTTCTTCTCTCTCTATCTCTCTCTGTTTGTGAAAATAATAATAACAGAGTGCGTGTCTTTCGTGTTTTGTTGTTGTCTCACTTCATTCACTGTGTGGGAATCTCCCTCTCGTCCGTTTCTCTTCTTCTCTTTTTGGGTCTCTCTTAAAATCAAAGGAAAGAAGACTCCAGTGCTTTTTTTTTCGTTTTTTTTTTCTTTCTTTTCTTTTGCGTCTCTCTGGGGCCACAAGAAGAAGAAGAGAGAGTTATCCGAGATTACTCCACTTAAAATATATTACTTCAAAGCGCTCTCCATACGCGCAGCACTTCCATAATACATAAATAAATAAATACAGTCAGATGGTGGTTGCGGCAACATCATCACCGTTTGGTTGCGCGACGACGAGTTCTGCCGCCGCCGCCGCGCGCGCGAGCAATCTGCCTTC
>Ga0115554_1003333_pt1 | contig 10841 bp, 10 predicted proteins | sample COGITO_mtgs_1104_3_FD_87283 | JGI IMG/M metagenome (GOLD analysis project Ga0115554, IMG submission 87283) | Pelagic marine microbial communities from North Sea - COGITO_mtgs_110404 | ecosystem: Environmental > Aquatic > Marine > Epipelagic | place: Germany:Helgoland, sampling site Kabeltonne... | reverse complement strand
TTCCCTTCTCTTTTTCCCCGTTGAAATTGAATCATCAGGTTTTTCTTTCCCCCTTTCCCCCCTTCCCCCCCCCCCCCCTGCCCCCCCCCCCCCGCCCCCCCCCCCTCTCGGCCTGTAGCAATCAGCTTTGTGGTGAATGGAACCGCTAAGTTCGCAAAAAAACACCCTGTAATTTCCGGCAGCTACCTGTTTGGGCTGCTTATCCTGCTATTTGGCAGTGGTCTCTCTCTTACAGTCGATCAGCAGCGGACCTATAACAACATCATGAATACAATTGACACAGACCTGGAGTTTGATGCTAGCACAAGATTTGCGGCCGCAAACAGCGCCTACTACAACACCAAGGGGTGGTTTTCTTGCGACTCGCTTTGCGAGCGAAACAAGCGGAGGATGGAAGAAGCTAAACATGACCTTGACGCGATCCGGAAGGAGGGCTACAACAGAATGTCCGATGCGAAGGCATCCGCCGGTATCTTCAGTGAAATTGGGGTCAACGAGGCTCGTGACTCTTTTTGGGAGGTGAGTAGAGAGAGTGTGAATCCTAATTATCAATTCTCCATTGGCTTGGCTTGGCGGCGTGCCACAGTCCCAGCTACATACAGTACATACTACAAAACTATAACTAAGTGAAACAGTGACGTCCTAATATACTACCCTTCGCCCTTCGTTACTTTCTACTGACTGACCTGCATTTGTATTGCATAGTACTTCAACAAGGGGAAGAAATTTGCCAAACGCCAGTCGATGTGGGATGCCCTATTCATGGGTTTCCGCTCCATGGGGCGCAACGAATCGACGGGCGAGTATGTTTTGAAGATGCTTATGAACATCATGATGAACTTCACCGTCGGCTTGTGTATGTGCTTCGTTATTTTTGTTCTTTCTCTCTGGAGCCTGATAAAGTCGTATCAGCCTGACACATTGACAGCCGTCGCTTTCTTTATCTGTGCCTTTTGTGGCGCGTTCGCTACTGTCACAAGCTTCATTGTGGGCATGTTCGGAGTTGCTGGTGGAGGCGTTTTCGCCGTTGCTAAGATGGCAGAGACTGCGCAGATTCAAAATGGTGGAAATGGGGATAACATGCGCAACAGGCGACAGCATCTCCATTATCAATGAAGGTGCGCCAACACAAAGAATAAAAATTATATAAAACGCTTTCGTTCGTTTGCCACAACCCCACACACACACCACAACTACGCTTTAAAAATGTTATCCTACACAACTAAAGCGATTGCTCGCTCTTCTGCTCTACGAACCACTTTCCTGATAACCTCCTCGACAAAGGCATCGTAGCCAAGCCTCTCCTCTTCGGTGAGCTTTTCCGCCAACCCGTCGACTCCCTCTCCAACTACACCCTTCTTCCCCCCCAAAATCCCGCCCAAGACGCTTCCCAAAGCTTCAATCAGACCCCCGACCGTATCACCAGTGTCCATCACTTTCAAGACATCGCCCTTGACGACCAGCTCGTTCAACGAACGAATCGTTTCAATGCCGAGCAATTTCTCCCCCTTGACAAATCTTGCAACATCTCCACCGCCAAATTCCTCCATAGCGTCCACAACACTCAGAGCATAAAGCTCTTCGGATCGATCCAACTTCGGGGCGACTGCGTCGGCCCACTTGGCCAAGGTTGTGAAGACCAATTTCGATCCTGGCAACAAAATCGGCAAGGGTACCTCCACGGCCGTCTTCGGGAGCAAATTGAAAGGGTCGAGAAAATTTGGCACCGAAGGCGCCGCTACCTCTAGCTCGAACACCGCCTTGCGAATAACCTGTCGAAGAATCAAATCGCTGACGTCTACCGCCTCTTTTGAAAGTAGCCCGCGCAATGCCTCACCGCTCTGACCGAATACGATTTTCACTGCATCCACCATATCTATATCTTTCTTGGCGTCAAGATTGATCACACCGACACCACCAGCACCGCCGCTGCCATCTTCCTCCACTGCATCACTTGCGCTTGCAGCATTCCCAATCAAACTCATTAGTCTCGAAATCTTCAACTGCTCACCTTCCCCGCTCCCGCTACCACTGTACAGAATTTCGTTCAACGCCTTTTGCAGAACCGGGCGGCTCGGGTCGATTAATTGCCTTGCGATGAACGGATAGCTTTCCATTATTATGGAATAGTTTGGGTTTCCGGTAAGTGCAACGCCCTCCAAAGTGACGATAGCCCTCCCCAGGATAGCAAAATAAGCCGGTATTGAGAACGGAATATCGTTGAGAACGACTAACGCATCCTGTGTCATCGCTTGAAAGCCTCCGACAACACCGACGTCTGCTTCGTCCATCTTGTAAGTCTTGCGCAGTTCCTTCTCGTACGTTTTCGCCCCACCCCCTAGAATGTACGGAGCGAGCGCCTTCTCCATCAACGGAACAACTTTGGAGCGATCGCAATCAGCCGGCAAGATCTTGAGATCGATGAAGTCGTTCACCAGCGATGCCCAGTCCTTGTTTGCGAGGTGGATGACGGCAGATATCATCATGTCTCTGTCCTCGGGCTGTATGGAAGCCATTAAACCGCAGTCGATTATAGCTAATACTTCCCCGTTTTCACCCACATCGTTGAGTTTCAACAAATTGCCACTATGAGGGTCGCTGTGAAAAAAACCCACGCGCAATAGCTGCACCAAAAATGCCTCCTGAGCAACGACCGTCAAATCTGCAATCTCTTGCTGAGAGCAACTTGATAACTTCAATCCGTCGACCCAAGAGCTGACAAGAACTCTCCGGGTGCTCAACTCCTGGTACACGCGAGGGACTAAGACGCCCTTCACGTTCTCTTCAATCAGAAGATTCCGAAGCTTTTCCTGATTCTTTCCCTCGTTGACGAAGTCTAGTTCGGTGTAGAAACCAATCGCGAATTCGTTCAAAAGAGCCACGTAATCGGTGCGTTGCTGCGGTGCAAAGCGCTCCATCAGGCCCTGATATACCTCCGCGGCCCTGCGTAAAACGTACAAATCCTTCGACACCTGTGTGAGAACATCGGGGCGCTGCACCTTCACGGCCACTGTCTGGCCATCGAGAGTAACGGCCTTGTACACCTGAGCCAGACTCGCCGCAGCAACAGGTTCCTCGCTGATCTCTGCGAAGAACTCTCCCAACTTCCCGCCCAACTCCTTCTCAATTACCTCCACTGCTACTGTTGTTGGGAACGGGCTGACACTATCCTGCAGGATGGCGAGCTCAATAAGAGCCTCCTCCGGCAGGACATCTGGACGGACGCTCATCATCTGGCCAAGCTTGATGAATGTAGGCCCAAGTTCCTCCAAGATCACCCGCCCGCTTTTGCTCAGTTCCCCAGCATATTTATTCATATTATCACGGTCAGTGATGAACAAAGTCGTTATTCGCGTCAAAAATGGGACAGATAACTTCAAGAATTCCCCCCAACGCTCGTTCAGAGCGCCTCGCTGCTTCGACCAGTACTGCTGAATAAGTTCGCGATTGTAAACTGCAGGCAGGCCGGTCTCATCAACCTCTAGAGTTTTCGTGTCCAGCGATATGTAAGATTTGTCAAGGTTTGGGGCATCCAGCGCCTTCATCGAAACGGCGGCATTGACTGCAGTCGTGGCAATCGTAGCCGCTGCTATTGTGCTCTTCCTCAGCAAATTCTGTGTCTGAGTGTCTTCCTTAGTCGCTGAAAGTCGAAGATATGATGCAGATGGAGATGAAGATGTCGTTAGGATTGGTCTAAAAGCTGTCGAAGAATGATGTGGTACTGTGAGGGCGACACCAGTGCAAAAGAAGGTACTCAAGGCCAAAAAGCTTAGGACATGCCTCATCGTCGGGTTAAGGTTTGGGTTCGACCCAAAAAAAATTGTTATAAATGTTGGTTTGGGCGAGGATGAGAAGTTCTTACTCTTTCGACAGAGCCGACTCAACAATGTTCAGCTCGTAAACGGTCTCTATTGCCAAAAGATGATTAGTACTATCACAGCCCTGCTTCTTCTGATCACGGCGGTTTATGGCTTCACGAGCAGTCCATCTACCTTTATTCACCGGGTGCGTAGTATGATCGCCCTTTTTTGATCTTGTGAAGAAGCAGAGCATCCTGCTCTGCTGGGCTATCCAGTCACTTCCCTTGGTTTTGGAGCCTATCAGCTTTGCATTGACCTGTCTACTTGGGTTCGATTTGAACGTGCGACTAATCCTAACACACACAAAACTCCCACTTCCCTTCCCGATTTCACTCACAGTCACAGTCAAAATCACTGTTTTCAAGTCCGTCGACGACAACTGCTGATTCTCCCACTGATGGCGCCGTATCGACAAATTCCCTCCCATCTCTAAAACAGTTCAGCTCTTTGGGACCGACGGTGCTCGTCCACAACCTGGGGAACAGCAAGACTCGCATGGATTCATTTTGCTTTGAATGCCTGAATGACAATGATCACCCTTTGATTGCCGGTCAGTTTCAGAAAATTATCGCGTTTGTCAACGACGTTAAGTTCAGCAAGAAGCGCCTCATCGGCCGTTCGGCCCGCTACTCTGGTCTGCTTGACGTGCTGGAATTCCGCAGTGGCGATAAGGAGGAGGCCGTCCCCGGTGATGGCAGCTCTGTTCCGACCAAGGAACAATTGTCTGACGTGGACAGCGTAATGACATTCGCGTCGGAAGAAAGCGAGGTTCTGGCCCTAATTGACAACTCCGTGGCATCCAAGTCGGTGAAATCTATCACGATTCTCCTCGCCAACAATCCCTCTGCCTCCACTCTTGAGAAAGTGAAGAAGCAGCTTGACAAGAGCTCGCTTTCTACCACCCTTATCGCAATGGGCGAGATCGACGATGCCGGGGCCAAGGAGGGGAACACTGCTTTCCGAATCGCTGCCAGTGATAGCGGCGATGCTGCAATCCCCCCTTCCCCCCTTCCCACCATGCCCATTGACGAGGCAATCCGAATAATGATCGAGTCGTCCACGTTGGAATGCGCAGACGGGAAGACATTTTCCGTCTACTCGGCTCAGGAGGACTCGAGGGCAGTTGATTACCTAAAGGCTAAGCGCAGCCAGGGTTACACTCGCGGACAGGAAATAGGAGATTTGATCCTCGGTGGTATGGAGAAGTACGATGCAGACCTTGTGAGAATAGCGGCCGAGAAAGAGGCGAAGGAAAAGGAAGAAGTTGAATCGACCAAGAAGGTTGAACTAAACCGGGAGGATGAGATCAAGGAGCTTATCGCGAAGGGAAGGAGGGAGTACAAGGAGTTCGAGGAGCGAAAGATTGAGGAGGAAGGCAAAGACTTCTTGGCCAGGGAGTGGCGCAGCAAATTTTTCAGCAAGAGCACAAGTAGCTCGGAAGAGGAATACATCAAGGAGAACTACGAACGAGGGATGAAGGAGGGCTCGAGAATCGTCAATATGATGAGGGGTACACCTTATGAGGGGAAGGATGAGCACATGAAGGACGATGAAGGGCTTGGTGAGGATGAGGGCAAAGACGGCGATGACGATGGCGGCGAAGACGATGCCGATGCCGATGCCAATGCCGACGCCGATGCCGACGCCGACGCCGACAACAAGTGATGGAAAGAATGAATGCCAACGAAAATGAAAACTAGGTTCGTAAAAACGGGTTTTTTTACGTTTCAACTTCTATACCACCACGTAATTGACATCAAGCCAACAACAAGGGTAACAAAAGAAACCTGCGTAAACACTTCATTCGTATACAGACGATCTCTGTCCTTCTTTCGCCGCGACTTACGGGTTTCTTCTATTCCAAGTAGCCCCCTGTGTCTGTTGAGCAGTCGTACGCTGAGCATTCTGCTCATTGCCAGTGTTGTCATCATTGGATTGCTACCAGATGCAGTGGGAAATATCGAAGCGTCCATCACATAGACACCATCGCACTCCCACAGCTCGCCGTCTTCGTCTACAACTCCGTCATCGCTCGTCAGTCCCATCCTGCAGCTCCCCATTTGGTGCGCTGTGAAAACACCAAAACTGTTCACATTGATTCCTGTATTCTCGACATTTTCACAGAGGGCGTCTATCTGGTCGTCATCGATAGTCTCTTTACCATTCCTCGTCCTAACGTCCTGGGTAGTGGCGTTCAGAGTAGCAATCCTCCTGGCTCCTGCGGCCTGGAAGATTTTCATGCCTGTTCGCATGCTCGCCATCATAGACTTTTTGTCCTTCTCACAAAGTCGGTAGCTTATGTCAACCACGCCGTCCTGCAAGTAGTTCGTGGGTTGGTTCGTGGCAAGTTAGCTCCATTTTGCGTTAACTTGCTACGACAAATCGACTCAAAACTCACCTCCCCAACGTCGACGGTACCTTCTCCAAAGTCTCTCTGAAGCATAATGATCGAAGCGGAATTCTTACTTGGTAGCATGTCTCTTTTAAATTTCTCCCCGCCTTCCCAGGGCAGACAAGACGCCATCAGCCCAACGTGCGCTGACGGGCACTCGATCTTTGCCCCGTAGCCATCGCCATCAGGTCCCATCTCATCTGCAGTGCAGACGGTAGTCATTGGCGCGCCCTGGTATCCTTTCACGACACTGTCCATCTCGCCTATTATCCCAGTCACAGGGTGCAGACGTAGATGCTTTCCAATGTGTCTATTCTTGAAACCGCTCCGTTTCAGAATCCCCGGTGTGTGCAATGACCCAGCCGAGCATATGATTGCCTTTCTCGCCATGATCCTCATTTTTGCGCACTTTAGGTGCTCTCTACCCTCCCCAAAATCAGTCACGGTAGCCTCCACCCCATTGAAGCCAGCTTCCTTCTCTTTCGGAAGAATCCGGTTCACAAGGCATGTAAGGAACGAGCAGTTGCCAGATTCGGCGGCCGTCGTCAGGTACGTCACCTGCGTTCCTTGCTTGTTCCCAAACTTGTCACCGAAACACGTCCAACCGCAATTGGCGTCGTCCGTCGTTTTAAAGTTCTGAGGTGCTACCTTCCAGTCGAGCCCTAGTTCAGAGCAACCGTCGATAAGTATCTGGTTCGCTACGTTGTGCACGACGTTCTTATCCGAGACGCCGATGGTCTTTTTCACCGAGTCAAGAGCAGCGTCAAATTCGGATTTGCCCTCTTCTACGCTGAACTGCGCAAGTCCGTGTTTTGTCACCCATTCTTGACGGACATAATCCGGAGTGTCCAGACAGCAGGCCCAGTTTATGCTAGTCCCGCCGCCAAGTCCACTTCCGGCCATAATTATCATGTTCCCATCGTTGGTCGTTAATAGACCGTTTTTCTCGTACAAAGATCCAAAAGCGTGGGATTCCACCTGGGTCATGTCCTCCTGACGGATGGGAGCACTTTTTTCAAGAACTAAGCACGAAAATCCAGCCGAAGCGAATGTTTCCGCAGCTACCCCGCCTCCAGCCCCACTCCCGATGATCACGTAATCGTACACTAAAACACTGGGTAGTTTCGAGTCGCTTTTGGAGGAACGGGACTGAGTGCTGTGCAAATCGCCAAGGTGAGAGTTGATAAAGTGCCCGTCGAAAGCTCCGGAAAGTTTTTCTATGTGTGCTTTGTCCTTTTCCTTAACAATCGGAGGCCCTTCGTATTCGATACTGCCCCAATAGTCATTCTCCCCGTCCTCACTTAAGTAACTGTAAGCCAACCCCAAAATAAGTCGCTTCAGCCCGACGAATACCTTCCTCTTTGTCTCGAACCTTGACGTCATCAAGTCGAGCAAGTTTTGTGTGCGTTCCTCCAGGGACCGATCAGGGAATGCCAGCAGTCCGGACCCAAATAGAATTACAGTCCCTACTGATGTAGAAAGTGTCGACAGCAAGACTTTCGTCTCAACTATCTTGGACTCGTCAAGAGACAAAATGCTATCATGCAGAGCTCTCATGTACCCAACGTTCTCGCCGAGAGAGGAGTTAAATGCTCTCTTGACATCTTCGTTGCATCCAGGTGGGGCTGTGCAGGAGGGGAAGAATGTGTCGCATAGAGAGGCCAACACTTTCAGCTGTAATTCGCCAAGCGGAGAAGCCGAAGCCATGCTCCCGTAAATAAAAACGATTGTTTACACTTTTTTTTGTTGTTTACCGAAATTCTTGTCCGTCAAACAAACTTCAGAAATCTGTTTAACGACCTCGTGCTCCAAATTTTTAACTATTTCTTGCTTGACCACCTCAATCGTAATATCTTGTACCAATTTCTTGTGTATGCTCCTAGCCATCTCCCTTCTCCCAGTCATTCTCGTCAACTCATTTTCATCTTCAGTGCAAAAACCTCTTCTCTCCAGAATGTCTGTAACAGCATCTTCGGATGAAGAAGCCCTGATCATCTGTCTTCTTTCGAAAGCATCGGTCTATGTCCCGTCTAACCCCAACATCATCATTCATTCCAAGCAAACGATGGGGTTCACTGGTGCGTTGGTGACTGATGTTACAATAACAGATGCTTTGACGGACAGTGAATCGAGCAATTTCTTCATTAAATACATTGTCCCCGACAAAACTGTTCCGGCTGCAAAGCTGGCAAGAAACATTGCCTCCTACCGAAATGAAATGAACTTCCTGAAGACGACTGGGCCCTCTATAAAACCAACCCTCGCCCCAAATGTTATCTTCCCGTCTTTGCTTGGTTATTATGAATCCCCCGATGAATCTGAGTTCATAATTGTGACATCTTCGTTGAGCAACTCTTTTGTCACGACCGCTCCGAGCACCTGCACCGCTACACTATTGGATGTAATGGCTTCGTTTCACTCCAGCACCCTCATAACTTCCCCCACAGACCACCCCTCGATATGGGAAATAGGCACCCACACTCGGCATGCCTCTTCCGCCATGCCAAAGACTGCTGCCGCATTTGATGATCTCTGTGAATCGTTCATCGCCTCGAATCACTCTTCATCTCCCACGTTTCAGATGGCCCTCGAGAACAATGTGGGAAGGCTGCTGCAGGAGGGAGGGGAGAGCATTCTGAACTCTCTATCTGAGAAGCGACGATGCTTAGTCCACGGCGATTTCAAACTTGGCAACTTTATGTGGGACAAAGGTGGAGGAGGGGAGGTTGCGATGTTTGATTTTCAATGGTCCGGCGGAGGTACCCCCGCCATTGATTTGGCCTATTTCATCTTGCAGTGTCTCTCGGTTTCCGAGCTTTCCTACGTTGATTCTCTTGTCGACACTTACTTTGAGAGATTGCAACATCACGGGGGTGTTAGTGGCGAGTACACTCGCCCTGTCTTTGACGAAGAGTTGACCCTCGCACTTGTCGATATGGCTCGGTGGATATTTTCGTACCGATTCAGCGTAAAACCACAAACACCCGAGCTGTTCTCTGAACGGCGGCAAAAAGATGACCCGAATGTGGGCGCTTACATGAAATATATTGAGGTTGTTGAGTGGCTCACGAAGAAACTGATAAAATATTACGCTGCTGCGAGTTCGTAAAAAACTACAAATCCTACAAATCTACTTTGTCTCCATTACGTTTCCATTACGTTTCCAGCGGAAATCTGTTTTGCAAGCTGTACAGACCATGTGCGGGCAACCGCCATTCTTTACAATAGCCATCCCGCATGATGGACACTGTCTGAACCCAGGCGCGCCTTTGGCGTACTCACCCAATTCCATGCCACTCGCAATTCGGAATTTCGTAATTTCATGCCAACATAAGTCGAGAATTCCTTCTCTTGCGATAGTCCAGCTCTCCTCGCAAATGAAGCACATCGCAGTGCGGCTTCGTTTATCATTGTAACCTAGACCGACGCAACCAAAATTCGGGCATTCGATGGTTTTCCACTTCTTAGGGCAGTTTATCAATAATCTTTGTCTCTCTGCCAGTTGGCCAACGATCTCGACTATTTTTGACGGAGCAAAATCTTGGATTATTTGATTACTCAACGTGCTACGGCAGGCGATACACGAAATTTCGGAACTGCGAGATTGCTTCACTTGCAGAATCCTCTTTTTCTCGTCTGTTGCCAAATACGTTCGCCAGCAAGTGTCACAGCAACTATGCCCACAAACATTCTTGGAGAATTTCTTCCCACCATTATTGGTCTTCTCGCAACAGATGTCACACATAGTGAATGTTATGAAGTTTTTCAAAACTTCTGCGACATTTGGTAAGAAATATTTGGCGCGATTTGCGAGTTTGACAACCCTCTTTCCCTTTAGGGTTGTCTTAAGCCTGTGCAACGAGCTACTTATACACCACGCTGTCAGCAAACATGGAGCAACTGCAAAAACAATACCAATAAGAATAGCAATATCAGTATTCCGGGCGTTTTTTTTGCCCGTTTTTTTCTTGTCAGTGTTGACTAAGTCCTGAACTAAGCCCGACTCTGGAAGCTTCATTTAATTTATGCCGAATCTGGGCGCCCGAATCTCAAAAAAAAATGTCTTGGTCTTGTTGTTATCTTGTTAGCGATAAAGATAATGGAATCTGGGCGCCCGAATCTCGAAAAAATGGTCTTGGTCTTGTTGTTATCTTGTTAGAAGGAGATAAAGATAATGATGCGTATTCGGTCTCCCCAAGTAAGTTGATTTATGCCAAATCTTGAATCTTATTTGGAGGAGAAAAAAGGGGGGTCGTTGGTTGTTGTCTTGAGAAGGAGATGGAGATAATTTATGCGTATAGTTCTCTCAAGTAATATATCAGTTTGGACAGTGTTTTATTTTATTTTAAAACAAATTGCAGGGACTGAACTGGATTTTTGGGTATTTGGAGGTATTGGAATAGAATGGAATTCTGATTCACAACCGGGGGAAAGAATTTCGCCAACCAAATAATAAATAAATTTCCCCACAACTCATAAAAAAGTGTATCATAAAAGGCAAATCAGTATTATTATTAGCGAGGGTAAACACTAGTGCTACAATTTATCCTATCATAATTTTTATCTTCTAAAAGTGTTTGCATTAAACG
>Ga0115554_1003320_pt1 | contig 10860 bp, 5 predicted proteins | sample COGITO_mtgs_1104_3_FD_87283 | JGI IMG/M metagenome (GOLD analysis project Ga0115554, IMG submission 87283) | Pelagic marine microbial communities from North Sea - COGITO_mtgs_110404 | ecosystem: Environmental > Aquatic > Marine > Epipelagic | place: Germany:Helgoland, sampling site Kabeltonne... | reverse complement strand
GTTAAGCCCACTTAAGGAGAAGTTTTCCGTGTTTCCCTTTTCCCCTAAGCAGTACTTTCAGTAGAATTCGGACCGAATTCGGCATATTCTGCATTCCCCTCCTCTGTATTTGGAAAGGTGCCTGTCTTGAGAGAAGTAAAAGAGAAAGCTCCTATGTCTGCATATGCTGACTTTGAATTTGACGAAGATGTTGAGTACGATGAGAATCATCATCACTGCGATGGGGATGCAGCAGCAAAAGGGTTGAAAACTTCTCCCCAGCTCCCTCAATATGTTGCCGAAATTGTTTGCAATCCTTCCTCTTCCCCAAATCAGTCAAAGCAGACAAGGTCGCTTGACCTGTTTTTTGATAAAATCCTCTGCAGTAGCGGGTCGGAATCGAACGGTGCACTGTCGAGTGCAAAAAGACACTTAATGGATGGCATTTTGATATCACTTGATTTTCCCCTGCTCATACAAACGACAACAGGCCGGCAGCAGAACAATTGCAAACGCAGCCTGATGTCAATCCTTCGTCTCCATAAGGCATTGATAAAGGAGGGAGTTTGTTTGCCTCCATTTTATAGCTCAGAGCAAGTTGACGAACTGGAAGGGTCGCATTCAATCCAACCTAAGCTCGACATTCACAAGAATGCAATAAACTCATTTCTACACATTTGTATGACAGACTTGAGAATTAACAGCTCAAACACTTTTTTGCGGTTCGCATGGGAACCCCTGAGAACGCGATCCGATACCCTCTCTAAAGTGAGCGAAAAATCTGACGAGAATGACAGCGTAACTATCCCGTCAAGCAACATTGCGAGATTGCAAGCTGAATTCCAGCACATAAAATTTGAAAGTAGTAGAGATGCTTTATTGTAGATAAGAAATTTCCCCCAAATCTCGTCGCAAAAAATAATCACACAGTTAGAGCAATTTCAGTGGTCTTAAAATTACACAATCTAATTTGTTTCTTCTCATTCCATCAGCTCCGCTCCTTCCGCATGCTTCACGATCATCAGTTCAGCAAAATCGCCTTTGGGAAAATCCTTGCAAAAAGCAGGGGCATCCCGACGATTTTCGGCACTAACACCGGCTAGGAATGATAGAGCAGCATGACTTCCAGTCAGCGTAGATAGCCTGGAAGTATTTTCTGTTCGACATTGCAGAATCTTAAGTATTTGCAATTGGAGTCTTCGGACTGCGGTCAGCCGGGTCGGTCGTCTGGTCGGTCGTCGGTCGTCGGTCGTCGGTCGTCGATTTGAAAAAATAACGGTCCCCTAGTAAACACTGAGATCATGAACAATAAGCGATAATTTTGGAAGCCAAGGGTATTAACAGCAACCCAATGAAGTAGATGAGCTTGCACGTTATTGAAATTTGTTCTATCTCTTTGAATACACTCTATTTGGGAATACACCCAGCAACTAACAACTAACTGTCCCAACTGAACTGGTAAGTGAAAACTGCTGTGTTTCCTTAGTAATTAATGTTTGAAGACAATGAAGATCAAAGGACGACAGAACGAACCCATTCGGGTCGGTAACTGAGTCCCGCATAGTCTTAGAGCTGTTCAAATATCGAAGAAGGTAAAAAACCAGTTCAGCCGGTTTGCACCTCACCGGTGGTGGGGGCATCAAAGAAAAGGAATTGCTGAACGAGCAACGAGACGAATGTGTATGGACAAGTGGATGAACGCACAGAATGGCACGGAGATGTCAGCGTTACTTGTTTGCATACTGTGAATGCGGGGAATGGTTAGATTTCTTTTTGGGTATTTTGAGCAGTATTCGGGGCTATATCTGAGTCTTTAAAATAAACAACAACAACATGAGAAATGCGCGAATTGTAAAAAGGTATGAACCACTCACTAACACTAACACTTGCACAGGAGTAGTACGTTGGTAGGCCGGTAGGAGAGACGTAAATTAAAAAATAAAAAAATAAAATTCTAGCAAAACACTCTCAGGTTTAGCATAACCACCCTTGTTATAGACGCGAACACATCTTACTGGATGGCGACATTGTACTGCCCTAAGACTGCCTCCATAGTTTTGATGAGAGGCTGAAATCTGTCTCCAGCATTATTCTGCAGGTAGCCCTGGATGACATTGGGATAATACCCGACCCTGCTCTTGAAAAGGCGGTCAATCTGCTGCACAAATACGGCGTTGGCATCGGGTACATCAGAGAACTGGTCCACTGGAGCTCGATGAGCGAAAGACAGCCTACTGAAGGCGCTGTCGAAACTGACATCGGCCACCTCGATTTCCACTTCATCGTCGGCAGTAATACCCGATCCCCCTTGGGAAACTATTGACAAGATTCCGCTGACCACACCACCGAAGAGGTTCTGGTCTGTGGTTACCTCCTGAAGGTTGAAGAGATTGGTTAGACCAAGAACCATAACCTTGCCCTCCAGCCTGCTGAATCCACAATCTCCCGCAGCAATAGTTGGCACTAGCACATTTTGCAGCAGGTTCGTGTGGAGCCCGGGTTGTAGCTGGTCGATATCGCTCGTCCACTTCTCCGCGCCGTATTTTCCGATCACTAGGCCGAAGAAAACGCACAGCAATTTCTTGAAGCGTTCGGATTTGGCTGACTGCAGCCTCGTCAGCAGGATGCTATAGATGGTCTTTATGTTGGCTTCTACGGCACTGTAGCCATCAGGGTGTGATAGGATGCTTCCGATTAATGAAAAAGCGAAGATTTCATTCGCTTTGCTGCTCAAGAGCTTCTGGAAGACGCCAAGGATTCCCATTAGATTGGGCGTGATCAGGGGGTGTGCGGGTCCCAACTTGTTCATGTAGGCAATCAGGAGTCGAGTGAGGGCTGGGACGTTACCTTTGCTCTCCCATAGCGTGGGGGTAAGTAAAGGCACAAAAATCGTTGAGTACGATGTCCCAATCTCGTCTACCTTGAACTCTAGAAGCTGAGCCAGAACCTGGAAAACATAGGGGATGAATTCTGTCACCTCCATCTGCAAGATGGTCTGGAAGGGGGGGAATAGGAGTGACTCGAATGCAGTAGTGGCAGATGGCTGGGAGGAGCAGACGCTCCGCACCAGGACGGCGATCGACTCGAATAGGTAATGATTGTACTGGGGGTTCTTGGGATTCTTACAGACCCTGCCCAAGGCCCCTGTGAGCTTGTTGAGAACGAGCTCGGTGATCGCCACAACGTCCTCCTTAACCACACTTAGCGCGCGCATCGTCGCCTTCATCACATATTCATTCTCGCCGAACTCTTCGCTGTCAATTACAGCAAAGAATCCCGTGAACATTTTCTCCAAGAAAGGCTGCATGGTGGCCTTGTCAAACTTCAGAACCTTGTTCTCCTTGACAGTCATGATTTTCTCCATACAGGAGGCCGAATATGTGTGCACAACGACTGAATCGCTGCTGAGGTGGTGAATCAAGGCGGGCATGAGCTGAGCGATGTGCTCCTTCGAAAATTGGTTTCGAAAAGTGGTGACAAATTTTATAGCGCCTGCCTTCACCATGGGCCGGGAAGAGTGATTCTGGTCCATGAGCTCAGGGACAATCTGGTTCGAGAAGAAGGTCATCACGTCAATTTTGTCGTTCAACTCGCTCACTCCCATTGCGCTAGAGGAGGCCCGAACAGACACTGCCAAAACAAGGTTAATAGCCGCGTCCAGCTGCACCCAGTTGCCGTCCTTGTGTTGGGAGTAGTTTTGGATCATTGAAGCGACGTGTTTCTGGGCGATGGTTGTTGTCTGGGCTTCGAAGTGGCGGCACATTCCCCTCAGCAACTCGATGGCGCACCGCCGCCTGGTGTCTGTATCACTTCCCTCCATATCAGCATTGATGTAATCCTGGGGATCATCCTCAAACTTCTCAGTGTCAACCTCGCGCAGCATGACGTTCTTGACCACAATGTTGCTCACAATGTTATTAAGGGTGTCGTCGGCACTAAAAAGGGGCATGTGAATTTGCTTAACGACGAGGCTAGTCAGAAATTTAATGGTAGTGGAAGCGAGGACATCGTGCTTGGGATACTCAGATGTTCCCATGAGTAGGGTCCAAACTAACTGAGTGAAATCAGATAGGAAAGGCATGAAGGCCTCCTCATCTTTGGAGGTGTAGAGAGTCAAAATGTCCACGATCGAGGCCTGCAGCTGGTCGATTACACCCGGCTCTTCCTCTTCGTCCGTGTCGATCAGAAGAGGGTTGGAATAGGAAAGGAAAACTTTGAAGAGATTCATCCACTCTGCCATGTTGTCCTCGAAATATTCGGGAAGATCCTGCCAATTCAAGCTGTAATAGATCCTGGTGATAGCGCGTAGGGCGGTAAATGCCTGCGTCAATTTCACTTTGTCTTGTTGATTGTTCTGAACGTCAGTGCTCGTGCTCTTGAAAATAGCAAGCAAAGGTGCCTGAAGTAGACTGAGTGTATACGCAATGTCCGAGTAGAGGGCGTCGGACCGCGCCGTGAAGCGGAAACGCTTGATAATCGAATTAATTGTCCCTAGCACACCATTGACCACTCCGTAGTCTGAATTCCCAAACTTTCCCACCAAGCTTGGGAGCAAATCAGTCCACTTCTTCGGGTAGTCGTACTCGGCGATTATACTGATGCTCGCTGATAGCTGCGAGTGGATCTGTTTCGCTGAGCACGCCGGAGAAGTCATCAGCTGTAACGAAAGAAGGGAGGAAAGGATAAAGGAAACAACATCGTCAGCATTGTCATAATTGTAAGCATTGTCAGCAGAAAATGTCGTTGTTTGCGTCACTTGCCGCTTAAGCTATCGCCTTCTTCGCCAATATATATATCTCACCTCGACAAGATTTTGTTTAATGGTGGGACGGTCCACGTCGTTGATAACGTACGGTGTCGTGTCATTATTGTCCGCCTTGGAAGATTTGTTATATCTCCCGCTCGTGACGTCGTCATCGTCCCCAGCCCAACCCTTGCGAACCAAATTTTTGAAGTGGATCGACGCGATCTGCTTCACAGGAAAATGGGCGGGGTTCTGGGAAGCGATGAGGGAGAGGACGATAATGGGATAGCCGGGGGTTTTCGAAGCATTCAGGAGGTGAGACTCAGCTTGCCGCCGTTGGGAGATGTCAGGCGAGACGGTAGCCATTAATACCGCTTGTAGCTCGCTCATTTGCTGCTCTGAGGCTGCCATCGTGAAGAATTTGCTGTCCTGTTCGTATCTATGCGGATATGAGAGGGGGATTTTGAGTGAATAATGGGAACGACGAAATTGTGCACGGTATTTTTTACCTGCTTGTTTAACTTTAAAACTGAAATAAATACTCTCTCGCTCTCTCAGGGGTGGTGTATAACGCGCCTTTCCCAGAATTTCTGAAGAAGAACAATTTCTCCTCTCCCACCTCTTCCAACTCCTCCTAACTCAACGACAAAAACAAACCACCCCAAGCCAAGATGGATGGCCTCTCCGGAGCGGCCAACTTTGCGCCCCCCATGCCCCCGAGTGTGTTGACATCGAACAGCGGCAGTTTGAGCAGAGGCATCGTCATGCTAAAAACCCCTCCTCCTTCTCTTGACAATCCGTCTTTCACATCTTCACTTCACTCTGGAAGTAGCCCGCATTTTGCGATGCATCAGAACCCGTCCTGGATCAGCTCCAACAATCCTCTCCTCAAGAAAACTCCTGCGAGCAAACGGTCGATGAATAAGAATAAGGACGATACTGTCTATGAGACTTCCAAGATTCGGAATGCTTTTGCACCCACCTTTGTGAGTTTGAGGGAGGCGCTGCCGAGGACAATCGCGCCGGGGGCAATCTGCGATTTTAAGGAGAAGAGACAGAAGAAGGCGGCAGAGAAATTCGAGGGGAAGCCCTACAAGAGCAATAAGTACAGTTATCCTGAGTACATGAGCAGTGACTACGATGTGAAGATGAAATTGAACAAGGAAGAACGGGCGACGATGAAGGCCCTCCAACTGTCCGATGAGCCATTTCGGCCAGGTGGTTATCGGAGAAAGTTAAAGCATGAGAACCTTATTGACCCCAGGGTTGAACGGGTAAAAGTAAAGAAGATGGAAAAAGATGGAGTGGCTGAGCGAGCAATGAATCACATTCGCAAACTTGCCACCGAGGGTATAACGCATGAGTTGACCGAGGTTGACGTGGAAAAGGAGATGGAGAAGAAAAAAAGGGGAACAATTAAAAAGGACTCCGAGGGGAATCTCATGGGGAGTAAGGGGGGGAAGTTGGTGCGGGGTGAAGATGGGAAGGTGGTGGAGAAGGTCAAAAGAAAGAAGGGTTTTGACCTTAAGGAGGCGTTCGATCATTATGATAAGGACGGGAGTGGGAGCATCGATCGCAATGAGTTGATGGGAGTCGTGAAAATGATTGTCGGTGAGGAGGGTTTCAAAGAATTGAATGACGAGGAAAAGGAGGGAATTGTCAACCTGTTTGACCCAAATGGGGATGGTGAAATTAGATTCGACGAGTTCAGCTACAGCTTCTACAACAGGCGGGGCGACCACGAGAGCTCTAGCTATGCTTCCAGCAATGTTGTTTCGGAAAAAACTGAAAAGTACAGGTATCCTTACAGTAGTAATCCCTACGACGAGTCAAGGGAATACTGGCAGAAGATGAAAAAAATTGAGGACAGCAAAATTCTCGAGGGGCCCTTCAAAGGTGGAGGCCTCCAGAAACTCAAAAGCGACAAGATCAACTATTTACCAGAGGCAGTTAAGCTCCTATTCAAGACCCTCAAGAGCGACTGGGAGGACTGCAACTTTCACGCCAGCATCATCGAAGGCAACAAATCCAGAAGAGGTAGTAGCGGCGGCGGCGGTGGTGGTGGTGCTTCAGTGCAAGATCAAGTCATCTTCAAATTCCAACGCAACACACTCGACAGCGAGAGTGCGCTCAATAACTACATGAACGTGTTGAGCAACACTAACAAGGTCGTCCACAGAGGGAGGATGAAACGAGTCAACGACCGATGGGGCGTCGTCGAGTGTGATGAACAAGATGACTTGGAATGGGTCTATTTTACCTTCTTTGTTATGCAGGACTGAGGGGAATGCAGCATATGAAATTATAAATTTAGCAGTAATGTTGTATAGCGTATACCACATTTTTACGTTGAGGCGTTCGTTGGAAACTTTGTCTACCCAACCCTCGCACACAGACAAATGCCAACGGATGTGAAGCGCCGTCGAAATCCTTGCGAGCCACAATGTTGCCTCATTCTTTGTTCTCCGGATATCTCTTGTGCTTTGACTTCTGACTATTTCGTTCTTGTGCTTGGGCCTGGCGGCGCCTGAGTTTGCAGCTGTTCGTTCGTCGTTTTCGATTGTGTGGGTGGCTTTCTTCCTGGCTTGGTGAAAATTTTTCAAAAGCCATTTCGTTTACTTAAATACATTTTTGTAAGACAGTTTTCTTTCATAATATTATATAAATATATTTTATAATTTTTTTGAATTAAATAGTTTTAAATAAATTAATGAAATATTATTATTATTATTTATGATAAAATTTAAAATTTAGAAATTATATTAAATTATAATAATTTTTCAATAAATTATTTGAAACTTATTGATTCAAAAATGATTAAAAATATATATAGATAATATTATGAAAGAAAATGGTTTACAAAAAATGTATTTAAGTAAACGAAATTTTGCTAGATCGAAAACGACGAACGAACAGCAAAAACACACAAGAACGGATTAGTGGAAACAAGAAATTTTATTATCTAACAGGGGGGTGTGTGGTTATTGTTACATTATTATCAAAAATTGGCTAGGGGCAAGTTAACAACATGCACTTTAATTCACAATGTTGTCAGTTCTATAGTCGCTTTTGTGTATAGTCTTGTGCAAATGTGTCCGTGGGGTTTATCTTAGGTATTAGGTATAGTTTAATCAAATCAAATCAACTTAGTCGAGCGAGAACATCAAATCCTTGCTCTTTTTGCTGATGACAGCCTTTGCCTTCAGTTGATCCTCGAGCTGTTCAGTGGTGATGACAGATTTGTCTGGGCCTTTCTTTTCCTCCTCTGCGCTTCCCTCTGGAGCAAAAATACTCCCCCAATTAGTACCCTCGTTGACTTTTCGGAGAATGATGACAGCATTCGCGGTACTTATATCAACACGTGCCTCTCCGGGGACAATTTTGTCGAATAGTTTCTTGATTTCAAATGTTTTCTCGGCTTCACTCCCTTTGCATTTGAATTTCACGCAGCATGATGTCGCTGTAAAGGCCGGAACGACGGAGTTCTTGTCAATGTTTGCAACCTGGACCAGGATTGTCACCGTCCTGTCATTCTGTCTGAATTCGTAATGCATTGAGTTGATGACGGTGAGTACTTTTTTGTCTTCGTCGGTAGAACTTTCCCCTCCCTCTCCCTCTCCTTTCTTATTTGCGAAGTATACTTTTTTTTGGGTCGTCTTCCGGATCCCCGCATTTGTGGCAGCAGTTTCCCCTTTCAAATGGAGGGGTTTGTCTATGTAGTACCCGAGTCCTTCTTTTCCGAATTTGAAAACATACCCCTCCCTATGGCCGTCGAATTCATCACTGGCGGTGAACTCCCCCTCGACGTGAACCTTTTCTTCTTGAGGTGGCTCCGGGGCGTCGGCATTAGCCTCGTCCACGTCCACGTCCTCGTCCAATCGTTCCCCGGTTATTTCAAAGAATTCCGCGGCGCTGTTGTTTGTTGGAAGGATGCCATCCTGTGCAAAGTCGCGCCTTCCACCTGAATTTGCGTTTCCGTTTCCGTTTCCGTTTCCGTTTCCGCCTGGGGTGGGAATCGGGGCGGACTTGTCCCCCTGGCTACTTAGCCAACGAGAGTGGGCATCTGATTTTTCTGTTTTGGACGACGTCGATGTAGTTGACGATTCTTTCTTCATGGTTTTCCCCTTCTCCTTCTTCTCCTTCTCCTTCTTCTCCTTTTTCTCTTTCTTATTCTCCTCGACTTGAACAACCTCAACCTCCGTGACCCTTTTCTCCCCTAGATCCTCGCCCTTCGCCTTGACCACGGGCACAGTGACAGTGAGCACGTGGTTGACCTTGTCCCACTTTGCAGTCCCGTCATCGCCCACAACAGGGTAAGAGAAGCGGACGTCAAGGGAGTAGTCGTGGCCGCCCTTGTTCCCCTCGATCGAGTTCAGCGTGAGCTTCGCTTCGCTGACGTCGAGGTCCAGCTCGCCGGCGCGCTTCGCCAAGGGGAGATCGATGCGGACCACCAAATTCTTCGGCCTGGTGGAGGCGGAAGTTGTGTTGGTGGATTCCATGGTGTGGTCTGAGACCACAAAGGATCCGCTTTCGGAGATGGTGTAGAATGGGATCGCCTTTCCTTCCTTTGTTGTGCCCCCCCCCCTCTGACCGCCTCCACCCGTTTTCGTGCTGGATCCATCACTGCCCTCACTGCCGGCGCTCTTGCCTTTCCGCGTTGTTTTTTTGGCAGTCATGAATCCTTTTTTTAGGGCAGTTTGTGCAGGTTTACTCGTCGCATCTTTCTTGACCCCCTCCACCTTCGCCTCCGCCTCCGCCTTCGCCTTCGCCTTCTTGACCCCCTCCACCTTCGCCTTCGCCTTCGCCTTTTTAGCCAAGACCATGACTGGGGGATCCCCATTCTTGTAACGAACTCCCTTGAGAACGTGGTAACCAGGATCGATGAAGACGTCATCTTTCATCCTCTTGAATCCGTTCTCGACCCCCTCGCGCGCGGTGTCGACCACGAGCCTCTGAAAGGCGCTCCCCCTCGCCGCCATCGCCAGCGCCTCGGGGTGGAAGCAGACGTCCAAAGTCGGCACCAGGCTCTCCCCCTTGTCTGTCTCCATCCTCAGCGGACCGACGGTGTGGGGGACGCTCCACTGCTGCCCTCCCTTGGCGGCCTTCGAGGTGGGACGCCCCACCTTTTCACTCGTCACGACGTTCACGAACAGCTTCTCCTTCTCCGGTGGCGGTTTGTTCTCCGATTTGTTGTGCTCTATCATCTTCTTCTTCACGTGCTTGAATTTCACCACGAAACCCTTCTCAACGCGAATCAATTCCTTGTCCTCAGGGACCTCCTCCTTCGCCTCCAGTTGGCGGATGTACTCATCCTGCTCCGCCCTGTTCTTGGGGTCGCTGATTTCCGTGACGTACTCGCTCATCAGCTTCCTAAATTCTGGGTCCTTAAATGCGTTCTCAAATTTTTCAGCCTCTTCTTCAGTAATGGCAGAGTCGCTGCCATTCCCGCCAGCCCTCCGCTCCTTCTCCATCTGGGCGCGGAGACTGGCGCTGAGATTGTCCTCGGTACAGTCCGCCTTCATTTTTTCAATCTCCTCCTCCGTCAAAGGTTTGTCAGGGCGCTTGGCCATTCTAAAAATTCAAGAAATTTAAGTTTGGAGGAGAAGCAATTGCGGTGTGTCTGTGGGCTTTATCGGCAAGTTATCTGTTCGAGCGAATCGGACTGGAATATTAATCTCAACTGATTGCGACCGACTTTGGGGTCAAACCGAAAGGCTTCCTGCTGTGGCTGATGTTGAAAAGACACAGCCGGTCAAAAGGAGCGAGGCCGATAGAAGAAGTGGCGACAGTAAATATTTGTTCAAAAACTTTTGAAGTCCAATTCAGCTTATGTTGATCACAATCGTAAGATTTTACGCGCCGATTATAAAACCTGTGGCTCATATCTTGTCGCCCCCCTTTGGTTTCGTTTTTCAGCTTCAAATTATCTGAGAAGCAGCCAATCGCTCAAATAAGTATGTCTTTCTCTATTGGAATGAGCAAGATGGACATGGGTCTCGACGACATCATTAAGGAGAAGAAAAAGAGAGCCCCCAAGAAGGTCACCGGTAAGCGTTGTTGTTGAGTGTTTTTGCTTGTCGAACTGTTTCCCGAACATCACGCCGGTTACGCACCTACAGAAGTCCTCTGGAGAACCC
>Ga0115554_1003315_pt1 | contig 10873 bp, 4 predicted proteins | sample COGITO_mtgs_1104_3_FD_87283 | JGI IMG/M metagenome (GOLD analysis project Ga0115554, IMG submission 87283) | Pelagic marine microbial communities from North Sea - COGITO_mtgs_110404 | ecosystem: Environmental > Aquatic > Marine > Epipelagic | place: Germany:Helgoland, sampling site Kabeltonne... | reverse complement strand
TCGCGCTTCGAAGTTAGAACAAAAGAAGAAGGGGAAGAAGGAAAAGATAAAGATGCAGTGCCTCAAGTACAAGTTCGAAAGAAGAAGGATGATGATAAGGAAGAAGAGTGAAGCGCGGATGAAGATGAAAGTGCATCTTTTCAATATCTAGGTGATTTCTTCCTCTGCCTCACACGCGATGGCACCATTATCAACTTCCTCCTCCTCCTCCTCCTCCTCTTCCTCTCGAAGACCACCACCGCGTCTGACGACATTTTTGCGAGCGCGGTGTGGAGGCAAAAGTGGCGATGGAAGCGATGATAGTATCGATAGATATTGGTACGTGAGCGATGTGGATGAAGCGTTCGTGGCTCGTGCAAAGCAAATAGGGAGCGCGACGACAAAGACATCATCACCATCCTCGTCCTTTCGGCAAACCGCGAAGAAGGCGACCAAGAACAGAGATTTGGCACTTTTGAAGTTATCTGATGTAGCTTTGAAAACTTCGTCTTCTTCTTTGGAGGATTTTGACGAGGAGACGAGGCTCGCGCTCGATTTAGTCGCGGACGCTTCGATACAGTTGTTGCGTTTGGAGAATGACTTGATTTCGCCGGATGAACTTTTAGAAGCGCCGGCAGATTTATATGCAGCGGTGGCAACGAATTGCGATTTAGATTGGAAGTTGGAGGCAGATTTAGAAGATGTCGTTGAGTATTCGAACGCGCCGGAATTGGAGAGAAAGAAAGTGCAAGGGAAAAGGAGGGGAAACGAGAGAGAAGCTTTCGGTTTTGTGAAAGCGAGACTAGGGGGCGTGTTGAGCGAAACCGGTGAAGCCGCGCAGCGATGGAAAGATTTTTGGCAAAGCGCAAACGCACTAAGAAGAGTAGGAAGCACGAGTAGTACTGGTGGCGATTTGAATGGCACATCGATGGGAGTAGGGGAAAAAAAAGAGACGTATTACGGGGAGGATATGTTTTTCGTGCCACCGAGATTTTACGGAGCGAATGACTTTGACAGCAGTAATCAACACTGCGACCAAATATCCAGTGGCTTAGAATCTACAATTTTATCGAATATGACGCGCGGTTTAGATAGCGCGAATGCGTTCGCATCTTTAGAGCTAGAACGGTCGAGGACTCCTTCGTTCCACGAGCTGGACGCATTAGGTACTGAGAGCGAGGTGTCAACTTCTCTTCAAGTCGGCTCTGGCTCAATTCTATCTTGGCTTCGCGAACAATGCGAAATATTTAGAGAAAACAATCAGAATTCAGATGCATTTGCAGGTTGGACGGATATTTGCGGAAATATCTGTCGCGTGTGCTTGAACACTTCGAGCAGCGACGACCAGGTTGCATCTGAGTTGTTCGATTTACTCGGTGACGGTGGATTTGATCTCGTCGCGAGCGTTTGCGAAAGACGAGGTCAACTTGCGGATGCCATCAGACGACGGCTGCAAGCTTTAAAAGAAGTGTTTGATCCAGAAGAATCTGCCCAGGATGATTATGCGAAAAGTAAATCTGCCGTCTCCGTTCGATCAACGACGGACGTCGCGATGGAGAAAATCCGAAAGAAAGAAGAACGGAGGAATAAACGACGCGCTGCTGGTGGTCATGGAGAATATTTGTTAGAATGGTTTACGAACGATTCTGGACTTGGTTATGGCGCTTTCTGCGACGATTCGTTACCGCTACCGAACAGAAACGAAGCCGCGCCGGGAAGTGTGGATGACATTCTGAACAGTTTGCGCGGACTAGGTCTCGGAACAGACGGCGGAAAAAAAGCTCTGCCGCCGGGAACGACTCGTAAAGTCTTGGAAGGTTACGAAGAAATTTACGTACCTGCGCGTATCCCTGACGCCGTGGCAGACGGTGAATTACAAGTTTCTGTGTCTTATCTCCCGGCTTGGGCTCAAACTGCGTTCAAAGGTATTCAGACATTTAATCGTATTCAGTCCAAAATTTTTGAGTGCGCGTATACGTCGAACGAGAACGTTCTTGTATGCGCACCTACTGGTGCAGGAAAGACGAATATTGCTATGCTATGCGCGATGCAAGAAATAGCTAAACATGTTGACGAAGAGAATAATTGCTTGCACGAACACGACGATTTCAAGATTGTTTACGTGGCGCCGATGAAGGCATTGGCGGCTGAAGTCACGCGGACGTTTCAGAAGCGACTCGACGAATTGGGGATGGTGTGTCGAGAACTAACTGGCGATACGCAGCTCTCCAAGAGAGAATTAGAAGAAACGCACGTTATTGTTACGACGCCAGAGAAATGGGACGTCATCACGCGAAAAGGTGGTGAAGTTTCCGTAGCCTCCACTCTCAGACTCCTTATTATCGATGAAGTGCACTTATTGAACGACGAGCGAGGACCGGTCATTGAAACTCTAGTGGCGCGAACGCGTCGTCAAGTCGAGCAAACGCAATCAATAATTCGAATTGTCGGTTTGTCGGCAACTTTGCCCAATCCGAGAGATGTTGCGCGGTTTTTAGGTGTCACCGAAGGTAAAGGCTTGTTCGTATTTGACCAATCGTACAGACCGATTCCGCTCACACAAGTTTTCATTGGCGTTTCAGAGACAAACGCAATGAAACGTCAGAATGTGACTATTCGAATAGCTTTTAAGAAAGCGTGCGAGGCACTTCGTAAAGGTAAACAGGCGATGGTCTTTGTGCATTCAAGAAAGGATACGGTAAAAACAGCGCGACAGTTGGCTGAAATAGCGGGAGAAGAAGGCGAACTCGAGTTGTTTGAGAACGACACACACGAGGAGAAATCGATATTCGCTAGAGAAGTGTCGCGATCAAGAAACCAAGAGATGAAAGAATTATTCTTTAAAGGTTTTGGCTGTCACAACGCTGGGATGCTTCGAAAAGATCGGACGTTAGTGGAGCAAATGTTTGCCGCCGGTGTGATCAAAGTATTAGTATGTACGGCAACTTTAGCATGGGGGGTAAACTTACCGGCCCATCAAGTCATCATCAAGGGAACGCAGCTCTACGACGCGAGTGCGGGAGGTTTTAAGGACCTTGGTGTTCTAGATGTACAGCAAATTTTCGGCAGAGCAGGTCGGCCGGGTTTCGATACCAGTGGTGAGGGTGTCATTATCACCGAACATAAGAAGCTCACGAAATATGTTGCAATGTTGACGCACTCCACTCCGATTGAGTCGCAATTCATCGAGTGTTTGGCGGATAATTTGAACGCCGAAATTGTGTTAGGAACCGTAACGAATGTCCGCGAAGGCGCGCAGTGGTTGAGTTACTCTTACTTACACACGAGAATGGAGCAAAATCCACTCGGATATGCTTTGACATGGGATGAAGTTCGCTTGGATCCCGGGCTCATCGAGCATCGGAGAAACTTGATTAAAACAGCAGCGAGAAAGCTACACAAGGCTAAGATGATTCGCTTCGACGAACAATCAGGCCAACTGTATCAAACCGAAGCTGGACGCATCGCGTCGCACTTCTACATCAAAGTTACTTCCATGGAATTGTTCGAAGAGATGATGAATCGACACATGTCCTTGCCAGAAGTGTTGCACGTAATCTCGCACTCCTCTGAGTTTGAAAATATCGCGCCGAGAGAAGATGAAATGCCAGAACTCGAGGCACTTCGAAGAAACCGTCGTTCCGCCTGTCCGATTGAGATTAAAGGTGACATGAGCGATAAAATTGCCAAGGTTAATTTACTCTTGCAAGTATACGTATCTCGGAAGCGATTAGAATCGTTTTCATTAGTTGCAGATTCAAGTTACATTTCTCAAAATGCCAGCAGAATATGTCGCGCTTTGTTCGAGCTCATGCTTAAGCGTGGATGGCCATCGCTGGCAGAAACACTGTTAACGCTTTCAAAAGCGGTAGATCGAAGATTATGGCCACACCACTCACCACTACGTCAGTTCGAAAATACTCTGAAGCCAGAGACAATCTATAAGCTGGAAGAGAAGGATGCCACCGTCGATCGCTTGATCGATATGAGTGCAAAGGAAGTTGGTGATTTACTGCGACTCAATGCTGTCGTTGGAGCGCAAGTGAAACGCTGCGTCGAACAACTCCCTCACGTCAATCTTGAAGCTTTAGTTCGGCCGATCACGCGCTCTGTGCTTCGAGTTTCCGCAACCCTTACGCCTGAGTTCATGTGGAGAGATGAAGTTCACGGGCAAGCGCAACAATGGTTGATTTGGGTGGAGGATCCCGTGAATGAGCACATTTATCACACGGAGACTTTCACTTTGAGCAAAAAGCAATACAAAGAAGGTAGAATGACGTTGGCGTTTACCATTCCAATTTTTGATCCACGACCGCCCCAATACTTCTTAAGGGCAACGCATTTGTATTGGTTAGGATGCGAATCGTTCTTAGAACTCGATTTAGAGGACATTGTTTTACCGACGGAACCGCCGCCGAATACTGAGCTACTCGATTTGGAACCGCTTCCAAGATCCGCGCTCAATAATCCGACGTATGAGTCCCTCTATGAAAAGAAGTTTACACATTTCAACGCGATTCAAACGCAAGCGTTTCACACGTTGTACCATACGAACCACAACGTTCTTTTGGGAGCACCTACGGGTTCGGGGAAAACGATATCATCGGAACTTACAATTCTAAAAATGTTTCGAGATGAACCGCCAGGGAGTAAGGTTGTCTACATCGCGCCTTTGAAAGCACTCGTTCGCGAGCGCGTGGATGATTGGAAGAAGTACTTCTGTCCAACTGTGAATAAGAAGATGGTAGAACTTACTGGCGATTATACACCGGATTTGCGTGCGTTACTACGTGCGGATATCATCGTCGCAACTCCAGAAAAATGGGACGGTATTTCTCGAAATTGGCAGTCCCGCTCTTACGTTAGCAAAGTCAAACTCGTCATTATTGACGAGATTCATCTTTTAGGTGCCGATCGCGGACCAATTTTGGAAGCTATCGTTTCTAGAATGAATTATATTTCCGCGCGAACAAAATCGAAAATTCGCATCGTCGGATTATCGACCGCTTTGGCAAACGCAAGAGATTTAGGGGACTGGCTTGGTATCGAGAACGATAAAGGTTTGTTCAATTTCCGTCCATCTGTTCGTCCAGTGCCACTCGAATGTCACATTCAAGGTTTTCCAGGGAAGTTTTATTGTCCTCGCATGCTTTCTATGAATAAACCCACCTACGCGGCGATTCGAACGCACTCGCCTCTGAAACCGGCGTTGGTATTTGTCTCCTCGAGAAGACAAACGAGATTGACGGCGCTCGATTTAATTGCCTACGCAGCTGCTGACGAAAATCCAGATGCTTTTGTGCACTGCAACAGTCAAGAACTGGAGCAAAGAATCGCGAAGATTCAAGATCCAGCTTTGAAGCATACGTTGCAATTCGGTATTGGTTTACACCACGCGGGTCTTTCCCCGGAAGATCGCGGCGTCGCGGAGCAGTTATTTGCAGAATGTAAAATTCAAGTGTTGGTGTCGACATCTACTCTAGCTTGGGGCGTGAACTTACCAGCGCATTTGGTTGTTATTAAAGGAACTGAGTTTTACGACGGGAAAACAAAACGTTACCAAGACTTTCCCATCACCGATGTGTTGCAGATGATGGGGAGAGCTGGGCGTCCGCAGTTTGATAAAAGCGGCTGTTGCGTCGTTCTCGTACACGAACCGAAGAAGAATTTTTACAAAAAGTTCTTGTACGAACCATTTCCAGTGGAATCAAGCTTTAATGAATGTTTAGAAGATCATTTCAACGCCGAGGTCGTTGGTGGAGCTATAAAATCGAAGCAAGACGCCGTGGATTACCTAACGTGGACGTATTTCTTCCGTCGCGCCATGAAAAATCCAACCTATTACAACCTCGAAGATACGAATCACGAAACCGTGAACTCATACCTATCAGAAATGGTTGAAAACACCATGGAAACGCTCGCGAGTGCAAAATGTCTCGCTATTAACGACGAAGATGATTCCATTAAACCTTTAATGCTCGGCAGAATTGCGAGTTTCTATTACTTAAATTTCAAAACCATGGCTGTTTTCTCCAAACGTTTGAAGAAATCGAACACTTTAGAGGATGTCTTGACAACCTTGTGTGATGTTGCAGAATACGATGAAATCCCGGTTCGTCATAACGAAGATAAGTTAAACGCAGATTTAGCGATAAATGTCCTCAAAGCTGGAGGTTATCAAGTCGATCGACGAGCGTACGACGACCCGCACGTCAAGGCTTCTTTACTCTTCCAGGCGCACTTTTTACGACTTCCTTTACCAATGTCGGATTACCATACGGATACGAAGTCTGTACTCGACCAATCGCAAAGAATTCTGCAAGCTATGACGGAAATAGTCAGCGAAGCTGGATGGTTGTCGACAGCGTTATCAATAATGAACTTGACGCAAATGATTATTCAAGGGCTCTCCATAAACGACAACTCTTTGCTCCTATTACCAAAAATTGCCGACGAGGAGGTTTCTAAATTGGAACGCTTTTCAAAGATAACGTGTCTTCCACAGCTCGTGTTTCTGGCTATTCACCGCAAGAGCGCATTCTTTGAGGCTATGTCAAAGGCTGGTCTCTCGAAATCTAAAAGTGAGGCGATTTACAACGTCTGCGCAAACCTCCCGCTGTTAGACGTGAAAGCCACTTTAGTGGAAGATAAAGTCAACAGCAGCGATGGACGTCGCAATGTTTCTGTGAAAGTATCGTTGAAACGTTCTGGTAAGAAATCGGGACGTAAAACCGCACCTAGGGCGTATGCGCCGAGATTTCCGAAACAGAAAGACGAAGGTTGGTGGATCGTGTTAGGGGAAAAGAGGCGCACCGGCGAACTCGTGGCAATGCGCCGAGCTCAGTTTGCAGACACCTTTGACGCAGTTTTAAAAATTGATAACTTTCCACGAGGTATGAGTGTTACAGATATCACGGTCTTTATCATGTCAGACACGTATATTGGATTAGATCAAGAAGTACTGGTGGGCAATACTGACGATAATAGATTTTTATCTTCCGCTGGTGTGGCGGATCGACACAGATTTTTTGAAGAACGCGAATCTGATTCTGAAGCGGAAGGAAACTTTTGGCAGGATGAAGATGAGCTTTCGGATGAAGACATTCCAGATTTTTAGTACAATAGGATCATTAGCTTCATCTTATTAGTAGTCATATTTAGTATTTAGTGTTATTAGTACGCATTTTTAGCGAGTTGAATTACATTCAATGTCGGCATGTCTCAATTTGTCTTTTTTTTATTCGTTCGCAATCGCCTCGAGGTTTCCTCCTTCTCCTCTTCCTTCTTCTTCGTTCTTTTCAAACACTTCTGTTCCGTCTAGCATCTTATCCAGCAACGTTTTCACTCTTTTCGGGAGTAAATTTACGTCTCTTATTGTTTTCGAAGTATCGAACGGTGCGCGATACGCGTATTCCGGTTTTGCAGGTACAAAAGACGAGCCCGTTTCCATAAACACCATCGATATGAGCAACGACTCGAGATCGAAATCGTCTTCGTCTTCGATAAAGAATCGGACACCGGACTCTTGGGTTGTTGAAGTGTCAACCCACTTTGCCAATGCAAATCTGTTATCTTGGCGCGAGTTTTTCTTATATTCTTTCTCTTCTTGATCTGGCAAAGGCTTTGCGAGGCAAATCATCAATAGGCGACATTTTTCGCCTTTTGAGTTTATGCTTTCGTCGTCTAAAGACCACGCGCACTCTTCAGGAACGATTGCTTCCCAGTTCTTGCGCAACTCTTCGTGCCCTTGCGTTTTCCACCAGAAATGACGTATCGTATCGATTTCGTTCGTCACGCGAACGCGAACGGTACGTTTCGTAATGTCCACGCGAACGTCTTCCTCGTCGATCCAAAACGGCAGTTCAAATTCCATGATGACTTCAGTATTTGATTCGTGTAAAGTATACGGCGGTTGCATACATCGCGCGTAGTCTGGATCACCTTCAAAGCACTGTTTGATATCTTCTCCCATGTTGCTTTTCGGAATCGAGAGCACGAAAAATCTTTTATCCTCCGTTTGCATGGTTTGCACGGGAAACTCGCGCGACGGTTTAAACGCGAGGTGTCTTTCCACCACCGGAGGCGAGTCTTCGCTTTGAACCACTAACACTTGCCCTCTGAAGTCCATGTGCAGCTCTTTATCTTTATATCCAGTCGGTAACATGATCGCGACGTATACATGACGCGTCGTCTGTGCCCACATGTAATATCTCGCCAAACGCATATCGAACACCCTCGTTTGATCTCGTTTCCTCACGCCGTAAATCTCCGCGGCGTGTTCTTTGAACTCGCGAATCTCTCTCAAAGACGCCGGATCTCTGAAGTTTGGATCTTCCAACTCGTACCTCCTCGCGTCTTCTTTTTTCTTCTCCTCCAACTCTTTTTTTGCCAAATCCACCTTCAAACGATCGCTCTGCGTCACCGGCCAGTGCAAACCAAACTCGCCTTTCCAGTGTTGCTTCCGTTCGCAAAAATCGCAATAATACAACGAGCACATGCACACTCTCGTCGACGGTCTCCCGCACACCTCGCACAACACCACCAACTGCGTGCTCGCGTCTGTTTCTAACCCTAATCGGGCGATATCGTCCAACAGTAAATCCTCTCCTCCGACTGCTCTTTGCGTCACGCCCGGTATGTACCGATATTGCGTCACGTGTTGTAACCTGTCGTACTGCTCTCGTTTCTTGGGACAGGACAACGTCTCGAACGCTTTTTGCACTTTATCGAACGTTTCGCTGCAACCGCCTTTATCCGGATGATGTTCGCGCGCTTTTTGCCGATACGCCGCTTTAATCTCTCTCATCGTCGCGTTTCGAGGAATCGACAACACTCGGTAATGCAAATCCCCTTTGATATCTTTCACGTGTTTCCACGGATCGTCCTCGCGCAAGTTTTCCTGCCATGCGAATTTTTCCTCCTGATCGGTTTTTTTTTTATCAAAATCGTGATCGTCGTCTTCTTCTTCTCTGTTTCTCGCGTTCAAGGACACCATCGTCGTTTTTGCGTGATATTCTTCTTCCTCCCACGTTGTTTTGGTGGGTACTACTATAAATGCGCGTAGTAAGTAAGTATTCTCGCGGCGCAAAAATGTGTTTGGAGATCTCTGAATTAAATTGAAAAGAGTTTTTCGAGCGTTTTTTTAAATCCAAGAAGAGTGTGGGGCAAACGAGAGCATGCACGAGAAAAAATTCAAAAATGAACTCGACAGCCCCCTCACAAAAAATTCTTCTTCCCCTATCTGATGCTTCGCGACGCCACGAATAATATCAGTCTTCGCGATGATTTTGCGTCGTCGTCGTCGTCGTATAAAGAAGAATTAGAAGGAACAAAACGAGGCGGGAAGAATTTTGAAAATATTTCAGTTCTTCGTCGTAAAAGCGAGAGTAATAGTAAGAGTAAGAGTAGTAGTGGAAAAAGCGACGATGATGATGTGAGAAGAACGTTGGAAAAAGATGATGAGAATGGTATCGAAGAAGAAGAAGAAGAAGAAGAAGAAGAAGAAGATGTATTAGCGAGAGATTACACTCTAGAATTACTCTCGGACGAATTCATCTCGGAGTTTCTCTTCGACCCGTCTTGTTTTGATTCCATGCGAGCAGAGTCCGAGAGATGTTGCGGAAGCGCGTTGGAAGCGTTATATCCAACCAGCGTTAGACAGATGAGTCGAGAGGGGTTGTTACAAGAGAAGAGCAATTTGAAAAAAAGACTTCGAGCGTACGACGCGAGGTTGATGAAAATGAATAACATAGTCGCGAGCAAAGCGGATAAAAAACACGCGAGGCCGTTGTACGCGAGATTAGCTCGCGTGAAGCAGCAGATAGAGTTACTGGAGATTAGAGACGGGTTGGAGGTGTTGCCAAACTTGAAAGTCGCGGCGACGGGCACAGCGCACTAGAAGAGAGAGAGAGAGAGAGAGAGAGTCCAAACACACTTTATTAATACCTATGAGATATACAACACATTTAGCTCTACCAATTACTACAGACAGACTCGTTTACTATTTATTATTCGCCGTCAATGGTTAGATCCTCTTCGTCGATGTCCAAAGGAATCATGACCGCGTTTGCTCCCGTGGTATCCATCTTCGGCCATTTTGGCCAAATCGGTAAGTTCGCGCGTACTAAATCCTGCCTATTCTTCATGGTCAATATTTCCGCCACCGCGTCGGTTTGTTCGATGTATTCCGCCTCCGTCATCGGAAAACTCTTCTGTCCGACAAACTTCCACATTATTTGTAAAAACAACTGCAACTTATTCATCGAATCTCGTCTCTGACAAATTCTCGTGTCGTACAACTTTCCGTATCGTTTCAACACCAACTTCCTCAACTCTTCGCCTCGCATGGCCGAGCCTGGTTCGCCGATCCAATCGTCGTCTCTTTTCTCCCCAGCCGCGACTTCCATGGAGTCTTCCAGAAACTGTAAAAAGTCGTCGTCGTCGTCGTCGTCGTCGTCTTCAATCGCAACTTTCGACGACTCTTCTGATGATGATGATTTCAACATTCCTTTTCCTCTTCTTCCTCTCGTCGTCGTCATCGTTTTCATCATTTTCTTCTTCCTCTTCTCAACAGTAGTCGCAGTCGCAGTTGAACAACAACACGGTTTCGACGCTGCTCTTGTCGTCGTCCGTGGTGCTCCTCTCTGCGCCAAGGCTGATTTTGATGAGAGGGAAGTAGAGGTAAACATAATCATCATTTACTACTACTACTATTATGGCGCGAAAGCAATGAATGAAATTACGTGGTTTGGCTGCCGATTTTGTGCAAATTTTCGCGCAAATCCTCTAGAAGCTTCCTTTGCAAAAAAATGAATGGGGGAATGTCGAGAGAGGTTTTCACACGCTCGTCTCTCTCTCCATTAAAAAAATGACCACCACGACCGGGACGATGATG
>Ga0115554_1003311_pt1 | contig 10878 bp, 7 predicted proteins | sample COGITO_mtgs_1104_3_FD_87283 | JGI IMG/M metagenome (GOLD analysis project Ga0115554, IMG submission 87283) | Pelagic marine microbial communities from North Sea - COGITO_mtgs_110404 | ecosystem: Environmental > Aquatic > Marine > Epipelagic | place: Germany:Helgoland, sampling site Kabeltonne... | reverse complement strand
AGTTCTCGGATGTGATTTGTTTATCGGACGAGGAGGACTCGACGGACGAGGAAATCATATTCGTCGGTTCGAAAGAAGGGAAAGGAAGAAACCAACAACAACGAAGAAACGAGGAAGAGGACGACGAGGTGATCATTTGCGGGGAGAGAGGAGGAGGGAAAGGGAAACGACAGAAACAAGAACGAAGAGAAGAAGGAAGAAACAGAGGAAGAAAAAGCGTTAACGAAGAAGAAGTCATCGTGGTGGGAGAGAAGGAATCGACGCAAATACGACAGGCGAGAGAACTGTTAGAACGACACAATAGAAGTAATACGAATAAGAAGAGAAAGAGTAGCGAAGGCGGGAGCGATGCGAATGCGAGTCCGACGGGGACGCGGCTTTCCGCGCGGAAGAAGAAGAAGGCGACGAGCAGCAGTCCAACAAAAGGTCCGCGAAACGAGCCGAGTACTACTCCCGAGCCGAAAGGACCGCAGCCGAAGAAAACGCCCAAGTGCGTGATATGTCTGGATGAGATCGAAAAGCCGACCGCGACAAAGTGTGGACACGTGTATTGCGATCAGTGCATACGGGAGTTGATTCGAGCGCAAAAGACAAAGTCCAGATGTCCTCAGTGCAGGAAGAAGGTGGGTTTGAGCGGGTTGACGAAATTGATATTAGACGATTAATTTTCGAGTTGTATTATTGTGTGCGCGTGTATGTGTGTTTGTACGAAGCGCTGAGCAGCGCTTCATTCATAATTGAGATGACACTTCTTCTATATCGCTAAGCTACGCTAACTCGTCCTCCTCCAAGTCCTTCAGACCTTTTTCTAAGTGCAAAACGTTGATCTTGTTCTCTTCCAGTTTCAATTTGTTCAAACCGTCTTCCATTTGCTTCTCTTTCTTTTGCAAATAATCGCTCAGCGTTTTCTTTTCTTTCTCGTTGCTGCCTTTCTTTTCGTGCGATTCGACGAGTTTCCTCAACGCTTCGACTTGACCGTCTAAATCGTCTTGCGCTTTAGATAAGGTAAACGCGGATTGGAGCATGTCCAACGCTTGTTGTTGCTCGTTCGAAGCAGAACGCTCGGAGGCGATGGACCCTAAGGCGCGCAAACACGCGGCGACGAGTTGCGTGTCTTTGGTTTTCGCGTGCGCGAGTTTCAACGCCGAGGAGAGGCGAGATTTCGCGCCGTCTTGGTTTCCGCGTTCGAGAAAGGCGAAACCGGAGACGAAAAGCGCAACCGCTCGGTCGACCAAAGATGGGCGAAACGAGATTTCTTCGTCGTCGTCGTCGTCCTCTTCCTCTTCGTCGTCGTCTGCCTCGTCTTTGGCATTTTTGCTCTCTTCTTCCTTCTTTTTTCTAAGTTTCTCCTTTTCTTCTTCGTTTTGTAAAAAATCTTCGTGGCGACGGCAAATCGGTTGCGCCAAATCCAACGCTTTCGAAGCGCCTTTGGTGCCTCCAGTCGCCAGCTCCCCTAAAGCGGCGCACAAAGTCGCCACGTCGCGGAAACTTGGCGTCTTGGCTCTTTCGGCGGCTTTCGTGAACGCTTTCACGGAGTCGCGATATTTGCCCATGGAATACAACGCGTGGCCGCGAACCATTTCGCAGTGCGCGACTAACGAACTGAGCGTGCGCGGGTACGCGGAGACAGTCGCGTCCAATTCGTTCGCTTCGAGGACAGCCTTCGGGTAATCGCCAGCGGTTAAATATATAGACGCGAGAAGCTCGTTGCAGCTGCATCGTAAAGTAAAAAATGGGTGCGCGTCGCAGGAAGATCGCGGGCCTAAGTTTTCCTCTTTCATCACCCACAGTCTCTCTTGCTTCTTTGGTTGTTCTTGTTGTGGTGGTGGTGGTGGTGATTGTGGTTTCTTTTGAACGACAACCTCTTTTGTCTTTGCCGCTCGTTTCTTTTTCGTCGACTCGGTCGCCGGAATTTTCTTGCTCGGTTTACTATCGCTACGCGGTGTCGATTTGCCACCACCTCGCGTGGACCGCCGACTCGTTCTGGTGGTCGTAGGCGTTTGTTCCTCTTCTTCCTTCTCGTCGACGTCCATTTCCTCCTCGTCGTCGTCCTTCTCCTTCGCTGCTATCTCACCATTTTTACCCTCTTCATCTTCATCGGCTTTGTTTTGGTTTCGTTTCATCGCGGTGCCGTTCGTCTCCCTCGCATTCTCATCAATCTCCACATCTCCTCCTTCTTTTCGATATGGCAAACCCAACGCCGAAATCCCGAGTTCCTCTAATCCCTCGTCCAACATCTTCTTCACCTCTCGTAATCTTTGCGCGGTTTCTTTCGTCGACCCACTCTTGCGTGAAGTTTCCGCCAATAAAATTTCCGCGCGCGCAATGACTTGACGCTCCGGTATCCATTCCTTGGCGCTTTCGTTCAACTGCGCGAACGGCGATGTCTTTTTCGCATCTTTTTCGCTCTCGTCGTCGTTACTCTTCTTCTTCATCATCGTCTTCTTCCTCCACTCAATCAATCCTGCTTTGACTAATATTCGCTCAACGAACTCCGTTTCCTCCAAATGCGCTTCCATGCGTTTCTTGTGATACTCGCATCTCTTCCTTAAATCGTTCGCGCCTTTCAACGCCGAAGCGACGTCGCCTTCCTCGATTTTCGAAGCGCACCTTAAACTGGAAAACTGGAACAGCTCTCTCGCGTGTTCGTCCATCGCGTGCACGTCTTTCGCAATCATCTCGGCTCTCTTCATCGCTTTCGACACTCTGGACGGTTCTTCCCCGCTCGCGCGTTGTAAAATCGCGCGTTCAAAATCCGCCAACGCCACGGTTAATTTCAATCGAGTCAACCCGTTTTTCTCTTCTTTCATCAAAAGCTTTTCCTCCTCTCCGTTTCTCCGTTTCACCAACTCCCTCTCCATAACTTCCACCGCTTTAAACGCCAACCCAAAACTCCTCTCGCTCTTCGAGAAACTCTCATTCCTTAAGTGCATCTCGCCCATCGCCAAAAGCGTAAAAGCGAAGCGCAACCGCCACTCGTCTCTCTCCGTCTTCGTCAACACGCCGGACGCGTCCTCTTTCATCCGTTTTGCAAGGTCTAAACAATTGTTCAAGGATTCCTCTTCCATCTTTTTCGCTTTTTCTCCGTCTGTGGGAACTAGGTTTCGATTCGCGATGGCCAGTTCGTAAAACGTCTCGTATTTCAAAACTTCGTACCTCGCGTGGTCTTTTAAAACCACTTTCCCGAATTCCAGATGCCTCTTCGCCTCGGCTTGATTTTCCGTGATTGCGTTTAAAATCGACCCTATCAGTTTACGATTCTTCACTTCCTCGATGTTCATGGACGATGGAAATTTCGCTTGAGGGTTCTGGAACGTCGTTTCGAGCGCGAGAATAGCGTGCAACGGGTTCAAGGAATTCAGGAATTCGTGCGCTAAACTTGTCAGATGTCTCGCCAATCGTAACGGAGACGATTGATGATTTTCATCGTAGTCTTCGTCCTCCATCTTTACTCGCTCGTCTTTCCTCTCACTTTGCGCTCTGCTCGATGCGCTCTGACGCTCTCTGACGCTCTCTCTGTGAAGAACTTACGTTCTCAATCCAATCCGTTCTCTCTGCTTTGAAATGGAGAAAATTCTCCATTATATCTACGCATTAAGAGAATACTATCGCACTAATGTCGCAACACGCGCATTACCATCACGAAACCCAAGGAAACGAGATGATGATGCGTGCCGCTGCCACTGGGTCCTCTGTTTCTTCCTCTTCGATGCCGATAAACTTTGATTTTAGCAGAAATGTCACCTTGTTTCGTTTCCAATCCAACACCGGATTCGAATACTTTTGCGTTCTTTTGTTTACGTTTACGTTGGCGTACGTGCAAGAATACATCGCGTTTGTGAGGAAAAAAGAAGAAGTAGTGTTTGGTGCGAGTGTGAACGCGTCGAATTCGGCGTACGAGAGTTTAAAAGACAACAACAACACGACTAATGCGCTTCCTAAAGATCAGCATTATTCGAACGCGAGGGTGTTGAAGCACACGGCGAAGTACGTAGCGCACGCGTCTGTCTCGTATATACTCATGCTGTGCGTGATGAGTTTGAATTTTGGCGTCTTTGTGAGCATTTTGTTAGGGTTAGGGGTTGGGAGTTTTACCATTGGGGGTGGTGGTGGGAAACATTTGTATTACCATCTTCGATCTCGGATATCGTCGGACGTATGTCATCCGGTTTCGAGTTAGTTTTTAGTAGATGAGAGTACCATTAATGTAATTATTATTCAACCGCCATTCAACCATTTTTACTCTCTCTCTCTCTCTCTCAAAATCGTCGTCATTTTTACTTCAAAACGTCGGGGCCGAAATACCAACTTAACACCCACCTCGTCGGGTTGAACTGCATCGCGCTCAACGGAATCGCTAACAAAACTAAACCAACCACCGGGTACAACAAAAACTCCGTCCGCTCCAAAAACGGCAACGAGTTAAACCCAACGAACTGGCAGTAGTGATAATAACTCAAACTCAACCCGTACAAAATGTTGCTCAACAACGCGCAAATAAACCCTCTCTGAGATAACAGCGGGCTCAAAATCAACTGCCCGAGGTACAACGCGACGAACAGCGGCACGAACGAGTTGCAGTGCACGTCGAACGCGAACAGCCATTCCACGTTGTTATTACTACTCATACTACTTCCATCGCTATTTTTACTCCCTCCTCTTCTCGTTCTCGTCGTCATAAACCTGTTCGCCAAGAACCAATACGCCGTCGCGATCGCGCACCCGCACCCGATATAATCGAAACACACGGCCGACGTAATCACCCACAACCCTCTCACAATCCCTCTCGTCTCGTACATAAAACAATACCCAATCGCACACAGAGCGACAAAAATGCACGACAAAACGCAAAACGTCGGGTCGTCTCTCGCCCATTGGTTTTTCGTTTGTTTCCTGTACTCGCAGTGCCGGTAGATTTTCTTCGGCCCGTGGGTGAGAAGCAAGCGCATCTGCCACAACGCGTATTCGAAATCCAATAACTTTGGTTTGATTATTCGTTTCAGTTCGAGGCGAGTACTTCCCGTGTGATGAGAAAAGCCGTTTGCGGTGGTGTCGTTGTCCTTCGAGGAGGTGAACTTCACGTCGTTGTACGCGGACGTCGCTTGTGTGTGTTGCATGTTTGTTCGTGTTGTGATTTGAATAAATGAGGTAAAGTTGCCTTTAAATATAGTACTACTCGATTAGTATAGAATCGGTTTATTACACTTCTCTCTGAAAACTCTCTCTCTCTCTCTCTAAAGTTCTAATCGTCTTCGTCGAAGTCGAACTCCTCCGGCGGCGCGGGTTCGTCGTCGTCGTCGTTTCCTGCGCCGGCGTTCGCGGCGTTTCCGGCTTGCGCGTCGACTTCGGCTTTTTGAAACGCCAACTCGACGTAAAACACCTCCTCTTCCGGCGTTTGGTCTTTTAAGACGACAAAACCGCGGCCGACGCGAGATTTTTCTTTGATGGTGGTGGTGGTGGTGGTGGTGGTCGAGGATTCGCACGGGACGAATCGCGCGGCTGGGTCGAAGGAGATGAACTTTTCTTGTTGCGGGGTCACTCTCGACGGGTTGGTTAAGATTTCAAACTCCGGTTCCGGTTCGTCCTCCTTCTTTTCTTCTTCTCCTTCTTTTTCTTCTCCTTCTTTTTCTCCTTCAGCGGTGGTGGTGGTGGTGGTAGCGGTCGCGTCCATTTCGTTGTCGTCTTTTGCGGCTCTGGATTGCGGGCGAGACGGGACGTTATCGTCGGCGTCCATGCTCTCCGCGTCTTTGTTCATTTTTTTTACATTTTTCTCATTGAGCAACTTTTGCGCTTTCTTCGTCGTCGAGAGAACGGCTTTCTTCACCTCGGTCGTTTTCTTGTCTTTTTCGTCGGAGAGGTAATCCGCGTATTTGAATAAGGACGGCTTGGCGTTGGAAACGCACTCGTAATGCGGCATTTGTAAGGTTTTGTCGACGCCGATGAACGCCGTCGGGATGGTCGCGATGGAGAGAAAGTGACCAAACGGAAACCAGTACCAATATTGGGTGAAGACCAATACGCCTAAGGTGGACGTCATTCTCGGGCGACCGGCTCTGGATTTCAAAGAAATCGTGCAGTTGCGTCCACCGCAATCTAAGATGCCCGATGCCATGATGGCGCCCATTTTCGACATGGTCGTTTCGCTCGAATCCGCGCTCATTTTTTGCATCTCGTCGCGGAATTTCGACAAGCGATCTTCCGGTTGTTGGACCAAGACTAGCGCAGACGCGATAGCGGCGCCTTGCTGGACAAAATCGACTTTGTCTCTTCTCATAGGTTCTAATAATTTCGCCGCGTTGACGTTACCAGTACCGGCGCAGGCGATGCCGACCGCCATAGCCGCGCCGTACCTCGCGTGCGGGTTGTACGATTCCGATAAGAGTTGCACGACGCGAACGCACTGTTCCGGGTTGTTCGTTAACACAAAACCAATGGACATGACGGCACATCGGCGAACGTCGTCCGAGACGTCCGAGACGGCCACGTGTAAGAGTTTTCGAATGGCGTCGTTGTTCCCGGTGCCGACGTACGCGGAGCCAATAATTTGACATCCGCCGTACCGAATCAACGCGTCGCCGTCGCCTAATGCGTCTTCAATGATCGCATCCGCGTCTTCCTCGCACGTGGCAAACGCGCACGCGAGACCTAAACCTAATCCACGAATTATTTTTTCGTGCGATGTCTTTCTCGCGTACGCGAGCATGTCTCTCGTCCAGTTATCGTGGAGACTCTTGTTTCCAGAGTTTTCACTCGGGTTTTTGCGCAAACCGGCCAAAACAAAACCTAATCCGATACCTGCGGCTTCACCGGCCACGGCGCTGTCGCTTCGCAAAACTCTAAAGAGTTCCATCATGCACTCCGCATCTAACTCTGATTTCCCGTAGCTACTCAAACCTATGCCTAAACACGCGCCGTGTTGCACGGTTTCGTTATTCGCCGCGCGAAGACGTTCGATGATGAACGTCGACGCCTCTCCGCAATGAGGGCGCCCGCAGTGCATCAAACCCATGGCGTATAACGCACCACCTAACGTGTACGGACTCGGGGCCGGTAACAGTTGCGACAGCAACTGTTTCGAATCTTCGGCGCGACCGCGGTGGATGACGCCGACGCCGGCGGTGGCTGAAAACCTCGCCCAGTTTGTCGCCCTCGATAACCAGTCCAAGTTTTGTCTCAAAAACGCGTCGCTCGTGGTTCCGCAGTTGCTCATGGCGTTTGCAAACACCACCGAGCCGTGCATGACAGAGTTTCTCCCTTCGACGGCTTTCTTTAACTTCTCCACCAACGCCGGGTCGCCGTGCGATTTCGTTTTCAAAAATTCCAAGTACAACTTTGCGGGCGTTTCGCCTCTCAAAATTGACACCAACGAGTTCGTGCGCGCTTGTTTATCCGCCTCCTTCTGTTCTTGACCATCTTTGATTGGCGTTTGCTTGGATGCCAAAGACGCCGAGACGACTAAATTGGCGACGCCGCTCAAAAAATTTCTCAAATCCATCTCGAACAAATTGAACCCGATTTGGTACGCCTGTAAATTGTCTCGCTCGTCCGAAGATTTCACCAACGATAACAAAACGTCCGCGCATCGCTTATCATCCTCTAAAATCGCCAAACACTGGCACACGCCGTTATAATTCGGCTCGTCGAAATCGAGCGTCTCGTACAACTTCACCAACAACGCCAAAGCCTCCGCGCGAAACGATTTCTGCATAACCAACGTCTGACTAACCTTCGTGGCGTACGATAACACAACCTCCGGTTGCTCCGCTCTCGATATCGCTTTTTCCAACGCGTCTAACCGTTTCGATTCCAACGCCACGCCAACTGCGTGCGTCCACTGTTTTTCCTCGTGGCACTTTTCAAACATTCTATCGACGATGGATTCCAATCGAGGGTCGATAGAAACGTCGAAAGCCTCTCCTCTTTCTTCTTCGCCTTCTTCCATCGCCTCCGCCGCCGCCTCGCTCACTACCGTACCTCCTCTCTGCCTCTTCTCCACGTACGTATCGATCGCTTTCGCCAAAACCGTGTCCACGAAATCAGAATTCTTCTCCGCCACGTCGAAGAGTTTCCCGGCGGCCAACGCGTACGAGAGCGCGTCCTCCAAGTCGCCCAAGTGGTAGAATACCTGTATGTGAAAAACCATATTTGTTGCGTGAGTTTTATATCGTCGCGAGGAAAGAGTGGACGAGAATGAAAAGCGTTTAAGGAGAGAAAAAAAGAGCAGCGATTTGGCGATGAAAATTTTCCCTCTTCTTATTCGTAAGAGCGACTCGCAAGATCAGATCTCGCGCGTCGTTCAAAAACGTCTCATCTCTTTACGCACATAAAGAAGATCACCGAACGCAACTTTACTCTCTCTCTCTTACAATACGAACGAAAAGAAAAGCTGCGCACCTTGCTCGCCACCAGCGCGGCTAAATCTCTGTGCGAAAAAAACTCGTCCTCGTGCATCCCTTCGATGATTTCGATCGCGCTCGCGACTTCGTGCCAGCTCGTGCGCATGGCGTAATCGTTGAGCATTCGTAAGCCGTGGACTTTGAGGACATCTTGCGGTTCTTCGAGTAACGCGAGAATTCCAGCCGCAGATGTCGTGCTTTTCGCACTCTCACCGCGACTGCTCATTTTTGGAGTCGTTAAGACTGCCGCCGCCATGATGGTTACGTCTTCTCACGTCTTGTGTTTTCTGCGGAGAAACGTGAAAGAAAAGAGATCGGTTTTTTTTTACGTCCAATATTTAGGGTTTGTTTAGGGTTTATAAATTTTAAAAATTCTCCGTACAAAAGACACGAGAGATTTTAGTCGTAGTACGTAGGGGATTTTGCAAGCGCACTCTGATTGATGAGAGAAGACTAAGTCACGACGTACTCTCTAAAGATTTCTTTCTCTTTTCGACGACGACTTTTACGATGACTTTTACCCCGACGAGAGGAGGAACTTTGCGTGCTGCGGCGAGGAGTGCTGCTCTTTATTCTGCGACGACTTTGTGTGATTTTGACGCGAGGAGGAGGAGGAGGAGGAGGTGCGTTGGGAAAACAACACCTGTAACAAGAATTAGGGGATGGTGGTGTTGTTCTTTAATAAAAGAAAATGGATACGTGACATCCGATGGCATCGAGATGAGCGCGATAGAAAGGATGAAAAAAGGAAATAACGTAGCTCTGATACTGTTACACGGATCGTACCACGCGAAATGGTGTTATCTTGAACATTTCTTTGACTATTTTGGGTATGAAAACGCTGATGATGGACAAAATGTGGATGTGTTTGCGATGGATTTTCGAGGGCAAGGCGAGAGCGGGATGAAGAAAGATGGAGGAAATGTCGCCGGGACGCTCGAGAGACACGCGGAGGACGTTCGAGAGTACGCGAAATACATACGCGGAAGGAAAAAGTACGAGAAAGTTTTCGTCGTCGGGCACTCTTTCGGCGGATTAATCGCGCAGAAAGTCTTCGCCGAGGATTCAGACGACGACGAACGCGTAAAAGAGGCAAAGTTGTTTGACGGGATGATATTACTCGCGTCCGTGCCACCTACCGGGAATTCGGAGATGGTCAAGAGATTTTTGAAGAAGGATTTGTGGAAGTCGATGAAAATTACCTACGCGTTTATCAGCAAACAGTTCGGGGCGGATCCTAAATCCTGTCGCGAGTGTTTCTTTTCCGAGGAAGTCGAGGAGAAGGATATCGAAAAGTACATGCGTTTGATCAACGATTCGAGCAAAGCGAGATTATTGGATTTGAAAAAGCTGAACGAGGAGTTGCCGATTGTAGATAAAAGTAAGGGACGACAAAAGGGTAAAGAGAAAGTGCTCGTCATCGGGGGCAAAGACGATTACGTCGTCGACGAGGAAGGCGTGCGCGAAACCGCGGAGTTTTGGCACGTCGAGGCGAACCTCATCGAAGGCTTAGCGCACGACGTGATGCTCGACGCGAAGTGGCAAACAGTTGCGGAAAGAATGATGCAGTTCGTGAATTCTTCTTCCTGATATTCTTTTACCTTTGCCGAACGACGATATATCAGCGTAAATATCCAACAGATGAGAGCGTTTAAAATGTCTTTAATAGCGGAGCGAACGATGGGAATAGCGTTTGCGTTTGCGTTTACGCAAACAATAATAGATTGTAAATATAGTAGTAGTACAGCACTGTAATAATAAAAGAAACAACACGTTTAGCGAAACTTCGCAGCAAAGAGAAGAGATCCGGTCAACCGCGTTCTCGGCCGCCGAATCTCTCAATCTCTCTCAATCTCTCTCTCCTTCTCTCCTCCGCCGCGCGTCTCTCTCTTCTATCGCTTCTCCCCGTCTTGCAAGTTATCTATTATAGTCATCCTCAATATCTTTTCGTTCGCCCCGGCGTATTGCCACACCTGTTCCCCGCTTCTAAAAAACCTAAACGACGGCACTTCGCTCACTTTCAACTTGTCCGATAACTGTTTCGTCTTTTCGTTCTTATCGCTCAACACGTACAAAAACAGCGCGTCCGAGTAGTTCTCCGCGAACAGATCAAATTTCGGTTTCATCAGTTTACACGGTCCGCAAAAGCTCGTCGCGATTTTCACCACCGTCATCTGTTCGCCGTTTCGAGCGAGATATTCGTTCAGCTCTTCCTCGGTTTCGATTTCGTTCACCGCGCCTTTCAGTTTCTTCAACAACGGGTCTATCTTCTTATCGTCCTTATCTTTGTTCTTGTTGTTTCCCCAGAATGCGTGACACTTCCTTCGTTCCTCCTTCGGGTGTTTCTGCAGTCGTGTGCGCCGTCCTTGGACAAAAACCGCCCGTTTTGGGACGCACGCTTTCCTCGAGGACGGAAGAGACGAGCAGCGCATTCTTTCTCTCGCGCCTCCTCCTCCTCCTTTCTCGATGATTTGATTTCTTT
>Ga0115554_1003304_pt1 | contig 10894 bp, 9 predicted proteins | sample COGITO_mtgs_1104_3_FD_87283 | JGI IMG/M metagenome (GOLD analysis project Ga0115554, IMG submission 87283) | Pelagic marine microbial communities from North Sea - COGITO_mtgs_110404 | ecosystem: Environmental > Aquatic > Marine > Epipelagic | place: Germany:Helgoland, sampling site Kabeltonne... | reverse complement strand
GGGCGAGCCTCTGCAAAATTACAACGCGTTGGTACCGGCCCTAAGAACCATGTTGCATGACAACGCCTACGGCTTGTCGCGCCGACGCGTCACCGTCAGTACATCGGGCGTGGTGCCTATGATCGATCGTTTGGGGCTGGATTGCCCGGTTGCGCTGGCGGTGTCTTTGCATGCGCCTAACGACACGCTGCGCAGTGACTTGGTCCCGCTCAACCGGAAATACCCTCTGGCAGAGCTATTGGCGGCATGCGCGCGTTACTTGCCGCATGCGCCACGTGATTTTTTGACCTTTGAGTACTGCATGCTCAAGGGTGTGAATGACCAGCCTAGCCATGCGCGGGAGCTCATCACCTTGGTCACATCGTTCAATGGCGGACAGGGCTTGCATTGCAAGTTCAATTTGATCCCGTTCAATCCGTTTCCCGACTCGGGTTTAACGTGCTCAGACAAAGCGACCGTGCAGGCATTTGCCGACCTGTTGTCGCAGGCTGGCATCGTGACCACGGTGCGCAAGACGCGCGGGGATGACATTGATGCGGCCTGCGGGCAGTTGGCTGGCGAGGTTCTGGACCGTACCAACGCAGCCAAGCGCATGGCCACTTTGCGGCAAGGCACGGGGACGGTGCACACCATCCAAGTCACCGCGGCGTCCGCGCACAATGTCCGTTAATATTTGCGGTGGGACTTGCCGAAGGAGACCTCTATGAGTAAAGCAAACGATCAGCCGTCTGAAATGAACACAGAGCCCGCGCCCGTCGATAAACCAGGCTGGATCCTACTGCAAGAGGCGCGGCTGGCACAGGGCATGGATATTGAGCCTCTCGCGGCGATCCTAAAAATCCCCGCGCGCAAAATCGAGGCGCTGGAGGCAGGCGCCCTCAGTGGCGTGGGCGATTTGACTTTTAGCCGTGCCTTGGCGGGTAGTATTTGCCGCCAGTTGCGTATTGATGCGAAACCAATTTTGGCGGCATGGCCGACGCGGGATACGTTGGCGCGCGAGGTGCCCTTGAACCTGCCCAACGACGGCGCGGCCAGCGCCGCCACAGCGTTGCCACCCGAAGCGACCACCGGATCCGGTGGGCGTGTTGTCTGGGCTGTGCTCGTTCTTATTTTGGTCGGCATCGGGGCGTGGTTGGCCGTGACGGAATTGCAACGAGGCAGCGAACGTCGCGAAAAGGCTGTGGGCGCCGCCGAGCGCTTGGCGCCCGAGACGGGGCCCGGCATCGCAAACCAGTTGGTGATCTCGCCTGTCGAGGGTAGCTCGTCAGAGAGCGGAGCTGACGATGTGAAAGCGGCCAAGCCCGTACTGGCCGCACCTGTCAAAGCCGCACCCCTCAAAGTAGCGCCTGTCAAAGTAGCGCCTGTCACGGCCGCTGCCACCGCGACATCACCTCCGGCAACGTCACCTCCGGCAACATCAGCCTCGGCAGCATCGCTAGACGCGCCAGCAAACGTGGCCACTCCCCCGTTGACACCGCCACCCCCAGTCCCTACCGAGGTGGTGCCGGTGGCACCAACGCCGACGGTCGGTACGGTGCCTGTTCAGAAGCGTAATCAGCCGTTATCTTCCGCCGATATTGGCCAACACGCATTGGTCTTAAGCGCCGTGACTGAGTCGTGGGTGGAGGTGATTGGCCGGTCGGGTACACGGGTCTTTACCCGCCTGATGAGCCCGGGTGACTATGTCGTTTTGGGGGATGAGGATCTGCCGTATAACGTGTTGGTGGGCAATGCGGTGGGTGTGCGCGTCTTCTCGCGCGGCGCGCCTGTGGATGTGCAGGCAACGGCGCGTCTGAACGTGTCGCGCTTTGACGTGAACTGAATTAAACAGATACAGGGTTTTCAAATGACGACCACTCCAGCAACGACAACGACAGAGACAACGACAACGACCGCCGCACCGGTCACGATCTCGCAAGCCCAGAAGCGTCAGACGCTGCAAGCCCGTGTGGCTTGGGGTGACCACGTTGTGACCGTCGGAGGCGATGCGCCGGTGCGGGTGCAGTCGATGACAAACACGGACACAGCGGACGCCGTGGCCACCGCGATACAGGTAAAAGAGCTGGCTCAGGCGGGCTCTGAGTTGGTGCGTATCACGGTCAACAACGATGAGTCGGCCAAGGCCGTGCCCTACATACGCGAGCAATTAGACCGTATGGGAATCATGACTCCCTTGGTCGGTGACTTTCATTACAACGGCCATCGTTTGTTGGCCGACCACCCTGATTGCGCGCAGGCCCTGTCCAAGTACCGTATCAATCCGGGTAACGTGGGTCGGGGTGAGAAGGGCGATAAGCAGTTTGCCCAGATGATCGAAATGGCCTTGCGCTGGGACAAACCCGTTCGCATTGGCGTCAATTGGGGTAGCTTGGATCAGGATTTATTGGCCTCGATGATGGATGCCAATAGCCTGCGCGCGACGCCTTGGGACGTTAAGCAAGTCATGGTTGAAGCGCTGATTTCATCCGCGCTGGCCTCGGCTGAAACGGCCCAGCGTTTAGGTATGTCGCCCGCTCAAATTTTGCTCTCTTGCAAAGTCAGCGGTGTGCAGGAGTTGATCACGGTGTATCAATCGCTGGCGACGCGCTGTAACTATGCGCTGCATCTCGGCTTGACCGAGGCGGGCATGGGGACCAAGGGTACCGTGGCCTCGGCTACCGCCTTGGCGGTTTTGCTACAGCAAGGTATTGGTGACACCATCCGCGTATCGCTGACACCCGAGCCAGGGGAAGCGCGTACCCAAGAGGTGGTGGTTGCGATGGAGATTTTGCAATCATTGGGCTTGCGCGCGTTTGTTCCGAGTGTCACGGCCTGTCCCGGTTGTGGTCGGACGACCAGTAGCGTCTTTCAAGAATTGACCAAAGAGATTGATGACTACATGCGCGACGCCATGGTGGATTGGCGCGACCAATACCCCGGTGTTGAGAGCATGAAGGTCGCGGTCATGGGCTGTATCGTCAATGGGCCTGGTGAGAGCAAGCATGCCGATATCGGTATCAGTTTGCCGGGCACCGGCGAGGCGCCCAGTGCACCGGTCTACATCGATGGCGAAAAGGCCATGACACTCCGAGGCGATGGCATCGGTGCGCAATTTAAAGCGGTTGTGGAAAGCTATGTGCAGAAGCGCTACGGCGCCTCACAAAACACAGCGGCATAACATGCTACGAGGCGGCGTCAGTCGCTGTTGACATTGGTATTTTTGTAACGAGTTTTATGGCTGAAAAGTTAGTTGCCGTTAAAGGCATGAACGATATTCTCCCCGCGGAGTCCGCGCATTGGGAATGGCTGGAGTCCGAGTTGAGGGACTTGATGGCAACGTACGCGTATCGCAATGTACGAACACCCATTGTGGAGCCAACCGGGCTGTTTGTCCGTGGGCTTGGCGAGGTCACCGATATCGTCGAAAAGGAGATGTACTCCTTCGAAGACCGCCTGAACGGCGAGGCCCTGACACTGCGCCCAGAGGCGACGGCAGGTGTGGTGCGCGCAGTGGTGGAGAACAATTTGTTGTATGACGGCCCGCGCCGCCTGTACTACATGGGCCCGATGTTTCGTCATGAGCGCCCTCAGCGCGGTCGCTATCGACAGTTTCATCAGGTGGGTGCAGAGGCCTTGGGTTTCGCAGGCCCAGATGTCGATGCAGAATTGATTTTTATGGCGTGCGATTTGTGGGCAAAGCTTGGCCTCACACAGGTGCGTTTAGAGATCAACAGCCTTGGTCAGCCCGATGAGCGCTTGGCGCATCGCGAGGCGCTGATCAGCTACCTCAGCGCCCAAGAGTCGTTATTGGATGAGGAGGCCAAGCGCCGCCTGCACAGCAACCCTTTGCGCATCCTAGATACGAAAAACCCTGCGATGCAGGGCTTGGTAAATGACGCGCCCAAGTTGATGGATTATTTGGGCGAGGCCTCGTTGGCCCACTTCAATGGATTGCGCGCCATTCTCGACGACGCGCAGGTGCCTTATCACATCAACCCGCGCTTGGTTCGCGGCATGGACTACTACAACCTGAGCGTGTTTGAGTTTGTGACCGAGGAGCTGGGCTCGCAAGGAACCATTTGTGCGGGCGGGCGCTACGACGGCCTGATTGCGCAGATTGGCGGCAAGCCTGCGCCGGCTGTTGGGTGGGCGTTAGGGGTTGAGCGGATTTTGGAGCTGTTGAAGAGCCAGTCCTTGTTGCCTGCAGCGCCGGTGCCCGATGTGTACGTGGTCGTTCCCAGCGCCGATCATGCGATGGTGGCGGCACAGGTCTGCCGCGCCTTGCGCACGGCGGGTGCTCAGGTGCACATGCACGCGGGTACCGCAGATGGTCAAGGAAGCATGAAGTCGCAGTTCAAGCGTGCAGACGGTAGCGGCGCCACCTGGGCCGTGATTCTAGGCGGAGATGAGCTGGCTGCTGGGGCGGTGTCGGTCAAACACTTGAGGGGCGGGGCCGATGCGCAAGGGACGGTGTCCTTGGGCGATCTCGCAGCTTGGTGGGCGGGACAGGCGGCCTAAGCCCAGCGTCGCCGTGTTCGCTGAGGCATTCTTGCCCAGTCGCCCATAAAAGAGCGGACTACGCCCTACAATAGCCAGTGCACGGGTGCCCAGTGGGCCGCGTGCAACCGTGACATTTTTATACCTTAGACAGACGCAGGCAGGCATGGCGACACAACAACTCGATCTAGAAGAGCAAGAGCAACTTGATAAGCTCAAGGATTTTTGGCGTAAATGGGGCAATGCCATCACGTGGGTGGTGATTGCTTTATTGAGCGGCTACGCGGCATTCAATGGCTGGCAGTTTTGGCAAAACAAGCAAGCGCAAAAAGCGGGCGCAATTTATGACCAAGTAACGCAAGCGGTTGCGGCCAAAGACGTGCCCCGTTTGACGCGTGTCGTCGGTGATTTTCGCAATGAGGCCAGTGCCTCAATCCTGTTGCAACACAGTGAACTGGCGCTCGCCAAATTGGCGGCTGACAACGGTGACTATGCTGTCGCGGCTGCCGCGCTAGATCGTGTCATCGCGGACGGTCATGACGAAGGGCTGACAGCAGTGGCGACGTTGCGTTTGGCTGGCGTTTATATGCAGCAAGGCGCGATGGACAAAGCCAAGGCGTTACTAGAGGGCGAGTGGGCTGTTGCGTTTCAGGGCTTAGTCTCTGACCGTCTGGGCGATATTGCGATGGCGGCATCCGACAAAGAAACAGCGCTAGCGGCGTATCAACAGGCGTGGGCCACTTTGAGCGAAGATGCGGCCTACCGCCGGCTGGTTGAGGTCAAGTTGAATGCACTCGGTGCGGTCGCCGGGGTTTCCGGGGTTGTGGGGGCGCAAACAAAGTGATGAACCGCATGGTTTTACGCGTGTTGGGCTACGGCGTGGGCTTGTTCTTGGTTGGCCACTTGGCAGCATGCTCCTCTGTCGACGTGCCACAACCAACCCCGCTCAAGCCGTTAGAGCCGCTACTCAGCGTCTCAGAGGTTTGGCAAGCGCCATTGGGCGGCGAGGTCGGTGACGGTCTGCGCATGGCAGCGCATGACAACTTGTTGGCAGCTGCCACACTTGATGGCCTGCTGCGGGTGATCGATACAGAGACGGGTGAGACGCGTTGGTCCGCGCAGTCAGATACCGCGCTGATCGCGGGCGTTGGTTTTGATGGCAAGCGCGTCGCGGCCATTGATACCGAAAATGGACTGCAGGTTTTTGAAGCGGGCAAGCATCTATGGACAGCCCGCTTACCTGCGCGCAGTTATACCCAGCCCTTGCTTGCGGGCGGGCGGGTGTTCGTCTTACTGAGCGACCGCCGTGTGGGCGCCTTTGATGCCGATACCGGGGCGCAACTGTGGCTGCGTCGCTATGCAGACTCAACATTGGTGCTGGCCCACCCCGGTTTATTGGCGGCGGTAGCCAATACCTTGGCGGTCGGTTTAGGTGAGCGGTTTAGTGCGATCAACCCCGATAATGGCGCCTTGCTGTGGTCGACGCCGCTGGTTCGCCCAAGAGGTATTGACGAACTGGAGCGCCTGGCTGACTGGGTGAGCGGGGCGGTTTTTGCAGGTACCCGCGTCTGTGGGCAAGCCTTTCAAAATGCCGTCGGCTGTATTGATCTTGCGACGCGCCGTGCGGAGTGGACGGTCCCGTCTAGCGGAGTGAACGGATTGGCGGGCGATGTTGCGGCGCTTTACAGCATCGATGCGACAGGAAAAATTTCCGCAATGAAGACGGACAGTGGGGCGTCTATTTGGACGCAACGAGATTTGTTACTGCGAGGCTTGACTGCGCCCTTGTTGCTGGGTCAAACAATCGCTATCGGAGACTTCGCGGGCTACGTGCACTGGTTGTCACGGACAGACGGTCAGATCATGACGCGCATGTCAACAGATGGGTCGCCCATCGTTGGCGCGCCGTTGTTGGTTAATGGCACGGCCGTCGCTGTGACTAAGCAAGGCACGGTGTACGCATGGCGACCACAATGAAGCCTGTGATTGCCCTGGTAGGGCGTCCCAACGTGGGCAAATCCACGTTGTTTAACCGGATGACAAAGACGCGTGATGCCATCGTCGCTGACTACGCGGGGTTGACCCGCGATCGGCACTATGGATCCGGTCGCTTGGGTGCTAGAGAATTTATTGTCATTGATACCGGTGGGTTTGAGCCCACGGCAGAAACCGGCATCATCAAAGAAATGGCCAAGCAAACGCGTCAAGCGGTCGCCGAGTCAGATGTGGTGATTTTCGTGGTGGACGCGCGCGAGGGCTTGAGTGCGCAGGATCATGACATCGCCTCGTTTCTTCGCCGTTTGGGCAAACCCTGTTTGTTGGTTGCCAACAAGGCGGAGGGGATGACCCAAGGGATACAGCTGACCGAGTTTTACGAGCTGGGCTTTGGCGAGGTAATTCCCGTTTCGGCCGCACACGGGCAAGGTACGCGAAGCCTCATTGAGTTGGCATTAGAGCCCCTCAACTTGCCGGAGTTGGATGACGAGCCTGAAGTTGATGACGGAACCATCCGTCTCGCCGTTGCCGGACGCCCCAACGTGGGCAAGTCGACGTTGATCAATGTTTGGCTAGGCGAAGAGCGGTTGATTGCCTTCGACATGCCCGGCACGACGCGGGATGCGATTAGCGTGCCGTTCACCAAAGACGAACAAAAATACGAGCTCATTGACACCGCTGGCTTGCGCCGTCGGGGCAAGGTGTTTGAGGCGATCGAGAAATTCTCGGTGGTAAAAACCCTGCAGGCGATTGAGCGAGCCAATGTCGTGGTGCTCCTGATTGACGCAATACAGGGTGTCACGGATCAAGACTCGCATATTGCGGGCTTTATTGTTGAAAGTGGCCGCTCCGTTGTCGTCGCGATCAATAAATGGGATGCCGTTGACAGTTATCAGCGTGAATTGGTGAAGCGGTCTATTGAGCAACGTCTGGCTTTTTTGCGTTTCGCTGACGTCTTTACGATTTCAGCGATCAAACGCCAGGGCTTGGAACCGGTTTGGAAGGCCATTGCGCACGCGCATGCGTCGGCCACGCGCAAAATGCCCACCCCCAAACTCAGCCGTATTTTGGAAGAGGCGGTCGCCTACCAGCAACCCCAACGCAGCGGTATGTTCCGACCTAAGTTGCGCTATGCCCACCAAGGGGGCATGAACCCGCCGGTTGTGGTGGTACACGGTAACTCGCTGGAGCACGTAACAGAAGCCTATAAGCGCTACCTCGAGGGGCGGATTCGAGAGGCGTTTGACCTGACAGGCACGCCCCTGCGTGTCGAGATGAAGAGCGCTGACAACCCCTACGCCAACAAGTCGTAAATTCCTTAAACCCTGTCGCGGCGCGGTTTTATTTAAAATCGATATCGGCGCGATGTGGTAAGGTTAATCTTTTAAAGCACACAACACGGACCATATCGTGAGTAATAACAAAGGCCAACTTTTGCAAGACCCGTTCTTAAACCAATTACGGCGCGAGCATGTCCCTGTTTCCATCTATTTAGTGAATGGAATCAAGCTTCAGGGGCAAATTGAATCGTTTGACCAGTACGTCGTCTTATTGCGTAATACGGTAACTCAAATGGTTTATAAGCATGCTATTTCAACGATTGTGCCTGGACGTCCGGTGCAATTCACGGGGCCGGGCGACACAGAGCAAACTGCCGAGTGAGTGAAGACGCGCCCAAGGTCGTCTTGGTCGGCGTTGACTTCGGGCTACCCAATTTTGACGCGGAGCTAACCGAGCTAGGCCTGTTAGCCGAGTCAGCAGGCTTTGTCGTTGCTGAACGTGTGACCTGTAAGCGGCGCGCACCCGACGCTGCCCTGTTCATTGGCACGGGAAAAGCAGACGAAATCAAGCTCATTGCAGAGGGCGTTGGTGCAACAGAGATTCTGTTTGACCAAGCCCTGAGCCCCGCCCAACAACGCAATCTTGAGCGAACCATGGGCTTGGCGGTCAACGACCGTATTTTGCTTGTTCTCGAAATTTTCTCTCAACGGGCGCGTAGCTTCGAGGGCAAGTTGCAAGTCGAGTTGGCTCGTTTGCAGTACCTAACGACGCGACTGGTCAGGCGTTGGTCTCACCTAGAGCGCCAGCGCGGCGGCGTTGGCCACCGAGGTGGCCCCGGAGAGCGCCAAATTGAGTTGGATAGACGCATGCTGAATGACAGCATCAAACGAACCAAGGAGCGACTGACCAAGGTCAAGCGCCAGCGTCAAACCCAGCGCAAGCAGCGAGAGCGCTCGGGTACCTTCAAGGTATCGATTGTTGGCTACACCAATGCGGGCAAATCCTCGCTGTTTAATGCCTTGGTTAAAGCGCAAAGCTACGCCGCAGATCAGCTGTTTGCCACCTTGGACACCACCACGCGCCAAATGTACCTAGCGCCAGTCGAGGCCTCGATATCGATCTCTGACACCGTCGGCTTTATTCGGGATTTGCCTCACGGCTTAGTGGCGGCCTTTTCTGCCACCTTGCAAGAGTCGGTGGAAGCCCATCTGCTGTTGCACGTTGTGGATGCGGCAAACCCCGCTAGTTTTGAGCAAATTATGGCGGTGCGGGAGGTCTTGGCCGAGATTGATGCGGGTGAAATTGAGCAGATCTTGGTTTTCAACAAAGCCGACCTGATCGAACACGACAAAGCCCCAGAGCGCATGCGCGATGAGTTGGTGCATGACGGCCGGGCGATCACGCGTATTTTCGTGAGTGCTCAGACGGGAGAGGGGCTTGATGGCTTGCGCGACCTGCTCGCAGAGCGCTATCAGGCATTCGCCACCGACCCCGCTGCTTACATCCCGGAAACAGACGACCCACGGTTTGCGCACTTAGCGCGTTAACCCTAATGCCCCTAGGCTGTGAGCGGGCGAACAACTCATGCCACAATTAAACCCATTGAAAACAGATCGGATATCCATTACATGACTGCGATTTCGCGACTTACTAATCGGCCAGGCATCTTTGCGCGTCTGGTGCGGGTGTTTAACCTCAACGGTTCAGACTGGGGCCGGGGCGAGAATGACAAGCCTAAATCAGACCAACCAAGTGGCTCTGACGAGGAGCGTCAGCACGACAACGTTGAGCCAATACGCCCATCCGGACAAGGTGGTTCGTCACAACGTCCGCGTAACCAAGATGGGCCGCCCGACTTGGATGAACTGTGGCGTGACTTCAATCAGCGTTTAGGCGGCCTCTTTGGCGGCTCGAACGGACGTAATGGGAACGGCAACGGCAACGGCAACGGCAATGGCAATGGCAATGGCAACGGTTCTCCGCCACCCTTCCGTCCAGACGGCAAGTCTGCCGGTATCGGCGCGGGCCTGATCGCCGGTGTGCTGCTGCTGATCTGGTTGTCTACCGGCTTCTTCATTGTGCAAGAGGGCCAGCAGGGCGTGATTACCCAGTTTGGTCGTTACCACAAGACGGTTGGCGCGGGTTTCAACTGGCGTATCCCGTATCCAGTGCAGGCGGAAGAAGTGGTTTTTGTGACCCAAATTCGTTCGGTGGATGTGGGTAGTGACGCCATCGTCCCCGCAACGGGCTTGCTGGAGTCCGCTATGTTGACGGCGGATGAAAACATCGTCGAAATTAAATTTGCTGTGCAGTACCGCCTGAGCGATTCCCGAGCCTACTTGTTTGAGAGTCGTGACCCCGACGCCGCGGTCGTGAAAGCGGCTGAGACAGCGGTTCGCGAGGTGGTCGGAAAAATGAAGATGGACTCTGCTTTGGCAGAGGAGCGCGATCAAATTGCGCCGCGTGTGCGTACCCTCATGCAGACGATTTTGGATAGATACAAAGTCGGTATTGAGGTCGTAGGCGTTAACTTGCAACAGGGTGGTGTGCGACCACCTGAGCAAGTTCAAGCGAGCTTTGACGATGTATTGAAGGCGGCGCAAGAGCGTGAGCGAGCCAAGAATGAGGCCCAAGCCTATGCCAACAACGTGGTGCCACGAGCCGGCGGTGCTGCAGCGCGTTTGCGCTCGGAGGCCGAGGCTTACCGTGCACGTATCGTGGCGCAGGCTGAAGGTGATGGCCGCCGTTTTGAATCCATTTTTACCGAGTACAAAAAGGCGCCTGAAGTGACTCGCGACCGCTTGTATGTGGACGCGATGGAAGAGATTTATAGCAACGTCAGTAAAGTGTTGGTGGAGTCCCGTGATGGCTCGAACCTGCTGTACCTGCCGCTGGATAAGCTCATGGGCTCTGGCGCCGGCTTGCGTGACGGCAGTGCGCCGCTCACCTCGTCGCCTTCTAGCTTGTCTAACCAATCACCCACTCTCAACCTAGACGGTTCTCGGGCGCGTTCACCAGATAACGCGCGCTCGCGAGACGGCCGATAACGGTCACGTTGAACCACATTTAGAGAATTACAAGAGGTTGTTATGAATAAGTTAGGTCTATGGATTGCATCGCTGGCCATATTGCTAGGGCTCGC
>Ga0115554_1003291_pt1 | contig 10922 bp, 11 predicted proteins | sample COGITO_mtgs_1104_3_FD_87283 | JGI IMG/M metagenome (GOLD analysis project Ga0115554, IMG submission 87283) | Pelagic marine microbial communities from North Sea - COGITO_mtgs_110404 | ecosystem: Environmental > Aquatic > Marine > Epipelagic | place: Germany:Helgoland, sampling site Kabeltonne... | reverse complement strand
TGCGAGAATCAATCTGCCTTCTGCATCAGTATTTAATATTTCAATTGTTTTACCATTGTATGCTGTCAGAATATCGCCAGGTAAAAAAGCGGATCCACCTAACATGTTATGCGTTGATGGAACAATTGCTACAATATTCTTTTTTGGTTTTAATTCAGCTACTGCACTCATAGTTCCAAGTACAATTGCTGAACCGCACATATCAAATTTCATTTCATCCATTTTTGCTCCTGGCTTCAATGAAATTCCACCAGTATCAAATGTTAGGCCTTTACCAACCAATACAACTGGCTTTTCATCCTTAGAATCTGCACCAAAATATTCCATGATAATAAACTTTGGGGGTTCATTAGTACCTTGGGCAACACCAGCAAAAGCGCCCATTCCCATCTCTGTAAACTCTTCTCTATCAAATACTGTTACATTCATATCGCCTTTTTTACCTACTTCTTGCGCAAATTCAGCTAAACGTGAAGGTGTACTTACATTTGGTGGGTTATTAGCTAAGTTTCGAGCATCACATACCGCACTTGCTATTGTAGCTCCTTTTTTGGATGCTTCCGTACAGCACTTATCAACCATTGTAATTTTTTCAAGAGGATATTCACCTCTTTCATCAGTGAAAAAATCTAAGAAACGATAGCTTCCCAATACAAGACCTTCTGAAAATGCTTGGCAAAAATAGTCATCATTGCTATCAGATTTAGGACACTCAACCGCAATAGAAGTATATTTATTGCTAATTATAAATGCCATTACTGATCCTGCTGCTCTTCTGAAGTCTTCAGGAGTCGCACTATCAGATTTTCCAATCCAAAGTAAAGAATTTTTTGATCGTCGCTAAAGTCATATGCAAGATCACCAACTTTTCCTTTCATTTGGCTATTGATTAATTTGGAATCGTTCTTATCCTCAAATATACCAATAGCTAAAATATCGCTATTCTTAGCATTGTCCATATTGATATCATACTCTAATTTTTTAATGTGTGCCATTATTTCTCCTCATTCAAACTTAAATTGTGATTAAAACTAACTAAACTACCATTTTCATCTTTGACAACTGCAACAAAAGTAATATCAGCTGTACATGCTAATCTTTTACCGTGATCTTTACTTTGAGCAAATGCTCTTACTTGTACTACCATAGAAGAGGTTCCTGTTTTTACAATCTCAGATTTACATTTAACCCAATCTCCAAGAAAAACAGGTTCTTTAAATTCTACTTTATCTAATGCGCGCGTTACTGCCCCCCAAGCATCTGTATCTTCTAAAAATTCTGTTGCAGCTTTAGCAGCAGCTAGGTCTAACCAGGCCAACATATAGCCTCCAAATAAAGTACCTGCTGTGTTAATGTGCGTTGGTTGTACTAATTCTGAATATTCTGATATATTACTCATGCTTTTAATTTAAAAAAAAAAATTACTTTAGCATCGGTTATTTATAATAAAAGAACTACAAAGAATTAAAACTGCTCTTCTTCTGTGGAACCATCCATTGCACTAGTTGAAGACTCTCCAACAATACAATTATTGACTGCATCAAAATATCCTGTTCCCACTTCTTGTTGATGAGCTGAGAAAGTATATCCCTTATCATGGTCCGCAAATTCTTTCTCCTGAAGCTCTACATAAGCAGTCATACCGTCTTTAACATATTTTTTTGTTAAATCAAACATACCATGCCAAATAGAATGAATTCCTGCAAGTGTAATAAACTGGAATTTATATCCCATTGCACCTAACTCTCTTTGAAACTTAGCAATAGTTGCGTCGTCTAAATTTGCTTTCCAATTAAATGAAGGTGAGCAATTATAAGCTAACATCAGCTCAGGATGATCTTTCTTAATTGATTCTGCAAATTTCTTTGCTTCTTCAAGATTTGGTTTTCCTGTCTCACACCATAGTAAATCTGAATATGGCGCATAAGACAACCCTCTAGAGATTGCTTGATCAATGCCAGGCTTTACACGATAAAACCCTTCTGAAGTTCTTTCTCCAGTTACAAACTCGGTGTCTCTTTCATCAATATCTGATGTTAGTAAATCTGCTGCATTAGCATCAGTTCTTGCCACCAACAACGTTGGTACATTTGAAACATCTGCAGCCAATCTAGCTGCAACAAGCTTATTAATAGCTTCTTGGGTAGGAACAAGTACTTTTCCGCCCATATGACCACATTTTTTTACACTCGCTAATTGATCTTCAAAATGAACTCCAGCTGCTCCAGCTTTAATCATATTTTTCATAAGTTCAAATGCATTCAATACTCCACCAAACCCTGCTTCAGCATCTGCAACAATTGGAGTGAAAAAATCAAATTTTGGATTACCATTTGATGTCATCCATTCAATCTGATCAGCTCTTTTAAAAGAACTATTAATTCTTTTTACAAGCGATGGTACAGAGTCAACAGGATATAGTGATTGGTCAGGATACATAGCTTCTGCGCTATTATTATCAGCAGCTACCTGCCAACCAGAACAATAAATAGCTTTTGCACCAGCTTTCACACCTTGAATTGCTTGGCCTCCAGTTAACGTTCCTAGGCAATGAACATAATCCTCTTCTTTTAACATTTTCCATAGCTTTTCAGCTCCAACTCGAGCTAAAGTATATTCTGGCTGTAGAGACCCTCTTAGTTTTACTACTTCTTCTGCAGTATAAGGTCTTTTCACATGAGACCATCTTTTGTTCATTTCCCAATCATTTTTTAAGTCTAAAACTTGTTTTTTTAAATCCATTTTATAGTTCCCCGTATGCTTTAAGTGTTAAAAAATCTTCTAAATTTTCTGATAAAGTAATCTCTTCTAATATAGCTTTGGCTCTAGTGAAATTTCCATTATAAAAACTATCATTTCCTACTTCATTTTTGACATTCTGAAATTCTTCTTCAAGACAAGAAAGGAAGAGATTTTTATCGACAATCTTACCGTTATCTAATTTATTTTTATGTTTTATCCATTGCCATATAGATGTCCTAGAGATTTCTGCGGTAGCAGCATCTTCCATCAATCCATAAATCGCTGCACAACCAACTCCACCAATCCATGACTCTATATATTTTAAACTAATTCTAATATTTAAACGTAAGCACTTTTCTGTGCTAGCTCCTTTATACCCAGATAATAAGTCATCAGCTGTAATTCTATCCTCCGTCATAAAATTCAACTGATTAGTTTGTAAGTTTTTAAAATTTTCATTAAAAATCTCATTTACGAAATCAGCAAGTCCGGGATGTGCTATCCAGGTTCCATCATGTCCGTTTTCGATTTCAAATAATTTATCTTTTTTTACTTTACTTAAAATCTTTCTATTTTCTTCATGATCTTTAGATGGAACAAAGGCAGCCATTCCACCCATACCGAATGCACCTCTTCTATGACATGTATTTACTAAAAGAGTGGAATAAGATGATAGGAATGGTTTATCCATTGTAATTAATTGTCTGTCCGGTAATGTTTTTTCTGGAAATGCTTTCAATGTTTTGATATAGCTAAAAATATAATCCCACCTACCGCAGTTTAATCCGACAATATGATCTTTTAAATAATATAAAATTTCTTCCATTTGAAATACTGCTGGTAGCGTCTCTATTAAGCATGTAACCCTTACTGTGCCTCTATCCAGATCCAGCTCATCTTCACAAAAACTAATTACCTGACTCCAAAGCTCTGCTTCTTTATAAGATTCTAATTTTGGAATATAAAAATAAGGTCCTGTACCAAAACCTTTTAGTGCTTCATGGTTATGAAATAAATACATTGCAAAATCTACTAAAGCCCCATACATCGATATTCCATCTAGACTAATATGCTTCTCTTTTAAATGAAGTCCTCTTACGCGACACATCAAAGTGGCGGGATTAGAATTGAGATTATATTTTTTTAAAGTAACACTATGTTGAAACGATATTGTTCGATGTGCAGCATCTCTCATATTAATCATTCCATTTTGAATATTTTCCCAGGTAGGTGAAAGAGAATCTTCAAAATCTGCCATGAAAACATTTACATTAGAATTCAAAGCGTTGATTATCATTTTTCTATCAACCGGCCCGGTGATTTCTAACCTTCTATCAAGTAAATCATGCGGTACATCTCTAACCTTCCAAACTGAATCACGTATTTCTTTAGTATTGGGATCAAATCCAGGTAAAATTCCAGAGTCAACTAAAGATTGATTTTTCTCTCTATCAATAAGCAAATCATCAATTTTCTTATTAAATTTTTGATGAAGTTTTTTGAGTAGTAATTGTGCATCACTAGAAAAAATATCCGCTCCTTGCGGTGAGATTTCTTTTAAAAAATGTAGAATAACCTTCCCCCTGTTAAGTTAAACTTAAAAAATTGTAAGTATCAAATTACCAAAAAAAATGAGAAACTATTATAATTTTTTAGCCATGGCTTCGCCTTCAGCCAAATCTACCTTAGAAAATACATAAGCACCTAATAAAAGTAGTACAATGATCGACTGAAAACCAATACGAGCTGCGAGCTCTTGATCTGCGATAGCATTATTTATTAGCACTGTAGCAGAGCCCATAATTAAAGGCCCAAATACTGCAGCAAACTTACCCCACATATTGAAAAATCCGAAAAATTCACCAGATTTATTTTCAGGAATAATGCGAGAATATAAACTCCTACTAAGTGTTTGAATGCCACCTTGAAAACAGCCAATAAGTACTGCTAAAATATAGAAATGCCATGCTTCTGTAACAAAAAATGCACCAAGAACAATAAAGACATATGCAAAAATAGCTGTATAGATTCCATTTTTGATCCCGACTTTATCTGAAAATTTTATATAAAGCAATGTGGCAAAAAATGCAACAAATTGCACAAGGACAAGCGCTCCCATAATAGCGGTTTCACCAAATCCTAAATTAATACCAAAATTTGCCGCCATCCTTACGGTCGTATCTACTCCATCAATATAAAGCCAATAAGCCAGTAAAAAAGTAGCTACTACTTTTAAATTTTTAATTTCATTAAAAGTAGATTTAAACTGAGCTATGCCTTCTCTAATTGAATCCGCAATACTTTTTGTTTCAAGTTCTCTTTCTTCTTCTACAAATAGCATAATAGGTATTGAAAATAATGCCCACCATATTCCAACAGATATAAAAGACCATTGAATTGCACTAGTACTATTTGCTAAACCAAAGGATTCGGGATAAGATAACATTAAAAAGTTAACCACAATAAGTATACCACCTCCAAGATATCCTAATGAATACCCTAGAGCAGAAACATAATCTACTGTCTGCTCGTTACTGACACTTGGCAACAAAGAATCATAAAAGGTATTGGCACCAGAAAATCCAATAGTCGCAAAAATATAAACCAATAAAGCGATCGGCCACATACCTTGAGCAACAAATCCTAAGCCTACTGTCATCACAATACCCAAAAATGCAAAAAATATTAAAAATCTTTTTTTGTAGCTTCCTCTATCTGCAATTGCACCAAGAAAAGGTGCTAACAGCGCAACAACAATTGAGGCTAAAGAGTTTCCTAGCCCTAAATAAAAAGTACTAATTGATAAATTACTTGGATCTGACCAATATTGAGAGAAGAAAATAGGAAAAAATCCTGCCATGACAGTAGTAGCAAATGCTGAATTTGCCCAGTCATATAAAGCCCAACTATAAATTTTTTTTTGATTCATTATCCCTTCCTCACAGACAACTTAATTGTTATACCGTCTAAATCAAAAGATTCTCTAAGCTGATTATGTAAATATCGCTTATAAGCAACAGTGATCAACTTAGGATAATTGCAGAAAAAAGCAAATATTGGTGGAGAGTATTGTACCTGCTCTATAAACTTCAGTTTTATCGACTTTCCTAGTGATGCTTGAGGCGGATGCTTTCTAACCGCCTTTACAAGCCATTCATTTAATACTTTTGTACCAATTTTATCCCTTTGCTTTTCAAATACCGTCCAAGTTTCGGATAATATATTCGAAATACGTCTTTTTGTTAAAGCAGATACAAAAAGTACTGGATAGTATTGGATTAAAGGAAATTCATGAGCCATCTCTTCCTTAAATATTTCTGCTGAAATATTTTTATTAGCTGTTAAGTCCCATTTATTAACTAGAATTACCATCCTCTTTCCTCTACGAATGATCTCGCTAGCAATTGTTTTTTCTTGTTTTGTAAAACCTTTTTCTGCATCTATGACAAGCAAAACAACATCGGATCTAATTAATGAGTCAATCGCTCTTAGTGAGCTATAATACTCAATATCATCATCAACCTTACTTCTCTTTCTCAATCCCGCAGTATCTACAATCTTAATTGAATGTCCATGCCATTTGATATGAGTATCGATAGAATCTCTTGTTGTTCCAGCAATATCTGACACAATTGCCTGCTCTCTTTGAATCAAAGCGTTAAGAATAGATGACTTACCAACATTTGGCATTCCAACAATAGATATTGACATAGATTCTTCATCCATATCATCAAAATCTTGCCCTTCAAGGTCTTCATACGCAAATAAGGTGTCCAATACATCTCCTACACCTGCTCCATTTAACCCTGAAATTGGTACAGGCTCCTTAAGGCCTAAACTAAAAAATGGATTTATTCTATCAGTATGATCTGGTGTATCGCACTTGTTTACTGCCAAAACATAATTTTTACTAGAATGTCTAACCATTTTCGCTAATTGACTATCATTTGGATTTAGTCCATCCTTTCCATCAACCATAAAGATGATACCATCACACTCATTTAAAGCCTCAATAATCTGCTCTTTAATTTTTTCATTAAAAATATCTTCATTTGAGCTTACAAAGCCTCCAGTATCAATAATATCAAATCCTTTATTAAGCCATTCACCTGATGCATAAATTCTATCTCTAGTTACACCTTCGACTTGATCAACAATAGACGTTCTTTTTCCTGACAGTCGATTAAAAAGTGTTGATTTTCCGACATTTGGTCTTCCAATTATGGCAATTCTGGATTTTTTACTCATGTTGTTGAATTATACAACTATCGTAATTGTTGTGCTATAGAATTATTTTAGCAAAAAAATAAATAATTCAATCCAAAGAACGAATGTAACAAGCAATGAATATTGAAAAGGAATTCTTCTTTTAGATATTTTTGGATTAACTGTTCGGATATAATAATGCCATACTCTTAAAACAACATATAGCCATGCTAAAGTTAAATTAAATAAAGATACATTGTTGACAGTATATGCACATAAACAAAAGATTAAAAAAACTACTGGAGCCTCAAAAAGATTTTTATACAGCTCTCTTGAAGCTTGGATATCATTTGGAATTTCTTGCCAGCCTGGCATATACTTTAACCATCTGGGATCTAACTTTTTATTTAACACTGACTTTCTTATTAGCATTGCATTAACAACTAAATGAACATGCATCATTAGAACTAAAGGAAAAATTGGAAAAAGAATTAAAGCAGGATCTAGATTACTGCCCAAGATAAACTCGTAATGGTTCACTTCTTGTTTTATGAGCTAATCTTCTAATAGCTTTTTCTTTAATTTGTCGAACACGTTCACGTGTTAAGCTAAACTGCTCTCCAATTTCATTTAGTGTGAAAGATCTATCGCGATTTATACCAAAGTACATTTCAATAACAGCGCGCTCTCTGTCAGTTAAAGTGCTTAGCGCTGAAGCAATTTCTTCTTTCATAGATGTATCCATTACTTTGTTATCAGGATCTTTTTCTTGCTCATCTTCAATAACATTGATTAGCGAGCTATCTTCTCCTTCTGCGAATGGAGCATCTAAAGAACTATGTCTTCTTGAGTATTGCAAGGCATTGAATACTTCTTCGGTTTTAACTTCAAGCTGATGACTAATCTCTTCTACTTTTGGAGGTCTACCCATTTCAGCTTCTAGCTTTTCTGCTGCTTTAGTAATCTTGGTGATAGTTCCCACTCGATTTAAAGGCAATCTAATTAAACGACCTTGTTCAGCTAATGCCTGCAGTATTGCCTGTCTAATCCACCAAACTGCATAAGAAATAAATTTGAATCCACGTGAAGGATCAAATCTCTTAGCGGCCTTAATCAGACCTAAATTTCCTTCATTAATAATATCAGAAAGAGATAGACCATTTCCCTGGTATTTTTTAGCAACAGATACTACGAATCTAAGATTAGCTTCTACTAATTCTTTCATCGCTTGCTTGTCACCTTTTTCAATACGAACAGCTAACTCTACTTCTTTTTCAGGAGCTAATGGTTCATACTGTGAGATTTCAGAAAGATACATACTGATGGTACCACTAGAAACTTTTGATCTTCTAATTCTTTCAGCTGCTCTCTCTTTTGCATTTTTCATAGCTTCAGCTTTTTCCAGTCTCACTAAATCTGCTTGTATTTCCTTGTCAGATTTAGCTACTTTCTTTTTTGAAGCTTTCTTTGTTGCAGCTTTCTTTTTTGGAGCTTTTTTTGTAGGAGTCGCAGACTCCATTTTTAGAATTTCTTGCTCTACGCTTAATAATTCTTTTTTAAATGCTTTTTTCTTAGTTTTTTTTACAGCCAATTGATGATTTCCTTTTGATAAAAAATAATTGTTTTCACGGCGTAAAATTTAACAAATCCTGACTATTTTCCAAGGTATTTTATTTATCTACATCATGTAGAGCGTCGTCGAGATTTTTAAATTTAAACTTAAATCCACTCTCTATTGTTCTCATTGGCAAGGTCTTGGGTCCATACAATACCATTTCACTCATGTCTCCAGCCATTCTTGTAATAAAGCTTGGAATAAATAATATCCATGGAATAATACCTCTATAATGTTTTCTAATTGTATTATAAAAGTCCTTATGTGTAATTGCTTTAGGAGAAATTAAATTAAAAGGACCTTCAAGATTGCTATCAAGAGCATGATGAATAAATCCTACAACGTCATCAATATGAATCCATGGAAAATAATTATTTTTTATTCCAGGAATTGGAATTGAGAAAAAAGATGAGAGGCCAATTAATAAAGAGAATTTCTTTGTAAGAACCATTCCAATTCTAAGATGCACAACTCGCATACCTTGATTTGAGAATATTTCACAAGACTTTTCATTCAATTGACATACTTTTGATAAAAAGGAATCTCCGCTCTTAGAAGTTTCATTGACTTCACTATCATAGTGCATAGTCTTTTTACTATAAAACCCAATTGCAGAAGCATTGATTAATACATTACTATTTATTTTATTTTTTACTAAAAATTCTGACAAAGTTTTTGATAAATTTATTCTACTATCTAAAATTTTTTTCTTTGCATTTTCTGTCCACAATTGAGCTACAGATTCTCCGCTAAGCTTAATAACAGCATCAATATTTTTTAACAATTCTACATCTGTAGATTTCCAATCGACAAAACTTACTTGGCTATCAAACTTCTTTTTATGCTTTAATGGATTTCTAGATAAAATAATGACGCTATGATTTTGCAATAATAAAGAATTAACTAATCGAGATCCAATTAACCCCGTACCTCCAGCAACAAGAATTTTCATTTTTTGGCTAATGCACTCATTACTTTTTTGATTTTAGCTTGAGTTTCAGCACTAAACCAATTACTAATTAATATTTCATAATCAAAATCGGTCTCGTGCATTAAAGATTGTTTTAATCTAACAAATGGTTCTCCTGCATTGATATAAAACCCTGCTAATTTTTTTGCTCTTTTAAGAGCTTCTGAGGTTGCTCTCTTTTTACCAATAAAAGGGTTTCCTATATACTCATTAATTAGCCCTTTTTTATAAGCTTGTTTAGGAGTATACATTTTACATTGCGTTGCTACCTCAAAAAGATTTTCTCTACTAATTGAATGACTAATAATTGATAACATATCTGGTGGTAAATCAATACCGATTGCCATCTCATTCAGACCCATTCTATGCATACCAAACATTCCATAGCGATAGTCAGATGCTAGTGCTATCAAACAGCCTCCTGCAATTGCATGACCACCTACTATACTTATTACTGGACCAGGAAATTCTCTAAATGATTTCAATAAGTCTGCCAAGGTGCCAAAAATAAGAGCAACTTCTTTTGGATCTTTAGCTCCCATTAGATCTTTTAAATTCAATCCTGCGCTGAATACTTTTTCATTACCCATAAGAATAACAGCCTTACATTCATCGTAATTTAGCTCCGCTATAAGTTCTTTTGCTCTAGTAACGCTTAGTAGATTTGGGCCTTTTTCACCCATGTTAATAACTTTAATATCATTTTCAATTGTAATGTTCATAATAAGTGTTCCTTAATTATATTTCATTCTTTATGGCATCAAAAACCGGAATGCTTCTTTGATCAGTGAAATCAAAACATACTAATGTCATGTCACATTTAATAGCGCACTCATCATCGCCTTCTTTGAACATACCATATTCATAATCAAAACTTTTTCCCCCAACACGAGATACTCTAATACCAATTGTTAATTTTTCTGGATGACTTATCTGTTTTAAATAATCAAACTTCATAGAAGCTACTATAAATGGAAATTTATATCGATCATAGGGTTCAAGACCTATATCAGCAGCATGCCTCACTCTTACATCTTCAATGAGCGTTACAGCAGTACCATGGTTTAAATGACCTAACATATCCTCATCATACCATCGGGTTTCAATGTCATAGAATCTTTTAAATTTGTCTTTTGTCATTAATCAATTAAAAATTGTGAATTGTTAATAGGAAAAATACATTCTTCTTTTTTTCCAAACCAGCTATATCTTCTCTTAGCTACTAAATCGTATAACTTATCAGCTAAAAAAGGTGGTAAAAAAAATTGAATATATCTTAAAGGATGATTCAATGCATTTAATACAATAAATGCAGCTTTTGATTTTGTAAATGTTTCATTACCCTTTTTTACAACAACGGTGTTCATATCATTAATATATTTTTTATCT
>Ga0115554_1003289_pt1 | contig 10928 bp, 4 predicted proteins | sample COGITO_mtgs_1104_3_FD_87283 | JGI IMG/M metagenome (GOLD analysis project Ga0115554, IMG submission 87283) | Pelagic marine microbial communities from North Sea - COGITO_mtgs_110404 | ecosystem: Environmental > Aquatic > Marine > Epipelagic | place: Germany:Helgoland, sampling site Kabeltonne... | reverse complement strand
TCCCCCCACCCCACCCAACACCTCCCCCTTACGAATTTGTTCTTATTTTTTTTTCTCAAACCCAACCCCCCCCTCCCCCCCCCCCCCCCCACGTCAAAACACAAATAACCCACAAAATCATCGCAAATTCAAAATACGAACAACAACGAATTAGATTCACCCCGCCCCTTTTCTTCTTGCCAGCCTATGGTGAATTTGCCACGAAGGAATCTGGAAATGGCACGGCAAAGTGCAAAATTACTGGGAGTTTGACTGCGGGAAAACTCTCATTTGAGCGTTCGACGTACACGGTGAACCACCAGATTGAGGTTCCTCGGCGGTGGGCTGATGGCGTGAAGGAAATGATACGGGAGATCAATTTTGTTGAATGCCTTACTGACATAAGGTCTTGTGTGTTAGTTGGGGGGCGGGTTTGGAAAGGAATAGAAGTGAGATATCTAGAGGATGAGAGCTCGTCTCTAAACAATCAGTTCGAAAAGATAGACGGTAAGTACGTCTTCGAAGCCGCTTGCTTCTCTTGGAACACGTATTTCATCTCTCGAGTATATTTTCTCACTCCCCTCCCTAACCCAATTATACATGTAGTCATCCAAGCGTCAGACTTTAAGTTTGTCTTCGTGGTTCGGTGCCGCGAAACTTCCAATTATTTCGTTCTGAAAGAGCTATCTTGCCCACCTGGGAAGCATTTTAACGTTAACTTCTTGTCCGTAGAGCCTTTCTATCTTTCTTCATTACATGCTAACCTATCTCAGCCTTTTCCCGGGGTGATCACTCCCCCCCAGAGCTATTGCGAGTACGTTCGCGTCAGTCTAGTCTATGAAATGATGACGATGGACCTTTTCACTGGGATAGAAAAATTTGCTAATAAGCACCGCTTGGAAGGTGTCACTGAAGACATAGCTATTGTTTGGCTCGCGCAGCTAATCCGGAGTGTGAAGCACCTCTCCTCGAGAAATATTGTTCATAGGGATCTGAAGCCCGAAAACATTTTCCTCGACAACAAAGGAAACTGTGTTTTGGGGGACTTTGAGTTAGCTGAAGCGGTAGTCGAAGGGGAGCTATGGACGAAGCCTGGTGGTATCGTTGGGACTCCCCTTTATATTCCTCCCGAAGTTTTTACTGCACCCAGCGGGCAGGCACAGCATAGCCTCGAAAAAAGTGACATGTGGGCTCTGGGCATCATTGGCTACGAGTTAATCAGCAACACCAACCCTTGGGACATTGATGTTGTTAGAACCTCATTTCCATCGATGTGCAAGATTATCACGGGCACCAAGCCAAGGAAGAGCCCCATTATGAGTGACCTGTACTGGGACTTCATACAGGGGCTTCTCCGCTTCACTGTCGAGGAGAGATTTGGCCCGGACGAAGCTTTGGCACACCCTCTTTTCAACAACGTTAGGGATCGAATTCATGATGTTGAGAAACTTTGGCCGAAGGGCGAGGCAGAAGCGCACCCCGAGGTTAAATCATTTGTCAAGTACACCATCGAACCCAACTGTTTGCAATTTCGGCACAAAGTCCCCTTCGAGAGCCCAGTTACTCCCACTAGAAGAATGTTCGGGAGTCCGTTTGCTTCTCCTAACAACAGTCCGAATGGGACTGAGGATAGGATCTTGCCTGAATCCACCTCGACACCAGTGTCATCCTTGTCTGCGGTGTTTCTCGATCGGACAGGGTCCAGGGACGAAGTTGTGGGAAAGGAAGAAGACAAAAATGAGAAAAAAATAGTTCTTCCTCAGTTGATTGTTGGATAGATATTCCTTTGGGGGGGGGGGATGGGGATAATAAATTTTACAGTGAGTGCATATAATGGATCTGCCATATGGGCAAAGAAGGGAAAGCCCCCCCGGCATTTAAAAAAAAAAAAAAACACTAAGCGTTTTTCTTCCACTAAGCACGTTTATCTTCTTTTGTTATTTTCCGTCATTTTTTTTCTTCAAAACTCGAGCTTACTGAACGCATCATCTGCAAGTTTTCCAGCAAGGAAATCTAAATCTTCATCGCTCTCAATATTGTCGTTGTCTTCCCCATCTCCGTCTTTCCTTAGGAAGTTTTGCTTCTCGTTGGCATTGTCAACGTCCATGTCCACGTCTTTGTCTTTGTCGCGATTGAATTGCACAGTTCTCCTCGTGCTATCCCCTCCTCTGTTCCGTCGCGGCGTGACTTCCCTTTGTTTTCCAATCTTCAGAATGCTCTTTCTCTCTCCCTTTCCGGACATCTCCTTCCCATTAGGGTTATCAGCTTCAATCAAGCGCCTTTTCTCCCTCTCAAATTCAAGATTTTTTTGATACGCTGCTTCTCGCTCCTCAGCCTCGGCTTCTTTTGATAAGGTGTTTGCTGACGAAAAAGTGTCCAAATGATTGAAAAAATCCCCAATAACTAGCTCGCTACAGGCTCTCTCACTTCCCAGATTTTCATGGTCTACCCCATTTGCTTCCCCCCCCTCCTGAGCTCTGGTAGCGTCCATTTCCTCTTTACTTTTGATCGCATTGGAGAAGAAGGCGGCGAATGAATAAGACTCGCCAACCCCAAGGCCACCCCTCCCCCCTCCCCTTCTTACCCTGCGTTCTTCCTTCTTTTTATCATAAGCCGCCTTTCGCAAAGCCATTTTTTTCTCTGTTGCAAGTCGCTCTCTCTCACCACTCCTCCAGCAGCTGCCGCAGTATACTTGGGTGACGTTGATACCCACTCTCTCCGGCGCTTTACTCTTGCTGAAGCCGGCTTGTAAATGTTGAGGAACACTTCCCATTTTGACTTTGCTATTGGTCACCTTGACTTTCTTCTTCTTTTCGTCTTGGAAACGACGCTGCACGTGCTTCATCGTGTGACTATCGCGTTCCCGAAAGCGCTTACCCCCGCCCCAGCGTTCTACTTGCGTCCTGACAATTTTCTGGATTATTACCACTGCTTCAGTTGGTCTTTTCTTTTTGAATCTTGACCCATACCATTGTTGGCTGATTCGAAACCCGCCGGCATCGGTAAAGAAAGTCAGCTTCATGAACTTTATGATTACACCGGCCGCCTCAGGTTCATTGAGTTCTTCCCTTCCTCCCGTAGCCATGGCCCAATTTTGCCGTCTCTTGCTGCGTGGTGTGAGGACATCATCATTCCCCAAAACTTGTGGTTTTTGGTCAAAGACAACACCTGGCAAATATTTGTGCTTATACAAATACCTTTCATTGGCCACGTCCCAGATTTTATCGAACTTTTTCTTCACTTTAGCGCCGACCTTGTTTTTGGCGGCTACCTCTCGGCGACGAGCACGTAATTGGGTATTGACTTTGACCATCTGGATTGCGACATCTTTTTTCCAGCGAAGCCAGCGTTGAATGCGCTTTGCATTGATAACTTTAATTGCGTGTCTCCTCCGGTAATTGGCCTGCGTGAGCTCAATAAGTTTGATCCTTCGAATTTCAACGTGGATTTTCTTCATTTTCCTGTAGTTCCAGACAGCCTGCACAAAAAGAGCGGCGCGCTCCTCTTTAGCGCGACTAGTTCGCCCAAACTTTCCCACCTGGGCGATGCGCCGCAGTGCCAAATCGTTGTTCCTAATCATAGCCTGGGCAGCTTCCTTTGTCCTCTCCTTGACCTGTAAAACTTCCCTCTGTTTGGGTGTCAGGATGTTCTGCAGGATCCCTCCCCCCCGCCCCCCGGATGCCGTACTTGGATCTCCACATGATAACTTCAATGCTTCTTCTTCGTTCTTAATATTCAGCTCCATTCTCTTCACCCGGTTTTCAGCGTCCTCCAAGACTTCGACAAAGAGTTTGATTTCTTTGAGCTCTTGCGATCCATTTTTGAGCTGTTTTTTCATGGTCGTTTCTGCTGCCTTCACGCGGGTCGCAATCGGCTTGAATTTATTAAGAGATTCTTTTATTTCTCTATGTACAACTGCGCTTCGCAGTTTCTCTACGATGAGTTCTATCTGGTGGACCTTAGAAACGGATAGAGCGTACTTTCCAGGAGGTTTTCTATTCTGAACGAGCTGCATCAAGTGCTTTGCCTCGTCGTTCACATGGACCATGAAATCTTCTAATCGCTCCCAGCGCTGCTCGTTGGTCAATGTCTTCTTTTCAACTTTGGCACGTCTTTCTAAAATTTTGTTATAGTAGTAGTGACAATGGCGGATAAGTTTTTTCTCCTTCTTCATTTTCACTGCCGTCCTTCTCGCGTGCCGGTCAGCCCCTTCTTTATCTCCCTTCATCAATGCATTCTGCATGCGCAAGCCGTCGAAGTATTTTTGTGCCTTGACGACGAGCGCTTCCCTCTCAGACCACATAATTGACAAGCGAGACTGCGTGCGGCTCATGGTCTCGGCAGCATTTGCTACGATCACCTTTACCTGGGCTTCCGTTTTATCAATGAATTCGTTCTCTTTCATAATGGCCTCGCTCTCGAAGACCAATCTCCTTCGCAAGCGTTCGCAGCTCACGTAAAAATGAAACTGTTCCCCCTTGAGCCTATCACTCCACATAATGAGCTGCCGTTTCCATTTCTTGTACGTCCCACAATTGATCTTGCGAACGGATAACGCCGCGACAGACAGCTCCTCACTCCGCTTGCGTTGTTTGTTGTAGCGTTCGCACACTTCGATGTGTTGAAAAATTTGTCTCAGCACCTCCTCTTTCCAGGCACGACTTGCATCAATCATTTTTCGCAAAATGACTTTTCGGGCGGACAAGAGTTTTCGCAGCGCATTAAGTTTCTTTACGTGCTTTATCTGCAAGAAAATGGCTTTCCGTACCTCCTGAGCGATGAGCTGAATGCTATCGAGCTCTATTTTGACAACCTGGGGGTATAAAAACCTAACGGCGTTGGTTTCGACATTCCTCACTTTTCGGATAGGATTTCCCTTGAAAGCATCCAAATTGTCGCATACCTTTCGCATTTCGGGGTAGAGGTACTCAAATTCGCGTTTTGCCAAGTCACCAATCAGTCCGCTGTTGATATAGCTTGAAGCTTCAATCACATGGTCAATGCATCTAGTTGTCACCAGGAGAAGAGCGTTTTCCCTCCGCACGCTGTTATCCACTGATAGAGAAAAAATCCTGATGCTTGCAAAACCGCTGTTTACTATGACCTGTTCGTAAACATTCTCCACCTCCGGCTTATAAGTGGTATCAATGGTGCTGCTCACGTTGACCAAAGCGCAGCTGATTATCCAAGGGACGTAAGTTGCAACCGCCCCCGTGATCAAAGATGACTGTAGCTTCTTACTCCTCGTAGCTACGTGGAATTTCTCCATCATGCGATTCAGGTCTCTCTTGCGTTGCGTTGCGGTCAAATTTGTGATAACGGTCGATTCGGCCGGGTCAAACAGATACGTTTTAAGCGTTGATGTATGCGTATTCGATAAGTAGTGGGTCACTAGGCGATTCATACTTGGGTAGTATCCGGCAGGTGACTTGGGCAAATTCGTCTCCATCCACGACAGAAGGTTGGTGTAGGTTATTCTGCCGACGCATGTGCGCTTCTTGTGAACCTTAGAAGATACAACCACATTCATATGGTCACAACAGCCCTCGACAGCATCTTTCATTATCTTCTTGGACACAAGGCTACAGTCGAGGGGATTATTTATAGAATTGCCCGTTTCATCGGCAATCAGCATTTTTAAATAGGGTACGCTAGGCTTTATTGGGAAGGCAAAGCGTAGTAGTCTCGCCTTTAAGGGCTAAAAAGGTGCGTTAGAGGATACCACAGGGAGAGATGCCGTACCTTATAGAAAACCAAAATTAACCACTCACCTGCAATAGCTCATCTTTCATCATCGTGGCGATGGGTGTGCTCAAAAACATGCTTCGTTTGTGGTGGCTCATGGGACGTTTAATCGCGTCGCACACAAAACTTGCTGAGATCTTCAATTGCTCGCCGCGGAAGTCAATCTTGTGTTTCAACTTGATGATGCTGTCTTGCAGGTAAAGACCGATGCGACCACGGCTAAAAACAGTGAATTTGTGCGTGCGAAGATCGTCATGCAGTTGCCTGTTAATCACCACGAATCTGCGAGAATATCTTTGTATGACGATGCTTGCGAGTTGCTCCTTCTTCGAAATTATAGCACCGGCAACAAACATCCGAAAGTAATACCGAGTCATGTAAAAAAGCCCGAACTCCATGCAGCGTTTTTCACGCTCCTTCTGCCACCAAAGGGTTTTTATGAATCTGTAATACTGTTGTTCGCATAGCTTATTTGAGAGTTTCACAACTGCATCGTGGCGTTCTTCGCAAGAGATCCGATAGCGAGTGTAGTAGACCCACGATAAATATACTTGTCGGACAAACATCTGGAAGTAGTGGTCCTTGGCCGTCAAAACTAGCTCTCTCTCGTTCACCTTTTTGAGCGCAAAGATTTGGAATTTGGCGAGAGCACCTTTTTGAAACTTTTCATTCCGTTTCTTGATCATCAAATCGGAATTCTTTTTGATAGCATTGAGACGGAGAGATTTCACTCGGAGGTTATAGAAACGCATCTTACGCGAAAAGTAACGCCACATGTCCATAAAGTGGCAAAAATTCTTCCAATTCTTCATTGTCAAAAGCTTTAAACGCGTCTCTCGAGCCTGTGCATATGAAAGTTAGTGATAGTGATAGTGACTGTGCAGGAGATTTAAATCGAACTTGCACGACTGTAAGAGGCAGCCATCCTCACCTTTTTTGCCCCACTCCAGGCTGTTAAAGCACTCTGGGCTACCTTACAGATGTCCATTGCCCTTTTCAACTGTCGCCGGCCGGATTTCCCACAAAGTATTGTGTGCGCTAAGTGTAACCTGCTGATACACAGGGCAGGGTGGTCGCTGAACAAGTGAAGCCCTGTCGAGTCCGTCCAGCCGCCAAATTGCATCTCGCAGACGTTCACAGCCATCTCCGCCGCATCTTGCGCAAAGGATTCCTTGCAGAATTTGCGCATCCGATGAAACTGCGCAACCTTGCTCCAACACTGACTCTCAATACTCATGAGCATCGATGGTAGGTTCTCTGGTTCAATAGGACGACCGTCGATTTTCCATATTTCACGCAAGTTGTTCGAGACCTCACGACAAGCAACCGCAATAAGTGATGCCTCGGCGATGTTGACTAACATCGCGTGGTCTCGAGTTATCTGGAGAATTCTATCCTCGTCATCTATGAGGTCAAAGCGTAGGTCGTCAATTTTTTTGACCAAGCTCGACTTCCGGACACTTCGGGGAAGGGATTTAATCATTCTTGTGCAAGCCTTCTTCGGTCGCCCACACATGAAGCACTGTGAAGTTGCATAGAGATGTTCTTTACCTTCGTATCGAGGACGAATCAACTCGATCAGCCGTTTACAGTTGTTGTGTAATACCATCCCGATAGAATCAACTGTATGATATTTGTGCATGGCTTTTGGGACGGTATCAGCAAGGGTCTCCTTATCTATCTCAGGTGGTGCAATCGACAGCCACGATTTTAAGAGGGGAATCACGACAGTATTCTCCTGAATTGAAGCGTAGAGATCCTCAATAGGGCAGATGACGTTCTGAAAATATTTTCGATTTCTATACCATTGCTGGATCAAGGTCGCAGCCAAGTAGTCCCTACGGAGGCGACAAGCCTTCAAGGCCACCTGTTGGTATTTCCGAATGTTCAACTGCTTCAAAAAAAGAACGCGCTGTCTTCTGCCTCGAAACAGCCGCTGTATGTAAGTCGCAGCAGCCTCACTGTAAAGGAGAAGCTTCGTTTCTTCATATGATTGTGTGAGAGCGTCGATCATTATTGACGGCATTTTATTGGCGAGTTGGTTATTAGGACGGTGCTTTTTAGGTGTATCATTTGTGCCTGGTTTGGCCTTTGGGGACGTAGAGTCGTGATTAGAGAGAAATTGCTGTTTGTGGGTGTGCTTTTTGGCCGCGTCAACGATGCAATGCTCCACCTTGGTTTCTTCATGACTTTCAAGCTCCTGGGGGGTCATATTCTGCTTCATGTGTTCCTCAGCTTCCAGCGCTTTTTGAAGCTTCTCTTCACGCTCCTTGGTAAGCTCTTCAATAAGCGCATCCACAGAAAAATCCTTGGCCCACTGCGGGGTCTTGACGCGCCTCCTTTCCAACTCCTCTTGCAGGCGCTTGTTCTTGGCAATGCGTTCCATTTTCAATTGTCTCTCGTACTCTTTTTGCCGGTTCAGTTTATGTTTGCCCTGTATACATTTGATAAGATTAGCTGCTCGCTCCGACTTTGCTCTTTCCTCTTCTCGACGAGAGGCAGTCTCCTCTTTGGTTTTCGACACAACTCCCTTGTGAACAATCTTGAGCATGTCCTGAATCCAGCTTGTAGTGAGACTCATATCCGCAGTTGCAACGTAGTATTTTTTATTTATCCCTTTGTGTTGTAATCGAACCGTTATTTCCACCGAATGCAGCTTGGCCATCTTCTTCTTACCCCCATTCAGAGAAGAAATCAATCGGGGCACCTCACCACCGTAAATTACCCGAGAATTGGACAAAGACAGGGCCAGATTGCACTTGGCACTTGATTTATGATCATGAAACGAGAGCAACTTGGTAGCTGGGTCCAGAATACAATACTGCTCTATCCAAGTCAAAGGGTCTGTCTTTAGCTTGTAATTTGACTGGAGAAACAAGTGCCCAGCTAAAGTTAGCGAAGTATCATTGTTGGCAAAGGTGTGAGCGTTTTCTTGGTACATTTTGGTTTGTTCTATTTCATTGTACTCCTTTCGCGACTGAAGCTGTGCGGTAGTAGGCTTTGGGTTCTTGGTCGGTGTCGGGGGACCACGTAAATGGACTGTGTTGGTAGAGTCCATGTAGTATCGGGATGGCTTTGGTTTCGGTAAGTCATTGTCATCTTTTATTACACTATGCGAGCGTTGACTCATAGATGTGTTTTGAGAGGAAGCAACGGAAGACGGTGTGGAGGGTACTGAGAGGGATTGGGACTTGTTGGAGCGGTTGGGTGAGGCACGCATATTTGTCACAGAGTGACTGTATTGCAAATATTCATCATGTTGCTGTAGAAAGTCAGAAGAAATCGGTTCTCTCTGAGTGGATAGAAATTTCGATAGCCTACGCCTCCCCGCATCTTGCTTTATCGGACTAGTTGTTGATTTAGGACGGTGACGAGTTGAAATAGTCGGGAGGTCCATGGTTTAGCTTAGACGTTTTTAGATGTACCGGTCGACGGGAAAAAGCTGCTGTCGATAGGTTTGCGGCGAGCAGCGATACAAAACCAGCATATTTGAGTATTTTTTAATCTGGTTCATTTTTTTTTTGGAATTTTATTCTGCGGCGAGAGGCGAGAGGCGAGAGAGAAACAAACAAAAAGAGAATGGAAAACATGGAGGCTGCAATAAGACAGATGAATGAGGATGAAGCACAGTCTATACAACGAAATCGCAACAGTGTTTAAGTACCAGCAAATAACGCTGACGAAGAAAAAATCAGAAGCAAATGATCTCAAATGCAAAGGTAAAAACAAATAGGAAGACAAAGAGTTGCCACCTTTAAAAAACTTATCAAATCTATTTTGGGTGTTGTTTGTTCACCATTTAAACCAATTCGGGGTATATCGCAAAAGTCAACATGCCGCATGGCCCATCTTCTTGACTTATGTCTGGGACATTACGGCTGATGCGAATGAAACCATCCTCTCCCCATTCTTCTCCCCATGAATTCTTGATTTTCCAGTAGTCTCCGCCACTCCTATCGTTCCCATAGCCAACAACCAATACACCGTGGTCATGACAGGTAGAATTAACGTGGTTCATGATTCCATGGTGGTATAGTTGCCAGTGGTAGTTTGCACAAACAGCTACTGTGACAGGGGTAAGTGCAACGGCATCTTTCATGGCAGACTCAGATTGTGTATAAAGACCGTGGTGGGTGCTGTTGAGCAGAGCGGGGGTGACTTGGCAAGTAGTGGTACAATCAGGAGCAGTGCCATTTCCCGAAACGTAAGGAAAGTCCGATTCATAACAGAGAGAATTTGCCGATACATAGTCGAAAGCGTCTGGTAGCCATCCCCCAGCACAGCCATTATCACCTTCGTCGCAGCTCACAAGCATTTGTTCACTAAAATTTACTGCTTCGTTATAGCGAATAGCGAAGGCTCCTTCGTAGGCACCGACAGTGGAGAATGCCCAGCAAGACCCACAACTCCCTTGGTCCGCGATAGACGAGACAGCTATACCGCCGTTATCCACAGACCAGTCAACAGAATCCTTATTTGATTCTGGGATGACAGTCCTAGACAATTTCCGACTCCATCCGCCAAAATTGCTGAGCATCAGGGTCGCAAATTCATGTTCGGAAAGGTGACTGAATCGATTGTGCGCAAGAAAATACGTGGTCATGTCATCAGCGTTGTGTTTCTGGATAATTGCATCATTTTGTTGGTAGTTGTCAAAAGCTTTGGATCTTTCGGCATGGTTGTTGAAAAAGAGGTTGTAACGAATGACATGGGCATTGAAATTAGATTGGAGTCCATCTATGGCCATTGATAGGGTAATAACCGCAGCAAGAGAGAGAAAAAACATGATTTCTCGACAACTTAATTTTTGTCCCGACTTTCCTGCCAAGAACCAAACCAGCTCCAGTCAGTTTTTTTTTGACTGGTCCCTGAAAATTTCATCCAGTCGTTTTTATCTCCCGAATATTTCGAATAACCTTAAATTGAGTCAATAAACCTCACGTTGTAAGTTATTTTATCCCTCATGTTCGCAATGGAAGTGTTCACCCCTCGCCTGTGTAATATCGGACCGCTTCTTCTGATTTGTTGCGAGAAATCTAACCCTAAATATCCTCCCCAACTTAATTTTTTTTCACAGAAATAAACACCACAAAGGAAAAAATGAAATTCGCCGCTTTTTCCCTCCTGCTTCCTGCTGTCGCTGCCCGCGAACTCGAAGCCTGGTCTTACAGCTACGAAACGCCTGATACCGTTGACTACAGCTA
>Ga0115554_1003282_pt1 | contig 10949 bp, 6 predicted proteins | sample COGITO_mtgs_1104_3_FD_87283 | JGI IMG/M metagenome (GOLD analysis project Ga0115554, IMG submission 87283) | Pelagic marine microbial communities from North Sea - COGITO_mtgs_110404 | ecosystem: Environmental > Aquatic > Marine > Epipelagic | place: Germany:Helgoland, sampling site Kabeltonne... | reverse complement strand
TCGCTTCCCAATGATTGAGTTTCCAGTACTTTCAGTTACAACAACTCTTGAGGGAGCTAACCCTGAAATTATTGATGCAAGTATCACTAATATAATTGAAACTGCAGTTAATTCAACTACCGGTATTGAGTCAATCAAATCGAGCTCATCACCAGGGGTTTCAGTTGTAACTATCACCTTCAATCTAGACAAAGATATAGAAGTTGCTTTCAATGAAATTCAATCTAAAGTCGGTCAAGTTACTAGGCGACTACCTGATGATATTGTTCCTCCAGTAGTAAGGAAGGTGGAAACGAATGCCAGCCCTATTATGTGGCTTGGTTTTAGTGGCGACAGAACGATACAGGACCTAAATTTATATGCTACCAATATTTTAAAAAAACAATTGGAAACAATCGATGGTGTTGGTGAGGTTAGAATTGGAGGAAGAAGAGATAGAACAGTGAGAGTTAACTTAATAGTGGAGAAAATGTCAGCCCTTAATATTTCGGCAATTGACGTTGTAAATGCTTTTAATAGAGAGCACATACAATTACCTGGAGGGTACCTAGTAAAAGATCAGTCAGAGAAGATGTTCAAGCTTGATCTCGAATACCACCAAATAGAAAAATTAAATGACTTATTGGTTGCATACCGAAGTGATGGTCCGGTAAAAATTAAAGATATCGCAGAAGTTCAGGATGGCCTTGAAGACTATAGAGAAACAGCAAGATTTAACAGTCTGCCGTCAGTAGGCCTCGGTATTGTTAAGGTAGCTAACTCTAATACTGTTGAAATAATCAATAAAATAAAGCTTAAACTGGATAGCGATATACGACCTAATCTACCTTTAGGTGTTACGTTGGAAATATCCACAGATGATTCAGTTTTCATAAAAGCTATGGTGAAATCCTTGCAAAGCCATATTGTCGAAGGAACTATATTAGCAGCCTTTGTGGTTCTTCTTTTTCTAATGTCCTTGAGATCAACATTTATCATTGCAGTAGCAATTCCAATCTCATTACTAGGTGCTATAGCCGTCATGTACTTCTTTGGTTTCACTTTTAATAGCATGACTCTGTTGGCATTAATTCTTTTAATTGGCGTTGTTGTTGATGACGCTATAGTCGTTTTAGAGAATATATTTAGGCATCATCATGAGTATGACGTCAATCCGTTTGATGCGGCAATCAATGGAAGTAAAGAGGTTGTTTTTGCTGTGCTTACCTCTACTATGGCTCTAGTTTGTATCTTTGCACCTGTGATATATATGGATGGCATTATAGGGCGATTCTTTGAGTCTTTTGCTGTAGTTGTTACTTCGGGTGTCTTAATTTCTCTGATTGTCTCGCTAACACTCACCCCAATGCTATGTTCAAAATTTTTAATTAAAGAAAATTTTAATATTGGGTGGGACCAAAAAAAATTAAAAAAAAATAGGATCGTAGAAAAACTCGAGGCATTCTTCAAAATTTTAGAAGATTCATACTCCAAAATTCTTGCCAGTACATTAAATAATCGATGGAGAGTTCTTCTTTTAAGCTTTCTGATTGTATTGTTAAGCGGTTATTTTTTCGCAAATATCAATAAAGAATTAGTACCAGAAACTGATGAAAGTCGCTTCACCGTTCGCTTCAAAACGCCGTTAGGGTCAAACATAGACTATACCTACAGAAAGCTTTTGGAGATTGAAAATAAAATAAATACGCAAGAAGAAAATATTGCGAGCGTCTTTTCTTCTATTGGCCTAGGAAGTCAAGGGCAAGTAAATAGTGGCTATATTAGCGTAAGGCTAATTGATAAAGACTTACGAAAAAAAAGCCAAACTGAAATTATAAATAATTTAAAAACAGAATTTTCAATGCTTGCCGGAGTAAAAGCCTTTCCGGCAGGAGTTTCAATTGCGGGTGGGCAAAGATCTGAAAAATTAAAATTTTCTCTCATAGGTCCCAGTATTGAGAAAGTTGCTCAGTTTAGTAGCGAGCTCCAAAATAAGCTATCTGAGAACACAAAAATAGGAAAAATTGATCTTGATTTGCAGCTTAACCTTCCGCAGCTTATTCTTGATATTGATAGGGAAAAAGCTAGCAGTCTGGGTATATCTGCTAGAGACATCGCTGAGTCAATTTCCGTCCTAAGCAATGGTTTAGATGTAGCAAGATTTAATGATTACCCTGGTGATGGTCAGAGGTATGAAATTAGACTTAAGGCCAAAGAAGGTACCTTTCAAAAAACAAACGATCTTAATAAGATTTATTTACGAAGCAAAAGTGGGGAATTAGTCAGACTTGATACCATCGCTTCCTTTACCGAGGTATTAGGACCTGCTGTTATTGGTAGGGAAAACCTACAATATTCTGCTAATTTTTATACCGATCCTTCTATACCACTCGGAGAAGCCATTCAATTGGTAAGTGACGTGAGTATGTCCATCCTCCCCAGTGACTATAAAATTGAACTCGATGGGCAAGCAAAAGAATTTGCAAAAACATCAAAAAATCTATTCTTTGTTTTTATTTTAGCAACCGTCTTACTCTATATGGTCCTAGCCAGCCTATTTAACTCTTTTTTTCAGCCTATTATTGTTATGCTAGCTCAACCTCTAGCTGTGGTTGGTGGTATTGCCTTGCTATGGCTAACAGGGAAAAGTCTAAATATTTACTCTATGATTGGAATGGTTTTGCTGATTGGGTTGGTGGCGAAAAATTCTATTCTTCTAATAGACCTAACCAACCAACTCAGAGACAAAGGAAAGGAAACAAATAAGGCTTTACTTGAGGCTTGTCCGGTAAGGCTTAGGCCAGTATTAATGACTTCGTTAACACTTATTTTGGCATTACTTCCTGCCGCACTTGGTTTTGGGGCTGGGTCAGAGGAAAATGGGCCTTTAGCAATAGCTGTTATTGGCGGGATGATTTCATCAACACTACTAACCCTTATTGTAATTCCAGCAGCTTATTCATTATCGGCTCGATTTATCGACAAGAAATTATAGTTTTGTTACTTTTTGTACAATCAAGGAGCCAACCAAATCACCCTCTACATTAATTGTTGTTCTAAATGTATCCAAAAGCCTATCCATAGGAAGAAGCAGGGCTAGTGCTTCAAGAGGAAGTCCAAGAACCTGGAGTACCATTGCCATGGTTACCATTCCAGCGCTAGGTATGCCAGGAGCTCCAATAGAAGCAACCATAGCTATAAAAAATAAAATGATCTGTTGTGAAAGGCTAAGATCTATCCCAACAAGGTTAGCAATAAACAGTGCTGCGGCTGCTTCATAAAGTGCAGTCCCGTCCATATTGATGGTCGCTCCTAATGGAAGCACGAAGTTTGCAATACTTTTTGGCACCTTAAAAGTATTACACGCTACACTTAATGTAAGAGGAAGTGTAGCCGCACTAGAGCTAGTAGCAAATGCACTAATGAATGCAGGTCTGCCATTGCTCCATAAACTAAGTGGAGAAATTTTTGTAATGATAAAAAGTAAGGTAGGAATAATTAATAGGCCATGAATAAGCATAATCCCAATCACCGTAATAATAAAAATACTTAATTGGGAGAATAATTCACTAGATTGACTTTCAACCATCGTCACTAACAAAGAAAAAATTCCTATTGGTGCAAACATCATAATCCAATTTACAATTCTCATTATTACTTCATACAAGCTTTCAAAAACTTTTTTTCCTGCTTGTATTTTCGTACCACCACCATTAAAGCTAGCTCCGATTAAAATAGAAAAAATAATCAGAGGAAGTATATTTCCTGAAGATAGTGATTGAAAAGGATTTACAAACAAACCCAAAATAAATTGCTTTAAAAATTCCAGGATAGAAAGCGAGCTAGTTATCGCATTTTTCGCTTCTGGCCATGAATCCACGGTTATTCCCATGCCAGGCTTAACTAAATTCATTATTATTAAAGCCGTAAAAATTGCCAAAGACATAGTGCTAAAAAAATAAAGGAGGGTATATTTCCAGATGGTGCTAGATTTTTTACTATTGCCAAGATTTGACACGCCTACCACAATAGAAAAAAATACCAATGGGACAAGAATCATTTTTAATGAATTAATGAATAACTGCCCGATTATGACGTTTGCTTCAAGGAAAGCATTGTACAAAGACCACTGTGGATAAATTTTTAAAAATAATCCAAAAGAAATTCCCATTAACGCTGCCAGGAATATATTACGATTAATATTGTTCATTAAACTATACGCTCCATTAAAGCCCCAAAAAATCCATCAGTTTTATGCGTATGAGGGTTGAGTTTTAAAAAGTCTCCTTCCCCAATATCAACTCCGCTTTTGGCCATAATAATATGCTGAGGAATTATTTTAAAGTGCTGATTATTTTCTAAAAATGTTGCGATTATATTTTCATTTTCATCATTTAAAATACTACAGGTTGCATAAACTAAATAACCACCTTTTTTACATAATTTGGATGCAGCTTCCAAGATTGAGGCTTGCTTAGTCGCTAATTCGGCAAGAGACTCCTCTGTTTGTCTCCACTTCAGGTCCGGGTTTCTTCTTAAGGTCCCAAACCCTGTGCAAGGTGCATCCACTAGAACACGGTCCAACTTATTCCTTAATCGCTTTATTTTTAAATCATTTTCATTAGAAATTCTTTGCATAGCAATATTTGATGCTCCTGATCTCTTAAGTCTTTGTTTCATGTTTGCAAGACGTCTATCAGAGATATCAAAAGCATAAATTCTTCCAGTATTCTTCATCAATGCTGACAAAGCCAAAGTCTTACCTCCTGCTCCTGCACAAAAATCAGCAACCATATGACCTCTTTTAACATCGAGTAATAGAGTTAAAAGCTGACTTCCTTCTTCCTGAACCTCTATAACTCCACCTAAGAAAAGTGGGTGTTTTTGTATGGCTGTTCCTCTTGGCAGCGTAATGCCATGTTTAGATAATTCTGTTTTCTTGATTTTAACTACGTCATCTGGGAAAGATAAGTGAAACTCATTAACAACATCTTGAACTGACAAAGTTTTCAACGAGTTAACACGCAATTGAAGTGTTGCTGGTGATAATAACGACGTGCCAAAAGCAATAGCTTCTTCTTCACCGTAATATAAAACTAATTTCGCCCATATCCAATCGGGTAGACTAAGCTTTGTTGGCCATGAATCGATATGGACTTTATTTTTTTTCTTTTCTACTAACCATTCGATTTCATATTCGTCAGTCACTCCACTTAACTCTTTTATACTATGCCCCTTCAATACCAACAAATATACCAAAATCATTTTTTTACAATGAGCATCTCCGACAATTTCCTCAAGTAATCTTTTGTTCCTAATTACACCGTAATAGATTTCTGCAATGTCTGATCTATCGCTACTTCCTAAATTTCGATTATTCTTAAAGTAATAACTTAGCTGGACGTCAGCAGGTAAATTTTTTATCAAGCTTTCACCTAAAATATCTGCACATGCCTTAATAGCAAATCTATTCATTTTTTATTGCCTTTAACGTAATTATTTCTTGCACGATTACACTCAAATCATCCTGAGTTATTGAAATTTTTATCGGAAGGTATCCGTATTTTTCAGAAAGCCATAAATCAATTCGTTCTTGATCCTCGTAATTAAACTTGGCAATATGAATTGCCTTCAATTCTCCCTCACGAGTATATAGTATCTCTTCATCAACATAATGATAATCATATACTTTTAAGCGCCTTCCATTAGTGATAGGTATTTGCATTCTATCTAGTGGATCAAGGAACATAAATTGAAACATAAAGCTTAACTGATCTTGTGACCCATCGATTAAAGAATAGGACTGTTCTAACTCTTCTTTTTCTCTACAATGCAAGGTTTTATCTACCCAGTCAAAAAATGCTTCATTTATTCTTTCTGGTCCATGTTGGTATAAGTAATAATTTGGTTTTAAACCTTCTTCAGATATATTTCCCCTACTTGTTTGTATTAACGGGTTAGAATAAATGATTGATGTTAGGCCTGTAGCTGAAGCCTTATATTGAATATTATATTTATCATCCACTACACCATAAGTAATAACGAGCTTACCCACCTCATCAAATCTTTGTTTGTACACCTTTTCTGAACTTCCACCAAATGGATCAAGTGCTCTTAAACTACCCTTGTTAGGTCCTAAATCATAGGAAACTTTATATTCGAGAAGTAGTGACTCTATTGTTTCTCCATAACTTTTTGTTTCTTCTGGTGTCTGAATTTCTTCTGGTGTCTGAATTTCTTCTGGTGTCTGAATTTCTTCTATTGGACTACATAATTCGCATAGATTTTCTGTCAAATAATGATCTTTTTTAATACCTTCAGGTGCCTCTTCTTGATTATTTTTTTTGGGTCTTATCAATATCTCTTTAAGCTCTTCTACTTTTACTTTTTTTTTCTTAATATTCAAACTTAATTTTTTTTCAGGAAATTGAGTCAATTCCACAGTTGTTAATTGGTTTTCTTTGAAAGAATTAAATGAAAAATTTATTTTTGAGAAAAAAATTGCATGAATTAAAAATGACACAAATATGGCAAAAAACATAATAGAACGTTTCATAACCTATAATTGTAAGCTTGTGCTAATTAGGTTCTGCTCAATCAGTAAACCAAAGTCTGTTTGTATTTTTAATTTTATTGGAATACGAAAATTGTCTTTTGAAATCCAGACATAATGCGTTGAGCTATCTCTTCCTATAATGCTCCCCTCGAACAAATCAGCTTGTATAAATTTTTCATTTATTTTTACAGCCTCCTGCTTAAGTTTCTTATACCTATATATTCGGACTTTTTTCCCTTCTAATATTGTAAAGTTATAAATAACGTTGTTGGTCTTTATAAAATTAAATTGATATAAGTAAACAACTAAATCTAATATTCCTGGAGGTAATTTCTTTTTGATTGCTTGCTCTTTATAGTTTGTTGTTATTAGGCTTTTATTATATAAAAATTTTGACTTAATATTTTTACTTGGTTTTTTTACGTTTATAAATTCGAAACTATTTGGCTTAAATCCCTTTTTATCGATTCTTCCTTGACTCAGCAATTTTCTATCTCCAAGCAGCTTTAATATACCTGCTGCATATGTTGTTGCCTCCAGACGATAGATTCCTTTGGTTTCAGTAAATGTGACGCCAATTTCACCAACATTTTTTTTTGCATGTATGAGTTCATATTTAATATCAAATTTAGCCGGGAAATCTTTTGAAAAAAGATTTGCAGATATTAATAAAATGCTTATGCAGAGATAATTAGATATATTGAACCGGCACATCGTTATTGCTTATTTTTCTTACTTCCCCAATTACAAAAACCTCTTCGCCTGATGCCTTTAGTATTTCAGTTGCTTTCTCTACATCATCTTTAGCGACCATTATGGCCATTCCTATCCCACAATTAAATGTCTTATATAATTCAATATCATTTAATCCTGCTTCATCTTTAAGCCATTCAAATAACAAAGGTAGCTTCCATGATTTTTTGTCAATTACTGCAAACAAGCCTTTTGGTAGAATTCTCGGTATGTTCTCTGTTATGCCACCGCCAGTTATATGAGCCATAGCTCGTATTTCAATTGATTCAATTAATTTTAAAATTGATTTAACATAAATTTTAGTTGGTGCCATCAGCACGTTTGCCAAAGTGCTTCCATTAAAGTTACTTTGTAAGTCAATATGGTTTGTGGATATAACCTTACGAATTAAAGAATACCCATTTGAGTGAGCCCCTGATGAAGCAATACCTAAAATGATATCGCCTGCCTGAACAGATGACCCATCGATAATTTTCTCTTTTTCTACTGCACCAACACAGAATCCTGCAAGATCATATTCGCCACTAGGATACATTCCTGGCATTTCAGCCGTCTCTCCACCGACCAGCGAACAATTAGCTATTAAACATCCGTCTGCAATTCCCTTAATAATAATTGTAGCGGTATCGATATCAAGTTTTCCACATGCGTAATAATCTAAAAAAAACAGCGGTTCTGCACCTTGCACTAAAATATCATTGACGCACATAGCCACTAAGTCCTGACCGATCGTGTCGTGCTGATTAAGCTCAAAGGCTAATTTAAGTTTTGTGCCAACCCCATCGGTCCCAGATACGAGAACGGGCTTATTATATTTTTCTGGAATTTCAAATAATGAACCGAATCCACCTAGACTACCAATCGATTCTTTTCTGCTTGTTTTTTTTGCAAAAGGCTTAATGTTGTGGATTAATTGATCTCCTGCCTCAATATCGACCCCTGCATCTTTGTAAGAAATACTTTTTTTCTCTGTAGATTTTTCTGACAATGGTTATTTCCTCATATTTAATTGACTGCATTACGTATAGTATAATTTTAACTGATATTACCTCTTTATTAACACTTTCTAAAAGGCTATATGGACCAACTTCTACTTAATATTCATCCTGTACCGAAAAAAACTATGGGTAATTTTATAGTGGGGAAAAATGCTGAGTGTTTAAACTCTATTGAAAGGCTTATCAACTCTACTGATCATTTCTTTATTTATATTTGGGGTGAAAGTGGTAGTGGAAAATCACACTTAGCATCCGCCTTACGAGAAAAAAATGTAAAAGTCGTCGAGGATGTTGAAAACTTCGACAATGATCAGCAAATAGAATTATTTAATCTTTTTAATAAATCAAAAAAACTGCGTAACAAATTAGTAATTACCGGAAACGATGCTCCGAATAAGATGAATCTCAGGCCAGATCTTGCAAGTAGGTTGAGTTGGGAGCTAGTTTACCAAATTAAGCCATTAACTGATGACGAAAAAAAAGTTGCCTTAGAATATTATGCTATGCAGAAAGGTATGTCTTTTGATAGAAAAATAATATCTTATTGTATGGCAAATCTCAAAAGAGACCTTCCTTCCCTTATTTCAACTCTAGACGCATTAGATGAATGGTCTTTAAAAGCAAAAAGGCCAATCACAATCCCACTTTTAATTCAGCTTCTGAAAAAGGATAATGATTGAGCGATCATCTTGAAGAGAAATTCTTTAATTTCTTATAAGATAATCAAATGCACCGAGTGCTGCCTTTGAACCTTCTCCCATAGCAATAATAATTTGTTTATATGGAACGGTTGTCACATCCCCTGCTGCAAAAACTCCTGGTAAAGATGTTGCCCCATGATCATTAATTTGGATTTCACCGTATTTACTTAATTCAATCATGCCATTTACCCAATCAGTGTTGGGTACTAATCCAATTTGGATAAATATTCCCTCAATATCTAATTGCTTTTCTTCTTTGGAAGCTCTGTCGATAAATTTAATATGAGTCACTTTATCTCCACCGTAGATCTCATTCGTTTGAACATTCATTAATACGTCAACATTTTTTAGTGTTTTTAATCTATCAACCAATACTTGATCTGCTTTTAATTCAGGAGCAAACTCTAACACGGTAACATGCCCAACAATTCCAGCTAGATCAATTGCTGCTTCAATACCTGAGTTTCCTCCTCCTACTACAGCAACATTCTTACCTTTAAATAATGGTCCATCACAGTGCGGGCAGTAAGCTACGCCCTTACCTTTAAATTCTTTTTCACCTGGCACTCCTAGCTCTTTCCATCGAGCACCTGTTGCAATGATAATTGATTTACTCTCAAGCTTTCCCCCGCTCTCAAGCTCTAGTTCGTAATGAGAGTTTTCTTTTTTTGATAGTTTTTTAGCTTTTTGTAAATTGATAATATCTACATCATATTCTTTAACATGTTCCTCTAATGCCGCAACTAATTTTGGACCTTCGGTAGCCCTAACTGATATGAAATTTTCAATGCCAAGAGTATCCATAACCTGTCCGCCAAATCGCTCTGCCACAAGTCCTGTTCTGATTCCCTTTCGTGCTGCATACACAGCAGCAGATGCTCCTGCCGGACCTCCGCCCACAATAAGCATATCAAACGGCTTCATAGTTGATAGCTTTTCAGCTGCTTTGTCAGAAGCTGTTATATCAATTTTATTAATAATTTCCTCAAGATCCATCCTACCCTGCCCAAACTCTTTACCATTTAAATGTATAGTTGGAACAGACATAATTTTTTTATCGTTTATTTCATTTTGAAATAATGCCCCATCAATCATGCAATGACTGATGCCAGGATTTAAAAGTGACAGCACATTTAATGCCTGAACTACGTCGGGGCAGTTATGACAGCTCAGGGAAATATAAGTCTCAAAATTAAATTGTCCCTTAATATTTTTAATTTGCTCAATTTGCTCATCGGATATTTTTACTGGGTAACCGCCGACTTGCAATAATGCCAGCACTAACGATGTGAATTCATGTCCCATAGGTATTCCTGCAAATTGAATACCAGATACCTCATCAGGTTTATTGACTTTGAATGAAGGGGTCCTTTCATCACTATCTTTATGAACGTTTAGAGATACTTTATTTGACATACCAGATAATTCTTCCAATAGATCTAACATTGAAGTAGATGAAGCTTGGTCGTCAATATAGGCATCTAAAACCACAGGAGTTTCTATTTTTGTCAAATATTGATTTAACTGCTCTTTAATTTTTGAATCGAGTGACATTTTTTCTCTTTTTAGTTATGAGGGCGAAATTAATTGGGGCCGGTATGCCGGCCTCAATTAAACTTACTGTTTATTTAAATTTTGCCAACTAAGTCTAGTGAAGGAGTAAGGGCTTCTTCTCCTGGCTTCCAAGATGCTGGGCATGCTTGATTTGGATTAGCTGCAATATGTTGTGCTGCTTGAATTTTTCTTACTAGGTCAGCAGCTGAACGGCCAATACCTAAATCATTTACTTCAGCTGTTTTAATAACACCTTCAGGATTTATAATAAATGTACCTCTTAGGGCTAATCCAGCCTCTTCAATCATAACGTCAAAGTTTCTAGTCATAGTTCCTGTTGGATCACCAATCATTGGAAATTGAATTTTCTTAATAGTATCTGATGCATCATGCCAAGCTTTATGAGTG
>Ga0115554_1003281_pt1 | contig 10950 bp, 8 predicted proteins | sample COGITO_mtgs_1104_3_FD_87283 | JGI IMG/M metagenome (GOLD analysis project Ga0115554, IMG submission 87283) | Pelagic marine microbial communities from North Sea - COGITO_mtgs_110404 | ecosystem: Environmental > Aquatic > Marine > Epipelagic | place: Germany:Helgoland, sampling site Kabeltonne... | reverse complement strand
TTGTCCACTCCCGTCGTGCTCAAGGACCGGCGCGCAAAAGCGATGATCAAACTGTCGATCTTTGGTACCAAAAGGAATCGCCAGAGTAGCGAGGACTTCAAAAAACTCAGGGCACTCATTGCGTAACTGTTCGGCTACCGCGAAACCGTCAACTAGCAGGCTCTCACCGCCTGTCGCTGAATTTTGCAAGCAAAATAGAAACTGCAGGCCCGGGACGTACTCCCGGGTCGCCAGATCACTATGGACACCTAGTGCAATGGCTGTGTAAGCGTTGGAATTGCTGCTCGGTAGGCTTTGTACTTCAAAGACGTCGCCAAAATTACTGGGCCGAATAGGTCCTATCAGCTCAGCAATACCCGGTATGACCGCCGGATCTGCGGGCAGGCCACCCAGCAAACTGACGCCATCGCGGTGCAAGGTCTCCAGCCAAACGCGTAACGCCTCTACGTCACCCGCATAGACAGCTGCACCGTCCTGCCAATGAGGTAAAGGGGCTGGCTGGGGCCAGAGATTCCGCGCCGGCAATGCTTCCAAGGGATCATTTGATCTGCACAGCGAGGTATAGAGCCAACCCGGATGGTAGCGACTGTTCAATCCCTCGGGGTGCCATTGGATTTCAAGAAAACCATCGGGAGCGACCCGCGCATCGCTCACTGTAAGATCTTCGGGCAAATCCGTAAGGGCAATACGTTGCTCGCGTGTCTGGGTATGGAAGGTACCGGCGTCGGGACTGAACTCACGCAGCCAGAGATGGGGTACACGGTGGGAGCTGTGATCATCAAACACCAAGGTGAGCCCTCCCTCACAGAGGACCACCTGTGTTAACGCATGCTCTACCCCATAACACTCAAAGTCAGGAATGATTAATTCATCTAAGGTCTCATCATCTTGACCGTAGTCTGGATCGTTATCGCCCATGCCTGCTCTCCACTGCAGCTATGCAACGCCACGCTATTCGCTGTGCTGATAACAACGTGGCGCGCAGCAGGATTCTAGGGTGATCTGATGCTCTATGGCAACCAACAATGCTGCGGAGTGACGCCGGCCTCGCTTAGGTGGATACTGACATCTGTCCCTGATTGTTGGGTGGCCTTGGCCGCCCTGAGATCCACGACTATCTCGCTGCTTAGACGTAAGGGTAGATCAACACGGCACTTGTGGGAGACACTTGCGAGGCGAGATCATAGATAACGAGTGTTACTGATGACTGAAATATTGACTGTGGCCATTGCCTGTATCCTGCTAACCGCATTATTTATTGCGGTTTACTGGCGGGATGTTGTCTGCGTCGGTGAGATACCCGTCTCTTTTTTTACGTTGATGGCCATTCTCTTTACTTCAGGTTTAGACGTTGGTTTGGTGATGTTTCCGTTAGTTGACTTCCAGGTCTATGCTAGCGAAGCTGATTATGCTTTTAGCAATCCACTGGCTATCGAATTTGGGTTCTGGGGATTTTTAGTGTGGGGCTTATATTTCACCACCACGGTTTATTTTTGCATCATTGAGCCAAAACTAAAGCTCTTTGAAATACCGTTGATAAAGTGGGTCAATGACCTAGTCATTATTGGCACCTGCGCGTTCACAGGGTTTCTCTTCCTCAGTTACCTGCCCGACTACATAGCGGGCATTACCCCATTGCAGCGCCTATTACTGGTCGCACTGGTGGTGTTACTCGCGGTAATATCTAGTACGCATATCCGCTTTGTCAGGATACTCAGCGTCTCGTCTACGCTGTTATTTTTTGCGCTGATCCTAGGCGTCGGGTGGTCATCGGGAATGGGTATCACCGGTCTTTATCAGTCAATGGCTACGCTGGGAGACTACTTCCGACACCTACCACGCTTTTTGGCCCCCATCACCGACTACCATGAATTTTACCTGTACTGGTGGTTCGCATGGAGCATCATGATTGGGCAGTTCGTATCGCGTTTTGTCGGTGGCATAAAAATTAGTCGTCTGTTGTTGGCACTACTGATTGTACCGTCCATACCCATTGCTCTCTGGTTTTCTGTGCTGTACCACTACTTTGCTACCGACATGGAAGTCACCGCTGGCTGGCGCTGGGCTATGGTTGCTGTCGGCACGTTATTCGTTGTCAATTCTTTGGACTCATTGATGCGGCTCTACACCCGCAATATTGGCATAACGGTGCAGCGCCTCGGTAATAGCACCTATGTGTTGTTCAACTGGAGCATTCTTTTTGGCTTAATCCTGCTATACCAACTCACACCACTGCGTATTGAATGGTTTGGCCTGGCCGTCATTGCACTTTATACCGCGGTCACCTTACTGATAATAAAGCACCGTAACGCACCTATCTGGCCCAAGCGACGAGCCTCAAACGGCGCTGTTAGCTAGCAAGGTGCTATAACCTAAGTCGCCGTCTGACTAGAAATGTCCGGTATCTGACAGGGCCAAAGCTGTGGTACCTATCCGTCATTTGACGCGAACTGACGGCGCATGCACCGAAGGCGAGAAGCGCTCTATGGAGAGACCGTGGCTATTACCCTGACGCACATTGAAACCGACAGCAGCGCTTTTTATTTATCTTGGCCGGGCGAGCTAGCAGCGGAGTATCCCTACATCTGGTTACGCGACAATGACCCCGCAGATTTACACCCCACCACCCAAGAACGGCTTTTCGATTTGACGAGCGTCGAACTAGATATCCAACCGCTTTTCTGGCGGCTAAGCGACAGCGCCCTCGAGCTGCAGTGGCCGGATCAGCCATCGGTATCCCACTATCCCTTGGCTTGGTTGGAAGCCCACCGGCCCGGTAGCTCGCAACATGATCCAGCACACCAGCAACAGCACTACTGGGATGCGAATAGCTTCGTCGAACTTCCTCGCTTTGACGTTCAGCACTGCCAGCTGAACCCGCTCACCATGCTCGAAGCGCTGCAAGAAGCCAAACGAGTGGGATTGATCGTATTTAGCGGACTTGACGACGAGAAAACAGCGGGTGAACGATTCGGTGATCTTATCGGTTTTAAGCGCCAAACCAATTTCGGCACGATGTTTGAGGTCATCAGTAAGCCCACGCCCAATAACTTGGCTTACACCTCGCTAGCCCTGCCACTGCACACGGATTTACCCAACCAGGAACACATACCGGGCTACCAGTTATTGCACTGTTACCGCAACGACGCCCAAGGTGGTGCATCGCACTTTGCCGATGGTTTCAACATTTGCGAGACCCTGCGCGAGCAAGCCCCAGAAGCGTTTTCCTTGCTCAGTGAAGTAGCCATACCCTGGCGATTTCACGATGAGGCAGAGGATATACGCTATCGTCGACCCATCATCGAGACCGATCAGCAACAGCGTCTCACTGGGCTCGCTTTTAACGCTCATATTGCCGATGTACCGGATATGGACGGCCGGACACTTTATGATTTTTATGCAGCTTACCGCCAGTTAATGCTACGCATTCGCGATCCCCGCTACCGTATAGAACACCGCATGCGACCTGGCGAAATGGTGATGTTCGATAATCGGCGCATATTACATGGACGCGAAGCCTTTAGTGCCTCGGGTAGCGAACGGGATTTGCGGGGCTACTATATTGAACATAATGAGGTCGACAGTAGGATGCGAGTTCTTGCCCGACAGTCACATTAACATCGCCGCCGTCAGACTGGTTTACGCTGCGGCATACATTTAGCGAACCGGTGCAAGCCCCATCTGGAGATGCAGGGCATCGCCGTCGTAGGGGTGGGCTCGAGCGACCGCCTCATCGAGAACGACCCCCAAACCCGGAGCGCTAGGGGGTATGACATAACCGTCTTGCCACTGTATGCCCTGCTCAAGTAGCTGGCCGTGAAATCCACCCCAGGTTTCAATGCCCTCAAGGATTAAAAAGTTGGGGGAACAACAAGCCAGCTGAATATTGGCTGCGCCAACAATGGGGCCACAATACAAATGTGGCGCAATTTGCGCGTAGTGGACTTCCGCTAGTGCGGCAATTTTTTTCGCTTCGAGTAGCCCGCCCACCCGACCCAGATTGAGCTGCAGTATGGCAGCTGCGCCGTCTTGAAGAACTCTCGCAAATTCATACTTCGTGCATAAGCGCTCGCCCGTGGCCACAGGAATGCTGGTTGAGCGCGCCACACGCGCCATCTCTGCGGTGTTTTCCGGAGGCGTGGGTTCTTCAAACCACAGAGGATCATAGGCTTCCAAGCGCTTTGCCAGGCGGATGGCGCCGGCCGCAGTGAATTGGCCATGGGTACCAAATAAAAGATCAACCGAGCCACCGACCGCCTCGCGAAGGGTGCGGACAAACGCCTCTGACCGATCAAGCTCTTGACCGGTCGGCATGCCACCGTCGAACACCGTATACGGTCCCGCAGGGTCGAATTTAAGCGCTGTAAAGCCCTGCTGCACATACTCAAGTGCACGCTGCGCTGCACGTTCAGGATTGCTGTAGACGTGCTCGTCGTCGTCGACGTCCGGATAAACGTCGCCACAGGCAGGATAAATATATGTATAGCTCCGCAAGCGCTCATGTACCCGACCACCCAGCAGTTCATACACGGGCTTATCGCAAGCCTTACCCACAATATCCCAGCAGGCCACCTCAAGCGCAGAGAGCACCCCCATCAATGACACATCTGGGCGAAGCGTATATCCGGCTCCATAAACCGAACGCCATAGCTGCTCAATGCGAAAGGGATCATGGCCAACAACAAAGCGTTCAGCGGTATCTTTAAGCATCGCCTCCACAACATGGGCACTGAAGGTGGCACAATAGACCTCACCATACCCAACAATGCCGGTATCAGTGACCAATTTTACAAAGATAAAGTAGCGCCCACCAAAATGCGGTGGCGGATTGGCAACAACAAAGGTCTCAAAATGATTAATGATCATGTGAATACCACAACATTTCGCAAGGCTGCTCCCGCACGCATAGAGGAAACAGCCTCGTTAATCTCCTCCAAGGCGTAACGACCACTGATTAACTCATCCAGCTTTAAGAATCCGTTTTGATACAGCTGCGCGAGCTTGGGAATATCGACCTTGACGGTCGCCGAGCCCATTTTTGAGCCTACAATCCTCTGACCTAACGCTGCCAGCGTGCCGGGGTCAAATTCCCCAAAAATGCCTGAGGGAGGCATGCCGACAATGACCGACGTACCCCCTCTGGCCAGCACTGATAAAGACAAATCGATCGCGCTTTTTGCGCCGACGGTGACAAAGGCGTAGTCGACACCACGGCCATCAGTTATCTCCATTACCTGCTGGACGCAGTCTAACGCCTGACTATTGACGGTATGACTGGCCCCAAAGGTTTTGGCTATCTGCAACTTACTGTTCAATACATCCATGGCAATAACTGTCTCTGCAGCGCGGTGCACTGCGCCCTGAATGCTGTTAATACCGACGCCACCACAGCCGATCACTGCGACTGAGCTGCTCGGCTCGATCGCGGCGGTATTGGATACTGCACCAAACCCTGTGAGCACACCACAGGCCAGCAGGGCTGCGGCATCGAGCGGGATATCCTCAGGGATAACAGATACTTGGCTCTGTTCCACCACGACCTCTTCCGCGAAAGCACCTGTGCGTAGTCCTTGCTGGAGCGACTCCCCAGCACCGTCTGTTAGTGGGCTTGAATCGTCTAAGGAAAAGCTAACATCGCACTGGGTTTCACGTTTATGTGAGCAGTGATGGCATTGCCCACAAGAGCGAATGAGCGTGACGACAACATGATCACCCACCGCTATAGTCGACACACCTGCACCAACCCCTCGCACAACACCCGCAGCCTCGTGACCATAAACTGCGGGTAAATCGCCACCCCAACCGCCATCAAGCAACACAATATCACTGTGACAAATAGCCACTGCTGCCAGGCGTATGTGTACCTCACCCGGACCGGGCTCAGCAATAGCCACCTCTTCAATCTGTAAGGGCTCACCAAAAGCGCGGCAAACAGCAGCTCTCATTTTTTTCTTTCCTTTAAAAAAGAACCCAGTATTGTACGATTTCAGGAAAAGCACTAGTGCCAGTGCACTGATATACAGCAGGGAGCAAGCGCCTAATGATGACGGTGGGTTTTATTGGTTTGGGTAATGTGGGCGCCAATCTGGCGGCTAGTCTGGCGCGCAACGGGTTCGAACTGACCGTTCGAGATCTCAATAGAGAGCTTGCCCAGCCCTTTCTTGATGGTGGCGCAGCCTGGGCCGATTCGCCCGCGGCGATGGCAGAAGCCGTTGATGTGACCATCACCTGTCTACCTAGCCCAGCCGCCTGCCAAGAAGTGATGGAGGGGAAAAACGGTGTTTTGGAGAGCCTCGAGCCGGGTAAGGTCTGGGTGGAAATGAGCACCACCGACTTTCTTGAGGTAGGTAGACTGGGTGAGCGTGTTCAAGCAAGGGGTGCCGATGCCGCTGATTGTCCGGTATCTGGCGGCTGTCACCGGGCCGCAACGGGCAATATCGCGATTCTTGCCGGCTGTAATCGCTCGGTGTTTGAACGCTTACTACCCCTACTAACCGTGCTTGGGCGGCGGGTTTTACACACCGGCGAACTGGGTAGTGCATCAAAGATAAAAGTCATGACCAATTATCTTGCTACCGCCAATCTAGTGACGCTCTGTGAAGCGCTAGTGACGGCTAAAATGTCGAACTTGGATCTGGCTACCGTTTATGAGGCCGTCAAGATTTCGTCGGGTAACTCATTTGTACATGAGACCGAAAGTCAGGTAATACTCAATGGCAGTCGGGATATTAATTTCACCATGGATCTAGTCCTCAAAGATATTGGTCTGTTTCAGTCCATGGCAGAGCAAGCCGGTGTCCCGCTAGAAATATCGCCTCGTCTCATTGACATCTTTGAAGACGGGCAGTCCCGCTACGGTCCGCGCGAATGGTCGCCAAACATTATTCGTCGTTTGGAGGATGCCTGTAACACGCAGGTACTGGCTCCTGGATTTCCTGCGCAGATATTGGATGAGGAGCCTGAGGAGGCCGGTTATGAGGTCGTTCCGCCGGGTAGATCAGTGGATTAACAGGGTCTACTGCCTTATCTCATGGGGTCATATTAAGACTAGCCAGACCGTGCAGCGTCTTTATCTCCACATAATCTTCCAGCCCCAATGCTCCCCCCTCCCGACCATTGCCCGATTGCTTGTAGCCGCCAAAAGGTGATCCGTATTCGACCGCCCCACCGTTTAGGTGCACCGCACCGGCACGCAAACGACGGGCAACGCGGCGAGCCCGATCAACATCATTCGTTTGCACATAAGCCGCCAAACCGTAGGGCGTATCGTTAGCTATGGCAATAGCCTCCTCTTCAGTGTCAAAGGGGATGATGACTAATACAGGGCCAAAAATTTCTTCCCGGGCAATACGCATATCGTTAGTCACATCGGTGAACACCGTGGGCATGACAAACCAGCCGCTTTCACACCCTTCAGGCCTGCCCAAACCGCCCACCAACAGCTTCGCTCCCTCGTCAATGCCCGCCTGAATAAGCGCTTGAACGCGCTTGAATTGAATTTCATCAAACAGTGGACCAAGGTGGTCGCCCTCCATCGCCGGGTCGCCCACGGTTGTTTGCTTGACGGCGGCGCTGACTAACGACAGCACTTCCTCATAACAGCCACGTTCGACGAGCAATCGTGTCGGTGCGTCACAGGACTGCCCCGTGTTAACAAAGCACTCCGCTACCGAAGCACTGATGCATTGAGCAAGGTGGCAGTCGGCGAAAACGAGATTAGGAGATTTGCCACCCAGCTCCAACGTCACCCGCTTGACTGTCTCTGCCGAATCACGAGTGACCGCCGCACCGGCCCGAGTAGAGCCAGTGAAAGACATCATTTGTATGTCCGGATGCATCGAGAGGGCACTGCCAACCACCGGGCCAGTCCCCTGAACTAGGTTGAATACCCCCGGCGGATAACCCGCCTCATGTAAGATCTCCGCATAAAGTACCGCAGACAGGGGCGTATGCTCGCTAGGCTTTAACACACAGGTACAGCCGGTCGCCAATACCGGAAGCACTTTCAACACCAACTGGTTCACGGGCCAATTCCAAGGCGTGATCAGTCCACACACCCCTATGGGCTCACGTAAAAGCCAGTCGCCGTTGCCTAACTCTTCACATTCATCAAATTGCTGCAATGCATCAATAAAGCTTTGTAAATGGCCAATCGCGGTGTCCGCCTGCACATCAAGTGCGAAGGTGATGGGCGCCCCCATCTCCATACTCATGGCTTTCGCCAACTCGTTAATACGACGCTCGGTGATAACTTTTACTTTTTTGAGATAACTCAATCGCTCAGCTTTACTGGTTTGAGAAAAATCTTCAAACGCTGCATTTGCGGCGGCCACCGCGCGATCAACATCGGCACCATTACCCAGAGGCACTTCAGCAATTTGCTGCTCAGTCGCGGGATTGATGACCGGCATTGTTTCAGCGCTCAGCGGGGTAACCCAGTTGCCATTAACATAAAACTTATCAAGATTTTCCATATGATGACCTCAGTAACAGCCGTGTTTAGAAGAAACACTCCACCCATCGTTTCCGTGGCACACCCGCGCACCGGTAAGCGCGAAAGCCTATCACTGCGCAGCACTATCGCCAAGACGACAGTGGGGCGAAGAGAAATCGATATCGTCCCCGTCACAGGTGGACTGGATCGACGGGTGAACCGGGTACTTTTCAATTGAGAAGGCACGCCCATTTGTGCTTTCATGCAACGCTAAACCGTCATGACTCCGGCAAAGCGGTAGGCAGTGCTGTTCATGAATGAGTGGGCTATTGAGTGGGCTGTGAGGCTGCGCTAGTCGCCTGTCCTTAGCGGCCACTAAGCAACAACAACAGCGAGGTATGACATGCCACTGACTATGCGTAAAAAAGTGTTCATCACCGCAGCCCTGACCGGCTCAGGCAGTACGCAGGATCGCAGCGACAAAGTACCTCGAAGCCCACAACACATTGCTGAAGCGGCTATTGCTGCGGCTGAGGCTGGCGCAGCAGTCGTGCACTGCCATGTTCGAGATCCCGACACTGGCGTACCGTCTCGACAGATCGATCTATACCGAGAGGTGGTTGAGCGCATTCGGGCTTCAGAAGTCGATGTTGTCATCAATCTTACCGCGGGTATGGGTGGTGACATGGTCTTCGGTCCAACCGATGCACCATTACCTTTGAACGAACAAGGCACCGATATGGTCGGTGCCGCCGAGCGAGTCGCCCATCTTGAAGCCTGTCTGCCCGACATTGCGACCCTCGACTGCGGCACCATGAACTTTGCTGAAGCAGACTACGTGATGACCAATACACCGGGTATGTTGCGCGATATGGCCACCCGCATAGCGGCTCTAGACATCCGCATTGAGATTGAGGCCTTCGATACCGGACATCTTTGGCTCGCAAAACAGTTAATCGCCGAAAAAATTATTCCAGACCCAGTTATGGTGCAGCTGTGTATGGGCATTCCTTGGGGTGCCCCTGACGACCTCAATACATTCATGGCGATGGTCAATAATCTGCCCGATGGCTGCGTATACTCGGCCTTCTCGATTGGCCGTCATCAAATGCCCTACGTGGCTGCGGCCGTGCTCTCTGGTGGTAATGTCCGTGTTGGGCTGGAAGACAACCTGTGGCTCGATAAGGGTCATCTTGCCACCAACGCCGAGCTCGTTGCGCGAGCAGCGACTATCGTCACCAACATGGGGGTCGGCCTGATGACTGCGCAAGAGGTTCGCACTGAGCTGCAGATCAGCAAGCGCTAATATTCCAGCCATAGCATTCACCCTCGCCAAACCAAGACGGAGTAAGCTGGGGTCACCTACCAATAGAAGAGACTGTCATGGGCCAAGAAAGTAACAATACCCCCTCGGACATCCGCCCCAACAAGCGTGCTGTGAACTATGACAGTGTAGACCTTGATTACCTAGCGCAGCGACAACTCAAGCAAGGCGCTGCTGGCTGGGTGCTGCTCGCTGGCTTAGGTGTCTCCTATGTTATTTCGGGAGACTTTGCTGGTTGGAATTTTGGATTGGCCCAGGGGGGCTTCGGTGGCATGTTAATCGCCACGCTGCTCATGGCGCTTATGTACGGATGCATGGTGTTCAGCCTCGCAGAACTGTCTACCATGATTCCCACTGCGGGCGGTGGTTATGGTTTTGCTCGACGGGCCATGGGGCCGGTGGGCGGCTTTCTAACGGGCACAGCTATTTTACTGGAATACGCTATCGCCCCAGCGGCTATCGCCGTCTTCATTGGTGGTTACACCGGCGAACTCGTCGGCATTGATGGGCCCGTGGTCTATGCCCTTTTCTATAGCATTTTTATTGGCATTCACCTGCGGGGCACGGGAGCCGCACTGAAAATAATGCTGGCGATTACCGGCATGGCCATGATCGCTCTGCTTCTGTTTGTCGTGGGCATGCTGCCGCACTTTTCTTGGGACAACCTGACCACCATTCCCGTTAATGCCGAGGCTGTTGGGGCCAGCATTTGGCTTCCCGAGGGTTACTGGGGTATTTGGGGGGCTATTCCTTTTGCAATTTGGCTATTCCTCGCTGTCGAGGGCGTACCGCTGGCTGCTGAGGAGAGCAAAGACCCTGTGCGCGATATGCCTCGCGGCATTATCACCGCCATGCTCATCCTTGTCTTGGTGGCGGGGCTTGTCTTGTTTCTGGCACCCGGAGGCTCCAGTGCCCTGTTGATGGCTGACCATGCGGCACCATTAGTCGGCGCGCTCCATTATGTGTATGGCGAGAACTCTACCCTAGCGACCGTTGTTAACGTCGTGGGGCTAGCGGGACTCATCGCTAGCTTCTTCTCTATCATCTTTGCCTATTCAAGACAGATTTTTGCCTTATCTAGGGCCGGTTATCTACCCCGATGGCTGTCGATTACCAGTGCACGCAAAGTACCGACGCTTGCGCTGATCGTCCCTGGTGTCTTTGGGTTTGTGCTTTCACTGACCGGCGCAGG
>Ga0115554_1003278_pt1 | contig 10956 bp, 5 predicted proteins | sample COGITO_mtgs_1104_3_FD_87283 | JGI IMG/M metagenome (GOLD analysis project Ga0115554, IMG submission 87283) | Pelagic marine microbial communities from North Sea - COGITO_mtgs_110404 | ecosystem: Environmental > Aquatic > Marine > Epipelagic | place: Germany:Helgoland, sampling site Kabeltonne... | reverse complement strand
GTTGTTGTTGTTGTTGTCGTTCACGTTCATCCTCGTCGAGGCATCACCGCCTCCCAAAATTGGTGACGGAGATATGGTCATTGGTATGCTGTTGTCCGTATTTATGGTACTGACTGGTGTCTTTCGCGTGCCAAAGCTCTTTCTGCTGCGACCGGTTGATTTGTCCAAGCACGCGCCCGGTGTTCTTCCTGCGAGCGAAGTCGAGGCATCGTTTTCTTCCTCGCCGCCGTCGACAGGCTTGCCGTCGATATTTTCCGGCGTCGTCGAGGACGCTTTTTTTGTCTTCTTGTTCTTCTTCTTCGATGATCTTTCCAAAACATCCGCGTTCGATTTCTTCAAAAGCACGTCCGCTTTGATAGATTCGTAATTCGCGACGATTTTCTCGACCGTTTCTTGATCGATTTCAAAACATACGACTCTCAACGCGTCCACGCACGCGTCGTACAAATTCGATTTAGAAGACACCGAAACGCATCGACTCGCACACTTCGCCAGCGTATTCGCCCAGTTCTTCAACTCGTCCGAGCCTTCCGCGAGATGCGCAATCTTCTTCTTGGACAAGTTCTTCGTACTCAACGCGTATCCGGAAAACTGCGCGACACCGGTTCGAGCGCGGTCGCACTTCTCCACGTCTGACTCAGTCGCTTCGATGGACACGAATGCTCTGCGTAGCGAAGGAAGTAAGCCGGTTTCTAGATCGACGTTGCGCGCTAAAGAAATGAGTGCTTCTTGCGCGGACGTTCGCGCGTTTGGATTTTGCCCGGCTAATCGCCCGAAAAGAGGTCCGGCTAAAATTTTCGTCGATTCCGCGAAAGCGAATTTGAACTCTTTCATGAACGAGTTGTTCGACGCCTCCATGGCCAAGGAGGAAGAGGCAATTTTAATGCGTAGCGAAGATACGTTGGTTAACGCGACGATAGCTTCCAAGGCGGGCACAAAACATCGAGACTCCGTCACATCGTCCGCGCAAAATCGCGCTAATGTCGTCGCCGCTCGGAGTACGAAGTCTGCCGATATCGCTTCGACGCCCTCTTTGTCGTCGTCGTCGTCGGTATTCTTCGAGAGGAGTTGCTCCATATCTTCTAAAGCATCTCGGAGACGTTCGGCAGCTTTTGCGCGAGCTGGTGGCGAGTCTGCAACTTCCGTTTGAGCGAGCGAGCGACCTAATCGTTCTCTCGGAGGGAGAGAGGAGTCGATGCTATCGTCGTCGTCTTTGTTGTTGTTGTTGTTGTTGTTGTTATCGCGAAAGCCTTCTTCCGCGTCGACGTCGACATCAAACTCACTCTCTTTAATCGCCGCCATTCTCGTCGATATCGTTGCTGTTGCTGTCGTCGTCGCTCTCTTGCTCGCTTCCTCGACGAGTGCCGTGTGTTTCTTCAACGCCGGCTTAATCGACATGGGCGTTTGAATCGATAACATTCGCGGCGGCAAGTCAATCGTAAAGTCATCGTCCACCGGTTGCCCGATTCTATCGTTGTACGCCTTCATGTTATTCTGTGCCGCCAAAATCGCGTTGAGCTCGATGACTTCCGTCAATTCACCTTTCGAGTTGTTGTTGTCCTTTTGTTGTTCTTTTTCTTGTTGTAACTTTCGTTTCCGTTCTCGCATGGCGTCTTGCAAAGACATTTCATTACTCTTCTCATCCGAACCAGCCATAATCGTCTTCTTATTCTTCTTATTCTTCTTCTCCGAAGATGATACTAACGCTAAACGTCTTTTAATTTCAGGGTCTAACTGTTGCGTAAACGCATCGAAATACGATTCATCCACGACTCGATGAAACTTTTCGTACGCCAACTTGGCGTTACCGCGAACAGTCGCGTCGGCGTCTTCCAGCGCTTTCTCAATAGCGACGCTTGCGATATCCGCAACAGGTTTTGGCAAGTGCGAGGATCCAACCAAGCCAACTTCGAAGCATTCGGAGAGGTACAACGCACATTTCGCTCTCAACTTTGCAATTTTCGATACTTTCGGCGAGACGATTTCTTCCGCAAACACGCGCGCCAGGTGCACCTTTGGACCTTCATCGTCCAAACTGCTACCGCCGAAACAGTTCCGAACGATTTCCGAGACGCACGCGTCGCCGCTATCACTTATCACGCCCACCGAGACTATGATCGCTTTGAAAAGCGAAGGTAAAAGAATATCGAGAAACTCGTCGCTCAAATCGCCTTTCAGGCGTTGCGCCATGCACAAAACCGCTTGACATCCCGCGCGCGCGACCGACGAGCGCTTGTCGTGCACCGCATACGATAACTTATCGAGGATGAGTAAAACGGCGTTTGTTTCGCCAAACTTTTTGATCGACCCGTTTTGTTTCTTTATCACAATCGAAGCGTCTTTACAAAACTGTCGGAACTTGTTGTTTTGCAAGGTGCATAATTTGACGATTTTTTTACACCCGAGAACTCTCTTTTCCCATTCCGAGGAAGATTGATGCAACTCCTCGGCGATCGTTTCCAAGACGTGTTGCGTGCACTCTAAAGAGCTTAATGCGTGTTCTTCAGCTTCTTGCTTTTGTTTGGACTTGGACGTCGACTGCGTTAAAAACGCCTCCTTCGGCAACGCGTCGTCGGATTGAAACTTTTGCAACCGTTCGGATTGCTTCCTTAATCGTCTCGCCGGCGTCGTTTCGTTCGGATTGATCGGACTGCGCATCTCTAACAATCGATCTTCGCCAGTTCTCTTATTAGTAGTCGTCGTCGTCACATATCCTCCACCCTCAAACGCTCGCTCCAACGCTTTCCTCGTCTTAGGACTCATCCCGTTCGTTTCCAATAAAGCGCGCTCAATCCCTTGCCTTTCCGTGAAATCGTCTACTCTGGAATTCCGCAATGCCACGCACGCGCGTAAGCTCGCATCTTTCACCATTGGTTCTGCATCGTCGTCCGACAACAACAATAACTGCTTCAATTTCTTCACCGCGTTGGTACAATCCCAACTGAGCGAACTCTTCTCGCAAATCTCTTGGATAACTTTACACGCGTTCACGCGAGCTTTCACTGAACTCGTTTTCACATCCACGTTCAATTTGGTCACCAAAAACGTTTTCGTAATCGCTTTGGCGTCGCAGCACAACGACACTAAAGCGTCGATGGCGCTCTTCTCTTCGTCGTCCTTCTCGTCTCCGCCGCCTTCAACGCCGCCGGACAATTTTTTCAAACACGCGTTCACGAACAGTTTCTTCGCCGTCTCCGACCCGCCGTTCAAGCACTCCTTGAAAATCTCCTTATCTTTGCTCGATTGAATCGCTAAAGAAGTCACGCGCATCGCTCGAGCGTGGTGACGGTTTATCGTCTCGTTCTCATTCCCCGTCGTCGTGACGAGGAAAGACGCCACCGACTCGTACAACGTTTTGCCTAGCTCTTCCGTCCAGAAAATTTTGTTGCTTTCAGCAGATTTGAGGTGCATTTCCAACTGCGACAACGCGTGTATCACGTCTTCTACATCTTCATCTCTTCTTTTCGAAGAAGAAGAAGAGAGATTAAGGATGCGTTGGACGCTCTCGGAAAACCGTTTCAACGAAGTTTCCACCACATCCGCGGCTCTCGTCGCGCGTTGTTGTTCGTTGAGCGCATTCATTTTTTGTATCTCTTCTTTCAGCGTTCGATTTTCAAAAATTCCCCTCGTGTTACGTTTTTATCCTTTCTCGATTGTTTTTTCACGAAGTAATAATATACTTATTATTATTAAATCTCTCTGCTTCTCTCTCGCTCCGTAAAGTCTCTCTTGCTGAAATGCCGCTGTTGTTGTTGTTATTCGTTCTTCTTATTAGAGAGTTGTTCTTCTCTCTCACTCTTTAGAAGAAGAAGAAGAAGAAGCTCACTATAAAATGTGTTGTGTGTGTAAAAGAAAGAGGAGGGGAAAGAAAACAACGGTAAAAGTTTAGGGTTTTTTAAAACCCTAAAACGAAGAAGAAAGAAGAAGGAAGAAACATTTCTCACGAAAGAGTCAACAACACAGAAAAGAGAGATTTATAAGAAGAACTCGGTGGTAAAACGAGCAGCGGTACAACCGTAACAACAACACTTCATTCTGAGAACGAGAGAGAGAGAGAGAGAGAATACGTGATACGAATCAGTATATAAGAGATAGTTTATAAAAAGAGAGAGAAAAAGTGAGAAGAAACACACATACATTAAACAAACATAAAAAGGATGAGCAAAAGTCATCATTTCCTCATCCCGACAGAAATGGAAGCGCAATTCGACGCGTTCTTCATGAACGTCGCTTCGCAGTGCAGCTCGATCGCGTCGAACGAACACGTTCACGGAATAAACGCGATCGATATCATGCACGAAGCATATTTCGGGTTTTTGAGAAGGAAAACGGATTTCTTTTCTCGTTCGAGTAGTACTAACGAAGAGGAAAAAAACAGAGGGAAAACATCCGTCCTGAAAGCGTTGGAGAAACAACGAGAAGAGGTGGAAAAATCAAAGACTACTTTCGAACGCGAAAAGGAGGAAACGGAAAAACGCAAACACAAAGAAATGGTAAAGAAGAAAGAGAGAGAAGAGGAGATGAGAGAAAAAATTGCGGAAGAGGAGAGGGAGAGGAAAGAACGCGTGAGAGAGGCGCTGATGGCGCAGAAGATGGAAGAGGCGAAGAAGAAAATCGTCGAGTTGGACGAGGACGGGAACGAAGTGATTTGTAACGACGAAGAGGAAGAGAAAGACGAGCAACAAAAAGTCGCTCGAGAGAATACAGAGAAAGTGGAAAAGGAAGAAGAGGATCCTCACGCGTTGCAACCAGGGACGGTGCACCCGTCTCCGTTGAACGGCGGCGAAGCCGAACATTACGTGTGGTCGCAAACGTTGCAAGAGGTGGACGTGCGTTTGCCGGTACCGGTTGGCACGCGAGCGAAAGATATCGTCTGCGAGTTTACCGCGACGACGTTTAAGTTTGGTTTAAAATCCGAACCCGCGTTAAGGATTCCGGAAAAGTCCAAATTATGCGAAAGTATTAAACCGGACGATTCGTTTTGGACGTTGGAGGACAATCGCGAAGTCCGATTAACGCTCACGAAATCCAACCAAATGAGTTGGTGGGAAAACGTAATAAAAGGCGACCCGAGAATAGACACGAAGAAAGTTGTCCCGGAAAACTCCAACTTGGCCGATTTAGACGGCGAAACGCGATCGACCGTGGAAAAAATGATGTACGACCAACGGCAAAAAGCCGCCGGGAAACCAACCAGCGACCAAGAAAGCAAGATGGGTTTGATGAAAAAGTTCATGGAGAGCCATCCGGAGATGGATTTCAGCAACTGCAAATTCGACGACGGCGTCTTACCGGCCGGCGCCTTTAATGGACAATGACGATGAGAAGAAGAAGAAGAAAAAGAAAGAGAAAACACGACGAGAGAGCGCGCACGTACGCATAGAAGAAATATAATATACTAAGAAGGTGGTAATATAAAAATCTTACAACAAAGAAGCTACAGTAAGTATCGTCATCAGTCCTCTTCACTGGACGATCATCATTTCTTCTTCTCCTTTTCCTCCTCTTCCTCGTCTTCATCAACCCCGCTAATCCACAAGACGTTGTTACACCTTATCAAAACCTCCCCCAAATTCCCGGTTTCCTCTCCGTCGATTATTTCCATCGTGTTTGCGAGTTGCACGTTCATGTACGCGTCCGTGGAGACTAAAAAACCTTTATACGCCATGCCGGACCATTTTAACTTCACGAGGACTTTTTTCCCGGTTAACGATTGTAAGAACGGTTTCGGGTTGATCGGGACGAACGACGGACCCATTGGTATTGTTTATGAAAAGTAGAGTGTACTTCTCGTCGTAGTCTTTCCTATTTTGCTCTTTTTGCTCTTCTTCTTCTTCTCTAAAGAGTATTTTCCCAATGTACTACTACTACTACTACTTTTAACAAGAGTACTAATTAGAGCCGTCTGATGTTTTTGTTGTTGTTGTTGTTGTTGTCTCTTTCTGTTGTTGCTTTTAAAATAAAAATGAAGTTTTGAGGAGGACTGCCCTTTTTTTTTTTTCAAACACAAAAAAAGAAGAAGATTTTACTCGCGAAAGTAAAATCTCTCTCTCATCATCATCATCATCACTTTTTATTAAGGAGCTTTTAAGAAGAAGAAAATAACGATGTCGAATACTCGCAACAACAACAACAGTTATAACGAGACTAAGAAGAGGGCGACGAAGGTATCTAAAGAGGACGAACCGACGTCGCCGAAGATTTTTCTCTCGATTACTTTCGGCATTCTTTTCATTCTGAGCTTGATTTTCGGGAAAGCTGGGTCGTTTTCCTCTTCTTCTTCTTCTTCTTTATCATTAAACGTTGCGGATGATGCGAATCAAATGTCCTCGGTGGACGACGACGCCCCGGACGTTGGCTTAACGTCGTACGAAGAACAACACGTGGACCCGTCTGAAGTGGCCAAGGAGCCAATCGAAGAGTCGTTGGCGAAAGATGACGGGGAAGAGCACTCGGATTTAGACGGCGATTTGGATTATCACTTAGACCAACCGGTGCAGAAACCGAAAACGGAGGTGGATAATTGCAAGAAATGCAAGAAAGTTACAGTGCCGGAAATGTGCGGGTACGCGCCGAAGAGAACGATGGAAGATTTGTCGGTCACTATGAAGAAGAGGAGGATATTGTCGTTCGACTTGGAGGAGAGCGAGGAGGAGGATTCAGACGACGATGAGGCGAAGAGTAGCAACATTTTAAACATTACTACTAGAATAGGACTTCGGAAGTTATTGAAAGGGCACCAGGCGTTTCAAACGGACAGAAACCGAGCGTTGGCGAAATCGAGGCAACCGGATTTCAAGCCGCCTCCAGAGAGCGTCCGAGAGGAGGTTTTGAAACATTACAAGATGTGGCAATCGGATTCGGCGTGCACGATGTGGACGAGAACGTGCGTGAAAAGACATCTGGAAGGCGACGATATGGGTTTTAAGCGAGGTCCGGAACAGTATTTCAAAGATAAGAAAATGCCCGGGTTGGATGGCTCCTTAGTTTTTCCGGATTTGAAACGAGGCGAGTTGGGGACGTGCGCGCTCGTCGCCGTGGCGGATAACATGTTAGGGAAAGGACGAGGTCCGGAAATCGACAATCACGACACCGTTTTTCGGTACAACGGGCCTTTGAAAGCATATAAGAAGGATATTGGGGTGAAAGGCGACGTGTATTATTGGAAGCAAAGACGCGATGAGAAACAATACGGCGTAGAGGGACAAAAAGCGAACAAGTACTACATGTGGAAAGACGCCGCGAAATATTGGATGTTCGGCAATAAGAAGGAATTTTCAAAGTTAACTTTTAGAGGTAAACAGTTGTTGTGGGAGACACCGATGGCTTCGGAGATGGTTGGGAACGTCTATGCCAAATACCACGACGAGTTGAACATTAAAACCAAACACGCGAGCACCGGCGGGTTTAAATTAGCCATGTCCGTCCTCGCGAGCGGTTTGTGCACGAGATTAGATTTATACGGATTTTCGAGTAAAGGTGGGGGCAGGTATTTTAAGAATGCGGTCGTTAATACCGTGCATTTGATCGGGCTGGAACATTATGCCTTACGAGTGGCCATGGAGGAGAATTACGGGGTGTGCGTGTACGACTAAATAAATAATCGATTCTTTAAATTATGTTGTTGATATGAAAACGGTATTTCATCATGTACTACACAACAATTCTTGCTATTCATCTACGGCGTCTATATTTAATACAATTTTTTTTAGTAATCATCAAAGCTGCCTTGCGTATCGTCGGACTCGTAGCAATACTCGTTCAAATCCGGCGAGTCGAGCTCGAAAAACTCTTCGAAGACTTTCTGCAACCCGGGAACGCCCGCTTTCGAGAGGCGAACGAAATACTCTTGCGACTCGTTGAAACCGGTTTTGGTGATTCCAGCGGTTAACTTGTTCGTGAATGATTTCGGGAGTCTCAACATGGAGAGCTGCGCCGTGATTTTCCTCTCGCATAAAATCTCGTGTAAACGCACGAGATCGGCGCGGTTACGGTACATCGTACACGTGACATCATTCGGGCCTCGAATGACGAATTTGTACCGCATGATATCCGCAGATTCATTCAGAGTGTCTTGCGAAGGAATCGTTTTCACCGGCGATAAGGTCATCATCAGCGGGTCCTCGCTTTTTTTTCGTTCAAGTTCTGATCCCGACTCGTTGATCTCGTTGACGACTTCTTGAACGCTTCGCGATTGCTGTTTCTTTTCTTCCTCCCGGAGAAAATCATCTTGCGACTTCCTGCGATTTCGCAACGGCGAAAAATGTCCGAAGAAATCGCAACTTCGGGTGGCTTTCATGATCGCCTCGTCCTCGTCGCTGCTCCAACCGCTGGTTGGAACAAACATTTTCTTCTTCTTGGAAGACACGTCGCCATCTTTCATTCTCTTGGCGGAAACCAACGAGACTGACCAGCCTTTGTCTGGACCGCAAAAGCCACCGCTCGAGCGTTCAACCCGCTGTCTGGCGAGAATCCGTAAGGACGAATTACTTTTCATCGTTTCCGTCGCGCTCAACATCTTCATGCCATTGATGATTAACTCGTCGCAGTCGAACGCCTCCGTGGCGATTTCTAAAGTCCTCTCTTCATCTTTTAACTTTTCGCCGTGATGAAATAAGAACTCATACGCGATGTGATGAAGTAAGCGAGAGGACAACGGCGGTGGAGAGAGGATGATCGCATCCAAGATTCGTAAGACGACGTTTGGCGGGAAGAATCCAGCGCCTATGCGAGTGAAGATCTTCCCGACCAAATTAGTATGCACGCGTTCCAAGGAAGAGTTGTGTCTCGTTCGCTCCTCCAACACAATCGTCTCCGTCGTCACTTCTGCTTCGTCCAAAAACAAGTTGACGTCTTCAGCGAGGCACACTAACGTCCAAAACGCATTCTCTTCGTTGCCTTTGAAAACGAGCAAAGACATTGCCGCTGCGACGACGTGTGATTTTTCCAAATCTCTCGGCGAGCGCGCGCTGAAAGCCATCAAAACACGTTCCATTTTCCCGAAATATTGTAATGATGTTGAGTCCATATAGTTTTCCGGTAATCTAAATTGATCTTCGTCGTCTTCTTCTTCATCTTCGTCGTCGTCGTCGTTGTTGTTGTTGTTCGCTTTCTTCTTACCTTCTCTCCCTTCCTCCTCTTTGATGCTCGATACTCGCGCCGGGAACATATTCAATTTCTCAAAGAAAGAACCCGTCAAGAGTTGCATGATTGCGTTTTGCGGTTCCTCTTTGGTAGTATCAGCGGTATCGTCCCTATCGTTTGAGGTGCCATCACTTTCGCTACTCGTCGTTCGTTTAAGAGCGTCGCCTTCGAAGACGAAGACGCCTTCTTCGTCGTCTTCTTTTTTAAAGCCTCTCAACCCGTGGGGCGAACGCGGGGGCGACCCGACGAAAGTCTCTCCAAAACTGTTCATCGCCTGGATGTGATTTTGATGTTGCGAAAATCTTGGGCTGGCGGAGTTGCTATACATTTCGCCGCCGCTCGAAGACTCGTTCCCGCTACTCGTCATCGACGATTGGCCGCGCGCGCTACTCGATCTCAACCTATCTAACGATTCAGTAACTAATTCGTGCTGTATCTTTTGGTCTTCTTCTCCTCCTTCTTCTTCTTCTTCTTCTCCTTCTTCTTTGCGTTCTTTCATCGAGTCGATGGCGCCTAGCGAGTATCTCGGATGATCCGGAAACACGTTGATCAAATCTACTCTGACGCTCGCGCGTTCGCGATCGAATCGTTCTCTTTCGCTCAATTGCGAGTACTCCTCGTACGTCTTCTCGCAATTATCCCGCTTCGATTTCACGGATAACGCGTCCAACCACGCTTTCGCTCTCTTTTTCTCCGGTAAACCGTTTCTGGCAACTTCGCGTTGGCACTGATTCAACGCTTCGTTTATAGCCGAGTTGGTGACGTTGGTCACGCTACTCCCGGAACTCCCGCTCGTCCTCTTCGCCTCTTTCCACACCTTCCTGGCTTTCGAGTACCTCGCGTAACTCTCGCTCGCTCTGTCTTTTTGTTTCATCAACTGTTTCCTCGCTTTCGAGTACGCCTTCTCTTTCCTCTCGTCCACCGGAAACCCGTAACAATACCCGTCCAATCGAGCGACGGTGCACGGCTTGGTCTGTAATCCGTACTCGTCCGTTTTCGCCGTCGAACTTATCATAGACGAAGTGGACGAACATCTTCCCATCCGTTGCACGACGTTGCTTTTAATACCTTGATTTTGTTGTTTACTCTCTCCTCCGTTGTTTATTATGTTGGTTCTCTCTTCAGGATTCTCGTCTGAATCGTTTTCGTTCTTATTCCCCGACGACGACGATTCTCCTCGAATCCGCTCGCCATTCGCAACCTGCAAATCCTCCTCCGAACTCGCCACGGACGATCCTTCTCGACTGTTGTTGCTCGTCGCCGTCGTGAACTGTAAATTTCTCCTCGGACTTTGACCTCTCGAATTTAATAACACCTGATCGTCATCTTCGGTCATCGAACGCGATCGCGATTGAGGCGATGAGTCTTCTTGGTCTTCTTCTTCCGAGCGCTGATGATGATGATGATTCCCCGGAGAAGTCGTTTTGTCTCGTCTGTCCTCCGTTTTTGGAATAACTTTTCTGATTTTAATCGGGGTGATGTTGTTGTTCCCTCTCGATACTTTGTCGTCTCGATTTTGATCCGCAGTCGTCATCGAGATCATCATCTTTAGTAGAGATCGCCTTTCTTTCGTTAAAACGCGATGAAGCGCGCGCGTGCACAAAACAGTGCGCTCGACGAAGAAGAGGATGCTGCGCTGACGATGATGATTTTTGTGCTGTCTCTTCAAGGAAAGGTCACGGAAAGGTCAGGTCACGTTATCTCTCTCGTCGTCGATCTGTCTAAAAAATATCTTCGGCTGAGAATTTAATAGGGCGACCGAACGAGTACTCGTAACGCCCTTTTTTTTGCAAAAAGAAGGTCAAACACACT
>Ga0115554_1003273_pt1 | contig 10962 bp, 6 predicted proteins | sample COGITO_mtgs_1104_3_FD_87283 | JGI IMG/M metagenome (GOLD analysis project Ga0115554, IMG submission 87283) | Pelagic marine microbial communities from North Sea - COGITO_mtgs_110404 | ecosystem: Environmental > Aquatic > Marine > Epipelagic | place: Germany:Helgoland, sampling site Kabeltonne... | reverse complement strand
TCGAAGCAATAAAAGCCGAGAAAAGAAAAGAAAGTTTACTGGGTTTGAATTTGGTTAAACGACGGAAACGCGGTGAAGAAGAAGACGAAGATTTGGTGATGGCTGCCGCTCGAGAAGAAGAAGGTCGACGAGAAGAAGAAGAAAAAGAAGAAGAAGAAGGAATAGACGATCCGATGGAAGGGGAGGAAGGAGAAGATGACGATGAACGTAAAGAGCATACCGTCAACGCGAAGAAGCCGCCGAAGATAAAAAAACTTCCATCTTTGGTCTCAAACATACTCGTTCGATCGATCACGCCGACGCTCTCTGGTGTTGTTCGATCGATCACGCCGACGCTGTATCGCGAAGCGATGGAGTCCAAATTGAATGAGTTTCGCGGACTGTCCTCCAAGCTCTCGCCGCCGCCGCCGCCAAAGGATTGATTCACGCGTGTGCGCGTGTATATAAACTGATACCATTTTTAACGCAGTAATCGAAGTGCGTGTTGTACAAAACGTATTATTATTATTAAAGTGAATAATGAACGCTGTTGTCGTTTTTACTCTGACTATTTCTCTTTCTTTTTCTCCATTTATTCATACGCTCGCGCGCGCGTTTTTGCGCATAAATGCCTCTGACTCTTTCTTTCTCTTTCTCCATTTCTTTACACGCACGCGCGCAAAATATACTTTTCCGCGAGACTTTCGACGATGAAGCGCAGCAACACCGCGGCGAAAAGAAGAATACTCGCTTCTTTGTTCGGTGATTTTGACCGATCTGCGTCATCTGGGTCTTTTCACCTTTTCTCCTCGGGAAAGTTTAACAGCGTAAAGTTCTTTTCCTTTTCTCGAGCAGCAGCGGCGAGTTCGTTTCCGTCGTCGTCAACGGAATGGAGGATGCGACGGATGCGAAGCGTTGTTCAAAGCGCGCCTATTCATCTGAATGAGCATCTGAAACAACAACAACAAGTACAACAAAAACAGATACAAATACGTTCGTTGAACGTGCACGAATACCAAGGCGCGGACATCATGCGCAAATTTGGCGTCCGAGTACCGGATTCTATCGCGTGCAAGACCGTGGAGGAGGTGCAAAAAGCCTCGGAGCAGATGAAGTGTTTAGGCGACGACGAGGTAGTGATCAAGTCGCAAATATTAGCCGGCGGGAGAGGATTAGGGACGTTTAAGTTTGGCGGGTTTAAAGGAGGCGTGCACATCGTGAAGAATGAGATGGCGAGAGAAACGGCGGAGAAGATGCTGGGTAACGTGCTGGTGACGAAACAGTCCGGGCCGGAAGGAAAACCGGTGAACGCTTTACTCGTGGCGAGGAAGATGAAGTTTGCGAAGGAGATGTACTTTGCGATTTTGTTGGATCGTAAAAGCGCAAAACCGATGATTATCGCGAGCGCGGAAGGTGGGACTTCTATTGAAGACTTAGCGGAATCGAATCCGGAAAAGATTATTAAGAAGTACATCGATATTAACGAGGAAAGTGGCGGGATTAAGAGAGAAGACGCGTTAGATTTGGCGGAGAAGTTGGGGTGCGCGGATAAAGAGGACGCGGCGAAGCAGTTTCAAGCGTTGTACGAAACGTTCAAGAAGACGGATTGCACGATGATTGAGGTGAACCCGATGGCGGAAACCACGGATGGGGTTTTATACGCCGCGGATGCGAAATTAAACTTTGACGACAACGCGGAATACAGGCAAAAAGATATCTTCTCTCAACGAGACGCTTCGCAAGAAGACGCGAGAGAAGTCGAAGCCGCGAAATACGATTTGAATTACATCGGTTTAGATGGCAACATCGGGTGCATGGTCAACGGTGCCGGTTTGGCGATGGCGACTATGGATATCATCCAAGGTAAAGGAGGGTCTCCGGCAAACTTTTTAGACGTCGGCGGCAACGCGAGCGAAGAACAAGTCGTCGAAGCGTTTAAGATTTTAAACAAAGATCCAAAAGTGAAGGCGATTTTGGTGAACATTTTTGGAGGAATCATGAAATGCGACGTGATCGCGTCTGGCATCGTCAACGCGGTCAAAGTGGTTGGATTGAACATCCCGTTAGTCGTTCGCTTAGAAGGCACGAACGTGGAGGAAGGGCGAAGGATTATGAAACAATCCGGATTGAACATCGAGACGGCGAAAGATTTGGACGACGCGGCGGACAAAGCGGTCAAAGCGATTGCGTAAAATGAATGATTTTCACACGACGTGTACGAAACAGACACGTGTACATATATCACACAAGATACTAAAACTGCTTCAAAACAGATGAAGAGACTACTACTACTACTACTACTACTACTACTATTATTACTACTCGGTCGCGCTATCGGACACTCTAAAGTCTAAAGTTATTAGGAGCGCTCGCCGACTCGACCGCTCCAGCGTCGCCCTTCCTTTTCTACTTACTTAATCTGCACCAACTCTACCACGAACTTTAGGTACGAGTTCGCGGGTATCCGACCCCCGCCGACTTCTTTCGCGCCGTACGCCAACGCCGGCGGTATCAAAACTTCTCTCACGCCTCCAATTCTCATCGGACCAACGCCATCTCCGCCGAGCAAACCGGCATCGAATCCTTCGATGACTTCTCCCGTCCCCACGCCAAAGACGAAAAACTTCGCCGAATCGATTTTACTCCCCATCGTCCCGTCTTCATCGGAAAGATACAAGGTGTAATTCACCGACACCACGTCGTTCTCTTCGAGTTGCCCTTTTCCCCCTTCTTTCACGTCTACGCAGGAAACACCTTTTTTCTCCTCCCTTTTCGCAAAATCCTCCAACGCAAAAGCTGCTCTCGTCTGAATCGTTAAAGTCGTCGTTAAAAGCATCTCTCTCCTCTTTCTCTCTGACTTCCAAATCCCCTTTTCCTCCTCCTTTTGGCTTTTGGTCGCATTCTTCGTCTTCTTCTTCTTCTTCTTCACGTCATCATTTTCATTTTCATTTTCATTTTCATTTTCATCGTCATCGCCGCTGCTGCTGCTCCGAGAAGAAAAAGAAAAAGAACGACGACGACAGAAGCGCGCCTTTGGCGCTGTTCTCGCTCGTCTTCCTCCTCCTCTTTCTCTTCGTCTTCGCGCGTACGCGGTGTCTGCCGCGGATGAAAACGAGAACGAGAACGAGGAGAGAAGAATACTACTCCTCATCAGAGAGAGAAAGAGAGAGAAAAAAGTCAAGCAAAAGACGAGCAAAAAAAGCAAAAAAGACTCTCGTTTTGGTTCCTCTTGTAATTGTTTCCTTGGTGTTTTTTGTTGGCTCAAAAAAAAAAAGAGCAGACGAAAAACACGCAAAAACGCAAGAGTTGTTTGTTCGGAGTTCCAACGACTTTTGCAAAAAAAGCAAAAAAAGGAGAAAAAAGAAGAAAAAGAATCTCTCTCCCCCATAATACTTTTCTATAGTAAGTGTTGTTGTTGTTGTTGTCGTTGATTCATTCTTTCTCTCCGCCTTTGAAAGAGAGAGAAGAACAGAGAGAGAGAGAGAAAGGAACGCGTTTTTTTAAGTCGGCCTTTTTTTTCCCAAAGTTTTCAAGTGCGTTCGTGTAAAGTAATCAAGTAATCTCTCTCTCTCTTCTTCGTTGGCGGCGAATTTCTCTCGAGTTCCAAAAATCGATTTCTCTCTTCTCCAATTGAGAGAGAAAGAGAGAGAGAAGAGCGCATCAGTCATCAATCATGGGCGGCGCGAACGGGAAAAGCAAGAAGAAGAAGTCGCCTCGGGATGGGAAATCCGGAGGGAAGAGTGCGAATTATAAGAAGACGGGGATGAAAGGAGGAATGAGTGGTGATAAAAATGCGACGAACAAAAACACAAACGGTAAAAGTTCAACCGCGCGGGCGTTAGAAACACAAATTGAATCCGCGTTGACGCACATCTCGTACGATCGCATCGAACAGGGTTTGTTGGAATTGAAAGATATTTGTAAGAAGAATTCAACGAACGTGGATGCGTTGGAAACGTACGCGTACGCGTTAGCCGAGTACGGGGACCAAGAAGAAGCGCTGGACGCGTTGAGAGACGCGGCGAAGGCGAATCCGGACAGCGGGTACGAGAAGTTTATGTATCTCGGGCAGTTGTTGGACGACGGGAAAGCGGCAACGGCGTGCACAAAGAAAGGGTTAGATTTGTTGGAAGAACAAATGAAAAAAGGGGACGCGTCGGTGGCGGATAGGCACTGTTCGGCGTGTTGCGCGTTGGCGGAACAGATTTTGGGATGTCGAGACGAAGAAGACGGGATGGACGGCGATAACGCGGTGGACGACGAGACGGCAAAAGCCGTGGAGGAATTACTCAAAAGAGCGCAACAATCGGATAAAGAAAGCGCGGAGCCGATGCAAGTGCTGGCGTGTTTGCGAAATGAGCAAGGGAAGAAGGACGAGGCTTTGAAATATTTGAGAGAAAGCATCGCCAAGTGGAGGAAGCCGATGCAGTTGGTCCAAGAGACGAAGAAAGAGAGAGATATTTACGAACGAAAGAGACCGGCGCCGGGAACGAAAGATTACGCATCCTCGTCGGAGGACGACGTGGAGAAAGAAGAAAAAGAAGAAAAAGACGACGACGACGATGAAGAATACACGCCGAGATTCCAAGACTACGAGGTAAGTTTTGAGTTTCGATTCGAAACCGCCAAATTGTTGTTGGAAATCGACACCTCCGCCGCGCTCGCGATTGAAATTCTCGAAGAGCTCTTGGAAGAGCGCGACGGCATCGTCGACGTCTGGTATTTGTTGGCCTACGCGCATTACGGCGCGAATGAATTGGACGATTCGTTGGAGATTATCGAAATTGGCGAAAAATTAGCTGCAAAATCGAAAGATACCGGCGTCCTTCAAGAGGACGAAGCCGAAGGCGCTTTGATGAACTTCGCCGAGTTGAAACACGTCATCGAAGAAGTAAGGAGGGAGTGCGATGAACAGGTCAAATAAAATCAAAAACTCGTGTACCATAAAACATTGAAGCACTTGTTTTTACACAGGTACAATTTAAAGATCGCCACCATTCTTACTGTTGATCCCATCCATCGCGTTCGCCAACTGCTCCAACTGTTCGATGTCCATGTTCTCGCCACCCATAAAGCTCAACCCTTTCGATTGCAATTTTTTCAACAGCCTTACCCTGTTCGGATCCATCCCGGTGTAATCTTTTGACTTACCGCCGTTCAACTCGTCCATCATTCTCTTCATTCTCGCCGCCTCTTCCGCGACTTCCTCCTCCGGCGTCATCTCGTCTCCCGAGTACGGACGTCTCTCCTCATTTCCCACATCTTCCTCATCTTCAGTATTCGCGACGTTAACTTCTTTCTTCGGCCACTCCCACGTGTCGACGACCCGTCGAATCCAATCGTCCTTCTCCGCGCACGCTTCGCACGTCGTCCCTCTCAAGTCTAAGAACTCCTTCAACATTCTTACTTTATATTGCTTCAAGTGTCGTACTTCTGGCATCGGCGGCGGCCAGATTTTCGAGTCCTCGTCGTCTTCGTTCTCGGGGTACGGATCGATCTCGTCCGAGTTATCGTTTGATGGGGGATCTTCGTCGTCCTCGTCGTCGTCGTCGTCGTCGTCTTCCTCGCGTTCATCATCCCCAAACGACGGCGTCGTTTCCTCGCCGTCTTCGGCTTGCGCGAAAGCAACGATTTTGGACGTCGACGTCGTCGAGGACGACGACGAGAGAAAGCCCGCGAAGTGCGCGATGGAAAGCATCATCAGGAGTAAGAGAAGAGGTTTCTTGAACACCAACATTGTGTGCGTGTGTGGTGCGTGTGTGTGTGTGTCACTTTGTACTAAAAATGAGGTCAAAAAAAAGGTCAGGCAAAAAAATATACACAAGTAGAATATTTACAACCGGTCGTTTCTTTTATTCGCCCGGGAGGAGGACGGCGCGATAATATCTCTTGTGAAATGCAAACATGATTGATTCGCATTCAGGGGAGTATAACCCTTCTTCTCGATCTTCGTCGCCACCGCTGCCGCTTCGGGATGAAGAAGAAGAAGAAGAAGAGGCGACTTTGGAGCGGAGCCCTTTTTGTACGGAGGCGCACAGATTTTCGTCTTCGTCTTGGACGACGCGAGAGGCGAGGAGGCTTTGCTTTATGAATAACTCTTCGTCGTCGTCCTCGTCGTGGTTGGTGTTATCGATGTACCAGTTGAATTCGACGACGCACTTATTTGGGTCTGCAGGATTTGGGAACGCCACGTTGGTATCCAGCCAACGTCCGTATCTGTTGAGACAGACGTTCGGAAAGGCAAACGCGTAGGTCGCTGAGCCTAAACCGAGGCGAGAGTTGGTGTTCTCTTCTTTTCTAACGTCCACGGATTGAATCGAGTTCATATTATCGAAGAGCGTGATGTTATATTTGCTCATGTCGCAACCTTCTTTGACCAGCGCTTTATGTGCGAAAGGGACGTGGAAACCTCCATCGAGATAGTTATCTATGAAAACTTTCCAATTCGATTCAACTTCAAACGTTTCGCGAGCGACGTGACGAAAAGACTCGCGATCGGAGACGTTGATATCAGCTTCTTCGACTCGACTGGCAAAATCTGCGCCTAAAAACGTTCGCAAAGACGACGACGAACTCTCATCTTTCTTTAGAAACACAAACGGACCGAACGTTTCGCACACGTAACCGCCTTTGAGTTTAATCTTTTCCGTTCGCTCTTCCATGCCTTTCATTCGAGTCGCCGAGATGAGCTTCCCATTTCCTTCATTTGATACATCATACGTGAATCCGTGATACGGACATTGCAACGCCGCCGCGCACGAGTTTGCTTTCGCTGTGCACGTGCCTCGTTTCTTATCAGCAACCTTCGCGAAATGGTGTTGGCACACGTTTTCGTACGCTTTAAACGTATTCTCTTCCGTTCGCACGCATACTATTTCTACAGCGGCGGCGGCGGCGTTTTCGCTTTCATCGGAAAACACAGTGGTTGTAAAATAATCGTTCACGCTTGGCGCATCCGAAACGTGCCCGATGCAAACCCAATCCTTCTCTGGCGAAAAGACCGTGGCGCGTTCACGCTGCGCCAATTTCTCACTCGTGTAGTACGAAGGTGGAATAGGGGAGGCATCCTCGATTGCTTTATCGAATGACGTCCACGGAGTGAAATCGTGTGGTTGTGTCGTCCGCGCGTCTTCTTCTCTTTCTTCTTTAATCTTCGGCGTGGAAAAACCCATGGGACATTTGAGAACGTTTGACGATACTGTCGTCGATGATAAAGAAGAAGATGACGACGACGATGAAGACGACTGGACTTTTGGCAAATTCGCAACCAAATATTCTAATATCAGATTCTTCAAGTTGGCGTTTTCGAGCGATTTGTACTTCAACTCGCTTTCGCTCGCTTCGGTGATGGCGACGAACAGCGACTCCGCGGCTTCCGGCGCCGAAAAATTTTCTAACGGTTCTAAATACGTCTTCACCGTAAACAATGAAAACCCATTCGTTTTTAGTTTCGATATCGTTTCGTATTCTACGCGCGTAAACATTTTACTCCCAACCTCGCGAACATTTTTCGGCATACCTTGCGTCGGGTCCATATATCCCGTGTGCATCGCGTCGATGTCGCCGAAAGAATTGGTCGAACTTTCCTCCACTAAATGTTTTCTATTCATCACACCACCGATTTTAACATTCGTCGGATGCCAATCTAAATCGGTGCTAATTAAATCGCTGCTATTCTGTATCGCCCAATTTGCGCGAAACAATGGCTGTCCTCCGTCCTCGTCCATCTTCCTTAACAAGTTATCAAACACGCGCCTCGTCGCCATTTCAATTTTCTCCTCGTAGTTCGGCACCGGTTTGTGCAGCTGCGATAAGTTCTTCCCTTCGCGTTTCTTTGGGTCGAAGGAAAAGCACACCACGCCGGCGACGAATTCGTGCTCCGAAGGTTCTCTGGCGAAGAAATCTCCACCGTTTTCCTGTTTCTCACTTTGTGCTTCTTCTCCGCCGTTTCTGCTTCTTCGCATTATACAAAACTCGTTCGTGCTCAATCGCGCGGCGGTGATCAATGCCTCCTTTCCCGACTTCGGTTCTAAAGAAGCCGTGTAGTTATCGAGCTTTGGTATTGAAATCATTCGGCTCCCGTCCTCGTTCTTCTCTGTTATCGCGTACCTTTCTGGATACTGTTCCGTCAACAACTCCGCAACCGCGTTTAATAACTCTCGACAGGCTTCGTCCAAGTCCGTTCGCTCCTCTTCTTTATACACGACGCAACGCTCTCCGTACGCGTCCAATATCGAATGCTTCATCTCCATTTCTTTCAACCAAACGTCCTCCGTGCCTTCTTCCAGCATATTTCGTCGAAAATCTGGCAGTTTTTTCAAACCCGTACCGATCGATTTCCCTTCGTTGGACCACAAAAACCGTCCTCCGATTGGGATTCGTGGTTTCCCGACGTCGTTGTTGTTGTTGTTGTTGTTATCGTTCTCGTCGTCCTCGTCGTCGTCTTCACCGTTCTCGTTATTGTTGCTCGCGCATCCCGACCCAAAATTCGAAAGTGGGAATGGATTCCTTTTTTGTTTCTCTTCGTTCATCCTAACCACCACCTTCGCGTTCCGCCTTCGCCTCCTCATCCTCCCCCCTTTCGCGGAGTTGTCGTCGACGGAAGCCCCCCGGAGGAGAAAAAGGCTTTTTGTCATCTCTCCGCTCTCGCTCGTCGCTTTCAGATCTGACTTTTGGAGAGCGGAGAGAAAGAGAGAAAGAGAGAGAGAAAGAGAGAGAGAGAGAGAAAGAGTGAGAGAATTTTTTAACGGTGTCGTGGCTCTAACACTGAGAAGACCCTAAATCGAGGTGTTTGAGATTGTGTTCTTCGCTCAGAGCACTTTTTTTTTTCGTCTCGCCGAGTCATTAAAAAATGGACGAGAGGTTTGATGATGATTACGCGCTCGGGTGTCGCCCGTTCGCGTCGCGCACTCCGTGCAGGCACTCGAAACTGAACGAACGCTGCGAAGCCGGGAAGATCGATTACTTGGCGTTTTATTTTTGCACGGATGACATCAACGACTCCGTGCCGGCGTTTATGAAAGTGCCTTTACTCGCCGTCTGGGCCGGGATTTTGTTCAGCGCGATTGCGATTGTCGCGGACGTGTTCTTTGCGCCCGCTATTCGAACGATTTCGAAAATGTTTAAACTGCCGGACGACGTCGCCGGGGCGACGTTGTTGGCGTTGGGCGGGTCGGCGCCGGACATTTTTACGCAGTTGGCGGCGATGTGTATCAGCGAGGAACCGGATTTTAATTTGGCGATGAGCGAATCTGTCGGGGCAGGGATTTACGTCTGTTCGATTTGTAAGGCGTTGGCGGTGGTGTTTTCGCCAGGTGGTAGTGGGGTTACCGTGGAAGCGGTACCGTATTTGAGAGATTGCGTACACTACTGCGCGTTGTTGTTGATTTCGTACGCCATGTGTTCGTACGGTCAAATTTCGTTCGCGTTTGGATTTATGTATTTAGGTGTGTACGCGTTTTACGTGTGCTTTGTGATTTACGGGAGACATTGGGTGGATGATTTGATTCCAATGAGTTGGAAAGGGGTCGGGAGTGGTCACGGTAGTCAGAGTGGTAAACATAGTAGCGGGATGAAGACGGTGAAGAGCCACGTGTTGGAAGACGCGAGCGACGAGGAGGACAATAATAATAATAGCATGGAGATGGCACACGGAGTAGTTGGTCATCATCACGGTGGCGGGGAAGACGACGATGACCAGGTGGATTTACACAGAATGTATGAAATCACCGACGACGAGGATTCGGACGATGAGTACGTGCACTCGCCGATAAGTTCTCCGAGAGGTGGGGGCGGCGTCGCAACAACGACGAACAAAAATCTGCACAACTTGAGCAGCAAGTTCGCGCAAGGGTCGCAACGCGGCAGTATTAGCGATTCGGGCAATAGAGGAGTTGGAGCGGCTATTAAAAGTCGAAGACATTCGGATGGTTTTTCTTCCGGGCAGTATTTTTCTTCCCTCGTTTCCTCTTTTCGAAGATGGTTGTCCATGCAATCCGGAGCGAAGAAATGGTCGGACGATCCAACGACGTGGTTGACTGGATGGATCGTTGTTATAGTGTCGTTGACTATGCCATCTACTAGCCGTGGCCGCGTGCGCCCATTGCACGCCGCTGTTATCGCGTTTGTCGCGCCGTTGTTCCTCTTATACGCCACGGGCATGTTGGACATTGTTTTGTTCGGCTTCGATGGCACGGCGAGAAGTTTACTGGAGAAAAAAATGAACAAAAGCGCCAACGTTCGAGGACAACACGGTGAATTACAATTCTCCGCGTACGCTATATTTGCGATATGCGCGTTCTGGGCGAGACTCGCGCACGCGAGAACGCCCACTCGAGGCGCCGATCCGAAAACCTCACCAATTATGCTCTTCTGCGCGTTTACGGTCGGCATCGCCTGGATGCACATTTTAGCCGACGAAATTGTCTTCATGTTCCAAGCATTCGGTCACATCTTCGGTATTCGAGAATCTCTTTTAGGTGGCACGTTAATGGCATGGGGCGCGAGCGCGGGCGATTTGGCCGGTATGCTCGCCGTCGCCAGAATGGGTCACGCAAAAATGGCGGTCACCGCCTCCTTAGCCTCGCCGGGAACGCAACTCGCGGTCGGTTCCGGTATTTCTATCGTAATCGTCCGATTGAGAGGTATTTCGGTCCCAATCAATTTCACGACGCCAATGAAAATGCTCATGCAATACGGCATCGCAGTCACCGCGTATTACGTGTTTTTGGTTCCAGTCGTGCACAAATTTTCATTCAAGAAGGCGCAAGCGACGAGCATTGCAATCACGTACGCGGTATTTGTCATCGCCTTCGTCGCCGTCGCCATGCGCGGCACAGAGTAAAATTTCCGTTTAGTGAGAACGCGCGTCGTTGTAAGAAAAGATGAGTGTGCTGCTGATCTACCCCGCGGCGCCCCTCCGCTCCACCACGCTTTTCGCGTTTGCGTTCTTCCTTTTTTCTTCCTTTCCTTTCTTTCGAAACG
>Ga0115554_1003271_pt1 | contig 10968 bp, 14 predicted proteins | sample COGITO_mtgs_1104_3_FD_87283 | JGI IMG/M metagenome (GOLD analysis project Ga0115554, IMG submission 87283) | Pelagic marine microbial communities from North Sea - COGITO_mtgs_110404 | ecosystem: Environmental > Aquatic > Marine > Epipelagic | place: Germany:Helgoland, sampling site Kabeltonne... | reverse complement strand
TTTGTTTTGAGCGCTGCTGCCCGGAGGCAAACTTTCTATCATACCACACAACAATAAAATTAACTTTTGGTGGAGCGATGAAAATTGTAGCCGATATAAAATATAAAACAATAAAAAGAAAACGTCTACACATTTCCTAGCAAAGCACCAAATTTTTCTTTATTAGCTGCAATTCGCTTAGAATCGGAGCTTCTGGAAGAAGTAGTTGGTTCCTGTCGCCTTCTTGTTTCCCTCGGTGGGCTTCTGGTTCAAGTATTTCTCCTCGAAAACCTTCTTCACACTCTTCCGCACAGTCTTCCTCTCAGTCTTGTACTCGCTCTCGTCCACAGTCTTCTTCAACTCCATGTCCACAACGTACCGGGTGGGCATGATGTGGTTGTAGTTGACGTACTTGACAAAGGGCTTCATTTTGGAGCGCTTCTCAACCTTGGCCTTGCTCATTTTGTTGGTCACCTTGCGAGGGTTGCGGTCAATTCCGGCAATCAAGCAGTGTCCAAAGTGCTTGTCCCCACTTCCCTCGTCGAAGGTCTTCACTACCACAGCCTTGCGTCCGGCAAAGCGTCCAGCAAGGACGATGACAACCTTTCCACTCTTGATGATGGCCATTTTATTATTATTACTGTTTTTCTGCGGTTTGAGGAGGGCGGAGAAGAAAAAAAAGGGCGGGAGAGGATTAGTGGGGAGAGGAATCGGGGGTTGTTTTCCAGGGGCTGATTTGTCCTTATAGAGTGGGTGTGTTGTGGGTACTTGGGGACAGTCAACGCCGATTAAAGTACACCACAGCACAGAAAATGGAACAATATACCTAGAATCCGGTTTTAAAAGCGACAGCTTCACTACAAAGTCACCTAGAGGCGTCGCCATCCAGGTTCGCGAAATAATGGGCCCTCCAATAGGAGCCACGTGCAGGCTCCACAAACAACAACTCAATCAGAAAGCCCGCACGTCCACGCAGATGACTTTCGTACAGCCACAGCCGCGACAACGACGCCAACCACGACATGACAACGTAGCAGCGGACGGCAAACAACTGGCTGAATGGTCTCACTGCTGTGGAGGCCACTACTACAAGGGTTTTCAGCCACGAAACATAAAACGCGATCACGTGAGCATGCACAACAGTATCTCGCCGTGAACATTTTTTTGTGAGCATTCAAACAATCTACGTACCGTGATCAATTGATAACCAAAATGGGCAGCGGCCTCCCGGTGGGCCTCGAGGATGTGAAAACCCCCCACATATACGCCTTGATAACGCAATTTTATACGCGATTTACCCACCAAATCACACAAAAGTGTTACAAACATTTCATCGAAGAAGGTAATATATCTTAATACCGATTTAATCAAGCAGGAGCAGCCTTTAGACTGCAGAGGCCACCACACACCACCCCTTTGCAATGTCTCGATGGGGTGATGCTGACGAGGATGACTACCTCCCCCCTCCCAAGACTACCCCCGTCGACCCTAAAACGAACATTAAGGTCAGGACAAGCTATTCTTTGACCCCCGGCGGCCAGAAGCAGAAAACCACTGAGAAGATTAAAGTGAGTGTGCAGACAACACGGGTGGCCAAGGAGGTTGCTCGGAGGCAAGCTAACTGGGTCCGGTTTGGGAATGCAAGTGGAACGGAGGGGAATGATGCCGAGGAGGAGAACATTACGATCCAGAGCAAGGACGAAGTAAGGATTGAGGATCCCAATGGTGAGGGTGATGCAGATGATGAGGACGGTGCTAAGGTAAGAAGGCTAATAGATCCTACCCCTTGTCCCCCCTCAAATGCGCGAGAAGATGACACGGTTGCGCGGAGAAATTGCCGTGCGCTGAAATCGCAGACCGGGCACGTTGAACCATCTTGTTCTCTAACTCAAAAAAACCACACACACACACACACACACACACACACACACACACACACACACGCACGCACTCTCAACACTCATTACAATTCAAAAAACCCCGCACTATCATCTCCCAGGCACTTGCTGGCAACCTGAATGCTTTCTGGGCGAAGCAGCAGAGGCGCCAGCTTGAGCGAAAATACGACGTGAACACTGAAGGAGGCGAGGCAGCCCCAGAAGACGACGGCGAGATTGGAGGGAATACCGACGGACGCACCATGACGACCCCCTGGGCTGCTGGGATTACCAAGGAGGGTGGTGGGAAGTATGTCCCTCCTGGACAGAGGGGCGGAAAGCCGGGAGGAAAGTCGCTCGAGGCGATGGCTGCTGCTGTTGGAGATGGGGGGGGGAACAAGTTCGACGACAGAGACCAGAACACCATTCGTGTCACCAATATCTCCGAGGATACGACCGAGGCAGATTTGCAAGAGCTTTTCAGCCCTTTTGGCCGCATCTCCCGTGTTTACCTTGCCAAGGATAGGAAAACAATGCAGTCGAGAGGCTTCGCTTTCATCTCTTTTGTACACCATGAAGACGCTGCCAAGGCGATGGAGAAGCTTCAGGGGTTCGGTTACGACCATCTTATCCTCAAGCTGGAATGGGCCAGGCCCAGCGGCGGAAAGGATGCTGGTTCGGAGAGGACAGAGTTCAGGTCTGGTTACGGTCAGAAGCTCGCGCAGGATACCACGGAGAAGGTTTCATACGCCAGTAATTTGACTAAGAACTCTTAAAAAACTAAAATGAAAACGATGCATTTGAGAAGAGACAGCTAAAGTATTTCATTCGGTGTGCCAAAATATTCACACGCACTTTTTTTCTACCATCCTGAAAAGTTCCCGAAGCCGCCACTCGCTCCTGCTTTAGGCTTCTTCTTTTTTGGCCTTGGCACGGCAAAGTCGTCGATATCATCCCCGCCATTATTATTAGCCTCCTCGTCCTTGACGTTGACGGGGGCATTCTTTTCGAGAAACATTCCCACTTTAAATTCTGCCTCGGCACTTCCCTCGGCTTTCCTTTTCTTCGCCCCGTCCCCTACCCTAGCAGCCCTCTCTGCTTCTGCCTTTTCCTCCCTCGCTTTCCTGATCTTGGCCATTTCGATTTTTTCGACCTCAGCAATTGGGTTCTCAATGATCAAACAGTTGAAGATTTTGACCTCCTGCTTGGGTCTATCGTTCTTATCGGTTTTCACAGACTCAATCAGATCCAGCACTTCCCCTCCCCCGATCATCCTCCCAAAGACAGCGTGCTTCATGTCCAAATGCTTGCATTCGCCGTAAGTGATAAAAAATTGACTGCGATTTGTGTTGCTCCCAGCGTTTGCCATGCTTAAAATACCTCTCCCATCGTGCGAAATCCTTGTGTCAAATTCATCCTCAAACTTCCCACCCCACAGCGACTCCCCTCCCCGGCCCGTTCCCAACGGGTCTCCTCCCTGCAGCATGAAGCCCCCAATGCTCCTGTGAAACACGGTGCCATCGTAATATTTTTTCTCAATCAGTCCGATGAAATTATTGGCCGTCTTGGGAACGATGTCGCAGTCGATCTCGAACGTCATTGCACCAAAATTAGTGTTGATGGTGACGAAACCCTTCTTCTTGTATTTTCTCAAGGCTCTGCCCTTGGCCTTCATTATCTCCTCATCAGTGGCCAGTCTGGCCTTACTATCGGAACTCAAAACTTCCGCCGTGCTTGTCATCGAGGCAGCGCTAGCACCGGAAGTAAGCTTCACACCGTCCTGCAGCTCGTCGGTGTAGATATCAACCATTTTGTCCCTCAGGTCGATGTTGTTCTGGGCAGCCGTCGCTTCCATCTCCTTCCGTCGCTCCACCTCTTTCGCTTTTCTACTTTCTTCCTCTTCCCTCTTTCTTTTGTTAACCTCGTCCATTATCCGGGCCCCTGTCACACTCTGATTAATATCTCGGGAGGCGCCACTTTCCTCACCCGCACTCGCCAACTTCGAAGACGTTTTGAAATTAACCTTGAAATGGTTAATGTCCCGGGCCTTCATGTGCTCCTGGTCCTCGACATCTTGCAGAACGATTATGTCCTTCTTCTTGAAAGGTCGGCCATCCAGCAAGTCCTCCCAATTCTTTGCCTTGATATTCAGCTCCTGAACAGCTTCGTAGCTGAAAACATTTGCTGTGTTGTCCTCCTTGTGGTAGACAGCCACAACCTTTGTGTGGTTGCTGAAGGGCTTACACAACACTGGGCAATGCCAATCTCCATCCTCGTTCTTGCTCATATTCAGTGTTATCAGATCTCTCCGCGAGCACTTCTCCCCTGTCGTCGGGTCTATACCATTCTCCTTCAAAAAAGGTAAAATAGCCATTACATCAAACATCACCCCAGTTCGGTTGCACATCGGGGCAGTGAATGGATTGAGTGTGAGGGCGCAGCAATTGAATGGAAGGGTTCTCGCCGTCACACCACCGCCGGTGAGTGACTTCTGTTTCCCCCCATACTGACCACTCCATTCTCCCGCTCGCATATACATCCGCTCCCCCTTGTTTTTCGGCATCGTGCAGCGAAGCTAAATCACCTTCTCGTATAGCTGGGAATGGACTTTCGTCGTCGTGAGGAGAAGTTATAGCCACGTGAAAAGGGGCGTTTTCACTGCTTGGAGGTGGTCCGTTTAAGGTGGGAGAGTTACGACGAGTATTGGTGGTCGCTGAAGCTATCGGTGAGTACAGTTGGATGCGTCCTGACGATCGTTTAATGCAAAATCTGTAAAGACTGTTGCGCTTGAGCTCCCCAACTTTGGGCTGAGTAAAAAAGTATAAAAAAAACCAGTTCTCCATCGTAGAAAGGATTTACAAAGGCGAAAAGCACTCCAGCCGCACGTCAATCGCAAATTATCAACTATCCCCTGTTTAGACGCTTTCGACGCAATTTGTTCAACCTCCGTTTGAACGATTGACCCCTCTCACGGAAAGGGTCCTCTTTTCCCTGTGTCATGTCCTCCAAGACCTTCGCGGACTGGTACGCAGAGCAAAAATCATCTCCTCCTACTCATGATTCCTCCTCGCTATTGCCAACTTTCATGACAAACTCTGCTGCGTCCCTTCAGCAGCGCGCTTCCTCTCTCATGAGCTTTGAAGGGATAAAAACTGAGACAGTTTGGGGAATGGGATATGCCCAGCGTTTCAAGTTCTTTGTGATGCTGTTGATCCTGTCGGTAGTATTTTTTTTGCTAGGGTTTTTGGTCGGGCTGCCTGCCCTGGCGCTCAGACCACAGAAATTTGCCATCAGCTTTACGATGGGGAGCGTCTGCTTCATGCTGTCTTTCGCGCTTTTGGTGGGACCGAAGCGGCTATCAAACAGGTAAGAGTTGCGTGAACGAAAATTTCGAGAAACAGGACGCCCCTTCTGACCTAACACACCCCTTTAGTATGATTCAACCGGAGCGAATGCCGTTCACATTCATTTATGTAACCAGTATGTTGATGACGCTTTATGCAACGTTCACGGTAGGCGGTGTTGTTGGATATTTCATGGTGTTGGGGAGTGCTAGTGTCCAGATTTTGGCTTTGCTATGGTACCTAGTCACGTTCTTACCTGGAGGAGCCGCAGGAATGAAGGTCGTGACCAATGCGGTTGCGGCAGTCTTCAGACCAATTATGTCTGCTTGTGGTCTGTGTCTCAGGGGGTGCTTCAAGGCTGCGTTTGGACGGAATGGTAATTAACAAGGGTGAAATAGGTCGTAGATATGCTTTAGAAAATTTGCCGCGCCTATCAATCAATCAATCAATCAATTAAATCGTGTTACTTTTTTAATATATTTTCTGTCCAACATTTTTTTCACCGGATGTGATCTTTCATTCTTCTGGCTGCACTCATAATTTGTTGTGGGTTGGGGCAACAGGGTCTCCGAAATTTTATCACGTACCAGCAGTACACTGCTGTCAGAAAATAGCAGACTGCAGCACCAATACACGTCGATTTTGCTTGTTCGTGAGATACACCGCTTCCCTCATGAAGCCGTATATATTTGCTGGAGCTGGAAGCGAGAACCACTGACAGCAAAATTAGGAATACAAAGCCTGTGAGGCTAAATATTAGGCAGCATTGGGGGCAAACGGATGGCTTTTGGGGGGCGAAGTGAGTGTCTCTGGACTTGTAGTTGAAGTTCGGTTGTCTATAGGCATAAGGATCTGAGGGGTCTATTTCATCGTCATCATCTAAAACGTGGCCAACAGGACTGTAAAGGGCGTCGCTACTACCGCTGGGTTCAGGGGACATGGCACACAGCTCAACGAGCGAGCTCCGACCCATCCTAAATAGTCACGGTATCTTCCTGGGGGGCGGGAGTTGGCACTGAAGGAGGAGGTGCAAACCCTGTACTGGGAGAATGTGGAGGACAGAATAGGGATTATTCGAGCACAGGATCTACACAATGGGTCTTGGGGCGTTTGGCAAGAATATGTTACTTGCAGCTATAAATTGGCCCAATACAGGATCTCATCACTTGTGAAATCTCGAGAGTCCCATGCCCACGTGATACGTGATGCCCGATGCCCTGTGAGGGGGAAAATGAGGAGGAAATCTGAAACAGCCTCCACAGGGATATTTAATAGTCATAAATCGTTCGCCGCTGCGACCAAACTATATTCCATCCGCCTACGGATACTTAAAATCAATTATCATCCCCCCCCCATCCGGGAGTAGCTTCTGCGTTTCACCGCTTCGTGAAAATCTCCCAGTTATTCGAACAGTTCTACTTCAGATCCATCCTCCCTCCCCTTCTATGAGTATCCCTAAGCTCAATTATTCCACTCCGCTTTTGGAGACTTCTTTTGTCTTTGCACACAATGCTGCTACGGGTTACATGACCACACCACCAATTTCAGATATTGGTCAGTATCTTACGAAAGCTTTTGCTAAGAACCAAGAGGGGTCGTTTTATGACCAGCTCAACGATGGGGCCAAAGCGCTTGATTTGAGGGTTCAGTATTCTGAAGAGAAAGGGTTGCAGTTCAAGCATGGTAAAGTCGTTGTCGAGGAGATTGAGTGGAGTGATGGAATCAATGATATCATTCGCTTTCACGAAGAGAATGAAGACGAACCGGTCATCCTTGTGTATAGTCACTTGAAGGGCGAAGGTGCTCTGGAAGCAATCCAAGAGTCGTTTACTTCTTTCAACATCAGCATGGTCGAATGTGCAGATCTTGTTGGAGTGACAATAGGCGAAGCATTAGAACTTGCCGGAAGCTCACTCTTTGCCTTAAACGACTGTGCGAAGAGCAACTGGTTTGAGGGTGAGCTTGTTTACTGTTATTCCCCTGATTATGAACCTTGTACTGACGCTGATTGGACCGTAGCGCCCTTCACTGATTTGCAAGACTACGTTCGAATGAATATGGAAAATTCGGGGGAGGACAATTTCTCGATGAACATAGTACAGGGGAGTTGGCAGGGCGAATTGTCGTCCTACCAGGAATCAATTTTTGCTGGCAGTAATCTATTGCAAGATAATTCCATGTCGGCTATCAATGGCTTTCTGTTGAAACTTGTCGAGGACGACTCATTTTCGTCCCTTCCGATCAATCTTCTGTCGATTGACAATGTTTTGGAGGGTGGAAAAGAGTTGGAGCGTGCACTCCGAATTCGATGTTGTGCCGAAAATACCGTTTCACCGACAATTTCACCCCCCACCATATCACCGACAAGTTCGCCAAGTGCCAAAGCAGCGGACTTGCTAAGCTCATCGGCGCCAAACCACTTACTGGGTGGGCCAAGACGGATATTAATGTGGACGTTGACGTTGCTTACTTTGTTCAAATATTCCTCTTCTCTCTAGTCATTAACTGCTCGCCTTAATAGCCACCTTTGCTATCTCCAAATTTCCACCCCCCCACTCATCCACCACAAAATTTTTGCATACGTCTCCTGCCTCCAGTAAACTCATCACTTTGAATCCCTCCACAACGTAACCAAATGGGGCATAATTGCCACGGAGAAGATCTTCCCACTGCTCATTCCGCTTGATCATGAAGAATTCGCTGGAGCCGCGGTCGCGGCTACTTTGCAGCATGTCAATGAGGTCAAATCCCTGAGGGTGATTCAGAGCCACGACTCCAGGAACATCTAAATCAACCAGAGGAGGCCGCCGCTCATATTCCGAATTGCTTGTCGCACCGTACACAGGAAGAATCTCTTCCGTAATCCCCCCCCGAAGGACCTCCAGGGGAACGCTTCTCAATTTGGCTGTATAAGGGTCGATGAATCCCTGATTGAAGGATCCCAGAACGCTCAAGCTGAGGCGAAAATAGGGCATAGAGTCAACCTTCTCAGAAGAAATAATCGAGGTTTCTCCAGCAATCCGCTTCCTGACTGTCTTGACGGGAAGGCCGTCATAAAAATTGCGGCGGCAAAGGTCAACCCAGCAGCCAGAAGTAACAGGGGCGGTGAAACCGTCTGCGATAATCGTCACATTCCCTTTCAACGCCCCTTTGCTACTATAAATCTCAAACTTGACAGGGCATCTCCCCTTCAAATATGGTAAAGGCTGCACCGAGCGGCAAGTTGCGAGTGGTTACGAGACGATGACGGTGACGGTGACTGTCGGTTTAGTAAATAAATGAAAGGTTTGGCTTTTCGTTTTCTCGTTTTTCGCTTTCTCTCGCTCACCTTGAATACTTCCCTCTCGGGTTTCTCATAAGGAAATTGGGGGATCAATAATTCTCCTATTGATCCAAGGGAGAGGAGGGATTGCTTCAATTCTTCGCGAATTTGCTGTGACTGAGATTCGCAGTCAGATTCGTTTTCCTTTAACGTCGATGCAATATTCATCATGTTTTGGACACGGCACCGGAGGTCATCGTAGAGGTCCTCAAAGCGTACTGACGTGTTTATAGAGGAGAGAGTGGAGGCTTCGGAGCGATGATGCATAGGAGGAAGTGGGGAAAAAAGATCGAGAACTGTTGGCAGACTAGATCTAATTTTGGATAGATGTTGTTTCAAGGTATCGTAGACATCGTTTTTTGGGGGGCTACTGGAGTCAAAGCAGCTGCTCATCGGACCGACCTCCTCTAGTAACCTTTGGAGATTGCGAAATTCCCGCCCGTAAGACATATTCTCGTTTATTGGAAGCAAATTGAGAAGGTAACTTTCAGAGCTCAGAGTGAGATCTCTCGGAATGGGTATCGCTGGAGTGCTGGTGCTGCTAGGAGAAGAAGGAGGCGGAGGTGATGGACGGTCAGCCTTGGGGATAAATAGATCACGGAATTGAAACGGCGGCAGAGAAGCGGAAGCGGCGATAGGCGCCCGCAGTAAACTAAACGCCGGGATCAACGTTTGGAAGAGCCATCTCCGGCTACTTGCTGGATTCTTCTTGGAGTGCAATTTTGTTCGTGTACCCGCCCCCACAATTAAAGCGTTGGTTGCAGGATTCGTTTGAAAGGACCACGCAGCTTGAAGGACGAACAGCAACAGCACTGACAACACTCGCATCACATTGAAGGTGGTGGTGAAGGTGGTGGGTGAGTGATGCAAGTCTTCACAAATTAATGCAGATTATTACCACTGATCGACGCAAAAAGGCTGCGGTCATGGTTAAAGACTCTCAAAAGTGATGGTTGGGTTTTAAATTGTTTAAGAATTTACAAAGATTTAATTTTGTAAAAATCCGTTCAACTTCTCTCTGGCCTGTTTTCCCAATATTAATCGAAATCTCTCCAATCCACACCACCAAAATAGTTCTAAGTCGAAGTTTGACTAGCATTTAAGGTCGGAACTGCTTTAAGAGTGGTTCAATTCCCCTTTTTTTAGGTTTTTCCCGCTCCCTCTCCCCTCCTGTGGCATCCTCAATTAAGGACCGTCCACCATGCCAGCCACATTCGATCCTTCGGCCAATGCTCCCATAGTGCAGGTCACTACATTCCCCTTCTCAATCGACGACCTAATTCAGACTCCTCGCAGGATGTTTTCTAAAGAGGGCAAAGCACAAAACAAACCCGGTGGAGTCGGTACTATTACCAAAATTGATGAAGGTTAGTGGAGCGCGCGTTATGGAGTATGCACGACCTTTTTGTTTGGTTGTGCATGTACTTCGAATTTTTGCTTTGTTTTCGTTCTATTGTTCTTTGTTCTTTGTTCTTTGTTCTTTGTTCTTTGTTCTTTGTTCTTTGTTCTTTGTTGTTCTTGGCTCTTGCTTTGCAGGATAGACAATCGTTTGTATGTTCTTAGTTTGATTTGTACCCCATGCGTATTCTCACCTCGTCAATTGTCTCCCCTTCGTTTTTCGTTTTTCGTTATTCATTTTTCGTTTTTATTTTCTAGAAAACCGAACGTGCGATGTAAAATACACTCTTGGCGGCACTGAAAAGAACGTGGAGTGGGAGTTTGTCACAGCCTACTCCAACACAGAGGTCGGCGGAAAAAGGGACAGGCGGGCGAGGGACCTGTTCACTGCTGGAGTAGTAGAGGTGCTCGGGGATGTGGACTCAAATATCCAAGGCGGAAAGAAGAAGGTGATCCGAAAAAGAAGGGTCATTAAGAAGAAGGAGGTCGACAGGAAGAAGGAGGGGGGGGCCAGTAAGGATGCACCGGAAAAAAAAAGAAAGAACGAAAGCGACAGTGGTGGCGCTAGTATAACTTCTAGCGAAAATGCCGTCGAAAACGCTGGCGACGCCGGCGGCGGTGATGATGACAATGATGACGATTTTGAGTATGTCATCGAGGAGTATGAGGAGGAAGTGGGTACCGATGAGGTCGCAAAGATACTGGACGAAACAGCACCCCCTGTGGAGGAAGCTAATAGCGTGATGGTTCAGGAAGTGCTGAACGGCCTGCTGAAAGATGGAGATGGCGAAACAGTGAATGTGGATGCCTTGGTGGAGAAGATGGGGGGAGAGGATATGAGAGAGTTGGTTGGAGTTGAGTTAGGCAAATTGGTGAAAAAGGAAACTGTCATGGTCTCTGAAGGGGTCGTATATAGGGCGTGATGACGACGACGATGATGATTGTGATGTGAGCTTGTGACAGTGTGTGTGTGTGTGTGTGAGTGCGCGTGGGGGGGGGGGTGGGAGGGGGGGGGAACTGTGGGGAATGTGTGAAAGAGAGGGGGTGA
>Ga0115554_1003257_pt1 | contig 10994 bp, 10 predicted proteins | sample COGITO_mtgs_1104_3_FD_87283 | JGI IMG/M metagenome (GOLD analysis project Ga0115554, IMG submission 87283) | Pelagic marine microbial communities from North Sea - COGITO_mtgs_110404 | ecosystem: Environmental > Aquatic > Marine > Epipelagic | place: Germany:Helgoland, sampling site Kabeltonne... | reverse complement strand
GGGCGCCTATTTTGATTTTAAATTTAGTTACACGACCGCAGTATTGGAAGACTTAGATATGGTTTAACTATCTTGGTTAGGTTTAAATTATATCAGGTGTATAGCCTGATAATCCCGCATCATTGTCTTGAAGAATATCTCTAAGAGCGGCGACATCAGGTTTGCTTAATACGGGCTCAAAATCGACCAAACTATATAGTGATTTAAGCATAACCAGACTTCACTTGAGAAGTGCTTAAGTTCCAATAACCCGTAATCCTGATGACTTATTTAATGAACGCATTATTTTGGGTTCCATCAAAAATACAAGCACTTACTGAACTTAATACCAAGAATAGAATCAGTTGGTAAAAACGAATTAATTAGCTAATACAACTTATTTCAATGCTCGGGCCAGAAAAGCTTTTGTTTCAGGTCGTTTAGGTGTGCCAAAAATCTGTTCTGAGCTCCCTTCCTCGATGATCCTCCCGTCCTTCAGGAAGCACACTTTATCCGCCGCTTGGCGCGCAAACTCCATCTCATGGGTAGCCAAAATCATGGTCATCCCTTGGCTTTTCAATTTTAAAAGGACGTCTAAAACATCGCCGACCAACTGTGGATCCAGTGCAGAAGTGATTTCATCGAACAGCATCACTTCCGGTTTCATAGCAAGAGCTCTAACAATTGCTACTCTCTGCTGCTGCCCACCAGATAATTGATCAGGGTAATTATGCATCCGATCTGCAAGCTCAAAACGTTCAAAGAGCTCCTCAATTTCAGACTTAAGTTGGGATTTAGAGAGGCCTTGGACCCTTTTTGGAGCAAGCATAGTATTTTCAAAGGCGGTCATATGAGGGAACAAATTGAAGTTTTGAAAAACCATGCCAATCTTGGCTCGTACGCGCTGTGGGTTAAGGCCTGGTATAGAGATGTCTTCCCCGTCCAAGAATATTGCACCGTCTTCAATTGGTTCAAGCAAGTTAATGCAGCGCAGAAGTGTTGATTTTCCAGCTCCAGATGCACCAATTAAGCAAACCATTTGACCTTTTTCTACGGTGAGATCGACCCCATCACATACGGTATTCTGGCCAAACCGTTTGACCACGCCATGGAGTTCTATTTTGTGCATCAGCGTCTTTCTCGCATTTGGCGTGCCATAAGGTAATCTGCGTAACGTGTCGCTGGTATAGTGACGATCAAGAAGATGATTGCCGCACCAACATAGGGCGTAAAATTTGCAAATAGAGATTTAAACACACCGGCCTGGCGGAAAATTTCTACTGGCCCAATAAAGCTGAGCAGGGACACATCCTTTTGGAGTGCTATCAGCATATTCATCTGAGATGGCACCACATTTCTAACAGCTTGAGGTAGTATAACGTCACGCATGACTTGTCGTTCTGATAGACCTAACGACAAGGCGGCAGATCGTTGACTTGGATGCACGCTGTCAATGCCCGCACGAAAAATCTCGGCTACGTAAGCCGAATATGTTAGAACCAAAGCTAAGGATCCCCAGATAAATGGAGAGTTCCAAGGCCTTGGTAGTCCTAGGCCAGGGATACCAAAACCAATTAGATAAACGGTTAAGATGACGGGTACGCCACGAAATACATCTGTAAAGGCCGCACCAAAGATGCGCAGTGGGAATAAGGCTGGTGACTTTGCATCACGGGCAAGTGCGATCAAAAGTCCAAGAATTGCGATCGCAGGTGCGGACCATGCAAATATCATTACATTGACAGTGAATGCATCCAACAATTTTGGAAAAGTTTTAGCCAGGACAGTTCCATCAAAAAAGCTCTTTTGAACTTTTTCCCAGCCAGGTGTCATAGGCACAAGAATTACTAAAGCCGCAATAACACAGACAGTGCTTGCAGCCGCTATAAGTAATGATTTGAGACGTTGTTTTTGTTCGTAGCGTTCGCGGCGGGTCATCCCCGCCGCTTCAAGAGCTGGCATATTATTTGATCAATGGAACACCAGTGGTGTCTTGGAGCCATTTGGCTTCAATCGATGCTAAAGAACCACTATTGATCATGCTTGTTAAAGCTTCATCTACACAAGCTTTTAGAGGATTCCCTTCTTCCATCAACATGCCGAATTGGTCAGCATTGTCGCTTGAAGCTGCTGGAAATTGACCGATAACTTTTGAGCCCTCAATCATGACTGCGCTTAGAAACAGAGCTGTGGGCAGGTCAAACATTGCTCCATCGATTTGATTAGCGCTAATTGCGGCGTTCACGTCAGCGTTGTCTCCATACAATAGTGGATCATTGGTTGGTTGGATAATGCTTGCTATCTTTTGAACGGCGGTTGTTGAACCAACTGCACCCCATTTTAGGCTCTTTAAAGCTGCAATTGTGGGCTTAGTATCTGTAGCGCTCGCCCCAACTAAAACAGCCATTGGCGCTGTGTAATATGGTAAAGAAAAGTCTACGACTTGATCGCGCTCAGCAGTAATGGAGTACTGCTGCATGTTAACGTCAAAGTTTTTGACACCTGGCTGAATAGCCTCATCAAAAGAGGACCTTACCCAGACTACATCCTGCTCCGCAAAACCCATTTCTTTTGCAACGGCATAGGCAACCGCGGCTTCAAACCCTTGCCCACTTTCTGGTGCATCATCTAAAACCCATGGATAATAAGCTGGGTTACCTGTCGCAATAGTGAACTTGCCCGCCGTAAGGGTTTTGTCAGCAGCACAGTGCCCACCTGCAATTGCATTTGTGGCCATTAAAGCCAATGAAACTGCTGCACCTAAGATTCTTTTTGACATAATAATAACCTTTTCAATTGTTGATTTGCGGTATGGTAGCACTTCACAGAAAGGTGTCTAGGGGTAGTGGCGAAGCTTTCACCTACTCCCCGTATGGAACCCAGATTGTTTTGATTTCAGTACCTGCATCCAACCAGCTATTGTGATCATCTAATGCTGCACCTTGCCATATACGCTTTACATTGCTGCTCGCTTTTTCTTTGACACTACTCGCCACCTCTTGAGTACTTAGGCACCATACGCTGTCTAGGTCCATATGCGCGCCTATGTGTGCCGCGAGCTCACTTTGCTGGCCAGTCAATATATTAACAGCGCCGGCAGGTACATCTGAGGTCTCAAGAATATGATAAAAATCAGTTCCAGAAAGAGGAAATGGCTGACTGGCACACAAGGTAATTGTATTACCTGTCGCAAGTGCGGCTGCCATTGGTGCAACAAGTCCCAATAGTGGTGTCGCATCTGGGCAGAGTGCCGCAATGCGTCCGACTGGTTCACGCATTGCTAAAGCTATGCCACGAATTGGCACTGACTTAGCTCGTCCTTCAAATTTATCTGCCCAAGCAGCATAGCAAAATAATATATCTATGGCGTCTTTGACCTCCTCGAGGCCAGCGTTTCCACCACACATCTCATCAATTCGTTTGGCAAAGCTCTCTCTGCGGGCAGAGAGGTTTTCCGCTACATAATACAAAATTTGTGCCCTTAGGTGTCCTGAGCTCTTTCCCCAAGCGCATACTGTTTGGGCCTGTACTGCGTTTCGAACATCCTTGCGGTTAGCTATTGGCACATGTCCTAAAAATTGACCTTTGGGAGCATATATTGCCTGACTGTATCCTCCGTCAGGCCTTGCTTGTTTGCCCCCAATGTAGAGCTTTGCAGTCCTGTCAACTGGATCAGAACCCGCACTAGTTCCCTTGAAAGCTGCAACGGCTTTCGCGGATACTGAAGGGTTAGTGGTCTTTGTATATGCTTGTAAACCTTCCCAACCGCCTTCACGGCCAAAGCCACTTTCACGCAGCCCACCAAAACCTGCGGCGGCGTCAAATAGATTAGTTGCATTTACCCAAACCACTCCAGCCACTAACTTTGGAGCAATCTCTAGTGCTAGATTTATGTTTTCAGTCCAAAGTGTCGCCGCCAGCCCATATCTCGTGTTGTTGGCCACCTCAATTGCCTCACTAGGCGTTCTAAATGTAGTAGAGACTAAGACAGGGCCAAAAATTTCTTCCTGCATCAATGTATCAGAAGGCTGAAGCCCTGTTATGAGAGTAGGCGGATAGTAACAACCGTCAGGTACGGTAATATTGGCATGATATGTTTCACCAGCATCATTAGCTGCGACAAGTTTTTTTATTTGTAATAACTGGATAGGATCTACGATTGCGCCCACGTCAATTGATTTATCGAGTGGGTCGCCTATCCGCAGTTTGTCCATCCGTACCTTTAAGCGGCTGTGGAAATCTTCAGCAATAGCTTCATGAACTAAAAGTCGAGAACCTGCACAGCATACTTGGCCTTGATTGAACCAAATGGCATCAACTAAACCCTCAATTGCGCTGTCAATATCGGCATCATCAAAAACGATATATGGAGATTTCCCTCCCAACTCCAAAGTGAGAGACTTGCCGTTAGTCGCGACTGAATCTTGAATTTTTCGTCCCACTGCAGTGGAGCCAGTAAAAGCAATTTTATCTACGTCAGATTCTACTAGAGACTCACCAGTACTACCATCTCCTGTGATTATATTTACTACGCCTGGAGGCACTTCGGCCTGTGAGCAGATATCTGCAAAGAGTATAGCAGTCATTGGAGTATATTCTGCTGGTTTTAAAACTACCGTATTGCCCATGGCTAATGCTGGCGCAATTTTCCACGCCAACATCAACAATGGAAAATTCCATGGAATTATCTGACCGCAAACACCTAAGGCTTTTCGATCGGGTAGAGCGGTTTTCATTAATTGGGCGTGGCCTGCGTGATGGTAAAAATGTCGAATGGCAAGGGGGATATCAATATCACGGCTTTCGCGGATTGGTTTGCCATTATCTAGTGATTCCATAACAGCTAAGAGCCGAGCGTGTTTTTGCATTATACGTGCAATGGCATATAAAACCTTGGCACGCGCTGGCCCTCCCAAGGCCTCCCATGATGGTTGGGCCGCTCGTGCACATTTTACAGCTTCAGCTACTTCCTTGGCCGATGTCTGCGTCATGCCTGAAAGTTTTTCACCTGTAGCTGGATTGCAAACGGTCAAATCATCACGAAACGGGCCCCACTTTCCGTTAATATAAGGGCCTGCAATTCCTCCATGATTTTTAATCCACTGGAGAGCTGGGCCTCGGTCCTCGGGGGCGGTGCCGTAATCCATTGTGTCAAAAATAGTTTCAATGCTCATAGGATTATCCAATTGGGTGGCGGTGATTTGCAGAATAGGCACCGGTCAGGTGATGTTCAAGCTGGCGCTCAATATCACCTAAAAGTGAGGAGGCTCCAAAACGAAAAAGATCTGGACGTAGCCACCGGTTTCCCAACTCCTCTTTAACCAATGCTAAGTAAATAATGGCATCTTTGGCCTTTGATATACCGCCAGCAGGCTTATAGCCGACGCGGAACCCAGTTCGATCATAGTAGGCACGAATGGCGCGCAACATAACCAAGGTAACTGGTAAGGTCGCGTTTATACTTTCTTTGCCGGTCGAGGTTTTAATAAAATCAGCCCCTGCCATCATGCAAATCAAACTAGCCCGCCCGACATTGCGCAGGCTTCCTAATTCGCCAGTAGCCAAAATTGCTTTAACATGGGCGTCCCCGCAGGCGGCACGGAAGGCCGCCACTTCATCATAAAGTGCTTGCCAGTTTTGTGTTAGAACATGGCGTCGTGAAATCACGATATCAATTTCAGAGGCACCAGCCTTCACACTTTCGTGGATTTCTTCAATCCGCAAACGTAGTGGAGAAAGACCTGCTGGAAAGCCAGTGCTAACCGCAGCCACAGGAATGTCAGTGCCTTTAAGTGCTTCAACAGCAAAACCAACCATATCATGGTAAACACAAACAGCGCCGGTTTTTAGATTTGGTAGGCCAATACGATTAAGAATATCTTGCCTTACTGGCTGTCGAGCCTTTGCACATATACGCCTTACTCTTCCTGCCGTGTCATCACCAGAAAGTGTAGTGAGATCAATGCAGGAAACTGAGCGTGCTAGCCATGCAGCTTGGTGCTCCTTTTTTATTGACCTTCGACCAGGAAAGCTACTGCATCTCCGCTCAATTGCAGATGTATTTGCCTGCAATGCGAGTGCCCAATCAAGATCGAGTTTCATTCCGACATTTCGGGGTTCAATTGTTAGCGGCAAATGCGCAATTGATTTAGAGAGCTGTTCCATCTGACTTATGTGCATGGGTTTTCTCGCTAATTCAAGTATTGTAGCGCGTGACAAATACGATCGAGCAGGATATTTGCAAAATAATGACTTAGAGGTAACGCCATGTCTTTTGATAGATCAGTGAAAATTGCACCATCAATTTTAGCAGCGGATTTTTCTAATTTTGGTGAAGAGATACGCTGCGTTGAGGCGCAAGGTGCCGATTGGATACACGTTGACGTGATGGATGGGCATTTTGTTCCCAATATTACCTTTGGCCCAAATACTTGTTCTTCTATTCGACCGCACATTTCGACGGTAATGGACGTACACTTGATGATTGCGCCCGTGGATCCTTACATTGAAGCGTTTGCAGAATCTGGCGCAGATATTATTACCGCTCACGTTGAAGCGGGGCCACATATTCATCGGACGTTACAGTCGATTCGAGCAAATGGAGTAAAAGCTGGTGTTGCACTAAATCCTGGGACGCCTGCAAGCGCTGTAGCAGATATACTTGATATCACTGATTTGGTTTGCGTGATGACTGTTAACCCAGGTTTTGGGGGCCAGTCGTTTATTCCTCTAGAGGATAAAGTAGCAGAGTTACGCTCTATGATTGGTGATCGACCCATTCATATTGAGATTGATGGTGGCGTCACCGCACAAACAGCACCTAGTCTCGTGCGCGCTGGTGCCGATGTGCTCGTGGCAGGATCTGCGGTATTTAAAGGTGGGTCAGTTTCTAATCCGTCTCCGTACGGTGCTAATATTAGAGAAATTCGCGCTGCTGTTGGCTAATTAAAATATCAGCAAACCCAGTTTCTTAAATTGTGGAAAGACCGCTGCGCAGATCTGTCAAGATTTTACCAACATCGCTGTCGGTTAGAATCAACGGTGGTGACATCAGCAAATTATTACCGCCAATCCGCACCATGGTTCCCGCCTGATAGGTGGCCTTGTGCACCCGTTTGATGGTGCCCATCTCGAGAGGTGCTTTGGTTGTTCTGTCTGAAACAAGTTCAATCGCGGCCATCAACCCATGCCCACCGCGCACATCTCCAATGATATCAAACTCGGATTGAAGGGCTTTCAAGCCGTCATAAAGTTGCGCGCCGCGTGCTGCTGCATTGGATTTGAGGTCTAAACGTAAAGTCTCACTCACACAGGCATTGACCGCAGCCATACCAACAGGATGAGCTGAGTAAGTGTATCCATGCCAGATAGCACCTTCACCAGATTGATCACTCTCAAAAGTTTCTGCAACTTTAGAGTTAACTAATGTTGCCCCTACTGGAAAATAGGCTGAGGTGATCCCCTTTGCTACGGTCATCATGTCTGGCTGAACTGCCCAATGGCGCGCGCCAGACCAATCGCCAGTCCGGCCAAAGCCCGTGATCACCTCATCAGAGATCATAAGAATTCCGTGTTTGTCACAAATATCGCGGGCCAATTTCATGAAGGAAGCATCAGGCACAATTACGCCGCCTGCCCCTTGAATTGGCTCCATAATGAACGCAGCAATAGTTGAGGGATCTTGGAACATAATCTCATCTTCCATCGCTTGTGCTATCATCTGAGCTAGCTTTGCTGGGTCGCTTTCATTAAAGGGATTGCGGTATCCATAGGGTGAGGGGAGATGGAAGCAGCCTGGTAGCAATGGCTCATACGCAGTTCTGAACCTCTGATTTCCGTTAACAGATGCCCCCCCAAAATGTGTGCCGTGATAGCCCTTCTTGAGGCTGAGATATTTAATACGTTGAGGCTGGCCCCTTAGACGATGATATTGCCGGGCCATGCGCATTGCAGTCTCCACAGAGTCAGAGCCGCCAGAGGTAAAAAATGCTCTCGCCATGCCGTCTTGTTTGAAGAAGTTAATGACTGTTTCAGCTGCTTCAATTGCTGGCGCGTTACTGGTTCCAGCGAAGGCAGAATAGTAGGGCAGTTTGAAAAGCTGATCTGCAATCGCTTGTTTCACTACATCATTGGAATAACCAAGATTAGCACACCACAGGCCGCCAACTGCATCAATAGCTTCATGTCCGTCCAAATCGATGATGCGCACTCCTTCGGCCCGGTCAATGATAGTTGGAGCGTTAGACTGCAAATCACCTGGGTGACCCATTGGGTGCCAGAGTTGTTTGGCGTTCAGTTCTTTTAACTCTTGTATATCTTTCATTTCAAATCTCCTGAGACCGTAAAGGGGGTTTCAAACCAATATTCTTCTAAATTTTTGCTAGTGCCTATCCGGTCCACGACAGCAAATAAGCCGGGTGCGAACAAAGGTGTCAAAACACCGTGCCAAACGTTGCGATTAAAATTTATTCCTTGGCCTGGAGCAGTGTGAAATGCCATGGGTCTGCCTGGCGTTCCTTCTTCATCAGGAGCCACAATCACTAAAAAAGGGTTTTGGTTCATTGGTAAAAAGGCCTGTGAGCCTTCCGGATGGCGCTCAACCAATTCCAAGCGATAGGGGAGGCTGCGCGGTGTGGCATTAAACAGGCTGATGCCAGCGCGGCCATCTGGCCCAAAATCTAGTGCTGCCAAATCGTGATGCCGCCCGCACAGGCCCTGATTGATGAGATTGTCTGGGGCATCCTTCAGAGTGATGATATCACCAAAGGCTGCAAAAGCGTTTTTGGTGAGTGGATCGATCGAGATGTCAGGCATGAGGCAAACTTTCCAGAAACTTGGGTTTACCCTAGACCTTCCGTTGAAAAGGTCCAGCTGGTGATTTGCTCATATTGGGCGCCGGGGCGTAAAATGATATTGGGAAAATGGGCGTGAGCAAGTGATCCTGGCCAGCTTTGCGCCTCTAACGCTGGAGCGGCATAGGGGCCATAGGGCGCGTCGTGGTGAGTGTTGTAGTCCGGCGCGTGGATGGTGCCGCCATCGAAGAGTTGCACCCCACACTCCGTGGTCGCCATCTCCATCCGCACTCCCTGGGTTCCGGTCAGAGTCGCTACCGTTGTAAGGGGGCGTTTTTGCGAAGCTATACAGAGGTTGAGGTCGAAAAATTGTGAGTTGTCGCCGGCCATTACGGCCCCGCGGCGAAAGTCATAGGGACTGCCTTCAACTGGCAAAATTTGACCAGTAGGCATCAGGTTTTCATCTGGCTCGCTGTAGTGATCAGCGTCCATCTGAAAAGTTTGCCCTGAAAAGCCAACCGTTGGATCCAGTGACCAATAGGAGTGATTGGCTGGATTGAAGGGTGTGGGCGCGTCAGTTGTGGCATTTACTGTCATGCTGATCGTCGTCTTATGTACAGTATAGCGCAACTCAATCTCTCTGTTGCCGGGAAAACCCCCCAAGCCATCCTCCAGAGCCAATTTCAGAACCACATAATCTGACCCGTGGTCCGCAATGCTCCAGACTTGCCGATGCATGCCAGTACTGCCTGAATGTTGAGTGAGATCGCCGGAATGGTGTTTCTCAAAAGAAAATACCTTTCCATCGATTTCGGCAGAACAACCTTTGATCCGATTGATTACCGGACCCATCAACGAGCCAAAGCTACTCATTTTTCCCTCGTAAGCTGCAAGCTCTGAACTGCCCAAGGTTAAAGGCCAAGGGACCCCGTTTAACTGGACATCATTTAGTACGCCACCGAAGGTTAATATTTTTATAGCTAGCAGATCTGAGTTAATGCCGATTTGACTGACATCGCAGCCATCTTTGGTGGTCCCAAAAGGGATAATTTTTATCATAGAGGTTCCCAATGTACGCCAGCGGCAGGCAGCATTATATCATTCCATGTGATCGGTTTCGGACCATAGTTAAACCAAAACCTATGGGTCTGAGTGTCGCGAATTCGAATGTCTTGGGGCAGGTCCATGTTAGGCAGGTCTTGCTCCTGCGCCAATTGGATCAGAAGACGCCGCCAAAGACTGGGATCCGGCCAGCCTGCGAGATAGATCATATCGCCTGCGCGCACAGCGGCGGGTGCGCCATCTTCAAGGCGCAAGATCACTGTGTCTTCAGTTTCAATCGCTTCACGCCATTTCTCAAAAGCACCACCACCTGATAGCGACATTGGGGCAAAAGGCGGTAGGCTTTCTACATGGGTGACTTTTGTCTCAAGCCCAGTAATCTGAGGGATCATACCCTCGGGTATGGTCAGCTCATCAGTTTTAGAGCCCGCCCGTGGACCGGTGACAATCACTCCGCCGGAAAGGCTTGCAGGAATAGTCAGAAGTCCAGGCGCAAATGTGATTTTGTAGACAGATGGGTCCACTGTTTTGGGGACCACATCTACTGACCATCCGGCCCTGCGCAACTGGCGGTAGCAGTCAAACACCAGTTGGAAATAATCAAAATCTTTACCCTGTGGTTGTGTCTCCCAGGCATAGGCGCTGTCGTAGTCAAACACCAAAGCTACCTGAGCATCAGCTGTACCTACATCGGGAAGCTCAGCCAATTCTTCAGCAACCTGGGCAGCATCACCTAAAGCTGGCGCCGCGGTTGAGTTGGGCTGCAATAGGCCTGCATGCATCTGCTCCTGTGCAAACGGTGCTTGACGCCAGCGGAAATAACAGACCGTTTCCGCGCCATGCGCGAAGGCCTCCCAAGCCCAAAGGCGTGGCATGCCTGGCAAGGGTGCAGGGTTCCAGGGGGCCCAATTTACTGGTCCAGGTTGTTGCTCCATTATCCACCATCGCCCGTTGGATGTTGCGCGGTAGAGGTCGTGATGGAAAGCTTGAAAATCTGGATCACCTTGGCGCAGGAAATACATCTGGTGATCTTCTGTGGCCCCAACCCGATCAAGTAAGAATCCTAAGGGGTAGCTATCCCAAGAGGAAATATCCAAATCCGCCCCAACATCATAGTGGTCAAATGATGTGATCCTCCCCATGAAATTATGGATGACTGGG
>Ga0115554_1003224_pt1 | contig 11053 bp, 6 predicted proteins | sample COGITO_mtgs_1104_3_FD_87283 | JGI IMG/M metagenome (GOLD analysis project Ga0115554, IMG submission 87283) | Pelagic marine microbial communities from North Sea - COGITO_mtgs_110404 | ecosystem: Environmental > Aquatic > Marine > Epipelagic | place: Germany:Helgoland, sampling site Kabeltonne... | reverse complement strand
GAAGAAGAGGAGAAAGAGCAGCAGAATGTTCTACTCTTCTTCTTCTTGTTGTTGTGCGAATAGGAACACCGACGACGATGAAAAAGTGATGATGATGATGATGATGCGTTCAACACGAGAAGAGGGTTGTTCATCCGATGATGATGATGATGTTTTACCAGTGAGAGAAGGAAACTCCTCCGGCTCCGCATTTTTGAGGACAGGAAGAAACGACGAGAAGTTTTTTTTTTCAAAAAAAGACGCAAGAATTTATTCTTTTATCACACACAGTATGAGAATAACAAGCGCTCGTAAACACGCGCAGAGTTCTCTTCCTCTTTGAACGATACCTCCTCTTGATCCTCCACCTTCTTTTCCTCCTCCTCCACCTATAACGCGATGACCACCACCATTTCCAACGCGGTATCTTCTTTTCTTCTTTTAACCAAATTCACTCTTCGTCGAGAGACCAACGAGATGAGCGGAGAAGAAGGAACGAACTCGTTGGAAACGCTCGTTCTGATTTTATTCACCGGTGTACTCTCCTTCTTCCCGACGCTCTTTGCCGTTCGACGATGGATATTTCCTTCGCTGTTGCAATTGGGATTGAAATTTGTGGCGACGAAAGGCGTGCGCGTGACGGTCGGGTCGATTGGGTTCCTTTCCGCGACGGATGTGATTTTGAACTTTTCGTCTCCTGCTGAAGGAGGGGGAGATATCGAGCAGATATCCATCGGAGAAATCAGATACGCGGGAAGACTGAGGCACTTGGTGAATTGGATGTTGAAAACGTTATATTCACCGTCTCCTGCAACTGGAAGTACGTCTTCAACTACTACCAGCACCACTACTACTATCAAGGAAGGAGATGTTGACGTGCCCGAAGAAGGAGACGACGCCTCGTCGAGTAAAGAAGTTGTCGTGCAAAATCGGAACAGGATGATGAACGTCCCCATTCGGTGTTTCGACGTGCAAGTTAAAAGACGGAGCGCGAGGAAGACAAAGAAACAAGAAGAATACGAGGACGATTTGGATGGCGATTACGTCGAGGAAGAGGAGGAAGAGGAGGAGAAGGCGAAATCGACGAGCAACATCACCACCACCAACAACAACACAAACGACAATAAAACAGATAGGGCGAGTAAACGGATAAAGGAAAGTTTTAAGAAGCGTGTCGTCGCGAGGTTTCTCTCGCTTTTGGAAATCAATTTAGTAGATTTAAGAGTGTACGATGAGGATGTTTTCACCGTTACGACGACACAAATGGTTTTGACGACGAAACCTGTAGCAGATGCGCTGACGGTGTTCGTGAATATGCCAAACGGCATTCGAATAGTTCCGAAATCGGTTCGCGTCGGTAAGAAAGACAATGTTGCCATAGCAATTTCGAAAGTATCGTGTTCACTCAGGGCTGATTTGACGAAAATAGGTAAAGTGAGCGATGTGCAAGTTGAACTGTTGGGGATAGATCCAGTATTCACGGATGATTCGCAGGATTTGTTCAATCACGCGTGGATAGAAAGCGTTCGAATTCATCAAGTTCGCGATGATAGGAGGGTAAAAGACGACACAAACATCAAATCTACGTTTGCTCTCGGGTACAAGATCAGGAATGCGCGCTCTGAATGTTTTTGTTTCCAAAACTCGCTCGCGGATGCGCTCGTGCAGGATCAAATAGATTCCAACACGTTGAATGCACGCGTAAAGTCTTCGGTTTTATTGACTGTGCCTGAAATTAGTGGAGTGTTTCGAGCAACAAATAGCGATCGGCGCAAAGGACGAAGCAGTAGAGGCACCATGGATGAAGCTGGCGGCAACAAAAATACGACCGCGTCAATGAAAATGTTGGGTGTTTCGCTCGATTTTCAAGATGATTGTTCTCTGGAAACTTACTCTCGAAAAGTTGAAATCGGCAAACTCGAAATTGAGCATCACTCAAGCAGTACCCAAACGGTGCAACCGGCAACGACGAAAATAACAATGGATTACGTGCAGATGGACTGGGATCCTGATGCACATTTCCTAATCGAAACGCTTTCAGAAGATACGAAAAAGTTCCTCGGGAGTCTGGCCTTCCTAAAGACGAAGGATCAGTCCAAGCAGGAGAAAGAGATGAAAGCATCGCGGGATCGTAACATTTCCCTTGATGCTACCAACGTTTCGTTTGCTGCGGATTTGACGCTCGGAGCGAATGTTCGCTTCGCTTCGACGCGCGTACATCTCGAGCAGATCTCGACGATAAACGTTGAAAATTTTGAAATCGAAACAAACGCGGAGACGTTTTTCACGACGAAATCGCTCGCCCTCGAGAAGCGAAAGCACGATAGCGGTTGGGATATCACAACGAGTACAGCCGCTGTTAATTTTGCTCGAGACTTAGATTTCGGCGATTTTTACGCTGCTTTGTTCGCTGGCGAGAGTGCTTTCAAACAAGCGCTGAAGAAGTTCACCTCCACGGCTGCCTCCGCAGCCGACAAGTCCAAAATCATCTCCAAAAAAGCATCATCGAATGAAAATGGAACAGTTTTGAATTTACCGGATTCGATAGGAGAAGTGCGCTGGAAGTCGACCGGAGGAAACACGTTCATAATCGAAGATTCAGATAAACTCGAAAGCTTCTTGCGTATGCAAGAAAAATTTCTGAAGCCGGAATTGAAACGCTCGAGAAAATTATTAAGAGACGCTGACGAAACTAAGGATGCTCAAATGATTCAGCAAATATTTCAGAATGTTGCAAAAGCGTATAAGAAATGTGTCGATGGCTTTAACGAGAATAAGAAGAAAGACGTGCACTTCCTGAATCTCGTGGATAATATTTTGACAGTTCGTGCGCAAACGCTGGATTGGTCTTTCAAATATGGTTGTGACGCAGACGAACGTGAGAAAATAGGACATTTCTGCCGTTGCACCGACGCTCCATACTCGGATGGCGTCGATTTGCACATAACCCAATACCAAACCGTCGATTGGACGTGCGAAAAGTTTGATATGTTCCTGGGTGGCGAGGATTGCGCTATGTTCGAGGCAAAAACCATTTCCATGCAAGGACCGGTTGTTTTAGCAAAGCAGAGCGTCCAGTCCAAAGACACGCACTTACTACCGTTCCCGGTCGGCAAGCGAAGATTTGCAGCCATTCGCTCGGCTCAGTCTCCTTCTAGGCCAAGCGTTTTAGCGTTCACTAATTTAACGCAGACTTGGATTGACGGGAAAGTACGGTATTTGGCATCCTCAGAACCGAAGTACGCTATTCTTTCGCGCGAAATATCAAATCGTATGGTTCCGAAATCAAGGCATCGTGATGCCCCTAACGACGATTCATCTCCGGCAAAAGTAAAAGACAACTTTCCGTGGTGGGATAACTTAAGGAACTTATGGCGAGGTGACTTCACGATTATCGCAAGGAACTCTCAAATCGTCCTGGATTCATCTTTGAAGGATACTCAAACTCGTCACGCGCTTGCTTTCAAAGCCTCCAAATGCGAAATGTCTTACAAATCAGGGCATATCCTTCTCCGCGCTGCTCGCTTTGCCGTATCGAGGGAACCTTCTTTTTCGGATGCAGTTTCCCATACGCTTTTTGTTGCTCCGGCGGTCGAGATTGGTGTGAAGTATGAATGGTTGACTAAAGATAATATAAACGGATACGCGACATCGTATCGTTTCGATCCAACAACTGGCGTAGAATTGCAGACCCTGTCTGAATGCAAAAGTTGCGAAGGTTCGCACGAGCTCAGCATACAATTCGCATGCAAAGATACCTTGCTCCCAGGATGGCGCGTTGATCACATACTCGATGATATTGAAACGAAAATGAGTTCTAGCATAGCAGAAGACTCAGCGGATGAAGAAGATTTCTTGACTCCGAAGTCATCGAGGAAAAGCACTATTGATAACTTCCAAACGCCGTTGTCTTCGTTTCAGACTACCACGACGGACGCAAATGGTGATAAAGCTTCTTTATCTTCTTCGCCGCTCGCAAAATGGCATTCCGATGACTTCAAAACTAGAATTTCGGCACTCAAGCTTTCGCCATCGAGAACGTCTTCAATTCTACTTTCGCCAGCGCGTGCGCGGAATATATCAGATCTGCACAGTGTCCTCAATTCATTCGACGGTATCAGCATGAATTCTCAGTTCACGGAAACTCCATATTTTAGATTCACCGCAGAGGATATGAGGTACATGAAAAAATGGTGGAGAGCGCTGATGAAACCCGATTTGGTATCGTTTCGGAACGCGTGGAGGTACAAACAATATGGAAAGACCAAAGCAACGGAGAAAAGTTACGGTAAGACAAAAAAAGTGAAAGGCAAGTCTATGGTTTCCATATTATATTCGAAACAACCGAGCTGGGAGGTAACGGCGGAGTATTTGAATTATTCCTTACCGACAAAGGAGAAAGACGAAACTGTCCAAAGCATAGCTGCTTTTTTGGAAGGATTCAGTTACATATCTAACGCGAGTGAAAACTTGAACGTCCACGCGAAGGATTTACGCATATTTTTACCCGAAAAAGAAGAAAATGAGGCGACTTTTGAGCCGAATCAAATGATATCGGCAAATTTCGACGATACTATGCGCGAAATGTTGAGAGGCTCGAACACACTTCCTTCGCCGCGTGCATTGAGAGTCGGTGATGGTAACGGTCCTAACGAGAATAAAGTCACTGCATCGTCGCTGCGGGAAATGGTCACGGACTCGATGTTAGTGCTTGAAAGTCGCGAATTTCGAGTACGCAAACCTTCGGCGAAAGATGAGGTGCGAGTCGACGTGGACGCTCCTAGAGTATTACTCGAATCGAAAACGAGAGAAAAGGTTTTGACGTGGATTCGTGAGATGTGGCAAGCTTCGCTAGGCGATGATCCCTCAATCGAGAAGCCACCGTCGATGTTTGAATTAGAAAAGCTCAGTGAAAATCTCGTCGATATGGACCTTGATCAATACAGCAAGCACAGAAAAAATATCAGTGCGACGAGTGGATTCAGCGAGTCCTCGCAATCGAACGCGAAAACTGCGAACACCGAATTAGATTTGCTGGAGTTGATTAAACCGGGTGTCGTGAATAATGGCGGTGAAAATGTTGTCAGCGAGATGAAAAAATCTCCTCCAACTCAAGTAATTGCCGATGAATGTTTGTTCGTCGTCCAAATTTCAGAACCGCAAATAAATTTACGAGGTAACGATCGAAATGGGCGATTATTACTCGCAGCGGATAATGGACTCGTTGTTGGTCGACGCGTAGTGTCTTCATCTTCGGATTCCTCTTCAGCGACACAGAAGCAACGGTTGGTAGACGTGAATTTACACCACGTAGCAGCTCATGTTGCACCTACAGACGTCGACCTCCGAGCTGGCGTACAATGGCTCGAAGATAAAGGCTCCGATGAAGAAGTCACGCATTTACAGCCAAAAAAATCTAGCTTGCTGAGACAAATCTTCGCTCCGTGCGAGATGATCTTCAAGCACTCCGTGCAAACAAGTGATAGCGGTGAATCTGACGATTCAGACGCACCCACAAAATTCTCTTTCAAATCTCCAGATATTGACGCCACAATGGAATCCGAACAGCAGGCTGTACTAGTCGATATTATCGGCTCGTTGTTTTTAACTCCATCAAATTTCGCGCCTCCCAGTCCGGAACACAACGCAGTCGCTCTGCTGAGGAAAAAAGGACAGAGAAGTTTATTTGACCAAGAAGATGCAGCTGCGTCGGCGATCGTTGCGGCTCCTTTGTTGGAATATATCAAATCTATCCACGCACTGAGACTACATGACATTGATTTTCAGAAACTTGAAGACGACAGAACAGAAATGACGACTGGCGGCGCGAAAGAGAACGAAGATTTGAAGAGACGAGGTTATCTCGATGACGTGAAACGTAAAGAAAAAGCGTTGGCGAAATCGATACGGCGAGCGGAGTCCTTGACGAAGTATAATCGTAAAAGAGCGGCGATGCAAATGGAGTTGGAAATCGAGCGAGGAGCGTGGGCGCTCAGAAAAGCCGGGAAGACGTTCATGAATGCGGAAATTACAAATCTAAGTCTTTCGCGAGAACGGCACGTCGATTCATCTGGCGTTACTCTTTTCAAATTGAAGGGATTACACTTACAAACTGTTGAAAAAGTAGTCGTAGGAAGATGGCTTCTGGATGAAGATTGGGATAACGTTCCGGCGGCGATACGGACAAAACCTAATTTTCTTCAAGTATCGGCATACCGCGCGGCGAGCCCACCAGAAGCACCAATTTGGAATCATTTAGAAGTTCTCCTCTCACCGTTCAAAATTGACATCACGAAGGAAATCTATCAAATGATTTATGACTACGCATTTCCGTCGGAACGAGAGATCAAGTCAAAAAAGATGCACTTGGCGTTCGAGAAAGAGTTTCAGAAATCAAAGGCAACCGTTGCTACTACTACTACTAAGACGACTTCGACAACAGCTACCAAAACTTCTACAGACAGTTTACCTAAGGTTGACGAAGGATCATCGAGAAAGACGGCAGAGGTTGTTGGTGGTGAAGACGACGACGACGACGAGGATACAGCGCCCATTTCTGGTCCAAAGGTTGTGCAAGTGAAATATTTGCGATTCAACGAATCGAAAGTGAAAGTGTCTTATCACGGATCAGCGGGTTCGTTCAAAGATGTCAGACTGTTGCTCGATTCCTACACTTGCGAATCGTTTGAAGGAAGATGGAGAGAACTTGTCGGGCAGTTGAAAGGTAACTTGGCATGGTCTGCTCTGAAGTCGGTGACTGGATTCGCGGGACGAAAACTTACCAAGATTAAATCTGCGGCGAACGATGGTGCGGCAGTAGTAGTACCAGTCGCAGCTGTCGCACAGACTGCAGGAGAAAATTTGAGCGACAGTAACAACGCGACCGCTCCGTTCGCGTCTTCATCAAAACAAACCAGTTCGGTGATGTCTCCCGCCAAGAAGAAATCGATTTTCAAGAAATTGTTCAAAACGCCCACGAAGAACGAGAAAAACGAACGGGACGCGTTCATGTCGGGCTTTAGCGCAAAAAACCCAGCTGATTAATAGCAATAGCAATAGTAGACGTAAATAAATACAGTACAGTAGGAATTCGCAATGCATTAGTTACAACGTTGTATATAGTAAGTATCAAAATTTTCCTCCGATTTGCTGGAGCGATTTCTCTAAAACGTACGAAACTTGATGCGGTTTCAAGGAACAAAACATCCCAGCTGGTAGTTCCGAAGGCATTTTTAACCCACCGATTCTCGTCCGCTTCAAATTCTTCACCTCTACCCCGGCACTCTCTGCAATCCGTCTAACCTCTCGATTCCGTCCGTCTTCCACTTCCACCGCGACGCGATTTTTTGGTCCTCCGTCCCCGGTGACTGCTTCCACCAGCACCGGCGTCACGTGCACGCCATCCACTTCCGTCCCTTTCCGCATCTTTGTGATCTGCGCACTCGTCACTCTCTCCGGTGCCGTAATCACGTATCTCTTCACAACCCCCGACGATGGGTGTGCGACTCTTTGCGACCATTTCCCGTCCGTCGTCACCAACAACATGCCCGTCGTTTGAACGTCCAATCGACCAACCGTAAACAATCTCGGCGGTAACTTTCCCGGATTCCCCTTCTTCCACTGTTCCGTCCACGTTTGCAACAAATCCAACGCTTTCTTTCCACCAGTGCCAGTTTCTTCCTTTTCTCCTCTGTTGTTACCGTTGTTGTTGTTGTTTAGAATACCACCAGTTTTGGTCGAGCAGACGTACCCTTTCGGTTTGTTCACTAGGAAATAAAAGTGTTCGCCTGCGTATTCGACGCCGCCTTGGACGACTTTATCGTCCAACTCAATCACGTCCACGTCCAAGTTCACCTTAAACTGCGGCTCTAAAACTTTCGTCCCGTTTACTTTCACTCGTCCGTCGAAGATGATCGTTTCCGAGCCTCGTCGCGAGGCGACGCCCAACGCCGCCAACGCTTTCGACAATCTCTGCCCTTCCAGTTTGTTCAATTTCTTCTCCTGGGGCGTTTGGACGATATCGCCGTTAAAGCGCGTTTTTCTCCCTCCTCTCGTTTGCGTCGCCCAACTGTTGTTGTTGTTGTTGTTGTTGTTCTTACTCCCGTTATTATTATTACTACTACTATTGCTATTACCGTTGTTGCTACTACTTTTAACGAACAACTTTGTTGTTGTTGAAGAGGAAGAAGAAGAGCGCGTTTGATGATGATGACCACAAAACGTCCCCGCCGTCAACTTTGTAAAATTCAACATCATCATCATCATCGTTGCCCCGCGTTTTTGTTTTTGTTGTTGATTAAGAATAATACTATCCTTTACTACTAATAATAACGACGACGACGACGATGATGAGAACGCCAGAGAAGAGCGTCGCATACACACCTGTCTTTTCGACAAAAAACAAATGAATTTATAACAACAACAACAACAACAACAACAACTCTGAATTAAAATTAATAAAAGTGACTTCTGTGACGACTCTTTGTTTTGCTTGTGTTGTCACTTTTTCTTTTCTCCTCCTCCTCCTCCTCTCCCTTCTTCTTCTTGCGTTGTGTTCTTTCCAGAAAAGCAGCGCGTTTAATTTGGAGGATATGCGCAACAAATAATGAGGAGTATGGATAGATAGACGACACAGAGAGAAAAGAATGGGATTGTTAAAGCAATACCGAGCGAAAGCGACGACGTTTAGAGACGGGAAAAAAGCGGCGGATTTCGAGAGCAAAGAACAAAATTATACTTCCATCATCACGACGACGAAGAAACAACAACGCGGCGTAAACGAGGGGAAGAATGGCTTTACTTCCTCTCCAAACAACAACAACAACGGTTTTGATAAAGGTGGAGACGCCAATACGAATAAAAAATGGAAGTCAAAAAGAGCCGGCGCCAAAGAACGACGAATTCGTATATTGCGTTCTTTACCACTCTCGAGAGCGCTGACGGAGCAAGAACTGGCGAAGATGTTCAAAACGGTATTACAACCGGTGCGAGCGAAATACGGAGGCGCTGGATTTGCTAAACCGAGCGTATACGTGGACATTTCCGACGAGTACTTTTCGGAAAAGTTCCAAGAACTGTTCGACGAGCACGTGGACGGTTTCGGCGGGAAATCTCTGACGAAGATGGGAAAGAAAAACGAGGAGATGTTGTGGAAGCAAAGGTTAAAAGAGAAGCAGGGCAGAGAGCAGTTCGTGGTTGTCAAGAGTCACGACGACGACGATGACGAGGACAATAGTAGTCATAGTAAGAAACGACAGCGGCGGCGGCGGATGATGATGAGTAAAAAAGGAGAAGAGGAGAATGCGGCCACGCGAGGAAACGAGGACGATAAAACGAAACCTTTTCTCAGTCGCAAACAGAGGAAACTCGCCTTGCAAAGAGGCGAAGTCGTTCTCGAGAGTAACCACAGTAGCGATGATAAGAAGAACCACCGCAAAGCGTCTTTTGCGAGTGAGTTGCAAAAGCAAGCTTTGCTCGCCGCCGCCGAGGCTGGCTTTTAGTTAGTCGATGTAAAAATAGTACTTGATTTTTGGTTGATTTTGTTGGTTCCTTTTCTTTGTGTTCTTTTCTTTGTTTTTCTTTGGCAGTTTGGTTCCTTTTGTCCACAAATGGCAAAATTCTTCTCAAAAAATCCAGCGTGGCAACGTCATCTTCCTCATTATTCAAAGCGCGTATTATTATTATTATTATTATTATTATTATTATTATTAATCATGACCAACACTGCTGCCTTCACGTCCTCGGGGTCGCGCGTCTTCGTTTCGACGTCCAAAACCGTCGCGTCGTCTAAAAGAACGATCGTTCGAAGTTCTTTACAACAACAACATAAACAACAACAACAACAAAAATCATCATCATCGGTCGCGTTATCGTCGTCGACGTTTCAGCACTCATCATCATCATCATCATCATCATCGTCCAAAAGAGCATTGTCGTCAAAAACGGGACCAAACGTCGTCGTTCGCGCGGAAGGCGGCGATGGACAAGAGGCGGCGCCAGCCACGGCGGCTCCAGCAGCTTCCCCGAAAACGCAAGTCCCGGAGTCGTACATCAAACTTCTCTCGTTCTCCGACTTACCGAGAGGCGACCGAAAGAAAATCGACGCTTTGGGGAAGTCTATTTTACTCTTTTGGTACAGAGATACGATTTGCGCGATTGAGTCGAGATCACCATCAGAAGGCGCGTATTCCGAGGGGTTTGAGAGAGCTCGATTGACGCAAGACGCGTGCATCGAGTGCCCGACGACAAAAACGACGTTTGACTTGAAAACCGGGGAGATTAAAGCGTGGTATCCGGATAATCCAGTGTTGGCGAAATTAACGCCGCAGGAGACGTGTAGAAATATGGAAGTGTTTCCAGTCGTGGTCGCGGAAGAGGAGGATGCGATTTACGTTGGCGTGAAAGATGGGAGTTTAGGTCCAGGGTTTGTCTCGCAATCGTTTAAAGGTGGGTCGGACACGAGTTTGGAGAACAACAACGTTTTCGGCATCGAGCCGAGAATGTACACGGAGGATGGACAGGTATTGGAGGATGCGAGCTCGAGTGGATCAGCAAAGTTAGATCCGGGGACAGTAGCCGTGAGCATCGCAGGTGTGGCGGCGTTGGCGGTTGGCGGAACCGCGACGTGCTTGTATTTTGAAAACTACGTGCTTTTGGGTATCTTTTGGATCGCCGGGTTCGCAGCCGCGGCGAAGGTGGCGTTGGACGTGACCGGCGTTGATATTTCCGAATTGACTAAAGGTGATTAAAGCCACACTGAGAAAAATACTTATACTTATATAATAATATTCTGCTGACTTAAAAACATTCGCAATTGCTATCGTATATGCTCTCTTCTTAAGAAATCTCACCCACCGTGTGTAAACAACTCGTCGTACATTATTACCGCTACTTTCCTTCCCTCTCAAATTAAGTTTAAGCTTGGCCAGTCGCGGCGGCAATCTCAGCCGCGAAGTTAGATTCCTTCTTCTCGATACCTTCACCCAAGTTAAATCTTTCGAAGCGACGGATGGAGATCTTCTCGCCCAATTCCGCGGTGGCTTCTTTGATCAATTCTTCAACCGTCTTGGACGTG
>Ga0115554_1003222_pt1 | contig 11059 bp, 10 predicted proteins | sample COGITO_mtgs_1104_3_FD_87283 | JGI IMG/M metagenome (GOLD analysis project Ga0115554, IMG submission 87283) | Pelagic marine microbial communities from North Sea - COGITO_mtgs_110404 | ecosystem: Environmental > Aquatic > Marine > Epipelagic | place: Germany:Helgoland, sampling site Kabeltonne... | reverse complement strand
TCGTCGTCGTCGTCGTCGTCGTTCTTGTCATGAGTTTCCTTCGGGAGGCGAGGGGAAGACGAAGAACGACGACGTAAACGACGATCTTTTTCGGCGGTGAGCGCAGGAGAAGGGGAGGGGGAGGAGGACGTTTTTCTCCTCGGAGGCATGTTTGATGAGTGCTCGCTACTAGGAAAGCGTAGATACGTGTGTGTGATTATATATAGTGAGAGATGTTCTGAGGAATTGAATTGGATTTGAGAACGAACTGGGTGGTGTGTGCTTCGCGAGCGCTATGTATTGTTTTATATAAAGATGCTACTTATTCAATATAATTTCAAAAATCTAGCTACGTTGTATTTACCATCCGATACTGATGATGATGATGATGATGATGCGCGTCTCATCAATCTCTCCTGTTCTCTCTTTCTCTCCAAACACCCTCTCCTCTCTCTTGCTATCTCTCGGTCCACTCTCTCTTCTCTTTTTCTAGTATATATACGCGTGTAATGATACACATTTACTTCGTCAAGAGCGTGGAGGCTGTCGAAGACTCGTACCTCCAGTTCGGCTCCAACTTCTTCGCGAGTCTGTAGTATCTCGCCAATCTGTGGATTCGGGATTCGATCAAAATCAATCGAAACTTGGAGTCCATGTCCTTGCGGTTTCTCTCCAAGTGCTTGCGCACGGACACGGCTTTCTTGATCAAACAGTACAAATCTTCCGGCAAAGTCGGCGCCAAACCTTGACCCTTCAAGATGCGCATGATTTTGGAGTTGGTCACCGTGGACACTTGCGGGATGCCGTGGTTATCTCTCAAGATGATGCCGATTTGCGACGGCGTCATGCCTTTCTTCGCCATCTTCGCGATCATGTCTTTGATTTCATCCGGGGAGGTTTTGCACCAGAGCGGCGCCGATCGTTTGAAAGGGATGGACGATTTGGACATCCCTTTTCCTTTGCTGTGCATGCGACCCATGTTTGCAAGTTAGTGTTCTGTTGTTTTTTGGAAAAGAAGAGAAAAGAAGAGGTTAGTATTCTGCTTTTTGTTACGTTTTTTGTTGCAGAAGACATTTGCACAACACACAGTCCCAAAAAGGTCTTTTCTCTTAGGACCAAAATCGCGCGTCCGTCGTCTCGTCGTCGGTGTGCGCAAAACACCACCACACCAGGAAACGACCATAACATCCGAAACGAATACGTTCACAACGATACAAAAACAGTCGCATCCGCCCGTTCGTATCTTCGCATCTCATCAAATAAAACACACTCATCCTCATCGCGCAGCACATTTCTCTCTCGCTCAAGGCAAAAAGAGGCGATGGTTTTCTCTGCGCAAACGAGGAAAAAAAAAAATGAAAAATCTCAACGAGAGCAGCGCCGAAGAAGAACCAAACGCGAACGGCGCTTTCAACCGCTCCATCGCGCGTTCAATTCAACCTATTCTCGTTCGCGCGAAAACGAACGGATTTGAAAGAGAGAGAGAGAATACACACACGTGTCTATTTTGAGCGTACCTTTTCTTAATTTTTTTATGAAGCGAGAAGAAGAGTTTCACGAGGAAGGAAAAAGGGGGTTGGTTTTCTCTTTTTTTCTTCCTTCTCGACGTAAAAAACGTCGCCATTTCCTACGTAAAAGTATACACACTCATGCTCAGATACTTAGCGAAGCGAACTTTGCAAAGCAGAGGCGCTTTGGCGTCCTTTTCACACAGAGGCGCGGCGTCCTCTTCCGGACGAGGAGGAGGCAACGCTCGCGTGGCGCTCTCGGTACGCGACGCGTTCTTCGTTTCTCATTTTTTTTAGAACGATGTGTGATGCGATTCGATGTGATCTCTTTCGTCCCCGTGAAAGAAGGGAGATCCCCTTTCGTCGTGCTCTGACCCTCTCTCCTCTCTTCTTTCTTTCTCTCTCTTATTATTATTATTACTACGAATACAACATCAAAAACAGTACTCGACGGATGCAGTGGTGACCGATTTCGAACACTCGACGGGTTTATACCGCGCCGAGTTGGAAGGTCTCGCCTCGGGGAAAGACATTTTCGACCACTACGATTTCACCCGAGCGCCGAAAGGAACCAAAGAATCGCCGTGCGTGGTGACGAGCGAGATGGAATATCGAGTGGTTGGCGTGACCGATCCAGACGACGATTCGATCGTCATCTGGGGACGATTAGAGGAAGGGAAAGGACCGATGTTAATCGGAGACGAATGGTTCGTGCATAAACGAGTCGGGGGCGGAGGAGCGCACTAACGCGATAATATTCTTCGCTTCGCGTTTGTACTCGAGAAAGAGCGCGTATACGTAAGACCACACAGTTGTAACATCATAGAAATTCCTATTCACACCTACATCACGAAGAGCGACGAAATAATGATCTTCTTCTTTCTTCTTAAGTGTCGTGCGTCCTTCTGATGCTCGTTTCAGTTTCGTCGTTTACGTCTCGTTATCGTTTTGTGCTGCTTTTGTCCACGTGTCACACGATGGGAAGAAATTGCGATCAAATTATTCTTCACAAAAGTCCGTCTCTTCCTTTGCGAGCGGAGAGTTTCAGAGAGAGACTTTTAGGATCGTTTCCTCTTGCACTCGAGAAGAGGGTGTTCGTGTTGGTATTCTTGTTGTTATTCTTCGAGACTATCTCTCCCGTTTGTGATACACACGACGGGTCAATTCAGTTATAAAACCAAACCGTATCTCTGACGAAGAACGATGATGATGAAGATGACGACGACGATGATGACGCGAGCGGTTGCCCCGCAATCTGTTCGAAAAACGCAGAAGAAAAAGAGCATCGTCGTCATCGCGAAAGCGCGCGAAGAACCCGATGAAGAAGCCTCGTCTTCGTCCCGTTCTTCCTCTCGTGATGATGAAAAAATTGGTCTCTTCTCCTCTCCTGCAACCGTGAAAAGACGACAAGCGTTCGCTCTCGCCGCGGCGGCCGGGACGACTCTCCTTTTTAACGAACAAACTATTCCGGCTGCATTTGCCGCGTACGGTACCGCGTCAGGGGGTGGCGACGAAGCGTCGCAACCGGTCACGTATTCCACTTTTTACGGGGCGGCGGAACCTCCCGCCACGTACGGCAAAGTCGGCGGAACGACGCCAAACAGAGCGAAATATTCCTACGAAGTTCCGTCCACGTGGAAAGAAGAGCCGACGTCGAAAGTTGAAAAGGGCTCGGGTGGGCAAGACTCTCGATGGGTCCCGCGAGGCGTCAAAGGCGTCAAAGCTGTGTTGGTAACTTTAAATCGCGCCGGCGAAGACGGGCAAGAGTTTTCGTTGCAAGACACGACCATCAACGCCTTAGCCGGCTCGGATCCAAACTTACAAGACGCACTTTTGAACGGTTTAGTGAAAACCAATCGCTCAAACGTCGAGGGACAAGAATACATCCAGTACGATATCGAGGCGGCTATTTATTACGGGGTCAAAGCGACCGTAGATAGCACCGGGAGGCTCTTTGCTTTGATCATTTCCGCGCCGGATAACGTGTACAAGAAAGAAAGGGCGACGTACGAACGGATGTTGGATTCGTTTCGAACGTACATTTTAGACACGACAAAGTAAAGAACGACTGCAAGTGAACGAGATAAACAGCGAATTACTACTGTGTTTTTGTAATAAGAGAGAGAGAGAGAGAGAGAGAGAGAGAGAATACGAGAGAAAGTAAAAGCAAACGACATTTTTTTTCCTTTCTGCTTTTTTTTTTCCTTTCCCCCCTTTTTTTTTTGCACACTCCCCTCGTTGAATTCCTCATTCAGTTATCACCAACGAAACTCAAAACACCACACACACTTGCGAACAATGAGCGACCACGAAGTCGAAACTTTTGAATCCACCGATGCCGGTGCCTCTAAAACGGTACCGATGCAAGCCGGTTCCGTCCGTAAGGGTGGCTACATCGTCATCAAAGGCAAAGCGTGCAAGGTACGCGCTTCCTCCATCATTTTTTCGCATTTGTGTCGAAAAATGAAACGAATTCGTGCGCGCCCGTCCAGTCGCGAACGGATTGTTGGGCATTTTACGCGCGTTTTGAATGCGCTCCCACGCGTTTCACTCTTTTCGAGTTTTTGTGGTGGCGTCTGAAACGTTTCATTATGCGTTTTACGCCCGATTGCGTTCAAAAAAACCCTCTCACTTTTCTCTTTTTGTTGTACTCACCTCTTGCCTCTTCCTCTCTTCAATACTCACAATTCACTTTTCGCGAACAGGTCATCGACGTTTCCACGTCCAAAACCGGCAAGCACGGTCACGCCAAGTGCCACTTTGTCGCCGAAGACATCTTCACCGGCAAAAGATGCGACGAACTCGTCCCAGCTGGCCACAACTTGGAAGTTCCGGTCGTCTCCAAGACGGAATACACGTTGTTGGACATTGACGACGACGACCACATGTCTTTGATGGATGAAAAGGGAGACACGAGAGAAGATTTGAAGTTACCGGATGACAGATCCGGGGACTCTGCGTTTGCTTTAGCGCAAGAAGTGCAAAAGAAGTTTGACGAAGGCGCGGAAGTTGTGGTGACGATTATGTCTGCGATGGGCATCGACCAACTCTCTGGATGGAAGGAGGCTGCGAACTAAATGCTCGTGTCGAAATAGTTTAAAGACGTAGAAAGAGAATATATAATAAGGTGTCGAAGTGTGCGTGGTTGGTAAGATAGGTCATGACGTCACCCATGCGCGTTTGTATTTTTTATCAAGGGGCAAGAGAGAGGCGTAATAGAGAGAGAGAGAGGGAGAGAGAGAGAGACAACTCTTCTTCGCAAAGGTATCAACAATTCGGTTTTTAGTCGGACAGTGCGTTTCGCGCAAAACTAGGATACCATTCGCACTGAAGGAAGAGCGGTTTAGAGATCATTTATATTTAGAGAGTGAGTGAGAGAGTGAGTGAGAGAGAGACATTGTATACAGAGCATCGTGCATACAAACTAGTAACTAATAATCGCGTTCGTACGAATACGTGCCTTTCTCGTTTTTGCTTCAATTTCTTTTGTTCCTCTTTCTCCCCCACAAGTTTGTTGTTCACACGCGCCTTTCGCAAAAGTCACGCAACAATGGCGACACCGGCGATGAGCAACATATGCGCCAACTTTGAAGAAGTCGGGCAGGTGCGCGTTTCTTTCTTTTTCTTTCTTTCTCTTTCTCTTTCTCTCTCTCTTTTCCTCCGCTTTAATGGCTTTTGATTGACGCAAAAATCTTCTCTTTCTCTCCCCTTTGTCCCACGACGACGGCGCGTATAATAACAGGCTTTCGCGCAGCACTACTACCAACAATTCGACGGCGACCGATCGCAACTCGGCCCTTTATACAACGAAACGCACTCCATGCTGAACTTTGAACACTCCGCCTCCCGCCCGGGGCAGTTTAAAGGCGCCCAATCCATAGTCGAAAAATTAGTCTCTTTACCGTTCCAAAGAGTCCAACACCAAGTGGTGACCATCGATACGCAACCGACGCCGAACGGCGGCGTGTTGGTGTTCGTGTGCGGGAACTTACTGATTGACAGCGAAACGCAACCGCAGAAGTTTGCGCAGACGTTCCAGCTGATGCCGACGGATTCGGTCGGGTTACCCGCGGGGAGTTATTTTATATTCAACGACGTCTTTCGCCTGAACGTCGGTTAAGAAGAAGAGAAAGAATAAAGGATTAGTTAATAAGTACTTTTAGAAGAAGAAGAAGAAGAAGAAGGAATTCATCACATCGTTGTTATGAAAATTTACGTCGCTTGTATACTGTATGTAATAGTTTAGTGTGCTGATGTGATTGTTATTATGATCATTCGTATTATTACAAGATACCGGGAGACTCTTCGTCGTCCTCGGTCGTTTTATAGCGGCTGCTGGTGATGACTTGTTTTTTGGTGTAGTTAGTATTTTCCACTTTGGTGGTATACACGAACCCTGCCAAAGCGATTGTAATGAGACTAAGCATTGCCACGGCTTCCTTGACTGGATTATGCCTAAACATAGCGCCGCTGGCCAAGTGCACGTCGGCTTCTCCCAACGCCCCCGGGGCGAATGTTGTGCCTCTAGCTTCTCCCAACGCCGCCGCCGCGTTAGAGTTGTACACTTGGCGTTGTTTGCACGATTGCGCCGGCCCGTGCTCTTGTTCTTCGCATCGAAACTTACCCAAGAAGCTGTACGCGTCGCTGAACATTTTAAACTGCGCCTCTTTCGCGGCTGGACCTTTCCAGTTGTTGATTTTTTGCTTGAACGTTTTCGCTTTGCTAAACATGAAGCGCATGTCTCGGCAAGATTTCACGTTCCACTTGCCGATCGGTTGGTTAAAGTTGAACGTTTCCGCGAACATGTCGCGCATAGACTGCACATTCTGCACGTCCCAGTTTGAAATATCGCTGTTAAATTTCTTCGCGCCCATAAACATTCCGTTCATGTTGGTTACCGTATGCGTCTTCCAATGGTCGATGGATCGATTAAAACTCTTCGCGTCGTGGAACATATCTTGACAGTTTTGTAAGTTTTGCGTGTTCCATTTCGATATGTCCGCGTTAAACGTATCCGCGCCGTAAAACATTTCCTGCGCGTTTTTCAAATTCTTCACGTCCCATTTACTCAAATCGCCGTTAAAGTCCCACATGTCGTAAAACGCTTTCGACATATCCGTTACTCTGGAAACGTCCCAATCGGGCATGATTCCGTACTCGCTTCCTTTACACATACCACCGATTGGGTTGGATTGTAAACATTCCTCTATGGCGTTATGGAACGTCTCGTCCGTCAACGGTAGCTTCTCCTTCTTTTCTTCGTCTTCTTCGTCTTCGCCTAAACTCGAATCGATCGATTCGTTTGGCGCGCACGTGTTCAACATAACGCCCTCCGCCGGGTCTCGTTCGCACACAAACGCTCTTTGAAACGCGACCGCGCCTTTCACCGCGTCCTTCATCGGCGTTTCCGTTGCTTTCCCTTTCCAACCGGAAACGTCCGTCGCGAACGTCTCGCAGTTTCGAAACATTCCCGCCATCGTCTCCACCCGCGCCGTGTTCCATCTCTCTAAACCGACGCCCTCAAAGTCTCTGCAATCGGAAAACATATCTCGCATAGACGTGACTGAACTCACGTCCCATTTCGATAAATCCGCGTTGAACTCGGTAAACTTCACCGGGTGAGAAGTTTCCCCGCTCTTTCGACTTTTTCTCTCGCTCGTCGACGACGCAAACGCCAGGTCCATGTTGGTCACTTTGCTCGTATCCCACCTCGGCATCGGGCCGAATTTCGGAAGCTCCGCGCACATCCCATCCACCGGGTTCGTTCTCACGCACTTCTCGATGGCGTCTTTGAACGTCTCGTCCGTGAGAAACTGTTGTTGCGTTTGTTGTTCTTTCGCGCTGATGTTGTTGTTGTTGTTGTTCTTGCTCTTGTCGTTCTTGCTCGCGTTCCCATTCTCCGCGCAGAGCGCGCCTTTCCCTCGGGACAAAGAGGAGAGCACGAGAAGGACTTCGAGCGCCCGACGACGCGAACGACGCGAACGACGCGAACTCCCAGAAGACGCGAAAGAAGAGGACGGTCCTTTCCTGTCTTTCCTCGACGACGACGAAGAAGAAGAGGAGGAGGACGCTTCGAAAAGGTGAACGTTGTTCTCGTGTCGCATCGTGCGAGAGAGAGACGCGGCCCTTCTTCGGGGTACGATTTCCCCAGAGCGAAAGTCTTCTTAATCCGCTTTCGCTGGAACACCGCACGGGACGAAGCGCGCGAGGACGATTCGGGCGCACACGAGCAAAGCGCAAAGGATGCAGCGGAGATTCTCTTTCTCTCTCTCTCAAGTGGTATTCTTTTTGCGCGTGATTTTGTGCGGGTAAAATTGGATGATGCGGCTGCTCTTTAAAATACACAATTAAATGCTCTCAACGCGTATACGCGCGAATACGCGCGTTGGGCGGCGACGACGATGTAGACGACGGCGACGCTCTTTCTCTCTGCTCTACATACTATATCGCTGCTCTAGATGATGCGCTTTCGCTTTATTACATCGCGGTTTTCCCGCTCAAGGTCAACTCGACCTTCTCCAATAAGTTCCCGTTTTCCAACGCCGCCGCGACTCGCTCTTTATCCTGGAGTTGTTTGTTCACTTGCGCCTCGGAGGCGTGCGAGCCTTTGGAGACTTTCACGTCCACTTTAAACCTTTTCGGTAACACTCTCATCAGTTTCACGCGAATGCTCAATCCGATCAAGGTCGCCATGGAGCAGTGTTCCACCGTTGGGGTGAAAAACACCGTCACTCGCGAGAACTCATCCTCCACTTTGACGTTCTCTTCCGAGACGACCGCGAGTTGTTCCAACGAGTACGGGTGTTCCGGGTCGTTGATGTCTTTTATGTGCGAGAAAATCTCCCGGGCATCGATTGGATCTCTCAGTATCTCGTTGCTTTTCATGACATCTCTTTCCTTCTCTCGTTTCCATTCTCTCAGGGATCGGGAGACGCTGACGCTGCTCTTGGTGTCGTTATTCTTATTATTCGTGTTATTCACGAGCGAAAACGGGTTGGCGTTGTCGTACTGGTGTTCGTGTTGTTCATGTTGGACGACACTCGCACCACCAAAACCACCACCGCCGGCGTTCATTTGTCGCGCAAAGCGTCCAAAGTCTGACGATAGTTTCCCTCACTTTTTGTTCCCCAAATCTCTCGCAACAGAGAGATGTCTTCGCTCTGTTCTTCTTTATCTGTCCTCGTCTTCTCCTCTCACTCGAAGGCGACTGTGAAAACGAGAGCGAAGAGCGGACGACACGCGTCGTCGTCGTCCTCTTTGTGTGCCTCTTTGTCGACGAGAACATCTTCGAGTGCACGTGGCAACGATTCAGACGACGACGAGAGGAAAACGACGGCGAAAACCAGACGAGGAGGACAAAAGACGCGTACGACTGCGACTGCGATGAGTGCGAGTAAAACGACGACGTCTCGACGGGAACACGTGCTTTTATCGGAGTTTTTGTTCCTCGGAATGATTTGGAACGGAAGAAGAAGAGCGTTCGCGGACGAGATGACTTTAACGGAATACGTGGACGAAACGAACAACTTCCACCTCTCCTACCCTACCGAGTGGGTGTTAGAGAAGAAAGCGGGCGCGACGGCGCTGTTCAAAAACCCGTCCGTGAAATACGCATCGATAGGGGTCACGGTGACCCCGGTACGGATCGACTCTCTCAAAGAGTTTGGCAGTTTAGAGGACATCGGAGCAAAGCTCGTGGAGGCGGAATCAAAGAAGCAAACGACCGTGCCGGGCGGAACGTTTATGGAACGCCAAAGCGAACGCGAGTCGGTGGATACGAAGACGACGTTTTACGAGTACGAGTATAGGTTAATTACGACGCATGGGAATAAGAGGGTGTATAATTACGTCGGGGTGAGAGATAGAACGTTATTTATCGTGAACGCGCAAGCGTACGAGATCGAAGAGGGAGGCGAGAGCGAAGCGGATGAGAAGACGAGAGCGTTGTATCGAGAGGTTGGTCGATCGTTCGATGTTTTGAAGTAGAAAGAGAGCTAAAATGAGTTCTACTGATGTTGTTTACTGTTTTGAATGCTACTATCATCTATCGATACTACGCGTACTAAAAATCACGGTTCCGATGCCGCTTCGAACATTTGGCCGTTGTATTTCCACCAGTTCCCATCTTCCGTTTTGTACACATTCGCTTTGCAGTGCCAGTGCATTTTTGAAGCTTCGCCGTAGTATAAACCAGTCGATTTATCGTACGCGAATCCATCGGGAGCAATTGTCGATTTTAACGCTTCCAAACACATCTTTTCAATATCAATTCTCTCGCCACCACCTGCGCCGATGCTTCTTCCGTGGGATTCCAGACAACGTTTAAGCTCTTTGATTGAAAACGTTTTCGGATCAACAACACTTGCTGCTACCGCTGCTGATTCTGTTTCCGCGGACCCTTTCTTCGCACTCTTTCTCACACCTTCGTCGTCGTCGTCGTCGTCGTCGGAATCTGCGAACATGTCGTCTTCGGCGTCTTCGTATGTCGTTTTTGCCTCCAACTTCAAGACCAGATTCGCCGATTTTTCCAACATTTGCTTCTCGATGGTGTACGCGCCGTACTCTCCAGCCGCGACTAATCTCGACGCAATCGCCGTGATTTCGTCAAATATCTTCTTATTCTCGCCTTCTAATTTCACACTCTTTCCTCTTTCTTTTTCTTGTTGCTTCGTCTTCCCGTTCTTCATTGATTTTTGTTTCGACACGTACTTATTCTTACTGTTTGTATTCCCCGGTCCTCCGCTCCCGCCGCCGACGCGTTTAATCGCCCTCAGCGCCGTCTCCGTCGATCCTTCCAGCAACTCCGCCAACTGTCTCTTCAATTTTGCCACTCCCTCCTCGGTCTGATCGTATTTCATCTCCTCGTCTTCCTCCGCCGCCTTCTCCGCCTCCATCAACCTTTGCGACGACGGTTTCACCGTCTTGAACTTTTCGTACTCCTCTTTCGTCGTCTCGTCGATCCAACTGTCCTCCGCCAATTTCTTCTCCTTCTTGTATTCCACGTAATTTCCCGTCTCTTGGTCGAAATATCCTTCCTGTTCTTCTTTGGACATGTCAAACCGGTCCATTTTCGCTTCCTCCTCTTCCTCCTCCTCCTCGTCTTCTTCTCGAGAGTTCTCCTCCTTTTCCTCCTCCTCCTCCTCGTTAAAGTCATCCGCTTTCCCAAGAAGCGTTCGCGCTCGTTTCCTCGCTCGAGTCGCGTCCTCGATCGTTTCTTTCGATTTAATCGTCTCAATCATCGCCTCTTCTTCCGTTTCCTTCGCGTTCGCGCCATTCAAAGCGCCTTTGTCGTCGTCATCATCCTCGCCGTTGGGAAGTACCGTCGTTCGCTTCTTTTCTTTCAGTTTTGATTTCAATTTCAATTTCTCTTCTCGCATGGCTTCGCGGACCAGGAAATCGACATCGTTTTTCTCGTTCCCTCCTTCCTCGGTGGTTTCGGTGACATCGCGATCGTTCTTTTCGTTCTCAAACTCGTCGTCGTCGTCGGAATCCGAAGACGATGATGATGTCGTCATCAGAAAGAACGTTTTCTTTTGGGGAAATTCGTCAGAGAATAAAAAGCTTTTAACACC
>Ga0115554_1003218_pt1 | contig 11064 bp, 8 predicted proteins | sample COGITO_mtgs_1104_3_FD_87283 | JGI IMG/M metagenome (GOLD analysis project Ga0115554, IMG submission 87283) | Pelagic marine microbial communities from North Sea - COGITO_mtgs_110404 | ecosystem: Environmental > Aquatic > Marine > Epipelagic | place: Germany:Helgoland, sampling site Kabeltonne... | reverse complement strand
TGTCGCTTTGCAGTCTTGCCGGGTCTGCAAGGATCTGCGTCAATGCCGCAGCGAGCGCGGTCCGCGCATCAATGATTTTGATCCGCGTAGCGAGATCGGTCAAATTGGGCGCCATGCTGCGGGCGGTCTCATAGGCGGCTTTCGCGTCGAGCCAGCGCCCTTGGGTTTCTGCCTGTTGGGCCTCGATAAAAAGGGTTTGGATCTGCTCTCTGAGCTGCGCTTGGCGAACTTGTTCAAGGCCGTCTTGGGCGGCGCTTGCGTTCGGATCAATGCTGGTGGCCCGCTCAAATGCCCTGATCGCCGCATCATAGGATCCTTCAGAGAGGGCCGTAAACCCAAGTGACATGCTGCTCTGAAACTGCTTTCGGATCAGGGTTTGTCGAACTCTGGTAGCGGCTTTTTGGGACGGCGCCCAGTCTGGGAACAAAGCAGTCGCCTCGCGCAAGATGGTGTTGGCGTCCTCAACTTGGCCGGCCCGTTCAGCAATGTCGGCTTCACTCATGAGCGCTGAGATGGTTGGGATTTGTTGAACGGCCTGCCAGGTTGATTGTACCTCGACCTTCTGCGGATTTAATTGGGCTGCGATTTCCCAGAACTTGAGCGCGTTGCGATCGTCTGCTTCCGATAAGGCTTGTTGGGCTTGTGCAAGGTTCTCGGCGCGACGATCCGGCAGGTCCGCCTCAAGTTCGGTAACGGTGGCCAGTAGCTGTGTGTACAGCGCAAGGGCGGTTTGGGCCTCTCCTGCACGATAGGCATCATCAGCCGCCATCGCCTCTTGGTTGATCTGAGCAAGGGCGTTTGGGTCCCAAAGTGCAAGGCCCAAATCTTCTAGTGCGATGAGTTTGCGAAGAAAGGTTTCGGCAAGTGCTTCGGCCTGCTCTGCGATGATCTTGGCTTTGGCGGTGGCTATCGGCGCCTGCTTCGTGACTACCGTTGGCGTGTCCGCAGCGGCTGGGTTTATATCAACCTGGGTTTGACGGTTGTTTTGCGGGCCGACTAAATCGGGCAGGACCCAAAAGATAAAGCCGGCAAGGATAACTAAGGCAAAACCGATTAAAAGCGTTTTAGGCTCCCAGCCGGATTTGGGCGGCGGTGCGCTTGGCGCGGGACCATCGGTTGTAACTGGTGAACCCGCCAAGATGCTTGATGCGGCTGCCTCGGAGGTTGCGGGGGTTGCGATCTCGAAGGTGGTCGCCTGTAACGGGCCCGTTCCGACCACGCCGGATGCTGCGTCTGCGTCCAGGGCATCTATGAGGGCCAGGAGATCGCCAAAGGTTTGGGTCGTACCTTGCTGCACCGCAGAAATCAGGGTCGTTAAACCCGCGGGCAGCGGTGGTTGCGCCTGCAACGCGTCAAGACCCTGCCAGGGTGCGTCGGTATAAAGCGGATAGGCCCAATCGGCAAAGTTCATCACCGCCAGGGCATCAGGATTACGGTGTGGCACCGAGGTCAGCGCCCAGCGTGGCCAGCCCAGATGCTGAATCACGAAGCCTTGATGGCCTGCTTGCGTGAGCCAGGCCAAATCAAATCCCGTTTGATGAAAGCCGAGCGCCTCGGCATAGCCCAGCGCGGCGACCAAGCGCCTCAGTTGCGCGGCTGTCGGCGGTTTGGCAATCGGGTCGCTCGCCATTTTGATGATCGGCGCGTCAACAAGATAGGCTGCGCGAGCATCCGTCCAAAAACCCAAATGCGCTTGGATATCCGGGTGGCTCAGCTTTTTCAGCCGGTCACTGATGGCCGCAAGGGTTGTAAGGTCGCCGGCTAAGAGGGGCACAACCGTTATCAAAACTTCGCTGGCGGTGGATGAATGCGTCGCCCGAAATCTGGGATGCTGGGCCTCGGGTGTTGGCACGGCGTCAATAACGGTGAACGTTTCAGCGAGTAGGGTCCCGGATTCGATCGATGTCAACATGGGTTAATCATCGGACCTGAGGCGTTAGAGGCTCTTGTGCGACACCACGTTCTGCTTGATACAGGGCGCGCAACATAGATCGCCATTGCGCGTACTGTTGCTCGGCGCTGCCGGTTAGTTCAACGGTTGCGCCCTCGATATCCAAGACGCTCGGTGTGATCTCGCGGCCTAAAGATTGTGTGAGCTCGCGGAGCGCTTGCTCGTGAATCTCGGTTTGCTTGCGTCGGTCTAGGCCGCTTTTGACGGCGGCGATACCGCCAACCACGGCGCCGGCTGCCGCCGCGTCAGCAGCCCAGGTGTTGCTCTGAGAGCCCGCATAGATGCCGCCGGCAATGAGCGCGGCGCCCGTTAGAAGTCGGTTGCGGGCTTGTTTGTTCAGTTGCCGGAGTCTCACCGCCTCATCATAGGTGGCATAGCGCCATTCATCGTAGGATGGCTTAACGTCCCGGTAAAACTTAAAGTAGTAATCATCTAAGGTGTCGACGAGCAGGTCGTCCTGGGCTCGAATTTTGCCAACCCGTTGCAAAATGGTATCGCGGTCGGCAGGTGCTTGGGCAACCGAGGTGGTGCCGTCTTTATTTTCAATGAGGTAGCCAGAAAAGGCGTCGGGCGCCAGATCTGCGGCAAACGCAAGTTGGGCGATTTGTTTAATATTGCCGATCTCACTGACCGCCCGAGCCTGGTACTGCTGGACTAAATCATTGGCAATGTTGTTATAGAGGTCTTGGAAGGGGTCTTCTTTGATGGATTGATAGGCGTACTTGCTGGCGTTGTCTTCATAGGTTTGTGTGAGCCAGACGCGTCCGCTTGCATCGGTTGCCGTAACCGACACTGCTAAGCGTTCCCCATCGGATGCTAAAATTTCGCCAGAAACGAGTAATGGGTGATGCCGCGCTGCGCTGGGCACAACGCGAACAATGCCCCAGTTGCCAGTTCGTTCCAGGGTGTCTTTTAAATGAAAGGCAAGGTAGCGCGACTCGGCTCGGCGCACCTCGGCCGAGACCGGGATGTCGTCACTGCCAGCGTCAGGCAGCGTTTCTAAATTGGGCGCAAAGGGCATTATCATGACATCCACGCGTTCTGCATCCGAGATCACAGTCTGAAGTTGCACCGGTGGTTTCGAATTTGCCGTAATGACTTGCGTTGTCGTGCAGCCCATTAGGGTCATCAAGGTTGTGATGAGCGATAGCTGAACGAGGGTCGTTATAGCGCTCTGCGTGCGGGATTCGGTCACAGGTTAGAGTCCTTGCTTGTAGCGTTTATATTCGTCCCAGAGTTTTTCTCGCAGCGCTGGGTCCTGTTCCGCGGCAGCGGCTTCGCGTAATTGTTTTGCAACAATGTCATCGCCTTGGGGGCTGGGAATATCGTCTGGAATTGGCGCAGGGCCAGCGGGTTGCGGTTGGGTCTTGCCGGGCGCGCGGCCTTGGGGCGCTGTCGCCTCGGTAGTCGCCTCGTCAGGGGCATCACCAGCGTCTTCAGTTACGCTGACCGGGTCAGCCTGCGCTAAGCCCTCAGCCAAATCAACCATTGAGGGGCCGCCCGCAGCCCCTGTTGGCCCGCCAGCCAATTCCGCAGCGACGGCATTGCGCGCATCCTGAATATCGGCTTCAAAAACAACAATCGAGCGCTCAAGCTCAGCATCTAGCTCAGCGATGCGCTGATCCTCGGCTGTTTGCGAGGTGCCTGCAGAGATTGCTGGCAATGGCGCGCGGCCGTCGGTTGCAAGGGTCGCATCAGAAAGGGCCTCATTCGCCAAAACAACCAGTCTAGCCGCATCGCTGACCCGGTCACCGGCGACCCCACTCGTCTCCATTTGATCGAGCTGTTGCTCAAGAATTAAAATGGCAATACTTGCGTCGCTGAGGGCAGCATCGAGTGCATCGCTGCCAGCATCATTGGTTGCGCTTTGGCTGAGTAATTCGCCAGCGCTGGTCAGGCTGATGCCAGCGCGGGCTAGTGCTTCAGTAAGGGCTTGCAGGTCAGTATCGCGGTCCTGCGTTGCTGGTGATGTCCTATCCATCTCTGAATCACCTTCGCCGTTCTCGGCGGCCTGGTCCGTCGACGTAGCGGGGTCGCTGTTACTTTGAGCCGTGCTGCCCGACTGGGCGTCGGTGCTTTCAAAAGTCTCAGCCGTGTTTGCAGCGGGCGACTCGTCAAACCGTTCGCCATCGGCGCTGGCAGTGTCTAGCGGTTCCGGTAGTAAGGGATCCCATGGTTCCGGCATTGCGCCTGATCCTGTTTGGGAATCATCGCCGGCACTGGCGCTGCGGGGGGGCGCATCCGAATCACCCGCGGCACTGGATAGCGCCTTCCCAACCTGCGTTAATTTTTTACCGGCGGCGCCCGTTTGATCTTGTGTTGGGTCTGCCGAGGCGCCTTTTGCGCCAGTGGGCCCAGATTCCCCATCGGCCTGGGTTTTGCCAGCGTCACTGGCGGATGATGGGCTTGGCATGCTGGGCGAGCTGGGTGACGACGGGCTTGGCAGGCTGGGCGAGCTGGGTGACGACGGGCTTGGCAGGCTGGGCGAACTGGATGATGGCGGGCTTGGCATGCTGGGCGAGCTGGGTGATGACGGGCTTGGCATGCTGGGTGACGACGGACTCGGCATACTGGGCGGCGTTGACGGCGGTGTACTCGGCGATTGACACCCGGTGATCAAAATAAGGCCAATGAGTGTCAGTAACGCAAGGCGCATGCCGGGCTCCGTGATGAATTGGGAATTCTGCTGAATTAAAGCTGAATTTAAGCTGAATTACGATGATTGTCGTAGTTTTGGATGAGTAGGCTTTTGGTTTTGACCTATGCGCTCGTAATTTTTCTTGGCTGGCTGGTCATCTGGGCTGTCTGGCAGGCCCTGGTAAGGCGATCGCATTGGCGTCGTTTGCTTTCTGGTGTAAGGCTCACTAAATTGTTGGGATAACAAAGCTTTGGTGAGATCGATGTCGCCAATGCGTAAAAAGATCTATGGTTTAGACTTGCGCAAGGAATGCGTTTTCCACTCAACGAAGACCCAAAGTAGAAAAGAATGAAGCGGTTCAAAATCAATCGAGTCAAATGGTCGCTAAGGGCCTTTAGTGTGACGGTTCTTTGCGCCCTGCTGGCAAGCTGCACGCATACCCTAACGGTATCCGGGCGGATCCCGACGCCCCTCATCGAGCCATTACCGGTCTCAATAGGGCTCATCCGACCGCCTGAGTTCAGTACCCATATTCACCGGGAAAAATTGCCGAGAGGCGGCGGAGATTGGACGATTGAATTGGGCGCGCTGCAGAATGCTTTTTTCGAGAACCTGTTTGATACCGTGTTCCAAGGGGTCCAGCCAGTGGATGCCCTGGGCTGTCGTGCTGAGGATAAAAGCATTGCCGTAGGAGTACGCTGCCCGGATGGCTTCGTGCAACTAAGCCTGCTTGAATATGCGTTCCTGCCGCCTGAGCTATCGGGATTGAAATTTTTCTCCGCGTCGACAAAGTATCAGCTCGAGTTGATGAATGCCGATGGGGCGGTCTTGGATACCTGGGTGGTAGTCGGGTACGGCAAAAACGAAGGCGGCGGCTTTCAGCCAACCGATGCCCTTAACGCAGCATCGGTGGAAGCGATTCGGGATGCCGGTGCGCGGGTTGCGTTGGAGTGGCCAAAGCGGCGCAATGTCCAGACTTGGTTGGATTCAGTTGGAGTCAAGAATGATCCAAAACCGATTATGTAACAGACGGTATAGTTGGAAATGTGTATCTGATTTTGGACGTGCGGCGACGGCCCGCCGAAAGATAGACGTTTTGGCGATGAGCTGGAAAGCTGGGTTGAGGGTGGCAGCGCGGCGCGTTACGGGCGCTTTTGGTCTTGTTCCAGTTGTTCTGTTACTCCTGCTCGGCGGATGTGCCACAACTCGAGTTGAACAGTCCCGTCAAACCAATGCTGTTCTGGGTACTGGCGAGGCGATGGTGATCCTTGGCCGCGCGACCTATAACGATCGTGAAACCGAAGAAAGCTTCACGGATTGTTTGGCGGATATTTTGAGTCAAGGCAGTAATCCGATTCGGTTGGTCTCGGAAGATCAGTTTAAAGATGACCTGTATCCCTGGTTTGAAGCGCGAACGGCGCCAACCAACGCTAATGATCTTGGGCGTTTATTTGCTGAAGCGGGTGTTCAAGCGCAAATCGACCAATCGAGTATTCGCTATTTGGCCTGGATTGAAGGCGATACCGTGACGGTCGATCAAGGCGGGTCTATGAGTTGTGCGGTGAGCACGTTTGGTGGCGGCTGCTTTGGTATGAGCTATTGGGAACAAGACGCTTCGTATGAAGCCTCTATTTGGGATTTGAAGAATTTGAGTGCTTCGGGGCAAATCAGCGCAGACTCCAATGGTACGAGTTATTTAGCGGGACTGGTTTTGCCCATTCCGATCTTGGCTCGGCCAGGTAATGCGGCATGCAAAGGTCTCGCGGCGCAATTGCGGGTGTTTATAACAGGGGTTGACGATTAGGCAGGTCGATGTTGTCAACGTCAGGAGTTCGACGGAATTCGACTGGGCTCCCCGACCGGCGGGGCTTCAGGGGTTGGGCCGAGGTCGGTCTCGGAGGCGTCGGTGGTTGAACGATTAGCGTCAATCGCCGCCGCTTTGTCGGGCCTAGGAATGAAGACTTGGCGCAGGGAGAAGTCAACTTCCTCAGGGATGCCGTTGCGCAACGCTGGGCGAAAGCGACTGTTCAGAACCATGGTTCGGGTCCAGCGCACCTCTCGATTGGGCACGTTTTCATTTAACACTTTGATCCGCCTGGCTCGCCCCTCGGTCGAGATCCTAAACCTTAAGTCTACGGCATATTCCGTATCGGACGCCGTCGAGTCGGGGCCAACCACGGCACTGAAATAAATAGGCGGATATACGTCGGGCCAGAGCAGGACGGGATCTGTGAGGCTGGTCGTTGGGACCGAGCTGCTTTTGGGTTGTGGGTCGTCCAAGGCCTCGGCGACCAGCGCGCCGTCCTCAATAGGGGGTGACGCGGGGTTGGCGGCGAGCCAAGCCGAGCGGTAGGCCGTCAGCGCTTTTCGGTTACCGGTCAGGATATAACCATCGGCTAAGGCCATCCACGCCTGGGTTAGGGTCTCGGCGTTGACCACAGTCTGATTCTGGACAACGGTTAGGATTTGCTCCAAGGCTTGCTCTTGTAATTGACGACTGCTGCCTCGCCAGCTGTAAACCCGAGCTTTTGTTTCCAGGGCATCAATTAAATTAACGCTGTAGGGTCCCTCGGCTGTCGTTGTTTCCAAAATAGCTTGGTCGAGTAGGTCGATAGCATCATTAAATAAGGTTTGTCTGAGCAGACGGTCCAGGTCTTCGGCAAAAGGCGGGATTGTTTTGGCCCGTTGGCCGAGATAAGCCCCAATGCCAACTTTGACCTGGCTGAGCGCTGGACTTCCGGCAGGGAGGACTTTTTCGGCAATACTCAGCACGTATCGCTGTGCAATGTCGGCCGCATCGGTCTGATCTGTAATGAGATAGGTGCGCGTGAGCCAATTGAGGTTGGTTGTTTGCTCCGCCGTGAACAAGCCATCGCTGCGGTGCTGAATGTTCTGGCTCCATCGAAAATGATCCTCTGCAGCGTCATAGTCCTCGCGCAGAAAACCGTTGATTCCAATAGCGGAGAGCAGTCGGGGTAATCGGGCGTCGAACAAGCTTTGATTTTGATTGAAATAGGACAGCGCTGCGCGCAAGGATTGATCGCCTTCCGTCAGATCGCCTGCATAAGTTTGGAGGATACCGACATTTGCCAGTCGCTTGGCCAGATAAATGGGGTCTTCGGGATCAGCACTGGCAAGGCTTGCATTTAGGTCCGCGGCAAGGCTTCGAGCTCGGTCTTGAGAGAGATTAGGCGTTGCGTTCAAGGCTGCGTTATTGGATTTGCTTTCTAAGAAGTTCAAATCATCGGTATTGTAAAGCAGGGAGAGGATCGGGTCCGGGGCGGCTTTGGCCAAGCATGCACTGAGGATGAGCAGCGTTAAGAGAATCGGGCGCATGCTTACACCTCCGCCTCGGTTTGACTGCCAGCGCTTTTAAACCGCTGCACGAAAGGCAGGTCCAACGTTTCAACGGGCAGTCCATCGTGCATCGCCGGCTTAAACCGCGCAACTTTGAAAACCTGTTTCATGAGTTCTCGAACTTGGCGTGGGTAGCGATCTTCAAAGCGGATATTGGTCGGTTTGCCTTCCGCTGTGATGTCCACCGTCATCTGTACTTCTAGGGTCTCTAAACGCGCTAATTTTCGATATCGCGTTGGCAGCGCCTGCTTGAGTTGATCAAGGTTGAAGCGAAAAGGCGCGCCGATCACGGGCTCAAAATTATCGGTATAGCCGCCGAATTCCGATTGTGCCGCCTCTGCAATCGGAAGGAAGTCTTCGCTTAAAGCCACGGTAAAGGTTTGAGGGGCTTGCGACCAAAGCGCCTCATCGCGATAAACGCCAGCTAAGATTCTTCGCCGGCGCAATTCTTGCCTGAGCTTCATATCACCGACTTTATTAGGGTCGAGGTCATTATATCGCCGCAGTCCCGAAATCAATTGGGGCGTTTGATCTTTAACTGCGTTTTGTTGAGCGTAGTGCGCCGCTGCGAGGTTTGCTTGGCCATCGAGGGTGAGTAAATCACCAATTTTTTGTTCAAATTGTGCGATGAGATCGGCAGGCAAATTCTGTGTCTTAGCGCGCGCCAGCAGTTTAATGGCATCATCGCTGTGGCAGCACCGAGCCGAAAATCGTTCAATGTCTAATCGAAGTAACGCCCGTTCGGGTTCAAAGGGCTCGCGCGCTAATTCGGTTTTAAGCGATGCGCTCAATAACCGTCTGGCCGCATCAAATTGTCCTGAGTAAAGATACCAGCGGGCCAAGGCAATTTCAGATTGGACTCGGGTATCAATCGAGGTGCTGCGTTGCCCCAAGAAATGATTGAATTGCTTGAATTGATTCGCCTGCCGGTAGTCTTTTTGTTCGATGTGCGCGCGTGCTAACTGATCCAAAATCGGTCCTTGTTGTTCCGTAACGACGCCATGCTCACGGTGCAGTGCATGTTGGGCTTGGAGCAGTAGATCTTCAGCGACAGCCCAGTTTTGATCAGCCATTGCCTTCCCCGCTTTGGATTGCAGCACATCTGCTTCTGACAAGGATGGCTGCGCCGCGTTGGCAACAGGGCCTGGCAGGCTCTGTGCAAGCACGCCCGGAACAAGGGTCGCACTGAACCCAATGATGAATGCCGTACCAATCAAACCGGCAACGATCGCTGGGAAACGCTTCAGCCATTGAACTTGGGCCATAAGACGGGAACACCTTTTGGTAATCATTGCTGCAATATAGATTTAAACGGGGTTAAGGCGCAATTCGTTCAGTTGATTTTCAGGTTGGGTGCTGAATAATGCAGGGCAAGGTCTGAGCGGATACCATTGTGTTGAAACAAATCATCAGTTTACTGTTTGGCTTGCTCTTTGCCGAACCGAGCTTGAGTGCTCATGAGGCGGGGCTAGGCTTGATCCGGCAAGGGCCAGCGCACCCCGTCAGTCGCCTTATGGCTGAAAACCCGGCTGCAAAGACGATGGATGAACCCGCGTTGGAGACCGCGGCGAGTGCAGTGGATCAACGCGGGAATACCGACAGTGCCATCGTTGAAGAGGGCGTTGAAGATGACGCCCCGGATGCGGTGGACGTTGTCGAGACAGCGGCAGAGGGTAAATTATCCAAAAGTGAGGCTCGGAAACAGCAAGAATGCCAGATGGCGAATGCGGCCATGACCGCGGTGGGTGTGACCCAAAACACATCCTTACAAGACTATGTTCGCCGGGTGGGTCAGCGCTTAGTCGATGTTGCCGAGGTGGGCGAGGAAACCTTTTCTTTTGACGTGCTGGAAACGCCCCAAATCCAAGCGGCGACCAACGCCTGCGGGAACATCTTTATCAGCACAGGTCTTATGATGCATCTCAATTCGGAATCTGAATTGGCGGCGGTGTTAGGCCATGAAATCATGCACGTCTTAAAGGCCCACGACAAACGCAGGAAGCGCCGCGAACTGCTAAAAGGCGCGCTTGGGTCCGCCACCGCAATGGTATTGGGTGGTAGCAGTTATTCGCGCAATGAAATCAACCGGTCGATGAGAACCGCGACCGATCTTGCGTTTACCCAGTACGACCAGAATCAGGAATTTGAGGCGGACAATTTTGGCGCGGAAATTATGGCGAAAGCCGGCTACTCACCAGAAAGCGTGGTGCAGGTCATGGCAATGTTTAAAGCCTTGGAGTCGGTTGAGTTCAAACAAGCCAGAGCCGAGGGGCGCTCGAATGCGTTGTTTCGCAGTTTTGTGACGTCGCACCCGCCCACCCCAGAACGCTATGATCGGGCTGTTATCAAGGCGCGGGCATTGAATGCTGAAAACAATGATTATCGTACAAGCGATGAATTTCTCGAGCAGCTCGATGGCGTGCCTTATGGACTCACGCGCACAACCGGCGTGCTGCGGGGGAACCGGTTTTATCATGCCCGGCTTGGTATTACGTTGGCCCTACCTGAGGGCTGGCGGCAAAAGCAGGTGCCCAGCGGGGTCTTGTTTGAGTCTGCAAGCGGGGACGCGGCGTTTGAGCTCAGTACGGCTCGCCTGAAAAAAGGTCTTACCCCCGAGGCGCTCGTGAACGAGGGGCTCGGCTTTAAGGTTATTGAAGGGCGTGATCTCACCATTGATGGGATGCCCGCCTACATTGCAACGGTGGAGCGTGCGCAAACCGTCTTCGGCGAGCGGCCGATTCGATTGATTGTCGTCTTTGATCAACGCCGGGGCCTGGCCTTTGTCGGCCAAGGTTCCGGAAAATTTGATCTGAAGAAGTTGGCGGATGACGGGTCTTTTATCAAAATCGGTTTTAGTCTCGCGCGAATGCAAAAAGCCGACTTTGAGGCGGCGAAACCGCTCCAGCTTAAGGTGGTTCGAGCAAGCCCCGGCACCACGATGGCGAGCCTTGCAGCCCGGTCCGATCTACCGAATTATCCCGAAGACGAACTTCGGGTCATTAATGGCTTGTACCCCCAGGGCGAGCCTGAACCAGGGCAGCTGATCAAGATCATTGATTAACGAAACAGGGTGATCAGAGCCGCGTGTGAGGCGAGCTGTTGCGCCTCGGTAATGCCT
>Ga0115554_1003212_pt1 | contig 11071 bp, 9 predicted proteins | sample COGITO_mtgs_1104_3_FD_87283 | JGI IMG/M metagenome (GOLD analysis project Ga0115554, IMG submission 87283) | Pelagic marine microbial communities from North Sea - COGITO_mtgs_110404 | ecosystem: Environmental > Aquatic > Marine > Epipelagic | place: Germany:Helgoland, sampling site Kabeltonne... | reverse complement strand
AAGAAGAAAAATAATCACGTCGTCTTCGTCCTCGGTGGCCCCGGCGCTGGGAAAGGCACGCAATGCGCAAACATCGTCCGCGACTATAACTTCACGCACCTCTCCGCGGGGGATTTACTGAGAGCACACGTGAAATCCGGCACAGAGGATGGAAATATGGTCGCACAAATGATCAAAGACGGGAAAATTGTCCCGAGCGCGGTGACGGTGAAACTCTTATTAAACGCGATGGCAGATTCAAAATCGAATCGATTTCTGATCGATGGGTTCCCGAGGAACAAAGAAAACCGAGACGCCTGGGTCTCGGAAGCCGGGTACGATTGCGATTTCGTCTTAATGTACGACTGCACGGAAGAGGTGATGCTGGAAAGATTGTTAGGACGAAACGAAGGGAGGACGGACGATAACGTGGAATCGATCAAGAAGAGGTTCGTGACGTTTCGAGAGAGCTCCGTGCCGGTGGTGGAGTTTTACGAAACCTTGGGGAAGGTGAGGAAAGTCGACGCGATCGCGACGCCGGAGGAAGTGTACGAGAAAACGAAGGAGAGTTTTGCACAGTTCGAATAGATACAGAAGAAATGAGAGAGGAAAACGAGAGAAAGGGTGAGATGCGTATGAATCTTAATGTAATACATGCTCCTGAGAAGAGAACATCGAACATCTTTAACAACGCGAAGGAGATATTCATTTTTATCCGCGCAAAAAACACACTCCTTCTTTGTTCGTAGTCTTTCGTTTGTGGCTCAAATTCGTGGTTGTCCCCTTTCTTTACAGTCGTGTCTACCGTTCTCTCGTGCGATAAAAATAACGTCACTTTCCAACCACAAGAAACAAACAAACACACACACAAACAAAAATGGAGGACGTGGAAAAAGGCAACACCAACATGAAGAAGAGCTCGAGTTTACAAGACGTGCTCGGCTCCAAGAATAACTTGAAAGCGGATTCAGTCTTTCGGTGCGTCGTTTTTTGCTTTCGCTTCTTCTTCAGCTTCTTTCCGTTCGATGATGATGATGACAACGCTGCACAAAATGCGCTTTCCCGAAACCAATGAATCTCGACGCGACCGCCGCACCGTGCGCCTCCTCCGTCGCGTCACCATCTCGAAACGAACTTTGAACGATACTTTTACGACGAGGAGTATTGATACACACGCATTCGTGACGTATTTATTCGTGAACTACACGCAAAGGCACTCTTTTTCTCACACGTCGGTTCGTTCATGACGTGACTTGGGAATAACGTCATGTGCAAAGAAAGGAGGGTGCCCACAGTCACATCCGCTGACGCGTGTCTTTTATCTCTCTCTCTTTACACAACACAGGTTCGAAGACGTGCGCTATCGGGTGAAAACGAAAGACGGCGAGACGGAAATCTTGCACGGGATCAACGGGTGCGTTCGATCGGGCGAAGTGCTCGCCATCTTGGGGCCTTCGGGCGCCGGGAAAACGTGTTTGATCGACGCGTTGACGATGGAGATGAAAGGGGGAGATAACTACGGGAAAGTGACTTTGAACGGTCAAGATTTGACTCGTGATGTTTTTACGCGAAATTGCGCGTCGATGACGCAACAGGATAACCACTGGGCGTTTTTGACGTGCCGAGAGACGCTCGATTACGCCGCGGATTTGTGCGTCAACGATACCGAGGAACAGAAGAGAGCGAGGATTGACGCTATTTTGAGCACGGTCGGTTTGAACGATTGCGCGGACACGAAAGTTGGCAACCAGTTCTTGAAAGGTTTGTCTGGTGGACAAAAGAGACGCTTGTCCTTGGCGGTGAGTTTGTTGACCGATCCGAAGGTTTTGTTCTTGGACGAACCGACTTCGGGGTTAGACGCGGCTGCCGCGGCGGCGATTATGTCGTTTTTGAAAGAACTCGCGCAAGCGACGAACATCGCAATCGTGTGTACCATTCACCAACCGTCTACGGCTGTTTTCAACGGTTTCGATCGCGTCATGTTGTTATCGAGCGGGAGAGTCGCGTATTTGGGCACCTCCAAGGACGTCTTGCCGTACTTTGAAAAGATCGGACACAAGATGCCGGCGAATACCAACCCGGCAGAATACATGCTCGATTTAGTCAACCGAGAGTTCACGGACCCGAAACAAGTCGACGACATCCTCGATAGGTACGAGAAATCGTACACTGGGTTACCGTGTGGGAGTTACGAGGACGATTTGAAGGAAACCGGCGGCGTCCCGAACAATGAACATTTGGGCAACTCCACGCTCGCCGAGACGATGACTTTGTTTCGCCGACACGGTTTGTTGGTCTTTAGAGATCCGACTTTGTACGTCGCGAGAGCCGTCATGTTTTTGAACGCGTGCATCTTCTTTGGCATCATTTACATCAAGTCCAGAGAGAGAGAGCAAGACCAAGTCTTTTCTAGAATGTGGCTTCTCGTTTGGCACATCGGCGTGCCAACCTCCTTGGGCGTCGTCGCGGTGTTTAGTTACAACGAAGAATTTGCGGCGATGAAACGTGAAATTAAGAATGGCATGTTGAGACCGTTTTCTTATCTCTTCTCGAACGCGTTGATTCAGCTTCCGTTGATGCTCTTCTTGGGCGTGTGCGCGGTTTCGGTTTCCGGATATGGCATGGCCGATTGGTACGCGCCGCATTACATCCAAGTCTTGTTGGTGTACGCGTTGATGTTGTGGGCGTACGAAGCTGCCGCGCAAGTCTTTTCCATTTGTTTCACTAACCCGTTGATTGGTATGCTCGTTTACATGAACTTATGGTTCGGCGGTTTCCTTTTCAACGGTATCCTCATCGACGAAAAGGACGTCGTGTGGCCGTTCAGGGCGTTTACGTACGTGAACATCATGAAGTGGGCGTTGAGAGCGATCGTGTATTTGGAATACTCCGACGCCACTTTTAAAGCGTGCACTGAATCCGATTTGTTGTGCTTCTCCAACTCCGCCGAAACTATGCTCGGCACGGGTATGAAAGTTCCCGGGTCGGAAGTTTTGGATTCCATGGGCAAAACGTACCGATTGTATTCGAACGAAGACACGGTTGCGTTTGACGCCATGATGGTGTTAGTCATCGGTATGGGCTTTAAATTGTGGTACTTCTACTTGTTCTACACGAAGACGAGAAAAGTGAAAGAGATTTTACCCCCGATTGGAGACGTTGCGAAGTAAATTTTCGCGTATTCTTTTCTCATCCGTGGCGGTGGTTCGCGAGGCGGCGAGGCGGGGTTCACCACTATTCAGATTGTATATATTCTTTCGGTATTTCGTTGTTTATATATATGCTAAATACATTATTTGATACGACACATACCGCACGCATACCCACCACACGCTTTCTTTTTATACCACCTATGAGGAGAGAGAAGAAGCAAGCGTCAGTAGTTATCGTTTTTTTGTACACGTTCTTTTCCAAACTCGCGCGCGCGAATTCTTCTAAACGTTGTCGTCGCCGCTGCGTTTATCTGCTCTTTCTTCTTCTTTTCTCTTCTTCTTCTACCAAACAACAATTAAAATCATTGCGCGCCGCGCATCATAAAACTCGAGGCACTATTCGCCAAAATATTCAGCGCGCTATACCCGATTGCAAAATACAAAGCTGGCCGAATCAACATCGAAAGCGCGTTTCGCGCGCCTCCCGTTACGCTCGTTCCATCGATTACCTTCGCTTCCTTCTTTTCGCACTCTCCTTCCACGTATTTCACGCTCACTGAATTCACGCAGTGGCGTTCCGCCGTCGCGGTAAACCCTTCGTTTTCAAACACGTGCCCGAGATGCCCGTCGCATTTTGCACAGACGATTTCCACTCTTCGCATGCCAAACGTCTCGTCGATATTCGTCGAAACCGACCCTTCGTAGCACTTATCGAACGCTGGCCAACCGCATCCGCTGTTGAACTTTGATTCCGCGGAATACAAGGCGTTCCCGCACCCCGCGCACACGAAGTGCCCCTCCGACGGGTAGAACTTATCGTACTCCCCCGTTCGCGCGGGTTCCGTGCCTTTCAGTCGTAAGACTTGAAACTGTTGCGCGGTTAAACTCTTCTTCCACTCCGCGTCGGATTTTTGTATCTTTTCTCCGTTTTCCCCACCCGTGCTGCTCATCGTGACGATGCTTCTTCGATTAAACGACGACGAGGTTTTGTTCTTCTTCTGAGAAATCCTCTTTAACGGTGTTGTTGTGTTTGTTCTTTTCTGATGATGACGACGCGTAGAAGTGGTCGAAGTCGCAGTTAAAGGAGCAAAACGCATAATGGATTACGAAAATGGATTAGTGAGGGAAAGGAGTGGGAAAGGATGACTCTAGTATAAGCGCTTTGCGGATCTCTCTCTCTCTCTCTCTCTTTCTCTGTTTACTACAAAAAATAAAGTCTAAACTACACTATAACAACTAATTACCCTTATGTTCGCACCCGGGGACTCTGCACGCCCACTTACAGTTTTTCGTCATGAACCCCGGGTTGCGCTCGCACTCGCCGGCGTTGGCCCACCCTTTACATCTCTCGTCCGTATTCTCGCACCCTTCCTTGGGAGGTTTCGGATTTGGGAGTTTATAGTGGAACGGTCTCGCGTGAATCCACTTCGTTGCGGTCCATTTCGTGCCTTTGACGACCGGGCACCCGGCGTGCATGGATTTTTGGTCGATGTCGCCTTCCGGGGTTATGGAGAAGAAGAGCAATCCGTCGCCTCGTTTCGGTTTGAACGCGACGCCGTTCTTGGCGCACTCGGAGAATTTTTGCTGCGCGTATTCGCTCTCCGGTTCAATCCACTCGGAATCCGGGAACGCGGTTTCCCCGCCTTCTTCGGTATCTTGTAAGTACAACAAAACCGTCGCGACTCTTTGCCCGCCATCCGCGCTCAACTGCTGCCCAGATTTCGTATTCTTCTCTCCCACGTCGTGGTGCGCCGAATACTTCTCGCCGACGCCGTACGAAAGAATCTGCATGTCTTCGCCGTTGTACCAAGGAAGCATGGTAAATCTCGATAACCTTTCCTCCACTCTCGTCACTACCGGATATTTCCCTCGCGCTAAAAAAGTTTGCTTCGACGTTCGAATCGGGTCCGTTTTAATCTCCCCGGTTATCGAATCCACCACCGTGCTTCGCTTCATCATCGGTTTCGCAATTCGTAAAATCTCTTCGCATTCTTCCTCGCTCAAAATCGAATGCAACACGAACGCTCGCGGTTGCCAACTGATAGGTTCCGTCCACGTGCCTAACTCTTTATCTTTGTTTATCGATGGGCGGTGTTTTTCGCCGAGCCATCCGGGGAATCGGTTGGAATCTAACGCTTCGTGTTCGAAATCGATTTTCTTTTCCCCGTTGGAGTCGTCCAATCCGAATCCGATTTTGGCATCACAAAAACACCTTTTACACAGCAATACTACGACGAAAACGAGAAATTTTCTCGATGAAAAGACAGACAAACGCTCAAAAGAGCGCATCATGTGCGTATCACTCTGTTCAGAAAGAGAGATAAAAGTGGTTTTGTGCGTCGTTTTATGTCGTGCTTTGGTTGAGATTTAGGGGAAAAACTCTCCAGAATTGACCCTGAAAATTTCATCAGAATAACGAACGCTACAGAGTCATCCTCTCTCCCGCCTGCGCTCGTTTTTGTCGTTTTTATAGAGTATCATAAGTAGTGCGCGTGATGTCCTCTCCGTCTTCGGCGTCTTCCGCGCGCAAAGGTATAAATACTACCAGAGTAGTAATGCTTTGATTCTTTTCCCGCGATATCTCTCTTGGGATATGTTTTGTTTCTGTTCTTCAATGATACGTACGCGTACGCTTCCTAAAGCATAGCATTCATCACTAGGAAAGTTTGACGAGGACGAATAATGTTCTTTTTGTTGTTTTTGATGATTTTGATGATGATGTGAGATGCTGACCTCTCTTCTCTCTTCTCTCTTTGATGATTGTGTAAAATACAGTTATCCTGGTCACAGGCTCGACCGGTCGCGTCGGGAAAGAAGTCCTCGCGTTACTCTCGAAACATTTTAGTAAACGAGAAGATGGTGAAGAAAATGTTGAAATTCGAGCAGCGACTCGGGATAAAAGCGCATACGCGATGAAATTAGGCGCGGACGAAACGGTCGAGTTCGATTTAACGGATAAGAAGACGTGGCGGAAAGCGATGGAAGACGTGACGCATCTGTTCTCGTCCACGCAGGATAAGTACATCGCGGAACACATGCAATTCGCGAAGTTTTGCCAGGAAACAGAAAAGATTAGGAAGAACTTGAAACATATCGTCCGGATTTCGTGTTTTGGCGCGGATACGAATACGAATAAGTACGATAAGAACACGCACGTTTCGAGAGACAAAAATGCGCAGATTCCGTTGATGTTGCAGCACTACTGGTGGAGCGAAAAGTGTTTCATCGACGCGGGGTTTAAAAACATTTTGACCTCTATTCGAGGGAATTTTTACATGAACCATTTATTGAAAAACGAGCTTGACTCTGTGCGAGAAAACGGGACGTTTACCAGTCCTCTCGGGGAGACGAAAAACTCGTTCGTCTCGTGCAACGATATGGGCGAAGCCGCGTTTACGGTACTTAAAGAAGGACCGGAAAGACACGGGAATAAGTTTTACGACATTTGCGGCGCGGAACCGACGTCCATGCGCGACGTGGCGAGTATCTTAACCGAAGCGTTGAAATCCGACGTCGCGAAAGACTTGGACGTCGCGAAAGACGTGTTCGGAAAAACGATTTCGTACGTTCCGCAAGACCAAAAGAAGTTCGAGGAAGATTTTGGTAAAACGAGAGCGGAGTTCTTCGAGTATTTACAAAACGGATTTTATACGAGATGTTCGCCGGATTTTTACAACTTGACCGGGAAACGACCGCTCACGTATTACGAATACTTGACGCGAAAAGGCGCCGCCGGGGATACCGGGATAGAGGAATTGTTTTCATCGCAAGGCGCGTTGTTCACCAAAGGCGTGGACGAGTTCAAAAATTTAGCCGACGTCGTTCAAAAGTAAGTAGTAGTGAACAAAACTCTGCTCTTGAATGCGGTACGTGTAGTAAAAACGAGCATAGAAGTCATCAATCCGCCCACATTAATGCCCACATTTTTTGATGGTTCTCAACGCAAAAATCCCCCATTAATTAATTACCCACAAAAAGAATAACATCACCATGACATCATCACCATCGCCTGTGTCGTCGTCGCCGACTTCAACTCCATCGAATCTCTGGTTGAACCATCCAACCTTGCGTCCTGGGAAATCAGAGCGCGAGAAAGCGTCCTCGTTGACTCCCATCACATCCCCTACTCATACGAAGAACAAAAAGCGGTTACAAAATCTCCTCCTCGTACTCCACGGGGCGAAGATCAAAACGAAGCGTGGGCGGGAACATGTGAGGGAAATTAAACGCTCGTTAGAGAAGCATGGGATGACTGCAAGTTGTGTGCACGAGAAAGTGACGACAAAAGAGGGGGATTGCATCGCCATCGTGCGTGATTCAATCGTGTTACAATCCTCATCATCACACGAGTCGCCAAACCCTAATCCAGTTATCGATGCAATTTTCGTGATGGGCGGCGACGGGACGCTGCGGGAAGCGGTTCAAGGGTACGTGGAAGCGAGACGCGTGAAACCTTTGGGAGTAAAAGAAAACCACGTACCGATAGTCGCTTTGCCGTGTGGCACTGGTAATAATTTTGCGAGAGATTTGAACTGTTTTACGATCGAAGATTGTTTTCGATTGGCGTTTGAAAGAGGCGAGGCGAGGGACGTGGACGCGGTGCAGATTGAAAGTTTCGTAAAAGACGACGACGAGAAAGAAAAGAAGAAACGATCAATAAAGACGATCAGCATTAACGTCGTGACGTGGGGGATGGCGAGAGATGCGGCGGAAACGGCGGAAAAGATGCGCTTTTTAGGTCCAATTCGGTACGATTTGGCTGGATTTTATCACATTTTGAAGAACAAATCCAACGTCGCTTCGTTAACCGCGGAAACGCCTTCAATGCAACTGAAAGGCTCGTGCACCGACGACGATTTCCTCATGCTCTTCGCTCAAAACACGCGCTGTTCCGGTCGAGGATTCCATTTCACTCCCTTGGCGAAACTCGACGACGGTTTGATCGACGTCGTCGTCGCCAAAAAATGCGGGTTGATGAAAACCGTCGCCCTTTTCGACGATACCAAAGAACCAAAGCGCGGCGCGCACGTGGAGAAAAAAGATGACGTTTTTTACATCCAGTGCGAAAAATTGAAAATCGAGACTCACGACAGAGAAGAACTCGTCGGCGTCGATGGTGAGGTCACTTTGAAAACGCCCGTCGAGTTGGAGTGTTTGAGAGGCGCGTTTAGTACTTTCGTTTGATTTCGTTTGATTTTATGACTTTTTGTGCTGCAAAATATCTCCATATAAAATGCACACGAAAGGGGCTTCATCGTCGATACTGCGACGATTATATATACCGTCGTCTCGACTTCGAGGCGTTTATGGACGACGACAAAAACGACTGAAGAAGGCTTTTTTTGCCTCAATCCGAGAACAGCAAGAACAAGAACAGAATTCCATACACTTATTCGACGGAGATACGAATTTGCCCCCGTTAGTTCAAACGCGGATTACTCTCACTCGTACGACTCCTCCTCCAGCTCAAAGCGTCGATGACGATTCCCCCTCTGCTTGTTCGTACTTCTTGGACGTGGTAAAACCACCCTCGGTGGAAGACTTGTACGACTGGTATACTACTTATAATCAAACGGATAATCCTGATGAATCATGGGCAAACGTTTGGGAAACTGAAGTGGAGTTGATTCGAAAATACATCGAACGCGACATCGACGAAGAAGCGGCTTCAAATGATAATATAATCATCGAAGTCGGCGCGGGCTTATCCTTCGCCGGTTTACTACTCGCGAAATATTTCCGGAAGAAATGTCTTTTGTTAGATCGGGAACCTCTGGCGTTGCACTGCGCGTTATCGACGGCGAAGGTGAACGAAGTGGAGGTTTCAGCGGTGGACAAATTTGAAGATGTGAAAGGAAAGAATAAAGGTATCGTCGCGGCGGCGATGTTCGATTGGAGCAAAAGTGTGACGAGAGAGAGTTTACATTTGAAGAATAAAGCGCGGACGATCATCGGCGCGGACGTGCTCTACGACCCGGAGACGTGTACAGATTTAGCGAACGCGTGCTCGATATTAGGCGAGAAGGTACTCTTGTGCGAGTTGAGAAGAGAACGCGCGATTGGTCTGCAAGCAAAATTTTTCGACGAGTGCGAAAAACTCGGCGCGACAAAGTGTGAGATTGACAAGGATATGTCCTCGGAGGAGTACGTATTTTTAGTCGTAGAGTTTTGAGCGTCGCTTCGCTATTATTAGTTTATTATTAGGATAGAGCTTCTTATTACGGAGACGATAGATTACTAGTAGTACTGGTATTTCTACCGCAGTATTATTATTGCTTCTTGCAGCAAAAGAGCCATTTCTCGTCGTCGTCGTCGTCGTCGTCGTCGTTTTCTTTCTCCTCGTCGTCGTCTTCGACGAAGGGGATCATCCAATACTCTTCCTCCTCGTTTTCTTGTATGCACGTGGTAAACACAGCCGGTTCGTAAAGCTCTACCTCACCTTTTGTCACGCTAAATCGCACCTGATGTCTCTCTTTCCATCGTCTCAACAAGTTAGGATCCGGGAGCATTTGAAACACGTGGTCGCGCATCTCGTCGTTTGAGATTAAAACTGCGTCCTCCCCGGCGACTAACGCGGCGTAGAGCCAATACCAATCGTCGTTCGAGCCGTGCGGCGTGACGAATATCTCTTTGTTTTGTCTCAGTTTGTTTAGTATTTTTTCGCCAAACTGGTGCTTTGCCGCGTGGTCTTTCGTGCGGCGTTGGTGGAGGAAGACGACTGGGCGTTGCTTCGACGCCTCGCTCGCGTCGCTCGTCGAACAAACACAGTATCTCCGTCGACACTCTTCGACGACGTTATCTAATTGGCCGAAATGAAACCTCGAGCCGGCAAAATTCTGGTTCGCCATCCCGACGTTCGCTCCGTCGACGATGCATTGTACCTTCGCCTCTCGCGCCTCCAACCAATTGCAAAAATCGTCAAAGTTTGCGCCGGCTTCGCGTTCTCGAGCGAGTTTCCCGACCGAGGCAATCAGCTCTTTCGATTCGACTTCGTTCAACCCCACTCGTTTCAAGTTGAACGTTTGCTTCTTCTCGCTATTATTACTATTATTATTATTATTATTATTGTTATTATTATCACTGCTACTACCAATAATAGTGTTTTCGGAGGAGACTTCAAACCGTCCGGAGCTACTCTCCACGTTTTCCACCGTCTCGCACCGCCACGCGTTCGGCTCGGCTTTGAAAAATCTCTCCACGCTTTCAATCAACTCCTTCCCGCACGTTCGTACTTTCGACTTCATTTTCCTCAACATCCTAAACCCATTCTCCTCGCACGTCTTCTTCTCTCTCCCGTACACGCTCATCATCGCCGTAAATTCCATCTCCGTGCACTCCAAACCTTCTCGCTCGATCGCCTCGAACACGTCTTCGGCTCGCTTCCAGTTCCCGCTCTCGCAGAACCCGCGCAAGGAAGGCGCGTACGTCCTCAACTTTGGCGTCAGCTTTTGTTGCGTCTTCTTCCCTCCTCCATCTTTTCCTTTTCCTAAAGCTCCTCCGTTTTTGCACAAATCGACCATCTCGAAACTTTTCTCGAATTCGCCGTTTCGAGCGTACACTCTCGCCATCGCCGTGTAGCTCATCTCCGTCTTCCTTCTCCCTTGTTGATGTTTGTCCTCCTCTTCCTCGGAGTCTTTCATCAAACGAAAGAAAATCTCTTCCGCTCTTTCCTTATCCTCTTCTTTCGTCGAAAAAGAATCATTTTCATCGTTAGCAGAGCAGAGATGCAACAATACGTTCAGCGTGTGCATCGGGAGAGCAATCGCGGGGTTGTTTTTGCTTTCGTCGTAGGTGGTAAACGCTAAACGACGATCGTTTCGGGAGGCGGCGTCGTCTATTTTTTTTCTCGTTTGGAACGTTAACTGGCGGTTGATTACACCACCATTTACTCCATCAGGAGTATCAGGAGTATCATTAGGTTTGTGACGCTTGTTGTTGTT
>Ga0115554_1003211_pt1 | contig 11072 bp, 9 predicted proteins | sample COGITO_mtgs_1104_3_FD_87283 | JGI IMG/M metagenome (GOLD analysis project Ga0115554, IMG submission 87283) | Pelagic marine microbial communities from North Sea - COGITO_mtgs_110404 | ecosystem: Environmental > Aquatic > Marine > Epipelagic | place: Germany:Helgoland, sampling site Kabeltonne... | reverse complement strand
TTGAACGCAGCGCGAGCCATTTCGAGGCCGAAGTAGATGACGCAGTCGATAGCCTGACTTCTCTCCTAGAACCTGCCATCATAGTTGTTATCGGAATTCTTGTCGGAGGCTTGGTTATTGCCATGTACCTACCCATTTTCCAATTAGGATCAGTGATCTAATCATACTTTCGGAGTCGCTCGACAGACCATGACACTCGCCTCAGCCCTAGTCAGCAACCCTACTCTTTTTCTCGGCTTCGTTGCGCTTCTCGGACTTCTTGTCGGCAGCTTTATCAACGTTATCGTCTACCGTCTGCCAATTATGCTTGAGCGCGCCTGGCAGAGTAGCGAGTTGCCTACTGAAGCCTTCAACCTCGCCGTTCCGCGTTCGCACTGCCCTTCTTGCGCGCAGCAACTTAGCGCGGGTGAAAATGTACCCGTTGTCAGTTTCCTGTTTCTTCGCGGACGTTGCCGGCACTGCAAATCCAGAATATCAGCCCGCTATCCTCTCGTTGAAATAGCCGCCTCCGTTGCTTCTATACTCGTCGCCATGACCTTCGGCTTTACAGCGAGCACACTCGCTTTCCTCGCTTTCGCATGGTTTCTGCTCGCACTCAGCCTGATCGATTTAGACCATCATCTATTACCCGATGATTTGACGCTTCCGCTCCTCTGGCTTGGCCTATTAGTCTCAGCGTTTAACCTTGGATCGCCCGGCGTCTCGCTTTTTGATGCGGTAATAGGCGCAGCCGCCGGCTATATGACGCTCTGGAGCCTGTTCTGGGCGTTTTTATTGGTTACTGGCAAAGAAGGTCTAGGTTACGGGGATTTCAAGCTGCTTGCGGCTCTCGGCGCATGGTTAGGCTGGCAGGCTATCCTTCCCGTTCTCTTGCTAGCATCGTTGGCGGGAGCAGTAATAGGGCTTATCCTCATCGTCTTTGGTGGACGCGAGCGCAGTGCGCCTCTGCCGTTTGGACCCTTTTTAGCCGCCGCTGGTTTTGTCATGCTAATCTGGGGACCGCAAGCTCTCGCCCTGTATGGGACGCTCTTTGCGCCGCATTAGACCGGTACATTGAAGCAATTTCGGCTAAAAAAAGGTACAGGGCTCACGAAAACAACGGATAAATCGGGAACCAAAAACGAGACTATGAGCATAATGATTGTTGGACTAACCGGTGGAATCGGCAGCGGCAAAAGCGCAGCAGCAGAACTTTTTGCCGCACAAGGGATAGAGTTAGTCGATACCGATTTGCTTGCCCGGGAAGTCGTCGAGGCAGGCTCACCCGCCCTGCTCGCCATTGCCGAGCACTTTGGTGATGATCTGTTAGATTCAGCGGGCAACTTAGATCGTGCTCGTCTACGCGCGCTCGTTTTCGCTGATCCAGAGAAGAAAGTATGGCTTGAAGCCCTGCTCCATCCCTTAATCAGGGCGCTGATGATGAGCCGTCTCGCTGCCTGCACAGGCCCTTACTGTTTGTTGGTCTCTCCTTTATTACTTGAGACCGACCAAGCCGAGGCTGTCGACAGAGTTCTAGTGATCGATGTCAGCAAGGAGACTCAGCTAGCTCGAACGCTGCAGCGCGATGGAAGCAGCCTCGAAACTATCGAGGCAATAATCGAGGCTCAGATCGCTCGCCCCGACAGGCTCGCCCGTGCAGATGATATAATCAGTAACGAGTCAGATCTTGCATCGCTCGCTGACGCTGTTCTCGCACAGCACAAACAGTATTGCGTCATGAGCAAAGCGGCGCAGATGTCGAAACCTAACGAGTAGAAGAATGAAGACAGTCAATTGCCCTACCTGCCAGTCAGTCGTTGAGTGGGCAGAGAAAAACGAATCACGCCCATTTTGCAGCGAACGCTGCCGGTTGATAGATTTCGGCGACTGGGCAAACGAACGCCATGCGATTGCTGGCGAGCCTGATTATTCCGATGAATTCGATGAGGCTCTGCTCTCTACAGACCCTACTCAGTATCAGTAAGGTCTCTGGCACTCGCTAGTCCCACCGTCTCTCCTTCTTGTCCATCGAGCAATTCTTCACTGCGAAGCGCGCTGATAATCGGCCTATTCGCCGCAGGAAATTCGTCTGGGTTAAGGTCAGTCACCGCGCGCCATTCTAATGGCTGCGATTCGCGCGCGGTAGGCTCGCCTGTAAAGCGAGTTACCCTCCAGACATCGAGCAATACGCGGCGATCGACATACCTGTAATCGAGCAGCTTAAACGGTACAGCAGCTTCGACTTTGATCCCAAGCTCTTCGTAAAGCTCGCGACATAACGCCTCGCGCACGGTTTCGCCTTTCTCAACTTTGCCGCCGGGAAACTCCCACAGCCCGCCTTGGTGCTGCCGCTCGCTACGCAGCGCGACTAGCACGCGGCCAGCCGAGTCTTGAATAACCCCAACGGCAACAAGCAATGACGTTTCCGGCACGGCCACTAGCTACGATAATCGGCGTTTATGCGGACATAGTCGTATGACAGGTCTGCGGTGAATATTTTCTCAGAGAAGTCACCCCGTGCGAGGCTTATCGAAATAGTGATCTCATTTCTGTCCATCTCTGCCTGACCAGCCTCTTCGGTATAGTGCGCGTCTCGGCATCCATTCTCGACGATGCGAGTATTCCCTAACCATACCTCGACAGCATTAATATCAAGGCTATCCAATCCCGCTCGTCCGATCGCTGCCAATATGCGCCCCCAATTGGGATCTGAGGCGAATAAGGCGGTTTTAACCAACGGAGATTCGGCGACGGCATAGCCAACTTGCAAACATTCGCTGCTATCGCGGCCACCAGTAACTGCAACCGTGACAAATTTAGTCGCGCCTTCCGCATCTTTGATTAATGCAACAGCCAATTCGCGGAAAACGTCAGCCAACGCTTCCTCGAAAACAGCGTGGCATTGCCCCGACTCCGCTTCAACCGGCGCAGCCGAATAGCCTGTCGCAGAGAGCAGGCAACAGTCGTTGGTAGAGGTATCGCCATCGACTGTTATTCGATTAAAACTGCGCGCAACCTGTTCACGCAAAAGGCGATCAAGTGTTGATTGCGTTAACCTCGCATCCGTAAAAATATAGGAGAGCATTGTCGCCATATTGGGCTTAATCATGCCCGATCCCTTCGCAATACCGGAGATCGTTACCTGATGCCCTTCGACCATGACTTGACGAGAAACCATTTTGGGCCGCGTATCCGTCGTCATGATACCTCGCGCCGCCGCTGCAATTTGATCTACCGCCAGCGCTTTGTGAGCGGCAGGCAGCGCGCTGACAATTTTGTCGACCGGCAGCAGTTCACCTATAACTCCGGTTGAAAACGGCAATACTTGCTCAGCATTAACACCGCATTCGAGCGCAACGGCTTCACAGCAAGCGATCGCATCGCGTTCGCCCTGAACTCCTGTACCCGCATTCGCGTTGCCAGTATTAATTAACAAATAACGCGGTGACATAGCAGCAATATGCCTACGTGCGACCGTTACCGGCGCAGCACAGAAGGCGTTAAGCGTGAATACACCCGCTGTTTTTGTCTTTTCAGCTAGCTCAAACAACACTAGATCAAGGCGATTCGCATAGCGGATACCGCTTTCAATCGCCGCCGAACGAACGCCTTCGACGCTCACGTTTTCCATCTTACATCCTACCTATTAGTTGTTTGAGTCTATCAGGCTCCAGCGGCATCGCCGACTAAGCAATTTTTCCGTGGCAGGCTTTGTATTTTCTACCAGAACCACACGGGCATAATTCGTTGCGACCCACTTTCGGAAGCTCGCGCACGAATGGAGCAGGATCAACTCGGTTCGATCCCACAGGCACGGTTGCGCGCTGAGCGGCATCCGAGGGAGCGCGGGGTTCGGAAAGCGCCGGAGACTGCTGATGCTGGAGACTTAGCTTCTGTGCTGCAAGCTCCGCCGCACGCTGTTTCTCTATTGCATCGGCCTCGTCGTCCTGCCGAATACGAACATGGCTTAACACCTTGGTCACTTCTTGCTGTAGGTTAGTCATCAAGTCTTGGAACAACGCAAAGGCCTCTCGCTTATACTCCTGCCTAGGGTTCTTACCGCCGTAGCTGCGAAGGAAAATACCCTGTCTTAGGTGGTCCATCGTAGCGAGATGCTCTTTCCAGAGACCGTCAAGAATTTGCAGTGTAATCTGCTTCTCAAACGCCCGCATCTTGTCCCCGACAGCCGCACTTTTCTCCTCGTAGGCCTGATTTAGATTCTCGAGCACCCTCTCTTTAATCTGCTCTTCATAGAGTTTCTCGTCCGCATCGAGCCAGGCTTGCACTGGCTGCTCACTCGCAAATTCGACCTGCAGTGCCTGCTCAAGCCCCTCAATATCCCATTGCTCGGGCACGCTCTGGGGCGGGATAAAAGTATCGACCAGCTGCTCCACCACCTCTTTGCGCATATCGACGAGAAGGTCTGAAATATCATCGCTCGCCATCAATTCATTGCGCTGACGGTAGACAATTGTGCGCTGATCGTTTGCGACGTTGTCATACTCTAGAAGTTGTTTTCGAATGTCGAAATTGCGTCCTTCTACTTTCCGCTGCGCCTTTTCTATTGCACGCGTCACCATGCCATGCTCGATTGCCTCGCCGCGCTCCATGCCCAGTTTCTGCATAAAGTTTTTAACCGCGTCTGTCGCAAAAATCCTGAGCAGATTGTCTTCCATCGACAAGTAAAAGCGCGAATATCCCGGATCGCCCTGACGCCCTGCTCGGCCACGCAGCTGATTGTCGATGCGTCGGGACTCATGACGCTCCGTGCCAATAATATGCAAGCCGCCGGCGGCGAGTACTTGATCGTGTCTCTCCTGCCATGCTGCCTTCACTTCCTCAATTTTTTCGGGGGTGGGATCTTTAAGATCCTCTACTTCGACCTCCCAATTTCCACCGAGCACAATGTCCGTTCCTCGCCCAGCCATGTTGGTTGCAATAGTGACAATACCTGGACGACCCGCCTGCGCAATAATCTGCGCCTCGCGTTCGTGAAACTTCGCGTTCAAAACCTCGTGAGTGATTTTACTTTTAGTGAGAAATTTCGAGATAGCTTCGGATGTTTCGATTGATGCAGTGCCTACAAGTACCGGTGCTCCCGCAGCGCTGATCTCCGTGATATCGGCAACTATTGCCTCAAGTTTCTCTTCCATACTCAGGAAGATAAGATCGTTAGCATCATCCCTCACCATCGGGTTATTAGTTGGAATGACCACCACGTCTAGCCCATAGATTTGGCTAAACTCGAACGCTTCGGTGTCGGCGGTTCCAGTCATACCAGAAAGTTTGTTGTAAAGGCGGAAATAATTTTGGAACGTGGTCGATGCAAGCGTCTGGCTTTCGCTCTGAATCTCTACCCCTTCCTTAGCTTCCAACGCTTGATGAAGTCCCTCGGATAGTCTGCGGCCTTCCATCGTCCGCCCCGTATGCTCATCAATCAGGACAATACGCTTCTCTTTGACAATATATTCAACGTCGCGGTTGAAAAGGTAATGCGCCTTTAACGCTGAATGTACGTGATGCAGTAGCGACAGATTCGTTGCTGAATAGAGCGAGTCACCGTCGGCCAAAAGCTTCTGTTCGATTAGTAAACCTTCGACGAACTCGTGCCCAGATTCTGTGAGTTCGACCTGACGGCTCTTCTCATCAACACTGAAGTGGCCCTCCTCCTCGGCCACATAGCTTTTGTCCATCTGCTCCATCTTCGTTTTTTCAATCTTTTCGCCGCGCTCAAGCTTTGGCACAAGTGAATTGATCGCGATATAGAGTTGCGAACTGTTTTCGGCAGCACCGGAGATGATAAGCGGCGTACGAGCCTCGTCTATTAGAATTGAATCGACTTCATCGACCACCGCAAAATTGAGTTCGCGTTGCATCTTATCGGCTACTCTAAATGCCATGTTGTCGCGTAGATAATCAAACCCAAATTCGTTATTAGTGCCGTAGGTAATCGAGCTCTCGTAGGCGGCTTTCTTTTCCGCTGGATTCTGCCCAGACTTAATAACCCCCACAGTCAAGCCAAGGAACTCATAAAGCGGACGCATCCAGTTAGCATCGCGTTCGGCAAGATACTCATTCACGGTGACTATGTGAACGCCTTTGCCGGAGAGCGCATTTAGATAGGCAGGCAGCGTAGCCATCAATGTCTTGCCCTCGCCCGTGCGCATCTCAGAAATACTGCCCTCGTTAAGCACCATGCCGCCGATCAACTGAACGTCGAAATGGCGCATGCCTAACACCCTGATGCTCGCCTCACGCGCAACCGCAAACGCTTCAGACAGGAGTGCATCAACGCTTTCGCCTCCGGCGATTCTCTCCTGAAACTCGACAGTTTTAGCCTTTAACTGGTCGTCGCTGAGGTCTTTTAAGCCCTCTTCTAACGCGCTGATCTGAGTGACACTGCGCTTTAGTTTTTTGAGCTTGCGCGAATTGCTGCTGCCGAAAATCTTGCTGAATAGTTTCATAGTGTCTTCGATTTATAAGTAAATTCTAGAAAATGTAGTGTTCGACCGAAATCTCTTTCCGGACGAGTAGAAGTGCTCTCTCGGCCTTTGTGTTGAGGGCAAACAGAGTCAGCTACGGAATTGGGCGTAGGAGTTAGCGGATGGTGCGGCGGATATAAGAGGCAGGATCGACGACGCGGCCGTTTTTATAGACCTCGAAATGAACATGGGGTCCAGTAGAACGGCCTGTGGAACCTACTAAGGCGAGTTTATCATCACGGGATACGACATCTCCCACCTCGACAAACAATTCTTGCGAATGGGCATAACGCGTCGTAAAGCCATTACCGTGGTTGACCTCAACCATCAGACCATAACCAGACCGTGGTCCAGCCCAGGTTACAACGCCACCTGCGACGCTACTAATCTGTGCGCCCGCCTTGCCAGTGGTCAGATCTATACCGCTGTGAAAACTGCTCTTGCCGGTAATAGGGTCTGGGCGTCTGCCGAAAGGAGATGCGATCCACGCATTCTCTATCGGGCGCCCGGCGACAAAGCCGTCTTCGATAGCACGCTGATCGATTAACAAACCTTCGATATTACCAAGCTGCTGCTGCCGCTCGTTTATAAGCTCTTCGAGCTCACTAATCGACGCCAACAAATTAGACCCAGCAAACTCATCTGGCGTGCCGCTTGCGATACCAATTTCAAGCCCACCGGCGAGGTACGAAGACGTCACCACCGCATCGAAGCTATCAATATTGGCTAAGCCCGCAACCCTTTCTCCCAGCGCATCGAGGCGTGAGAGGCGAGCCTGAAGCTTAGCCAGTTTAAGAGTGAGTGCGTCTAGTTCTTGCTCTGAGGCAGAGCGGAGTTGTTCTAATTGAAGCGCCTGAAGCGCCAGCTCTTTCTGCCAGTTCTCGGCTGATTGCTGGTTAAAGACTAAAGAATCGTCGTTTTGACCGGCGGCGAGCTGATAGCCGAAGTAACCAGGACCAACGGGGGTGCCGAGCAGGCAAAGCGACAGGAGCGCGCGCAGCCATCCATTGAGCTCGAGGCTACGGCTTTGGCCGTGTCGTTGATCGATTAAAAGGAGTTTCATTTAATTAGCTATACATTATTCCGCTACAAGGGCAACGGGCTATAAGCAACTACGCGTAAAGAGAATAGGCATCAGAGACGCCTTATGCCGCCCATGCAAAAGAATAGCGAGAGTAATTGACGCAGCAAGAGGATGCAAGCGTTGAAGCTCTCAACGCGTTAGGACCCTCACCGCCAAAAAGGCGAGATTTAGAACAAAAACAAACCCCTGTCCTCCTGTAACAGGGTTACGCGGCGAGGACGGGTTTCATATACGAGATCGGCACATTGTTGTCTTCTTCGAAGCTTACAATCTCCCATGCATCTTCGTTTTCTTCGAGCATGCGCAGTAACGCGTTATTCAGGGCATGGCCTGACTTGTGCCCCTTAAACTCGCCGATGAGGCTATTGCCAAGAAGATAGAGATCGCCGATTGAGTCGAGGATTTTGTGCTTAACAAATTCGTCTTCGTAGCGGAGGCCATCTTCGTTGAGAACCTTATAGTCGCCTACTGCGATGGCATTATCCATGCTCGCGCCAAGCGCTAAATTACGATTACGCAACTCTTCGAATTCATGCATAAAGCCGAATGTGCGGGCGCGGCTCACCTCTTTCACAAAAGACGTGCTGCTGAAATCGATGGTCGCTTTCTTGGTATACTTTTTATAGACAGGGTGATCGTAGAGTAAGGTATAGCTGACTTTAAAACCGTCGAAAGGTTCAAGACTCACTGTCTTGTCGCCCTGTTCGAGTCGCAGCGTCTTGAGGATCTTTATAAACCGCTTAGGTTCTGATTGCTCTTCGATACCCGCCGATTGAATCAGGAATACGAAAGGCCCAGCACTGCCATCCATTATAGGCACCTCCGGGGCGCTCACATCGATAAACGCATTATCGATGCCGAGGCCAGAAAGCGCTGACATCAGATGCTCGACCGTTGATATCTTTACCCCATCTTGAACGAGTGTGGTAGACAGCGTCGTCTCACCAACATTTGTGGCACTTGCCTTGATTTGCACGACGGGGTCTAGGTCCACGCGTGAAAAGACTATGCCGGTGTTCACTGGGGCGGGCCTCAGCGTCAGGTAAACCTTTTCACCTGTGTGAAGGCCGACGCCGGTGGCGCGGATGATGTTTTTAAGAGTGCGTTGACGAAGCATAGGTCGGCCCTGCCAGGGTTGTAGGCTTTGATGTGTCATTGTGGCCGCGGAAACTAGCTAACACCGCTCGCTCGCAGCATCCCAAGATCGGGTTGTCTGCGGGTTAAGCGGGAAGTGTAGCAAAGACCTATAGCTTTCCCAAGTGACTTTTCTTGGTGTCTTGGTGCACAACTGCGTGCGGCCTCGTTAATCTGCCTGATTGCGCAGGAAAGCGGGAACATCCAAGTAATTGAGATCGGCGTCAGGCTCAAAAAGAGGGTCGATTTTAGTGGCTGTGTTGCCTGTACCACTATCCGTGCGCGGAATCGGGCGACGAATAGCATCGTATTTGGGTGTATTGTCGACGACTTTCGTTGGGCGGGCGTGAACTGAGCCTAGACCCGTTGCCACGACTGTAACTCGAATTTCATCTTTGAGGCTTGGATCGATCACGGTACCGATGACCACGGTTGCATCATCAGACGCAAACTCTTCGATCGTATCACCTACCTCCGAGAATTCTCCGAGGGATAAATTCTCACCTGCCGTGATATTCACGAGAATGCCGCGAGCCCCTTCGAGATTAACGTCTTCGAGCAGCGGGCTACGAATCGCCGCTTCAGCTGCCTCTCTCGCACGATCTGGGCCGGACGCATGCCCCGTACCCATCATCGCCATACCCATTTCCGACATCACCGTTTTCACGTCGGCAAAATCGACATTAATCATGCCCGGGTTCATGATGAGGTCGGCGATACCTTTGACCGCTCCGAGAAGCACATCGTTGGCCGCCTTGAACGCATCCAAAAGCGACGCGTCTTTCCCTAAGACATCGAGAAGCTTCTCGTTAGGAATGGTGATCAGTGAATCTACATGCTCGCTGAGCGCTTCGATGCCTTGCTGCGCGACTAATAAACGCTTGCGTCCTTCGAAGGGAAAAGGCTTAGTCACAACCGCGACTGTTAGGATTCCTAGCTCGCGCGCCACTTCGGCAACAATTGGTGCCGCACCAGTTCCTGTGCCCCCGCCCATACCTGCCGTGATAAAAACCATGTCGGCGCCCGCAAGGATCGCCGCAATTTCATCTCTATCTTCTAATGCCGCCTGTCGACCTATTTCAGGATTCGCTCCTGCACCGAGGCCTTTAGTTACACTCGAACCCATTTGTAGAATGGTTTTTGCGTCGATGTTGCTCAGCGCCTGCGAGTCGGTATTCGCGCAGATAAACTCTACACCCTCGACCTGATTGCTAATCATATGGTGTACCGCATTACCCCCACCACCGCCAACGCCGATCACTTTGATCTCGGCTGTCTGCGCAACGTTTTCGACTAGTTCGAACATAGTGCCCCCTAAAATTAAGTTATTCTTGCGCGCCTGCGCGCTAATTATCGCCTTGAAACCAACTCTTAACCCGGCTGACCAAGGTTATACGCGGCTCTCCCTTGGTTATGATCCCGCCCTGTTCTTGGAACTGCTTCAACCCGTATAACAGCAGCCCAACTCCCGTTGAGTAGATGGGGTTTCGAACTATATCGGCAAGGCCGGCAACATTATGAGGTGCGCCGATACGAACAGGCGCGTGGAAAATCTCTTCCGCTAAATCCACCACCCCTTCCATCTTACTAGTGCCGCCGGTTAATACGATTCCTGCTGCCAGCATGTCTTGAAAACCACTGCGCTGCAGCTCTTGCTGCACCAGAGTAAAGAGTTCGACATAACGCGGCTCGACGACTTCGGCGAGCGCCTGTCGCGACAGTTCTCGGGGTGGCCTGTCACCTACGCTGGGCACCTTAATACTGTCGGCACCATTGGCCAATTGCGTGAGGGCGCAGGCGTATTTAACTTTAATCTCGTCTGCGTCGTCGGTCGGCGTCCTCAGAGCCATTGCGATATCGTTCGTGACCTGATCGCCTGCAATGGGGATAACACCAGTATGGCGAATCGAGCCCTCTGTAAAGATAGCGATGTCGCTTGTTCCGCCGCCGATATCGACGAGACACACACCAAGCTCTTTCTCGTCTTCAGTGAGCACCGAATACGCAGAGGCAAGTTGCTCCAATATAATTTCATCCACTGCCAAATTGCAGCGCTTGATACACTTCTCTATGTTCTGAACGGCGTTGATCGCACACGTAACGAGATGAACTTTGGCCTCAAGCCTGACGCCGGACATACCGAGCGGCTCTTTAACTCCTTCCTGTGCATCGATGAGGTATTCTTGAGGGAGAATGTGCAAAACCTTTTGATCGGCAGGAATTGCTACCGCTTGCGCCGCATCGATGACTCGTTCGATATCTGCGCGCTCGACCTCGCCATCACGTATGGCCACGATGCCATGCGAGTTCATGCTGCGAATATGGCTACCTGCTATGCCGGCGTAAACCGAATGAATCTGGCACCCAGCCATCATTTCGGCTTCAGCGATAGC